>JACCDG010848587.1_pt1 | contig 172101 bp, 136 predicted proteins | sample 7442471 | NCBI WGS metagenome assembly JACCDG01 (sample SAMN15323444, study PRJNA562643) | freshwater metagenome | isolation source: river surface water | place: USA:Blue River Watershed | collected 2017-08-17 | reverse complement strand
TGCCTTTTGTTGCAACAGCGAGAGTAAAGGGTAAAAAAGTTTAGAGGAATTCTATGCCAAACAAAGAACCTGGAATGCATGTCCCAGAGCATCTGCTCTATACCAAAAACCACGAGTGGGCTCGAATTGAAGACGGCGTCGTCTATATCGGGATCACCGATTATGCTCAGCACGCTTTGGGTGATATCACCTATGTCGAACTCCCCGAAGAAGGTGACTCTTTCAAAAAAGAAAAAGTTTTTGGGACCGTCGATTCTTTAAAGACAGTCGCTGAGCTCTTTGCTCCGCTGACTGGCGAAGTTCTCGAAGTCAACGCCAAGCTTCCCAACAATGCCGAAGCCGTGAACGAAGATCCCTACGGTGAGGGCTGGATGGTGAAGATGGAGATTGAAGACGAAAAAGAGATCGAGCAACTTTTGCCGGCGGCTGAATATTTAAAGCTGATTTCTAAACAAGCCAAAAAATAAATCCTTAGGGGGTGCCATGAAATACATTCCCCTCGCATCTCAAGATGAAAAGTCTTTGCTGAGCTCCATTGGTCTCAAGACCACCGAGGAGCTTTTTAAGTTTATTCCGGATCAACTCAGAATTCGCGACCGGTTAAATTATCCAAAGGCACAATCAGAGATCGAGATTCGGAAAACCTTTAGTGAGATTTCTAAGCTTTCGCCAAAACCCAAAATGAGTTTTGCAGGATGCGGAATCTACAATCATTATATTCCATCGATTGTTCCTTTTATTCAGGGACGATCCGAGTTTGCGACGAGTTATACCCCCTACCAACCCGAAATCAGTCAGGGGACACTGCAGGCGATTTTTGAGTTTCAGACTCTAGCGTGCCAACTCACGGAGTGTGAGCTTTCCAATTCTTCGCTCTATGATGGCGCAACGTCTTTGGCTGAGGGCGCTCTGATGGCGCTTCGGCTCAAAAAGAAAGCCACAGGAAAAATTCTCATCTCTGGTGCCATCCATCCGCACTATGAACAAGTGCTGCGCGTTTATCTTCATGCGTTTTCGGATCGCATTCAGATGATTCCTTTGGCTGGCGACCAAATCGATCAGGCCGCGCTCAAAAAAATGCTGCCCGAAGCCGATGTAGTCATCACCCAAAGCCCCAATGTTTTTGGGGTCATCGAGGATGATAGCGCGAACGGCAAGTCCATCAGCGCATCCGAAGCTGTTTGGGTCACATCAACCATGGAGCCTTTTGTTTGGGGCGTCACTCGCGGTCCTGGTGCTTTTGGCGCGCACATTGTGACGGGAGAAGGTCAGAGCTTTGGTTCGGCGCCATACTTAGGCGGAGCCAGCTACGGAATTTTTACGACACGAAATGAGTATCTTCGACAACTTCCCGGCCGACTTGTGGGAGAAACTCTCGATCAAAAGGGACGGCGCTCTTATACTCTCACGTTTGCCACTCGCGAGCAGTTTATCCGCCGCGACAAAGCCACCTCTAATATTTGCACAAACCAAAATCTCAATATGCTTGCAGGCGTGATTCATTTGGCGACTCTTGGCAAAGAGGGGGTCAAAGCGATCGCACATCGCAATCTCGCTCATTCAGAATATCTCAAGAGCGAGATTCAAAAGATCTCCTCCGTGAAAGTCTCAACGTCTCCAACTTTTAATGAATTCGTCTGTGAAACCAAAAAACTCGCCTCAGAGTTGGTCAAGAAGGCTGCCGAAGAGGGTTGGGTGAGTGGAGTTGATTTAGGAAGGTTCAAAAGCGAATGGAAGCACAAACTCTTAGTTACAACGAGCGAACTGAACACAAAGACCGAACTGGATCAATTGGTGGAGTTTCTAAGGAAGAACGCGTGAACCTCTTAGACTCAACGACTTCCTCTTTGGTGTCGCCGGAGGAGCCCACACTTTTTGATAAGAGTCGGCCGGGTCGAGTGGGGTTTTCGCTCCCACCCGCAGAAGTCCCTGAGGTCGATGCTTCAAAGGTTATTCCTAGCGCGCTTTATCGTTCCGAGGTCGTCGGGTTTCCGGAGATCTCAGAGAACGAAGTCGTCCGACATTTTGTAAGACTTTCTCAAAAAAACTACTCCATCGATACGGGATTTTATCCTCTTGGTTCGTGCACCATGAAATACAATCCCAAAATCAACGAAGAGATGGCCAAGATCCCCGAGCTTGCGGGATCACATCCGTTTTGGGACGAAAAGTTTTTGCAACCAGCGATCGCAGTGCAATTTAAACTTCAAGAACTCCTCACCGCCGTCACGGGCCTTGAAAGCTTTACTCTTCAGCCAAGTGCGGGGGCTCATGGTGAATACACAGGGCTCAAGGTCATGCGCGCGTATCATCAAAGCAAGGGGAACAAAAAAACCAAAGTCATTGTGCCCGACTCCGCGCACGGAACAAATCCAGCAACCTGTACAATGATCGGCTACGATATTGTCCCCGTGCCCACTGGCCCGCGAGGCATTGTCGAAGTCAGCGACATCGAAAAGCTTATTGATTCCGAAGTCGCCGGAATCATGATGACTAACCCCAGTACGCTTGGGTTGTTTGAAGAAAATATTCATAAGATTTCGGAACTCATCCATGCCGTTGATGGTCTCGTCTATATGGATGGCGCCAACTTTAATGCGATTGTGGGTGTCGTAAAGCCCGCAGACCTGGGCGTCGACATCATGCATATCAATTTGCATAAAACTTTTTCGACCCCCCACGGTGGTGGTGGTCCAGGAGCCGGCCCCGTCGGAGTGCGAGCCCGATTAAAAAAATTCTTACCCGCCCCCATCGCCGAAATGCGCGGCGAGCAATACGTTTACAACTACGACCTGCCTGATTCCGTGGGCCGAGTGAGTGGATACAACGGAACATTTGCGATTCATTTGCGTGCGCTGACTTATATGCTCTCCATCGGCACAACAGCGGATGGCAAAGACACTTATTTGCGTCGAATCGCAACAGGGGCTGTGCTCAATGCAAACTACATCCGTCATCGATTGCGCGGCCACTATCACATTCCCTACGACGTCCCCTGCGGACACGAGGTCGTCATCAACGATGATTTGCAGCAAAAAAACGGAATTAAGACGATCAATATTGCAAAGCGGTTGATGGACTATGGCTACCATCCCATGACGGTGTATTTTCCTCTCGTTGTTCATGGCGCGATGATGATTGAGCCGACCGAGTCAGAAACAAAAGAAACTCTCGATCAGTTTTGTGATGTGATGATTGCGATTGCCAAAGAGTGTGAAGAGACTCCTGATGTGGTCCTCAATGCACCGACCCGTGTGAATCGCGAGAAAGTTGATGAGCTGCGCGCTCAAAAGCAGCCTCGGCTTCGATGGACAAAAGAATCAGCGTAAAATTTGCTATTCGACGCCTTTGCCAACGCCCCAAGAATCCATCGTCATCACAAACGACCACGGCATGTAGACAAGGCCGTCTTCTTGGACGAGAGACTTGGGAGGATTGGGATAGGGGGATCCGTTCTTAATTGAACGAATAGCCTCTTGATCAAAACTATCATAGCGAGAGGTGCCGAGAGTGTGGAGCTCTACAATTTCGCCGTCGCGATTGAGGACGACGGCAAGGTCTACGCGAACGGTTCGCTGCCGATACATTTCTGGCAAAAGAGTGCTGTGAGGATTCCAGCGCTGCGCAATTTTTGTGCGCATTCGATTGATGTAGTTTCCGTAATCAAAAAACTGTGCGTTGACCTTGAGTTGCTCACCCTTTTTGAGCTTTTCGACAAATCCCTGAGAAGCAATCTGCTTGGGCCCCTCTTGAAGGGTCTCCTGTTTAAACTTTTTGTCCTTAATGAGATCTGAGCTGTTGAGTGAAAAAACAGTCTCCGAAGATTTGGTGGGGGTTTCAGATTTTGACTTTTGTGCAGATCTTCCGCCTTCGCCTCCCTTTTGAGGCACGTTGAGAGGAGCTCGATCCGGACTTGTTTGTTCTTGAGTCCGCATATTGCGATCGCTGGCAAAGCTCGGATTTTGAGGAGGGACTTCGGTCGCCTCCTGAAAGCTATCCACCACGGGGAGTTGCTGAAGTTCTACTTCGATGGCGGGCCTTGCTTGTTCATTTCGACCCATAAAAAAGGGCTTCTGAACCAGAAAAAACAAAATGATCGTGTGCGCGAGAACAGAAACAAAGGTGCCATAAAAAAAGAGTCGAGAAGTCCGCTCCTCATTGGGGGTAGAGGGTTGCCACGGGTTTAAGAGTGTATTGATCGCCACTAAAGACCTCAAATTCCATGGTACCGGCCGCCAGCACCTTTGTCAGGCTTCTATGAAAATATTGCAGAGAGTCACAAACAAAGCCCTCTTGGCGCCCTTTCCCAGGGCATCAAATTTGCTCTTTCAGAGGGCATGAGAACGCTTATTTGGGGCCTTCCGATTGCACTTATTTTGACCGCCTGCGGAGATGATAGTGGTTCTTGCGGCTCCGGCAGCGGCATGACCGGACTCACTTTTGGCGGCAACAGCGCTTCAAGCGACCGCCTCACGCCCGAACTCGACGGATGCTCGGGTAACAATTCAACGGGCGGTCCTAACTGCATCATCAATCAATTCACCGGCCTCTGCGATGCCAACTAAATGAAAAAGGCGAAACTCACAGTTCATGAACACGCTGAGCGTGGTGCTCCTTCCAAAAAAAGAACTGTCTCTGTGAGTTCGGAGAGCGTGACGGTTGGAAGTCATGACGCCGCCGACATCAAACTTTCAAGCCCGGATAAATCCTTCACGATGGAGATCAAATTCTCGGACGGCGACTGGTGGATTCTCAACCCCCTACGCTCCAGTCTCATCACAGTAAATGGTAAGCCCGTCGCACTCGAAAGACGTCTTTTGAATGGAGATGAGATCCGCGCAGCTGATCACTTGATTGGATTCGAATCGATTTTACAAAAGCAAAAGACCTTGCCGCCCCTGGGTCCAATCCCTGCGAGCGATGCAGAGCTTTGGAAGTACCTCTTAGAATGCAACGAATTCGATGAAATTCTGATTAACGGACCGTCAAAAATATTTGTGGATTGGAAGGGAAGTCTTTTTGAAACTCCCTATCAGTTTAGCTCTGCAGATTTTTTGATCGAAAAAATTCTCCGCGCTTCAAAGGCTTCTGGGCCCTGGGCCTCGTGGAGGCTCGATCGTCGCTTGAGATTTCAAGCGATTCTTCCTCCGGCGGTGCAAGAGCCTCACCTGAGTATTCGAAAGGCCAAAAAGTTTGCGCTCGATATTGAAGAAATCGAAACACAGAGATTTGGAACTCCAGATCAAATGGATTTTTTGCTTCGGGCGATTCAGGAGCGACAAAACATTCTCATCGCCGGGGGAACCAGCACCGGAAAAACGGTTTTGCTTCGAGCCCTCATCCAAAAAATACCTGCAGAGCAGCGCGTGGTGATTTTGGAAGAAGAAGCTGAAATTGATTGGCCTCACCCTCATCTGGTGCCCATCGAGTGCGGCCGAGGAAATCTGAATGAAGCTCTCATAGAAACTCTGCGCTTGAGACCAGATCGGCTCATCGTCAGCGAAGTCCGTGGCAGCGAGGCCTTGGAAATGCTCCAGGCCATGAACACCGGACACTCTGGTAGCATGACAACCATTCATGCAAACTCCACTCGCGACGCTCTTTTAAGGCTCGAAAGCCTTGTTCTCACCGCCAACAGCTCGCTTGGTGTCCCCGCCGTGAGACGAATGATCGCTCATGCGATCCAGATTGTTGTACAGCTCGAACGCGATGAAGAGGGTCGGCGATTTATACAGCAGATCTCTCGAATCTCTGGAATGCAAAATGAAACTATTTTGTTTTCGGATCCCTTAAAGATCGAGCCGCGGGGGATTAAGCAGCGAGCCTTTCGCGGTGGAGACGGCGAGTCCGCCTAATCACCGCTCTCGCTATTATCGGGTCTCTTTCTGAGGACAAACACGAGCGCGCCCCAAAGTACCAAAGCGAATGACAAGCCATAATCCTTGTAGTCAAACGCAGAGTCGCCAGAGAGTTCACAACTCATCTTAAAAGCCCCGCTCGCTTTAGGAATAGCCGGGGGCTCTGCGCCCTTGAGGGCGGCGAGCCTCTCATCTACATCATCCAATATCTCCGCAAGACTTTCGTTACTGGATCCCTGAGCGTTAATTACTGCTGCATTTTGATCGAGCGTGTTTGTAATTATCTGAATTCCGCTCGTTGTTTCACCCGCCACAACTTTTATGGTTGCCGCGAGTAAGATCAGTTGTGGAGAGAATCCATAGGCGGACTCGTGGTTTGATTCTCTTTCGGCGCCGTCATAAAACTCGGTGACGAATTCCTTAGAGGAGCCCAGTGCAAATATCGCGTCATCCCAAACACTGGGATCGGGATGAATAGCCGAAAGCCTCTCCATAATCACAAGATAGTCCCCCGCAGGAACTCCCTGAATTTCAAACTTTCCATCCGCTCTGCTAAAGGCCCCCGTCTCGCCCAACGTCGCCAACCCTTGCTGCGCAAAAATGTTCTTTTTAGACACGGGGATGAGTTCAATGTGAGCGCCTACGAGCTTGTCTCCTGTGTCACCATCAATGACTTCTCCCGAAACGGTCCCCCTTCCCTCAAAGGCATTCGCGGCTGGATAAGCAGCCCGCACCCACGCCAGCTCATCGGAGTGAAGCTGGACGGTCGTCAACTGTGCTTGCGGTAATATAGGAAACATCTTGGCATTACGAACCGCCGAAGGCGAAAGTCCAATGAGATGGCCGGCCTCATTCATCATCACGCGCTCTAATGAATAATCACTGCCCTCGACTAAACTTGGATTAATAAAAACCCCGCCCCAGCGAATGTCGCCCCGATTGGCTTCTAAATCAGGAACAATATACTTGTAGGATCGCGTCGCAACAGCCGCTTCACCTTCACCAAACTCAATTTCTGGTGATGGCAGATACGAGATTCTAAAGTTTCCTGTGACGATGGGGTTTTCAAACTCATCTAGTTCAATAGCGTTTCCGGCGTATTGGTAGGGAATGCCCACATCATGAATGACGGATCGATGTTGGAAATATATGTCGAAGCCTGGTTGGTTTGAAAAAACAGAGAAAGCGTTTTGGATTCTTTCAATAATCTGCGACACGCCCGTGAATTCGGCGGGAACCGCTAGGTCCCACTCCACGCACTTTTTACTCTGGCTTTCGGGGCATGTTTTTAAAACTCGAGAATCAATAATTTTCAAATCCTCTGGCAGAGCTTCGCCCTGTTGAGGATGAACGAGTCTTCCTTCTTGGGAGAAAATGAGGCTCTCAAAGCCACCAGCCCATACGGAATTCTGGCCAAAAATAATTATCCCTAAAATGACGTAGGCGGATCCCTTCATCCCCTATTCCTCCCTTTCGGTCTTTAGAATGCAAGGAACGTGCAGTCCTTCTCCGCAAAAACTCTGAGCAATATTAAGACTTTAAAATCACTCTTCCGCGCTCCCTGCGTCAGCCAATCCCCAACCCTCGAGCTGTCGTAGAATAGTAAAGAGGGGATCTCATTGAAGAAAGTCAGCGGAAAACCCGAAAACGGCGGCCTCGACCTGAAGGACATGGACTCTCAGCTCGCCATATTTGAAAAGAGGCTCGAAACATTAAAGCAGGCTTTTGATCAGTACTTTTCTGGAATTGCAAAGCGAGCCCCCCTCAAAGACCTAGACGACTTTAGGACGAGTTTTGGTCGGATCGCTCCTCAGGATGTTCGATCAACGGCGCATCGATTTAAGCATCAAACAATCAAAACAAGATTCATCCAACTCAATGCGCTTTGGCAAAAGAACCTGCGAGCCATCGAAGAGGGAACTTTCAAACGAGACATTTTTTTACTCAAAGCAAAGCAAAAGGAAGATGCGCCCCAGACATCAGTGCCCAATACAGCTTCAAGCGCACCCAAGGTCTCTGGCATTGATCAGCAAATCCAACAACTCTACGAAAAATTCGCAGCGCTCACTCAAGCCACGCAACAAAAGCTGCCGTCAAAAGAAGGATTTATAAAAACCCTCAAAACTCAGATCGAAGCCCAAAGGACCAAAAATCCATCGGCCAAATTAGAGTTAAAACTTCAAAAAGATGAAACAGGAAAGTTTCAGGTCAAGCTCAAGGTCAACAAGTAGTCTGTCCTTAGAGAACTTCTGCTTTCATACAAAGAATAGAGCAGTCGTTGCCCTGAATTCGAACAAAACCCTCTGAAACCTTAAACTTTTTTTCTGCTGCAGAGTCTCGAATCATCAAAACTCCCGGCACAACCTTGGCGATCAAATTTGCGTGACGCTCCAGCAAATTCATCTCACCACGGGTCGCCTTCAGGAGCACGTCTTGTGCGTCTCCCGAAAAAATTCGACCCTGTGGTGTAAATAGACTCACCTTCATATTAGGCCGCCTGAGCTAGTTTCTGGGCTTTGGCAATCACCTCTTCGATGGTTCCCACCATATAAAACGCTTGTTCGGGAATATCATCGTACTTGCCATCCAAAATCTCTTTAAAGCCTCGGATTGTATCCTTGAGATCCACATACACTCCCGGAGTTCCCGTAAATTGCTCTGCCACAAAGAACGGCTGACTCAAAAACTTTTGAATCTTTCTGGCTCTTGCGACGGCAACCTTGTCTTCTTCCGAAAGTTCTTCCATCCCCAAAATGGCAATGATGTCTTGCAGATCTTTGTATCGCTGCAATGTGGCCTGCACTCGGCGCGCAACGGCATAGTGTTCTTGACCCACCACTTGAGGATCCAAGATTCGAGATGTCGAATCCAAAGGATCTACGGCCGGATAAATTCCAAGCTCAGCAATCGATCGGCTCAAAACCGTAGTAGCGTCCAAGTGAGAGAACGCCGTTGCCGGAGCGGGGTCCGTCAAATCGTCGGCTGGAACATAGATCGCTTGTACCGAAGTCACTGAACCTTTTTTGGTGGTCGTGATTCGCTCTTGCAACTCACCCATTTCGGTTGCCAGCGTGGGCTGATACCCTACGGCTGAAGGCATTCGGCCCAAAAGGGCGGAAACCTCAGAACCCGCCTGAGTAAATCGAAAGATATTATCGACGAACAAAAGAACGTCTTGGTTTTCCACATCCCGAAAATATTCAGCCACAGTCAGGGCCGTCAGGGCTACTCGCGCACGAGCACCTGGGGGTTCATTCATTTGTCCGTAAATCAAAGAACATTTATTAATAACGCCGGACTCCTTCATTTCCATCCAGAGGTCGTTTCCTTCTCGAGTTCGCTCACCGACGCCGGCAAACACAGAGTATCCTCCATGCTTCATCGCCACGTTATTGATGAGCTCCTGAATGAGAACCGTCTTACCCACTCCTGCTCCACCGAAGAGACCGATCTTTCCGCCCCGAGAATAAGGAGCAAGCAGGTCGATGACCTTAATCCCCGTATTAAACATCTGAACTTCTGTGACCTGGTCTTCGTATTTGGGAGCGGCACGGTGAATCGGCCATCGAGCTTCTGTTTTCACAGGGCCCATTTCATCCACAGGCTCACCAATCACGTTCATGATTCGACCTAAAGATCCTTTGCCGACAGGCACAGTGATCTGTTGCCCACGATATCGAGCCTTAAGACCCCTTCGAATTCCTTCTGTCGAATCCATCGCAATACAACGAACCGTTCGCTCACCGGTGTGCTGCGCTACTTCGAGCACCAAATTGTCCTCAGCCTTGCTGATCTGCTTGTTCGTAATCGTCACGGCGCCATAAATAGGAGGCAAATTTCCGGTCGGGAATCTCACATCCACAACAGGTCCGATAATTTGTTCTACTTCGCCTTCTAATGTTTCGTGCACTGTCTTTTCCATAAACTCTCCTTGTTTACTTAAGCCGATGCCGCGAGGGCATCCGCGCCTCCGATAATTTCCATCAACTCACGTGTAATGACTGCTTGTCGAACTCGATTACGAGCCAAAGTCAGTCGTTCAATCATCTCTTTTGAGTTCTTGGTTGCCGATTCCATCGCCGCCATTCGTGCCGCGTGTTCGCATGCGATCATTTCCAACAAAAATCGATACATCTGGAAATCAATCATCATGGGCACCAATGAATCCAACAGCTCTGTAGGCCCGGGCTCATATAAACAAAGGCCCGAGTCCTTGGCTTCGCCGGGAACAAAAGGAAGCAGGTCCATACGCGTGGGCTTTTGAGCAATTGCTGACTGAAATCGTGGATAGAACACTTCGACCTTATCAAACTCGCCGCCCACAAAAAGTTGTCGAATCTGATTGGCAATCATGGCCATTGCTTCTGGAGTGCCCTCTCGCACCAGATTTTGGACGTGACTAAAAACTTTAACGCCACGACGAGCAAAGAACTCTCGAGACTTTTTGCCCAGCGCTATGACCGAAACCTTTGCGCCCTGAAGCTCTTGAATTCGTTTCATCGCCAGCTTGAAAACGTTTGAGTTGAGAGATCCGCAAAGTCCACGGTCGCTGGAATAAACTACAAAGAGCACCTTCTTCGCTTCTCGCTTCTCAGTAAGAGGCGAAGCCCAGCGCGCTTCGTACAAAATAGACGACACCATATCGAGCATCTGCGCTTCAAAGGGGCGGGATTGTTGGGCCCGCTCCTGCGCTCTTTTGAGTTTGGCAGCCGAAACCAACTTCATCGCACGCGTAATTTTTTGCGTGCTCTTAACCGAAGTGATTCGCTTTTTAATGATCTTCAGCGATGCCATTCTCGATTATGCCCTTCCGCTAAAAACAGTCTCATTAAACTTCTTGAGGGCCCCACTCAGCGCCTGTTTCAAATCGTCTGAAAGAGTCTTCTTTGAAACAATGTCATTCAAAAGCTCCGAGTAATTAGCTTCCAAGAACGCAATCACTTCTGTTTCCCACGCGCGCACTTTTTCTGTGGGAATGTTGTCCAGATAACCATTGGTCCCTGCGTAAACAACGATCACCTGTTTCTCCACGGACATGGGCTGATACTGTCCCTGCTTAAGAAGCTCAACCAATCGTGCGCCCCGCTTGAGCTGAGCCTGAGTTGCAGCATCGAGGTCGGATCCAAACTGCGAAAAGGCTTCTAGCTCTCTATACTGGGCCAAACTCAAACGAAGGCTTCCTGCGACAGACCGCATGGCCTTAATCTGAGCGCTTCCTCCTACTCGGGACACCGAGATACCCACGTTAATCGCAGGTCTCACGCCCGAATAAAACAAATCCGATTCCAAAAAGATCTGACCATCCGTAATCGAAATCACGTTGGTCGGGATATAGGCCGAAACGTCTCCCGCTTGAGTTTCGATAATTGGAAGCGCCGTCAAAGACCCGCCTCCATTTTTGTCCGACAACTTACAAGCGCGCTCTAGCAATCGAGAATGAAGATAAAACACGTCTCCAGGATAAGCTTCGCGGCCCGGAGGTCGACGAAGCAAAAGCGAAAGTTGTCGATAGGCGACCGCCTGTTTGGACAAATCATCATAGATGATCAAAGCGTGACGACCCGAATCTCTAAAATATTCAGCCATCGCGCAGCCGCTATAGGGCGCCAAGAATTGAAGCGGAGCCGCTGCCGTTGCGGGAGCAGAAATCACCGTTGTGTATTCCATTGCACCAAACTTTTCGAGCTTGGCGACAACTTGAGCAACCGAGGATTGTTTTTGTCCGATTGCCACATAAAAACAAAACACGCCCTGGCCGCGCTGATTGATAATTGTATCAATCGCCACAGCCGTCTTTCCTGTTTGGCGGTCACCGATAATGAGTTCTCGCTGTCCTCGTCCAATCGGAATCATCGCGTCGATTGCTTTAAGTCCTGTTTGCAAAGGCTCTTTGACAGATTGTCGTGGAACAATTCCCGGAGCCTTAAGCTCAATCAACCTTTTGTGAGGAGTGTTCAGCGCGCCCTTACCATCAATAGCGTTTCCAAGCGCATCGACGACGCGACCCAGAAGAGCCTCACCCACCGGCACCGAAGCGATTTCGCCCGTTCGTTTGACGGTATCGCCTTCTTTAATTTCTTCGTAATCTCCAAGGAGCGCGACACCCACGTTCGAACTTTCGAGGTTCAACACCAGGCCCTTAACTCCGCCCGGAAACTCAACGAGCTCTCCCGCTTCGGCGGACTCAAGTCCGTACACGCGGGCGATTCCATCTCCAGCCGAGATTACCGTCCCCGTGTCCTTCGCCTCGAGCACTCGCTCAAACTTTCGGATTTTAGATTTTAGGATTTCACTCACTTCATCGACGCGTATTGCCATTGTTTATGCTCCTAATGCTTGCTTCAAAACTTCAAACTGACGCCGAACGCTGGCGTCCAAAATTTTTCCGGGGGCCTTAGCGACAAAGCCACCGATGAGATCGGGGTTAATCAACACCTTTGCTTTAATTTTGCGGCCCCACTTGTCTTGCAAAATTGCTTTTATGTCTCCCAAACTTTCTTCAGAAAGCGCTCGAGCCGACTCGATCGTCACGGACATTTCTCCGGAAATCGCCTCCATGGAGGCTTCAAGCTCTTCGACAATCTCGGGCATGATAGCCAATCGATTGGCATCAATGAGAGCCGCCAAAAAGCGAAGCGTTGTGGGAAATTTTTCTTTTACTTCCGAAAGCATCGCCAGCTTTTCGGCCTTCGACACAACGGGGCTCAAAAAGAATCCTCTAATTTCTTTTGTGGAGGCCAGTACCGCCAAAAACGATCGCAGTTCTTGCAGTGAGGCCTGAATCGTAGCGACATCATTGGGCTGAAACCCAAGAGCTCTCACGTAGCGTTTTGCGGCAATGGGATTACGAGGCATAGTTTTTCTTTCCCTGCATCGCCTGATCTGGCGTTCCAATCATTTTTCCAATCCACTCCACGTCTTGATTCTTCAGATCCTTGGACAAAATCTCCTGCGCGCGCAAAAGAGCGTCTTCTAAAAGCTGCTTTTCGAGGTCCGCTCGGATTCGCTCAGACTCCACCTTCAGCCGGCTCTCTGCATCGGTGAGCGCCACCTGCATTAATCTCTCTGTTTCTTTTTCAATTCGAGACGACTCGTTTTCAATTTCGCGCATCGACATTCGTCTCATAGAGGCAAGCTCGTTCTCGAGCCCCTCAGATCTTCGCTTAAGATCTTCGTACGCCGAGCGCGTTTCTTCAAACTGTTGGTTGGCCGACTTCATTTTTTCTTCAAAGTCTTTGGCTTGCTGCGCATAACCCTGGGCGAGCTTCTTGCGCATGATGAAAAACAAAAATCCCGCCAAAATTAAAAAATTAACTGTGTGTAACAATATAGCCGTCATGATCTCACCACCCGCGAGTGAGTCATTGCCGAGACAATCTCTTGAGCAATCGAATCTCTCAGCTCAGGAATCCGCGCCTTTAGTTTTTTGTGGTCCTGTTCCAAGAGCCCGCGCTTCTCGAGGCCCTGTCGCTCAATTCGAGCTTTGGCTTCTGTAAGTTTTTTCTCCGCAATTTCTTTGGTCCGACGAAGCGCTTCATGTCGCTGTTCTTCGAGAGAATTTCTCAGTGTTGCAATCTCAGAATCAAAATGTTCCTTGATCTGCTCCATTTCTTTTTTCATGTCGGCAGCTTCGCCGATACGACCCGACGTGAGCTGCTCACGACGATTGAGAATTTTAAGAATGGGTTTAAAGAACAACGCCCGAAGGACGAACAAAACGTAGAGAAAAATGCCAAGCTGTATAAACAGCGTATAATCTAGCGACATAAAATCTGAGGTCTATTTCTAGACCAGCCTCGTCGCCGGGATCTAGTGGATTAGCTTAGTTTTTGCAGGTTTTTAGACGGGGAGATTGCCCCGGGTGGACGCAAACTGCACGGCCGCCTGGTGAGGGCTCTGAATAGCCTCTCGAAGGGCGCTCATTTCGATGTTTCCATCGATAACACCCCCCATATGGACCTCAATTTCACGCGTTTGAATGGTTCCCTGAACTTTGCCCGTCGGATGAATGGTAATTTTGTCGCGGGCGATAATATTGCCCTTAAAAAAGCCGCTCACCTCAATTTGACCAATATGAACGTTGCCTTCGACGTGAGCTCCGTCGCCCACAATGAGGTGGTCTTGTGAATAAATTTCGCCCTGAAAGACCCCGTCAATTCGGACAATCCCCTCAAACGAGAGCTTGCCGTTGAATTCACAGCCGCGATCTAACAGAGTGATGGTTGAAGGAGCCTTTTTCATAGGATTTACTGAACTACTCATATTTTACGAGTAATCAGCCTGTTCCCAAAACCGTCCCGCGTCAATCCTCGACGTTGGACGCTCCGCACACCAAGATCAGCGCGTCAGCTTCTCTTTTAGGCGATTAAAATCATCCATATTGAGGTAGTGAACGATGATCTGTCCCCGTCCTGATCCATGGGTTCTGACCTCAACTTGAGTAGCCAAGGCTCTTTGAAGATCTTCGGCCGCCGCTTTCATGGCCACCATTTCGGCTTCCGCTGATTGCGCCGCACCTGCCGACTCAGAACCCGTGCTCGAACCACCTTCTTTGAGCTTTTTGACGATTCCTTCTACTTGTCGAACGGAGAGCTGCTTCGTCACGATGTCCGCCAAAAGTTGATTCTGAAGGTTTTTGTCTTCAAGCGCGATCAAACATCGCGCATGTCCAACACTCAATTCGCCGGTCACAATTTTTTCTCGAACTTCTTTGGAGAGCTTCAAAAGTCTGAGTGAGTTCGCAATCGTAGTTCGATCTTTGCCTACACGTTTTGCGATTTCTTCTTGAGTGACCCCCAAATCCAAAATCAACTTTTGATAGGATTCGGCTTCTTCAATCGGATTGAGATCTTGTCTTTGAATGTTTTCAATCAGAGCCGTCTCAAGAATTTCGTGATCCGAAAGCTCTTTCAAAATAACAGGAACTTCTTTTTTTCCTGCGATCTGAGACGCGCGCCATCGGCGCTCTCCCGCAATGATGACATAACCCTTGTCCGTCTTTTTCGCGATGATGGGTTGGAGCACGCCCTTTTCTCGGATGCTCTGCGCCAACTCCTGAAGCTTGGACTCATCAAAATATTTTCGGGGCTGTGCGTGATTGGGATACAGCTCTCCCACCGGACACATAAAATATCCGCGCTTGTTGGCTTCGGGCAAAAGACTTCCAATGCCGCGCCCCAATACTGATTTTTGTTGGTTTTGATTGTTTGTATTTACTGTTTCCATTGCTCAACCTCTCCCTTAAGCCAAGGACTCTTGCTCAGTAGAAATTTTTTCTTGTGTTGCTTCCCCGCTGGACTCAACAAAATTTGTTTGTTCTGCCTCGACCACTTCTGTGGAAGTGGTTTCATCGATCACGGTCTCCGTCGGCACCGCGTCGGGCGCGCGCACTTCTTCGACGACGTCTGTCACGACGGTCGCGATTTCTTCGGCCTCTTTTGTTTCTACCGCCGCTGCCTTGGGGTGTGTTGCCCGATGAATCAGATCATCGATCTTTTCTTCAAAATAGCCGAGACGCGTTATGATTTCTTTGGCGAGCTGGAGATACGCCGCACATCCTTTGCTTTCGGGATCATACAAAAGGACGGGCTTACCAAAACTCGGCGACTCAGAAAGTTTCACATTTCTCGGAATGCGCGCTGCATAGAGTTTGTCTGGAAAGTGCTGCTCTAATTCTTTTACGACTTCATGCGTCAATTTGTTTCGGGGATCAAACATCGTCAATAGCACGCCTTCGATCTCGAGGCCCTCATTGAGATCTTCCTTAACAATCTGGTAGGTATTCAAAAGCTGGCCCAACCCCTCAAGTGCATAATATTCGCACTGAGTGGGAATCAAAAGAGAGTGACTTGCCGTAAAGGCGTTGATCGTCAAAAGGCCTAAGCTCGGGGGACAATCAAAAACAACGAACTTAAAATCCGACGGCAGCTTCTTGAGCGCTGTCTTTAGTTTCTTCTCCCGCGAAATAGCATTGATCAGCTCCACCTCGGCACCAATCAAATTGGGGTTGGCGGGAATCACAAAAAGGTTTTCGACGGGTGTCGGCTGCATAGCCTCGGGCACTTCCTTTTGACCGATGAGCACATCATAAATTGTGGCGCTCGAGTGTCGATCCAGCCCCAGCCCGCTGCTGGCATTGCCCTGAGGATCTAGATCAATCAATAAAGTTTTAAATCCCAAATACGCCAAGTCGGCGGCAACATTGACTGACGTCGTCGTCTTGCCCACGCCGCCCTTTTGATTTGCTACAGAAATAAACCTAGGTAGAGACGTCATTTTTATTATCCCCATCTCAGAAGTTAAGATGAAATTTGTTTCCCCTCAGTGTTGATTATTTCGCACTCACTCCCCTCGACGCAAGCGTCATTCTTCATCTTCTTCGAAAGGTGTATCGCTAAGATCGAAATAGTCGCCGGAGTAATTCCAGAAATTCTCGAGGCTTGGCCTAGAGTCGTTGGGCGAATGCGCGAAAGATTTTCAATTGCTTCGCGAGTGAGTCCCGCAAGATCTTGATATAAAAAGTCAGAAGGAATCTTCATGCGATCATTTCGCGCCACTCGTTCGATTTCAGACTTGGCTTGTAAAACATAGCCTTCGTATTTTACTTCGGTCTCGATGGAGTAGACATCGTCAGCAGAGAGATCTGCTTCGATGAGGTCCGGCAAAATGCCTTTGATCGTCTGAAGATTCACTCCAGGTCGACGCAACAACTCGCTCGCTGTCGTAGGGGTCTTGAGTTCGGTTTCATTATGAAAGGCGAGGCGAGAATTTACTTCGGCAGTGGGAGTCAGGCTGGTCGCTCTCAATTTCTGATGAATTCCTTGGCGTCGATTCTGAACTTCTTCAAACCGGCAATAGTCCTCGTCGCTCAAAAGACCCAATCGACGTGCCATGGGCAAAAGTCGCGCCTCAGCATTGTCTTGCCTGAGCACCAGTCTCCACTCAGCCCGTGAAGTAAACATTCGATAAGGCTCGGTTGTGGGCTTAGTTACCAAATCATCCACCAAGACTCCCAGATAGGCCTCCGATCTCATGGGAACCCACGGCTCTTTGCCTTTGGATTTGAGAGCTGCATTGATTCCAGCGATGATTCCTTGGCCAGCGGCCTCCTCATATCCCGAAGTTCCATTTACTTGTCCCGCAAAAAAGAGACCCTCAAGAGCTTTGGTCTCCAAATGAGGAAAAAGCTGAGTCGCATCTATATAGTCATACTCAATGGCGTAGCCTGGTCGGATGATTTCGGCGCGCTCAAGGCCAGGAATAGTCCTCAAAAACTTAATCTGGCAGTCATAGGGGAGGCTTGTTGATAGTCCGCCGACGTAGACCTCATTGGTCTTACGACCCTCTCGCTCCAAAAAGACCTGGTGGCGGTCTTTGTCCGAGAATCTTACGATTTTATCCTCCACCGAAGGACAATATCGGGGGCCTCGACTCTGAATGATTCCAGAATACAGCGGAGATTCGGCCAAAGACTCACGAATAATCTCGTGGGTCTCATGATTTGTAAAAGTAATGTAGGCGCTTTGAAGGTCGTCTCGCAAACAATCAGTAAAAAACGACAGGGGTGAGCAGTCTGTGAGCGAGTGCTGCTCCTCCACTTTTGTGAAGTCTATCGAACGGGCATCAACCCTTGGGACCGTTCCTGTCTTAAGGCGCCCGATTTTAAACCCCATTCGAGCCAAAAAGTCTGACAAACCAATGCTTGGCGGCTCTCCCGCACGCCCAGAAGAGAAGTTCTCTCGTCCGATATGGGCCTTTCCATTCATAAATGTCCCCGTCGTGACCACCACACAGGGGGCATAAAACTTTTGGTGAAGTGAGGTTTCTACGCCAGAAAGGTTGTTCTTATCCAAAATCAGCCCGGTGACCTGGCCCTGTTTGATCGAAAGGTTGGGATAGGCCTCCAAAATCCATTTCATTTGGTCCCGATAGGCATGCCGATCCGTCTGAACCCGAGTGGCTCTCACGGCGGCTCCCTTTTTTTCATTCAAAATTCGATATTGCATGGCCGTTTGGTCGGCCACTCGACACATCAGCCCCCCAAGCGCATCGACTTCTTTTGCAATCTGACTCTTTCCAAGGCCCCCTATGGCTGGGTTGCACGACATGGCCCCAATTTGATCGACGTTCATGGTGATCATGAGGGTTTGGGCCCCCATTCGAGCAGCTGCAGCGGCTGCTTCGATGCCTGCATGACCGGCTCCAATCACAATAACGTCGAATTTGGACATGGTTCTAAATATGTTTCACATGAAACAATCGGGATCTCAAATGTTTCATGTGAAACATTCACTTTCCAATGCAAAACCTGGCAAAAATCTCAGAAATAACCGCTTCGTTGGGGGTACCCCCCGTCAGCTCTTCAAGTTTAGCACTGGCCTCCAGAACCTCCTGAGAGACCTGATCCATAAATGAGCCTTCTTCGAGCGCATGGGCCGCCCTCTTGAGTGCCTCGAGCGCTTCAATACAAACCCTCAACTGCCTGTCCGAAACCAAACTCGGGACCTCCCCAGCGTCTTCGCCCCCTATGAGGGGGGGCAAAAGGACCTTCTTCAACCTTTCGAGCCCTTCACCCGTTTTTGAAGAGACCCTAAGCTCTGCCCATTCAGCCCCTTTTGGCCGAACGTCCGCTTTGGACTGAACAAAGAGCCAATCTTTTTGCCCAAATTTTGCCTTTAGATGCTCGGGAACCCCTTCGGCTTCTGAAATCCAGACTAAAAGGTCAGCAACCGCCATCACGCCCAGCGTTCGCTCAATCCCAAGGCTCTCAATCGGCTCAGGATTCTCTCTTATTCCAGCTGTGTCGATTGCTATAAGGCTAGCCCCGCCCAAATCAATCTCGTGCTCAAGAAAGTCCCGGGTTGTTCCCGGTTGATCAAACACAATCGCCTTCTCTGAGCCCACAAGGGCGTTAAAAAGAGAGGATTTTCCTGAATTCGGTGGGCCAACCAGGCAGACGCTGCGCTTTTGGAGCAGGTGCCGGTTTGATCGATAGGCCGATATCCAGGACTCAAGCTCATCGATTGCTGTATTAAGGCCCCTCAACAGGCCCTCCTTTGTCAGATCTCCGACTTCAACGTCCGAAAAGTCCAACTGCGACTGTAGACCCACGAGAAGATCCAATATCTGCTGCCTCAAAGTATTCGAATGGCGCCCCAGACCCTGAAGTTTTGATTGAAGAGCGAGTCTCACTCCCATCGAATGACTAGAATTCAAAATCCTATCCAGAGCTTCGACTCGATCGAGGCTTATCTTTTGGTTTGCGAGGGCCCTTCGAGTGAATTCACCGGGCTCCGCAAGTCGTGTTTCACGTGAAACAATATAGGCGAGTATTTCTTCCACGATGACGGGGTTTCCGTGACAAGAAATTTCGAGGACGTCTTCGCCCGTAAACGTGTTTGGCCCCTTAAAAAAAGTAACTACGGCCTCGTCTAACAGTTTCCCGGAGTTTGTTTTCAAAATAGAGAGCTTTGGAGATCGGTCTTTAAGGTCTTTACATCCCAAGCTCTCCGCCAAGACTAGGCATTCGGGTCCAGAAACCCGAATGAGCGCAAGCGCAGCTCTCCCGTGGGGAGTTGAAAGTGCGCAAATCCGTTGGTCAGAAATTCCTATCGACATACCTTCTTAGGCCGAAGCCTTAGAAGGACTCGCATTTGGCAGGGGAAATTTCAAGTTCAGATGTTTATTCAGCCAAACCTGCTGCAAAACGGAGATGAGGGCGTTGGTCAGCATATAAAGATTAAGTCCGGCGGGCAAAAAAAGCATAATCCCCCCAAACATCACGGGCATAATCTTCATCATTTTCATCTGCATCTGCGCGATTTCGTTGTCCCCAGCGGTTTGAGGCGTTGGAGTAATCTGCTGCTGAAGCCACATGAGCGCCGTCATCAAAATGGGAGTCACCAAATAGGGATCATGGGATGCCAGATCATGAATCCATCCAAAAAATGGCGCGTGTCGCAGCTCAATTGAAACAAAAAAGACCCGATAGAGCGCAAAGAAAATCGGCATTTGAAGCAAAATCGGCAGACAGCCCCCAACCGGATTAACCTTCTCCGTCTTGTAGAGAGCCATGACTTCTGCATTCAATCGATACTTGTCGTCTTTGTACTTATCTCGAAGTTCTTTCATCTTAGGAGCAACGAGCTGCAGCTTTCTCATCGAAACAGCCGCCTTAAATGCCAACGGAAACAAACAAACCTTCACTAAGAGGGTCAGCAAGATGATGCCCACTCCATAGTTAGCAATGATGTTGTGGAAGAAGTGCAAGATCCCCAGCAGAAGTCTTGCGATCGGTCCCAGCCAATCTCCATAGTCCACCACTTTTGCTAAGTCCGGATTTACTTTTGTCAGTTCCGGAATGTCCTTTGGACCAAAATAAAGTGAGTAAGTCAGGCTGCTCGATTCCTTGCCAGGAATCTGCTTTTCATTCAGCGCAATCTCTTTGACCACGCCATATGACTCTTCCCGTCTCGTTGTCATTTTTGAAATCGAAATGTCCTGGGGTATCATTCCAAAGAAAAAGTACTTACGCGAAAAGCCCCCAAAGGAGATGTTAGCGTCGTAGACACTTTCGGCATTGATATGGCTCAGCACTTCGGTCTTCAGAGATCCCTCGATGAGCGCGACGGAAGACTGAATCTCCGCATGCGGTTTAAAGAGCGCGGTCCAAAATCCTGCCGGCTCTACTTCGGACTCTTTGGGGTGGTAAATCCGGATCTGGCTTTTTAAAGACTTGGTCGTACCAGATTTGTTTATGATCTTTTCAGTCACCTTAAGAGCATAAGTCCCGGGTTCAAGAAGAAGGGTCTTCTCCACTCTCAGCTCGGAGTTCTCCCCAATAACACTTAGCGAGTCGCTCGTTGCTCTCGACGTCCAGTTGAGGGGAGAGCTAAGGCCCAAATAGTCCTCGGCACCATAGGGAGCTTTTCCAAAATCAAACTCAATAGGACTCGATTCTTTAAGGTCCGTGCCATATTTTTTTAAAGTCACTTTTAGAATCTCGCCCAAACCATTGAGAGAGACGGTCATTAAGTCCGAAGACAGAGTGATCGTTGATTTTCGAACCTTATCAATCGACGTGTCGGGTGCCGCCGCTTTAATCTCTTCGGCTTTGACGCTTTGCGTTATTGCGGCAGGACTCACCGCGTTCGTAGCAATCGGAGGCGGCGTAGGAGCGGGCTGCAAAAAAAACATATATATAAGGAGCATCAGCGCTACAGCGATAAGTGTCCTCGAATCCATTATTGCAACCTCACAATCGTTTCAGGAAAAAATTTTGAAAGCGGAGAACAAAGCATAATTCTTTGCGCAATGCGCCAAACCGCCCCCCGTAGAGAGCGATTGTTTTTAATCTCGGTAACCGCAAACTGCGAACAGCTCATCTCAAATCGGCATCGGCATTCCATTCCAAAAAGACGCGTCGCGCAATGAATCGCTGGGCTAACGATAAATTGGTACAGTCCAATTAGTGCCGCCAGGACACTTCTCATGCACTTTCTCGCTTCATCAACAATCTCTCGAGAGGCTCCACTAAACTTGAACACGATAGATCCTTCGGGCGACGATCCACTTTGATCAAATAGTCTCCATTCAACGAAGCGCGATTGAGTCGAAAAAATTCTCTGACACAGCGTCGAATTCGATTGCGCACCACCGCTTGCTTAATAGTCTTTCGGGCAATCGCCACTCCCAATCGAGGTGCGCCAACATCAGGGCCTCTATAGACCCTAAAGTCCCCACAAAACAAAATTCTCCCCGCTTTGGCTCCTCCACGGTGAGCGTGACTCAGCAATTGAGAAAAATCTCTTTCCGTCAAAAGACGAGAAGATTTTAGGAAATTTTGCGGCTCTCGTGTTTGAGCAAAAGCCACAGATTTATTTTTCGTAGACAGCAACGGTAAGGCTCTTACGGCCTTTTGCTCGACGACGGCGCAAGACATTGCGTCCACCAGGTGTAGCCATTCGAGTTCTAAAACCATGTCTTCTTTTTCTACGTACTTTACTTGGTCGAAATGTCGGTCTCATAATTCTCCACGATACAAAAAGGCTTTGACCCGAAGGCCAGATCAGACGTTATTTAGTGGTTCTCAGGAACGCATTTCAAGTGAATTCTTTGAAATGCTCGGGGAGCAGGTTTGCGATGGAAACGATAGTACCACAGGAAATTCAAAACGCTTGGCTACGCGCCCTTCAAACGATCGAAAAATGCATTCGTCCCCAGTACTTTCAGTCGTTCATTTCGACCATCAAATTGATGGGATTCGCCAATGATACCCTGACCTTGGGGTTTTCTGAGCAGTTCACTCGAGACTGGGTTTACGACCACTATTCCAACTTCATTCAAGACCATTTTGATGAGGCGGTAGGAGCTCGCCGCTATAAGCTAGAGTTTCAGTTCGATCCACAACTCGCTCAGCTCGCGAAGGAGCAGTCGAAGCAACCCATGATCATTTCTGCTCCTGCCGAAGAGGAGCCTCGCGCTCCCAGAGCCCCTGTTCAGGCTCCGTATCAGCCCAGTCGCGCTTCCAGTACCGGAAGCAGGCAGTTAGCGGGCGCTCAGATCCTCAATGCAAAGTATGGTTTTGAGACTTTTGTTGTGGGCGCCAGCAATCAGTTTGCACACGCTGCTAGTTTTACTGTCGCAGAGGCTCCTGGAAAACAATACAACCCTCTCTTTATTTACGGAGATGTAGGTCTCGGAAAAACGCATTTAATGAATGCGATTGGACTTAAGATTCAGGAAAAAAACCCTCAATTGCGAGTTCTCTATACGAGCTTTGAAAAATTTATGAACCATATGATCGAAGGAATCCGCTTCGAACGTATGGAGGAGTTTAGAGATCGATATCGAAAAAACGTCGATGTTTTGATCATCGACGATATTCAATTCATCGCTGGCAAAGAGGCAACGCAAGAAGAGTTTTTTCATACGTTCAACGCTTTGTACGAACATCAAAAGCAAATTGTGATTTCATCTGATCGTCCTCCAAGCGAAATCGAACACTTGGAAGATCGCTTGAGAAGCCGCTTTGAGATGGGCCTCACGGTAGACATTCAAACGCCTGAAATGGAAACACGCGTCGCCATTGTTTTTAAAAAGGCCGAAATGGATGGGATCGAAATTCCAAACGATGTGGCCTTCCATCTCGCCAAAATGTATCGCTCTAATATTCGCGAGCTTGAGGGCGCTTTGATTAAGCTTTCTGCTTTTGCTTCGGTCACCGGACAGCCCATCAGCCTAGAGCTCGCTAAACGGGTTTTAAAGCAGGATTTGCCCGAAATGGACGGAAAGTACCAAAAGGATCCAGAGGAAATATTGAAGCTTGTTTCACGCGAATTTCAGGTCGGCGTTGAAGACATCAAGAGCGACAAAAAGAACAAGCAGCTGACGACTCCTCGTCAGCTCGCCATGTTTTTGGTGCGAAAGTATACGCACCTCTCTCTCCCTGATATCGGAACTCTCTTTGGTGGAAAAAATCACACCACAGTTCTCCATGCAGACAGAAAAATTAAAGAAATGCAGAAGAGCGATCCTATGATTCGGGAGCTCTTAGGTAAACTCGAGACTCACTTTCATCAAGACGCTGGATATTCGCTCCCCTCACAAAGTCCAGAAGTGTAAATAGTTTTAGTTTAATCGACGTCTGAGGAATCCCGCACAAAGCAGTGCCCCCAAAAAGAGCCATAGAATTGAATAGTCGGTGAATTCACTTCCTCTTACAGAGAAGAATTTGCAGCCGCTGGTTGCTTGAGCGCCTGCAGCCGCTCCGTTTGCAGGGCTTGCAATTGCTGCGGCTTCTGAACTATTTGAACCTGAACCTCGAAGAGCATCCTCTGCGCCGTTACCCGCCTGAACCCCACCACAATACAATGTTTCAATAGCTGTCATGGGAGTTCCAAACCATGAGCTCGCACCATTTGAATCCACGAATCGAATGGCAAACATTCCTTTGAAATCGCTGTCATTGGCGCCCTCAGGCAAAGGAAAAGGAAGAATTCGCGAAGCAATCATATAAAAGCTAAACCCGTCAGAGTTTCTGGCAGCATCTGCCTCAAACCATCCCGCCATCACTCGACTTGCTTCGATGAATTCAAACGAAATCAGTTCGTAGCCCTTTTCGATTCCACTAGCAGTCGGCAAAAGAATTCCCCTCACTTCAACCATCTGGGCTTGGGGAGCAAGTGAGCTTGATAAAAATCCAATTTGAAATGTCGTGCAGTTCCTAAAAATATCGGGCGCAGCTCTTTCGTTAGAAAGGTCTCCAACCTCAAATGAACCGTCTCCCAAAATTTGCCCCGGAAACGCAACAAAGATAGAGTCCCCATTCGCTAGACTTGGAACGGGCGTTCCCGGATTAGAGACATTGACATTGGGAGCCGGATTGACCGCGGCAAATCCCTGAGGACCCGCGCTCGTGAAGAACAAAAAGACAGCTTGAAGAAAATAAGAGAATCGAACCCCCACGAACCGCACCTCCGAGACATAGTCATTTTAACTCACCGCACTAAAGTTCTATAAAATATCGAAATCCCTCAGTTAATTGAGGCTGTGCATGAACTGTGCTTAAAGTGTTTAAATAATTGTGAATTCAAACTTATGCACATCCATGCACAACCAAATTCACAGACTTATGCACAAGGTTATGCACAGGGATTCAAACGCTCAAACCATTATAATTATTGATGTTATATTAAAAAGCTCAAAATCTATGCACAGGAATTTACATAATATATTTGGTCTATTTAATAATTTTGCGAAATTATCAAATTCTCTATGCACAGCTGTGCATAACTCGAGGTGTTTATGCACAGCCCCTGTGAAAATCCTCTGAATTGCTGTGCATAACTCAGGGTGTCTGTGGATGAATTCCTGAGGTGCTTAATCTATACACGATCCATGCACAGAGATCGTTTTGATAAACTGATGTAATTACAGATACTTAGGTCTCTATCCACAGATTCACAGGACCTACTACCCCTTTAAGGGGATGAAAAATTTTTTGATCAAAGAAGTTATACACAAGGGGGGAATGAATTGGTGGACCTGATCGGGATCGAACCGATGACCTCCACAATGCCATTGTGGCGCTCTCCCAGCTGAGCTACAGGCCCTCAAAGGAAGACCTTAATCTTTGGCTATTTCTTTGAGCTTTGTCAAAACCCGCTGTTTACAAAGATATTGAGAGTGAATAGCTCTCTAGAGAGTTAGGGGCTTATGTCGAGTCGCCAGATGGGTGCATTTGAAGTTGATCGAGAAGTGTTGTTAAAGGCACTTCAGCGCGTTCAGTCGGTTGTTGACCGAAAGAACACGATTCCTATTTTGAGCCACATTCTCATTGAGGCCAAAAACTCCGAGCTTATTTTTTCGGCGACGGATCTGGAAGTAGGAATCCGCTGCGTTTATCCAGCCACTGTTCAACAACCTGCAAAAATTACGGTTCCGGCGAAGAGCCTTTATGAAATCGTCCGGGAGCTCCCCGACAACTCCAACGTAAAATGGAAGGTCTTTGAGAATTTTTGGGTTGAACTCACAGCCGGAAAATCTCTTTTCAAACTCGTAGGACAGGATTCCGATGAGTTTCCAAGACTTCCTGAGATTAATACGGAACAAGCCTTTTCACTTCCAAAAGAAAACCTCACCAAGATGGTGGATCATGTGATCTTTGCTGTTTCGAATGATCAGAGTCGTTATGATTTGAGTGGCGTTTATCTCGAGCAACTCAAGGCTCAGGGCAAGGTTTTTTTGCGAATGGTCGCAACGGATGGACACCGCTTGTCTTTGATGGATCAAGAGATCAAAGGAACTAAGGATCTTTATCTCAAAGACGGAGTCATTTTGCCTCGTAAGGGCTTAATGGAGTTGAAAAGAGTTTTGACCGAAGAAGCCGAAGTTAATTGCTGCTTCATGGAAAACAATGTCGTTTTTTGGAACAAAGATCAGCAGACGATTCTTTTTATGCGGCTCTTGGACGGGGAGTTTCCTGATTACACTCCCGTCATTCCCAAAAATAACGAAAAACAAATTGTGGTCAGTCGATCGGCTCTCTTGGATTCATTAAAGAGAATTTCTGTTCTTTCAGCAGAGCATTCGAGGTCTGTTAAATTTTCTTTCGAAGACGGCAAACTCCGACTCTCATCGAGCAATCCAAAGTTGGGTGAAGCTCGAGAGGATATTGATATCGATTATAAAGGCGAGAAGCTCGAGATCGGTTTTAATGCCGGTTATTTTATGGATGTTCTCAATGCCCTTGGCGAACAAGACGAGGTCGTTTTGGAACTTACCGACGTGCTGTCTCCGAGTTTGATTAAGGGCAAAGAATTTGATGGGTCACTCAACGTCGTCATGCCCATGCAACTCGGTCAAGAAGCGAGCTATACCTAAACATAAATTTTAGGAGGCTTGTTATTCGTGTCTCTGCGATAAAACTTTTTCAGATTCGAAAATTTTCAGAGCTGAGTCTGAGTGATTTTGATCCACGATTGAACGTGATTGTGGGTCCCAATGCTCGCGGTAAAACAACGATTCTCGAAGTTCTTTCTCTCGCCACCATTTTGCGGAGTTTTCGCACAGCTTCTACACAGGAACTCATCATGAGTTCTACCCAACAAGCCTTGATGACCATTCAGATGGAGCGTCCGACCGTGACAAAGGTGAGCATTGGGTTGAGCGAAAAAAAGAAGACCATCATGGTCGATGAAAAGTCGATTACAACCAAAGCGCGCTATCCGTTTTTGGGAGGAAGCCTTTCTTTTTCTCCCGATGACCTGGCACTTGTAAAAGGAAGCCCCGACGAGCGCAGGCGATTTTTGGATCATTTTATTGTGGCTCTAGATCCTCAGTTTTCAAATTTTTTGCAAAAGTACGAAAAGGTTCTTAAGCAACGAAACTCGCTCCTCAGGCAGATCAAAGAGGGGCGCGCTCATTTTGAGGAACTTCCACTTTGGACGGAGAGTCTGATCGAGGCGGCGTTGCCGATCTATCTCGAAAGGCAAAAAGCGATTCAGATCTTGAACGAAAAGTTCCCTCTGACTTATCGACAGCTTTTCAACAGTTCGGAGAATATTGAGATTCAGTATATGCATCGTTTTCCAAAGAGCTTTGATTCACGAGAGAGCCTTGAGCAAATGATGATCGAAAAGCTCAGTTGGTACGCCGATGCAGAGCGGGCGAGTGGACATAGTCTTGTGGGACCTCACAAAGACGATATCGAGTTCAAAATTGATGGAATGGATGCTCGTACATTTGGGAGCCAAGGGCAGACACGAGGACTCGTCATCGCTCTCAAAGTGACCCAACTCATGCTGACAAAAGAGTTTAGGTCCTTCAGCCCAATTTTATTGCTCGACGATATCATTTCAGAGCTCGACGATCAGCGCGTTCAGGCCCTGGTTCATTACCTTTCAAACTATCCGGGGCAGATGTTTGTCACGACGGCTGAGATCGGAAAAATCAGCACTCTTCATCGCGAATTTTCGGGCTTTAAATTGATCGATTTGGGGGCCTCTAAACAGCCCGCAAAAGCCATTTCTGACAGGCTAAATGCCAATTTGAGCCCTTGCGACACGTCTCCCAAAACGCTAGGTTTTTGAGTAATTATTATGGAAGACAACCTCGCCAAAAAGGCGCTCAAAGAATCCTCTGGGTACGAAGCGGGTGATATCAAAGTTCTCGAAGGACTGGAGGCTGTTCGCAAACGTCCAGCGATGTATATCGGATCAACGGGGGAGCAGGGACTTCATCATCTTGTGTATGAAGTCGTGGATAACTCCATCGATGAGGCCATGGCGGGATACTGCGATACTGTGGGTGTCACGATTCACAAAGACGGTTCTTGTTCCGTTCAAGATAACGGCCGAGGAATTCCTGTTGGTCCCCATCCGACGATGAAGGGCAAAGATGCCGCCGAAGTCGTCATGACGATTCTGCATGCGGGTGGAAAGTTTCAAGAAGGTGCCTATAAAGTTTCAGGAGGTCTTCACGGCGTTGGTGTGTCTTGCGTCAATGCCTTGTCAAAACAACTTCATCTCAAAATCGAGCGGGGCAACAAACTCTACGAACAAAAATATGCTCAAGGGCGTCCCACAACACCAGTGGAGAATACGGGAACAACTGAGCGTCGCGGGACGACTGTTCAGTTTTGGCCAGACGATGAAATTTTTGAAACGGTTGAATTTAGTTACGATATCTTAGCGACTCGGTTTCGCGAACTCGCTTTCTTGAATCCGGGCGTCAGAATTGTTTTTGAAGACGAGCGAACCGGAAAGAAGACCGAGTATTTTGCTGCAGGTGGTGTAAAGGCTTTTGTCGAGCACCTCAACAACAAGAAGCAGACTCTTCACGATATTATTTTTATCAAGACCGAGAAGGACCGCATGATGCTGGAGCTCGCGCTTCAGTATAATACGACCTACACAGAAACCATTTTTAGCTATTGTAATAATATCAACACGCATGAAGGTGGAACTCACCTCATCGGATTTAGAACAGCCCTCACTCGAGTGATCAATCAGTATGCAGAGCAAAGCGGGATGCTCAAACAGGGGCTCTCACTTTCTGGAGATGATTGCAAAGAAGGTCTCTGCGCGATTGTATCGGTCAAGATTCCAGAACCTCAGTTTGAAGGACAAACAAAAACCAAATTAGGAAACTCTGAGCTCAAAGGGATTGTTCAATCAGCGACTCAAGAGCATCTCAAATATTTTTTGGATGAGAATCCTGGAATTGCTCGCAAGATATGTCAAAAAATCGTCGATGCAGCCGTTGCTCGAGAGGCTGCCAAAAAAGCCCATGAGTTGGCTCGCCGAAAGTCAGCGTTGGATTTTCAGGGGCTCCCCGGAAAGCTCGCCGATTGTCAGGAAAGAAATCCCGCTCTTTGCGAACTCTATATCGTCGAAGGGGACTCAGCCGGAGGTTCGGCTAAGTTAGGTCGGAACAGAATGTATCAGGCGATTCTTCCGTTGAAGGGAAAGATCCTCAATGTCGAGAGAGCTCGCTTAGACAAAATGCTGGGTCATGATGATATCAAAACGATCATCACGGCACTGGGAACCGGAATTAGCGAAGAAGATTTTTCTGTCGATAAACTCCGATATCACAAAATTGTTTTGATGACGGATGCGGATCATGATGGATCCCACATTCGAACTCTGCTTTTGACCTTCTTTTATCGAAAGATGGCGCAAATTGTGGAGAACGGACATTTGTACATCGCTCAACCACCTCTCTATCGAGTGAAGAAGGGAAAGAAGGAGCAGTACTTTAAAGAAGAAGACTCGATGTTTAACTTCTTGCTGGGCGAAGGAATTGAGGGGATCACTCTTAAATTTAAAACTCCTCTCACTGGAGACAAGCTCAAAGAATACGTAAAGAAAGCCTATGCCCTAGGACATTCTATTTCAAAACTCAGTCAGAGATTTGATACGGACTTTCTTTCGCTTGTTCTTTGTCGGCTAGCCAAAGACGTGGCTCAGTTTGATAAGCCAAAGTTTTGGGAAGAACTTCAGCAAGCAGCCAACGAATTGTTTATCAAAAAGACGTTTAGTTTTGAGCTCAAAGGAAAGTCTGTTGATGTTTCGTGCTTTGAAGCAGGTTATCAGCGTGAGTTTAGTCTCGAAAAAGACGCGCTCACGGGCGGCGACTTATCCAAGCTCTTTGAGCAGTCCAAAGATATTGCGAGCTATGGAGACTTTCCCACCAAGCTCGAGACTTTGGAACAAGAAGAGTCGGATGTTCAGACCATGAACTTGCCCCAAGATGTGGCTCGAGCGATTCGGTCTCGAGGCGAAAAGGGAATTTATATTCAGCGCTACAAAGGTCTTGGAGAAATGAATCCTGATCAATTGTGGGATACGACAATGAACCCCGACACAAGAACACTCCTTAAAGTAAATGTAGATGATGCGGTCCAGGCGGATGCATTGTTTACAACTTTGATGGGAGACGAGGTCGAAGACCGAAGAGAATTCATCGAAACCAATGCGCTCCGAGTAAGGAATTTGGATATTTAATATGGTAACAACTATCGAAAAAGGCATTAAGCCGATCACTATCGAAGAAGAGATGCGTAATTCTTATTTGGATTACGCGATGAGCGTTATCATTGGGCGAGCGATCCCGGACATTCGAGATGGGCTTAAGCCAGTGCATCGGCGGATTTTGTACGCCATGTTTAAGGAAGATCTTCTTTCATCCAAAAGATTTTCGAAGTCCGCCGGGGTTGTCGGGGAAGTGCTCAAAAAATATCATCCTCATGGTGATATGGCAGTCTATGACGCTCTTGTCCGACTCGCTCAGGACTGGAATATGCGTTATCCGCTCGTCGAAGGTCAGGGAAACTTTGGTTCGATCGATGGAGACAATGCCGCTGCTTATCGATACACGGAGGCGCGCCTACAAAGAGTTGCTGAAGAATTTTTGAATGAGATCAATCAAGAGACGGTTGATTTTACGGCGAACTACGATGGCTCAACCGAAGAGCCGATCGTTCTGCCCACCACGATCCCCAATTTTTTGGTGAACGGAACAACAGGGATCGCCGTGGGGATGGCGACAAATGTTCCCCCCCACAATCTGAAAGAAGTGATGAGCGGTGTGATCGCTCTGATCGATAATCCAGAAACAACCGTAGAAGAGCTTATCAAATTGGTGCCTGCCCCAGATTTTCCTACAGGCGCGCAAATTTGTGGAACGGACGGAGCACATCAAGCTTATCGAACGGGTCGTGGATCTGTGATGATGCGAGCGGTGACGACGATTGAGGAAGAGCGGGGACGCAATCGAATTATTGTGACCGAGATTCCGTATATGGTTTCTAAGCAGCGACTCGTTGAGCAGATCGCCGAATCGGTGCGAGATAAAAAAGTCGATGGAATCTCGGATATTCGAGACGAATCCAATCGAGAAGGAATCCGAGTAGTGATTGAGCTGCGCAAAGACGCGTCTGCTGACATTGTGCTCAATCAGCTCTACGAGCGAACGCAACTTCAAGATTCTTTTGGCATCAGCTTTTTGGCGATTCAAAACAAGCGACCAAAAGTTTTTAATCTTCGCGAGATGCTCCAGGCTTTTATTGGGCATCGAAAAGAAGTCATCATTCGTCGAACAGTTTTTGAACTTAAGAAGGCACAAACAAGGGCACATATTTTAGAAGGATATGAAAAAGCCCTCGATAAAATCGATGCTGTCATTGATTTGATTCGAAAGTCTCAAACGGCCGAAGAGGCGCGTTTGGGCTTGATTAAAAAGTTTGAGTTTACGGTGGAGCAGGCGGCGGCAATTTTGGAAATGCGCCTCCAGCGCTTGACGGGCCTTGAAAGAGAAAAAATTCAGGCAGAACTCAAGGACCTTCGAATTCGAATTAAAGACCTGAAGGGTCTGTTGGGTTCGAATGAAAAACTCATGGCGACGATTCGAGCAGAGAGCGACGCCATTCGAGAAAAGTTTGGCGATGATCGTCGATCGAAGATCATGCCGGCAGTTGGAAAGATTGCGACTGAGGATTTGATCCCTGAAGAAGAAATGGTCGTTACCTTTTCTCACGCGGGATATATTAAGCGCGCTCCAGTTGACACTTACCGGGCGCAAAAGCGTGGAGGAACCGGCAAAATTGGAATGACGACAAAGGAAGAAGACTTTGTCGAAAGAATATTCGTTGCCTCAACACACTCCTATCTCCTGTTGTTTACGGATCGAGGGCGACTGTTGTGGCTCAAGGTCTACGAGATTCCTTTGGCAAGCCGCACGGCGAAGGGACGCCCGCTGATTAACTTGATCAAGCTGGCTCCAGACGAAAAGCTCTGTGGAATTTTGCCAGTCAGAAAGTTTGAGGAAGGCCGATTTGTGTTGATGACGACCGAACAAGGAATCGTCAAAAAGACAGACCTGATGCAGTTCTCTAACCCGAGAGCTTCGGGAATTATTGCGATTAGCCCAGATGATGGAGACCGACTCATTGGCGCTGCCTTGACGAATGGAAAGGATGAAGTGCTGATTTCGACGAAGGAAGGAATGAGCATTCGCTTTTCGGAAGAAGATGTTCGTCCGATGGGACGCGCGGCGCGCGGCGTAAAGGGAATCGAGCTCGACGGAAAAGACAAGGTTGTTGGACTGGATTTGGTGGACGCAAAAGCCCAGCTTTTGACGGTAAGTGAGTTTGGTTATGGCAAGCGAACGGATGCGGAAGAATACCGGGCACAGTCTCGCGGTGGAAAAGGCATTATCACGATGAAGACCACCGATAGAAATGGTCCTGTGATCGCGGCCCTTCAGGCGCATGAAAATGATCAGGTCATGATCGTCACGAGTGGGGGCAAGCTCATTCGTATCAAAGTTGGAGAGATTTCTATCGTCGGCCGAAACACACAAGGCGTGCGATTGATTACGATGGATGAAGGGGAGCGTGTCACGTCGGTGACTCGTATCAATGATGAAGACGAAGTAAATGCCTAAGACGCGAGCAGCATCAGCATTTTTTGTGGTGCTGCTTGGCTTGGCTGGAGTTGCTTGCCAGCGTTCGGCCAACCAACTGGTTGAAGAGGCAGAACGTGAGGCGCTTGAGCAGCGCTCTCAACTGGCCCAGCACCTTTATTCGCAGGCACTCAAAGCGCGGCGAAGCGCTCCACTCGATCGATTGCGTGCTTATGTGGGCCTTGTAGACCTTTCCTTTAACCAGCTTCACGACTACCGGATGGGCGTTGCGGCCGCTCTAAAAGCCAGCGAGGAATTCAAAGACATCGTTTCGGAACCCAAAAAAATGTTGAGGGATGTGCAGTTTCGAGCGGCGCAAGTGGCTCGTCTCCAACTTCAAGACGAGGAAACGGCTCAAAAATTGGTGGCCTATTTTGAAGGTGACGCGGGGTTGACGGCCGAGATGAGTTTAGAGATTGCGAGATCGTATATGGCTTCGCAGAACTGGGAGAGGTCTGAAGCCGAGCTTCTCAAGGCTTGGGAGAGCGCGAAATCAGAGAAGTCATGCTTGTACCTGCAAAAAATCCAATTGGATTTGATTCAACTCAAGGTTTTGCAAAAGAGCTTTCAGTCAGCGATTGAGTGGGGCACGAAAGAAGAATTGATGGAAGGATGCAGGCGCGACGAAAGTGCGGTGCTTTTTGAACTCGCACACTGCTACGAATTGACGGGAGAGCCACTGAAGTCGCTTGAAATCTACGGCGAGATTCTTAAAAAATCAGACGATAAGGCCCGAGTGGAGTTTTTGATGGAAGGGGTTCGTAAGCGAATGAAAGAGAAAGAGGTTCGATGAAGTCTCAAAAGTCTCAAGAGATCTTTTCCAGAGCCAAAACTGTAATGCCGGGGGGCGTGAATTCACCCGTCCGCTCGTTTCGCTCTGTGGGCGGGAATCCCTTTGTCGCGAGCCATGGGAAGGGCCCCTATATTTATGACGTCGATGGAAATCAGCTGATTGATCTGGTTTGTTCATGGGGCGCACTCATTCATGGACACTGTCATCCGAGAATTGAATCCGCTATTTTGGCAGCACTCAAAAGCGGAACCTCTTTTGGAATTACTTGTGAGACAGAAGTAAAACTCGGCGAAGCCATCAAGCGGTCAGTGCCCAACCTTGATTTGGTCAGGCTTGTGAGTTCAGGAACAGAGGCCTGCATGAGTGCCATTCGTGTGGCGCGGGGATTCACGAAGAGAGATTTAGTGTTAAAATTTGACGGACACTATCACGGCCACGGCGACTCCTTTCTTGTTGGCGCAGGGAGCGGTGTGGCGGCGCTTCATCGATCGGAGTCAGCGGGAATTCCCGAAACCACGGTCAACAATACGATCGTAATTCCGTTCAACGACATCGAAGCTGTAAAAAAAATCTTCGCAGAGCATGGTTCGCAAATCGCTTGTACGATTATGGAAGTCGTCTGCGGAAACATGGGAACAGTGATTCCGGACCCACTTTTTTTGATGGAACTCAGAAAGCAATCAGACAAATTTGGTGCAGTCCTTATCTTTGACGAAGTCATGACAGGATTTCGAGTGGCGCGAGCGGGAGTTCAGCAGATCTATGGAGTGATTCCTGATCTCGTGACTTATGGAAAAGTCATTGGCGGCGGGATGCCCGTAGGAGCGTATGGGGGCAAAAAAGAATTGATGTCGATGGTCGCTCCGCTGGGCTCGGTCTATCAGGCGGGCACTTTGTCGGGCAATCCATTGGGAGCTGCCGCCGGACTGGCTTCACTTGAGATTATTGAAGAGGCGGGCCCGCTGTTTTATCAGCAGCTTGATCATTCGGCGACGGAGTGGAAAACGCAGCTTGAGTCGTACATTCGCCTCAAGAGCTATCCCGCCTGTGTCGCTCAGATGGGAAGCATGGTGAGTGTTTTTTTTCGGGCGGAGCCTCCCAGGAATTATTCGGAAGCAAAAGAGTCTGATACCGAGAGATTTAAGAAGTTTTTTTGGGCCCTGATGGAGCGCGGAGTCTATTATCCTCCGAGTCAGTTTGAAGCCTGCTTTTTGTCGAGCGAGCATAAGGGCGAGGTATTGGAGCGAGTGATTGAAGCCAGTCAGGCGGCACTCGATGAGGCTTTCAAATGAGCGAGCGATTGGACCCCCAAAATTCTGAAAAAAAGAACCCCTGGGTCATGGCCTTAGGCGCAAGTCAGCTCGGTATTTTGGTGGTCACGGGCCTGATGGGGGGGCTGTGGTTGGATCAAAAGCTAAACTCCACCCCTTTGTTTGGACTTTTGGGTCTTGCGTGTGGGTTTGGTTCAGGCATTCTTTTTTTGATGAAACTCGTGAAGGGAGCTCGTAAAAATGCAACTTAGGCTGACTCTGAGCATGAGCGTTCTTTTGATGGTCTCGGGATCCATTGCTTTTTACTTTTTAGCGGGCCTAAAGCCCATGCTTTGGTTTTCTTTGGGCGCTGGCCTAGCCCTGATCAATGTCTTTGCCGCTGCCTTTGCCGTTCGATTTGGCCTTCAGAATCTGAGAAAAAAGCCCCTCTTTATTGGTCTCCTCCTCCTCAAAAGTCTGACTTTTTTTGTGGTCGTTGCCGTTGTCTTAGTCTTCTTAAAACCCCTGGTTTTGCCCTTTACCTTGGGAATTAGCGTGGTTATCGTCGGAGCCACTGTGGCAGCGCTCTGGGAAGCAAGACGCTATCGAGCGCCACTACAAGTAGGTGAATAGAACAGATGGCAGGCGGACAGACATTTTTTGATATGATGGGCGTAAGCCACCACCACGCACATGTCGTGGGAGGAGCTGTGACCGCCGTTGCTTTGACCGGAATTGGTCTTCTTGTTCGCGCGAAAGCCTCCGACACAGAAAAAAACATTAAGCCCAGCGCAGGAATCAGCGTCGTCAATGTGGCCTGTTCTGTCGTCGCGTATATCAAGGGTATCGTTGATTCGATTGTCGGCCATGGACACGACAATTTGATTCCATTTATTGGCTCCATCTTCTTGTTTATTTTGCTCAACAATATTTCAGGTCTGTTTCCGGGCTGGTTGCCAGCGACAGACAGCTTGAATACGAATGCAGCGATTGCGATTTGCGTTTTTGTTTTTTACAACACCCTCGGTCTCAAGGAACACGGCTTTCATTATTTTAAGCAGTTCACCGGAGGACTTCCTCCGCCGGGATATGGAGCGGGCATTACTATTGTGTTGGCTCTGATTGCGGGCCTTGTGTTTGTGATTGAGACCATCGGTCATATTTTTCGTCCACTCTCTTTGAGTTTTCGTCTCTGGGGAAACATGACGGGCGATCATATTTTGTTGGGAACGACATCAGGACTGGTGCCGCTTATTTTACCCATTGTGGCCATGGCCCTCGGACTCTTTGTTGCAGTCGTTCAGGCTCTGGTCTTTTCGCTTTTGACGACGGTTTATATTAAGTTAGCCGTTTCACATGATCATTAATGAAGGAGAAAAAAACATGACACGCACATCTATTTCAAAGTTCACAAAATTGGCCACAGCTTTCGGGCTCTGCATGATTGCCGGCGTAGCCGCAGTATTTGCTGAAGAAGCTGCTGCAGCCACAACAGGTTCTGCAAATGCCACGATCCTTCAGTGGTTGGCTTTGGGCGCACCTTTGGGCCTAGGTCTTGCAGCAATGGGTTGCGGTTTGGGACAAGGACGTATGGCCGCTCAAGCAATGGCAGGAATTGCCCGCAATCCTGGCGCAGCAAAAGATATGTTTGTTCCGATGATCTTGGGATTGGCGTTTATCGAAGCTCTCGGTATCTATGCTTTGATTTTCGTCTTCTTGTTCAAGACGGCTTTTGCTCTCTAATTTTTAGTTCAAAGTTTAAACGAGATTAAGCCCTGGCTCAAACGCCGGGGCTTTTCTTTTGGAGGAGCGACTTAAAGGTACTTGCCGGTTTTGGAATTCTTGCTTTTGGAGATTTGATCGGGGGCGCCCGTTGCAACAATCTCTCCACCAAACTCTCCACCCTCTGGTCCAAGATCAATCACATAATCCGCCGATCGAATGACATCGAGTTGGTGTTCAATCATCACAACAGTGTTTCCGAGATCGACGAGTTGTTGAATGACTTGAAGCAATCTCTCCACATCCACAAAGTGTAGTCCCGTGGTGGGTTCATCCAAAATGTAGAGAGTTTTGCCGGTGGATCGCTTAGAGAGTTCTCGAGCAAGCTTAATTCGCTGGGCCTCACCACCCGAGAGCGTCGTAGCGGCCTGACCCAGTTTTACATAGCCGAGTCCAACATCCAGCAATACCTTGAGTTTGGATTGTAGGCTCGGAATGGCCGAAAAAAACTCGCAGGCTTCGGCAAAGCTCATTTCCAAAACTTCGTAGATATTGCGACCCTTGAACGTGATTCCAAGAGTTTGCGAATTATATCGATGACCTCCGCAGACCTCACAAGGAACCGAAACATCTGCCAAAAAATGCATTTCGACATCGAGTTCTCCCGCACCCTTACATTCTTCACAGCGACCACCCTCGACATTGAAACTAAAACGACTGGGAGTAAAACCAAGCACGCGAGCTTCTTGAGTTTGAGAAAAAAGCTCGCGGATATTTCCAAAGAGCTGAACATAGGTCGCCGGATTTGAGCGAGCGGTTCGACCAATCGGAGACTGGTCCACCTGAATGACCTTATCAATGAGATCCATGCCAATAATTTTTTGGCAACCGACGGGGTTTTGAGTGGATACACTTGCTCCTAAAACATCGAGAACCAGACTTGATTTGCCGCTACCCGAAACTCCCGTCACAACCGTAAAACAACCGAGCGGGATCTCAACATCAACGTTCTTGAGATTGTTGAAATTTGCTTTTTCAATTTTGAGCCAGCCTTTTTCGGCCTGACGCCGCGATTTTGGCGGGAGAATTTTTCTTTTGCCCGAAAGAAAGTCTGCGGTGACTCCTGTTTTGAGCTCGAGAGGCTTTCCTTGAGTAATCAAAAAGCCGCCATCTCTTCCGGCACCAGGGCCGAGATCAATAATTTGATCGGCGGCAAGCATCGTGTCTGCATCGTGCTCAACGACAAGAACGGAGTTGCCCTGATCTCTCAGGCGCTTGAGAGCAGAAATCAATCGATCATTGTCAGCTTGATGCAAACCAATGCTTGGTTCATCAAGAACATAAAGAACTCCCGTGAGGCTGGTGCCGATTTGAGTGGCAAGCCGAACACGTTGTTCTTCGCCCCCACTCAAGGTGGCTGCGCGCCGATTGAGCGAAAGATATCCCAGACCGACCTGAGAGAGAAACTCTAGCCGCTCCGAAATCTCCGCCAAAATCTTTTGAGCAATCAAAAACTTTTTTCCCTTAAACGCGAGTGTGGAGAAGAAGCCCTTGAGTCGATCAATCGACATTTCATGCAAGGTCGCAATATTGGTTTCCGCAATTGTCACAGAGAGGGCTGCTTCATTGAGTCTCTTGCCACTACATCCGGGGCAAACTTCCGCTCGCTCAAGAACAACCTTAATATCTTCTTCCTCGTCTTCGCCGCCTTCTCCCGTCTCGGTAATATATCCAAGACCATTACAATCTTTGCAGGCTCCGACGGGAGAGTTGAAAGAGAAAAGACGTGGTGTGAGCTCTGGAAAGCCAGTTCCACATTCTGCGCAACTCAAGCTCTGATTGAAGACGTGAGTTTTTTTGCGGTCGATCTCTTCGACCTTGATTTGACCGCCCGAAACACTCGAGGCAAGTCCAACGGCTTCTGAAACTCTCTGCCTTTGATCTGATTTGATGATCAGTCGATCGACATAAACATCAATATCATGCGGCTTTTGCTTTTCGAGTCTTATTCCTCTTTCAAGAGCAACCTCTTTGCCATCGATACGAGCGGAGACAATTCCTTGTTTGATGAGATCTGTAAACTCGGCTGCAAACTCTCCCTTTTTGCGTCTTGCGAGAATCGCAAGGAGATTAACTCGAGTTCCATCGGCAAGGTCCATGATCTGGTCCACGACCTGAGCCTGAGTTTGCGAAACGATTTTACTTCCACAGTTAGGACAGAGGGCGTCACCTACGCGACAATAGAGCAGTCGCATAAAGTCATAGACCTCAGTTAAAGTTCCTACAGTCGAACGAGGATTCTTTGAAATGCCCTTTTGTTGAATCGCAATAGAGGGGCAAAGACCCTTGATGGACTCAACCTCGGGCTTTTTGAGTTGCTCAACAAACTGTCGCGCATAGGCCGAGAGACTCTCGATATAGCGGCGTTGGCCTTCGGCAAAAATCGTATCAAAGGCGAGCGTGGATTTTCCGGATCCGCTTGGGCCCGTGATCACCACGAGTTGATTGCGGGGAATCGTCACGGAGATGTCTTTGAGGTTATGCTCTCTGGCGCCTAGAACCTGAATGACGGGATTTTTGCCAGCGGTTTGCATATTCAAGTGCCCTCAAGAACGAGATATAGGAGGCCCTGTCCTTTCCGGCAATATCAAAAGCCGTTCCATGATCTACGGAAGTCCTTAAAAAGGGGAGGCCTAATGTGATATTGACGGCTTCATAAAACGCAGCCGTCTTAATCGGGATCAATCCCTGATCGTGGTATTGGCAAATAATGGCATCGAACTCCTTGGATCGATGAAACACAGTGTCGGCGGGGTGAGGACCCGATATGGCAGCGCGCCCATAGTGACGCTTGAGTTTTCGAATCGCGGGAAGGATTGTCCGAGCCTCCTCATCTCCAAAGAGCCCATGATCGGAGGCGTGCGGATTGAGGGCACAAATAGCAAGACGGGGGCGGCGACTAAAAAACGAAAGAAAGTCCATCGTGCGTGCCGCAGTGGAGACAATCTTTTCTTCGCTGAGAGCCTTGGAAACATTCTTGAGCGCTATATGCGTTGTCACGAGGGCGACCGTGAGATTGTCGGAGGCCAAGAGCATAGTCGTTCCTGAAACTCGACAGCGGTCTCTCAAAAATTCGGTGTGGCCGCTAAAGCCGGGAATGATTTTGGCGCAAAGACTCTTATCGACCGGACCTGTGACCAAAGTCTTCGAAAGCCCCGAAAGACAGAAGTCCGTTGCCATCGTCAGACAATCGAGCGCTAATTGAGCGGAGTGCTTTCCAGCCTTTCGGGGAGGGGGTGAATTCCTAGAAGGGTCTACAACTACGAGCCGCCCACTCTTGAAGTGCGGACGTAAGCGCGAATACTGTGACTGGTTCGAAAGGCTTCGTAGCGCTGCAAAGCAAACAACGAATGCTGATTTATTCTTTGAGAGAAACGAAGCAAGAGCTTTGACGGCGACTTCGGGTCCAATGCCGCAAGGATCACCCACACTCACGGCAATGGGTTGAAATCTAGATTTGGATGAACGTCTTTGTTCGGAGATCGGCGAGCGTGCGCTGGATTTCTTTTTGGATGATTTCATTCTCTAACCTTTCTCGGATTTTCTCTCGAACAGCCTCATAAGACTGAGGGCCCTTGTTCTTGAGATCCAAAACTTTCAAAAGTTGTATCGCACCATTGAGCGGGATCACCGCTACGCCACCCTTTTTGAGAGAAAACACCGAAGCTTCAATATCCTCTCTCAAGAGACCAGATTGAAACTGACCAATCTTTCCATCGTTTTCTTTGGAAGGGCTTTGACTCTGCTTGATACACTCATGAAACAGTTTTGGATTCTTTTGATAGTAGGAAGCCTTTTTCTGAGCCTCTTCAAAATTTGAGCTCGTGCTGAGCACACACTCTTGAAGCTCTACTTCTTTGCTCTCCGAAAAATCACCCTTATGCTTTTGAAAATACTCTCGCAGATCCTTGTCCTCGATGGTTCGATCGGACTGACGTCTCATGACGTTCATAAACTGCATGTTTTCGAGCTGAGCACGAATCTGATCTTTAAATTGATCAAAAGTGATGCCTTGGGAGGCGAGCATGGACTTAAAATCTTCGTTCGATTGAATTCCATTCGAGGCTTTAATGCTCTGAATGCGTGTCTCTAAATCTCGATCTGTAATTTCTACGCCAAAGTTTTTTAGGTATATTCGTACAAGCGCTCGATCAATGAGGGTTTCGAGTGCCTTCTTTTTGATAAATTCTGGTTTTTCGTCTTGATGAAGCGAACCCAGCGCTTGGGTCATGACTTGCAAATCACTCGAGGTGATAATTTCTTTGCCTACTTTGGCTTCGATTCTCTCCGAGATCAGTGGCGCTTTGGTGACAGCTGAAGGATCGTTAACTCCAATGAGACCAAAGAGAATGAGGTGGTTCAACATAGGCCGTCTTTATAGCAGATATCGGGATCGAGCGGGAGGCTTATAAATATTCGAAATAATTAGAGTTTTTTGATGAGGTCCTGATTATATCGAATGTCCGCCGCACGAATCAGCCGCTCCTCAAATTTGAGTACCCACTCCGCTCGGCGCTCTTGCTCAAGGCGACTGATGATCAGGTTTTTGACTTGGTGAAAGTCTTGATTGAGAGGAGGTGTTCGCGAAAGCACTCTAAAGATATGGTAGCCGTATCCTGACTGAATAATAGGGGAGAGGCTTCCGATCTTTCCTTCAAAAAGCGCACGATCAATCTCTTCAGGCATAAGATCTTTTTCGATCTTAATCACGGCATCGGTTTTGCCCTCGGGCCCCTGACTATACTCACGAGCAAGAGCGACAAAATCTCCGGGCCGGCGCTTGAGTTTGGCCATGACGTCTTGAGCAATCTGAAAGTCGGTGACAAAAATTTGAAGGGCTTGAGCGACCGCGTTCTTTGTAAACTGCGGACGATTTTTTTCGTAATATTCGAGGGCCTCTCGTTCGGTCGGTGCGGGAATGGTGGGCTTGGACTGAGTAAAGAGCTTATCCATCAAAAGATTTTGTCGAACGCGCTCCTTCCAGCCCGCCTCATCGACCATTTGCTCTAGGAGACTCTGCTCAAACGCGCTCGAGGTATATCCAGATTTAAAGTTTTCGATTCCCATTTTGAGCTCTGCTTCTGTGAGGCTGATTTGACTTCGTTCGGCTTCGGAAAGAACCACTTCGCGTCTCACGAGAGTTTTGAGCGCCAGATTTTTGAGATCCCTTTCGGCCTCCGGAGTGGCAGCGAGATCTTTGGGCTTGAGAGTAGACATGAGGTTTAAATAATCCGCGACAATGATTTGTCGCCCATCCACCGTGGCGATCACGTCATTTTGGCGGGGCATCGATGAGCAGCCCAGCCCCAACACACAAATGAGAGCGGCTAGGGATTTTTGGGCTTTTGAAGTTTGTCGACATTCCATTGCAAATTCTCTTTTGGATTTTGGTTCACAATATCTGGCAGGGGCGAGAGCTTGGCAAGATTATCCTCGAAGACCTCTATTTTACTCGTGGCGCGCAAGCGGGCGATCTCAGAGTTTACAAAATCTCTTTGTCGATCCTTAAGGACCCTATCGCGAACAAGATCCTTGTGAAATTCAAACCCGCGTCGATCACCAGTAAGTTGTATAATGTGAAATCCAAATTCGGTCTCGACGATCGGAGAGATTTCTCCGACCTTCTTGAGAGCAAAGGCAGCCTTTGAAAATTCTGGCACCATCATTCCCTTAGAAAAGTATCCGAGTTCACCACCGTTCTTGGCTGCCCCGTCTTCCGAGCTTGATTTTGCGACTTCTTCAAACTGATTGGGAGATGCCGTCACCCGCGCATAGATCTCCTCCACTTTCTTTCGGACTTCTTTGATCGCAGATTTTGTGGCTCCCTTTGGGATTTTTAACAAAATATGTCTCGCTGAAATCTGATCAATTTGATCGCGGTTTTCGGCATATATTTTTTTTAGAACTTCCTCTGTGGTTCGTGCGCGTTCAGATTGCGCCAGATCTCGCACATAAAGATCTACCATTCGTGATTTGAATTCAAATCGCTTATCAACACCCGCCTTGAGAGCTTCTTGGTACAAAAGCTCAATGTTGATCATTTGATCGAGAAGGGCCTTTTTTTGAGGGTGTGTGGCAAACTTTTGAGGAAACTCGGCCTCGGCGCGCTGGATCGTCGTGAGAATATCTTGTTCGGAGATGACCCTGTCGTTGAGACGTGCGACGGCGAGACCACTTTCCTGGGTCGCTGCCGGTGGTTTTGGCTTTCGTTCGCAGGCCACAAGACTCACGAGCAAAAATGCGCTCAATGGTATAATTCTTCGCATTTGAATATCATTGCGGCAAAGCGCGCTGAGCTCAATATCTTAATTGGTATCAGGCGCGAACTATCTGCACGCCCGCGAGCTCACAAAGGCGACTTAAGAATTTGCGGCAAGTTTCAAAATCCTTTGGTCCGGCTTCATAGCTCAAGGAGACACGGCCCTTGGGATCTAGACTTACGTTCTTCCCAAGGAGAGGAATAATCTTGAGGGGGTCGAGTGGGGTTTTTGTCGTGAGAAGGATAGCGAGTCGACCTGGATAGATATCCAAGGAAGCGGCGTGGAGAGCTGTCGCCAAAGTTCTCAGGCCAATCAATCGGCAAAAATTTTCGACTTCTGGGGGATAAAGCCCAAATCGATCGAGGAGTTCTTCCTCTAGATCTAAAAGCTCCGCGGGCGTCCGAACACGATCAAAAAGTTTGTAGATACTGATTCTTAGCGCTGGATCTGGAATATAAGTCTCCGGAATATAGGCTGTATACCCGGAGCTAAGTTCGGGAAGTGGATCTTGAGGCTCTTCGTTTTTGAGTTCGGCAAGAGTTTCTTGCAACATTTGGGTGTAGAGTTCAAGACCGATCTCGGCGATCACACCACTTTGCTCTTCTCCCAAAATATTTCCGGAGCCCCGAATCTCAAGATCGTGTGTGGCAACATTGAATCCACTTCCTAGCTCTGTACAAGACTGAATCACTTGGAGGCGCTTGCTCGCCTCTTTGGTGAGCTCGGTTGTTTCGTGAATCAAAAAATAAGCCGACGCGGTGAGGTGGCTACGGCCGACTCTGCCCCGCAACTGATAAAGATTAGAAAGCCCGAACATTTCGGCATGATCTACAAGAAGTGTATTGGCTGTCGGAATGTCGAGACCGTTTTCGATAATAGAGGTCGAAAGCAAAAGTTGTGAACGTCCCTCCAAAAACTCGAGCATTTTTTCTTCGAGCTCTGTCTCAGACATTTGACCGTGGGCAACCGTTGCCTTGATGTGCGGCATCCAAGCCTGAAGTTTTTGAGCCATCGCATCGATGGTTTGAACGCGATTGTGAACAAAGAGGACTTGGCCCCCGCGATCGAGCTCCTTTTGGATCACGCTCTTGATCAGGCCCTCATCAAATGTGGCGACGTGAGTTCTCACCGCCTCGCGATTGTCGGGGGGGGTGACAATCAGTGACAGCTCTCTAATTCCATTAACGGAGAGCTGCAGCGTTCTGGGAATGGGTGTGGCAGAGAGAGTGAGGATGTCAACTTCGGTCCGAAGCTTTTTGAGCTTTTCTTTGTGCTTTACACCAAATCGCTGTTCTTCATCGACGATGAGAAGGCCGAGGTCTTTGAACTTGAGATCAGATCCAAGCAGTCGGTGGGTTCCAATAATTAAATTTACCGCGCCTGCGGACAAGCCCTCAGCGATGCGCTTTTGCTCAGACGCCGAAACAAATCTTGAGACGTGTTCGATTCTAAAATCGTGGCGATGGAATCTTTTCTTAAAATTTCGGAAGTGCTGTTCGACTAAAATTGTAGTGGGAGCCAAGACGGCGACTTGTTTGCCCCGAAGGAGGGTCAACATGGCGGCGCGCATGGCGACTTCGGTTTTTCCGAAGCCCACATCACCACAAACCAGGCGATCCATCGGAGTACTTGATGACAGATCTTTTTCGATTTCCAGAATTGCCGCCTCTTGATCTGGAGTGGGCTCAAAAGCAAAGTCTTCGGCAAACTCTTGATAAGCGCGCTCATCCATCAAGGGCTCTCGCGTCACTTGAGTTGATTTGCGCGCTGCTGCGATCGCGAGGAGCTCGTGTGCAATCTTGAGAATGTCTTCGCGGATGCGAGCCTTCTTCTTTTGAAAGTGCTGCGTGCCCAGGCGGTCAAGGCGCGGCTCCCCGTAGCCCTCACTGACATAGCGCGAGAGTTTGTCGAGCCGATAGACGGGCAGATAGAGCTTGTCGTTGTCAGCAAACTCAAGGCTCAAAAACTCTGTCGAACCTGATTGAACGGGGAGTTTTTGCAGACCTCTAAAACGTGCGATCCCGTGGTCTTCATGGATCACATAGTCCCCATCCTTGAGATCCGAGAACTGTTGCAAAAAATCTTCTTTGGTTTTGGTGCCCATTCGGGCTGCTTTTCGCTTTACGCCAAAGATATCTCTCTCTGTAATAAAGGCTCGGCGAAATGTAGTGGAGGAGAATCCATCAAAGAGTGGGCCCGGGGTCCATTCGATATTTCTTCCGCGGTCGCCGAGAGATTCATAAAGGGCCTGACGGCGCTTTTCGCTCTGAACAACGAGCGTTGTGGGAATTCCCGCATCAGAATTTTGGGCTAGAATTCGCTCGAGAGGTCCAAATCCCTTGGCAGTCACTAGTTGCTCTCGGAGGTTTTCGAAACTCTGTACTTCGTATCCAAGCCCCTTGCCCACGATCTGACTCGAAAGTTGGTGTTGGGGAGCTTCGCTCGCTGTCCAGATATCGATCGGACCGTGGAGCTCTGAAATAGGAGCGCAGAGTCGCTGCAGCGAATGAAAGGCCTCAGCATCATCCTCTCTCGATTTTTGAAAAAGCCGCAGTGCTTCGGGGCGATCAATATAAATGCGGGGGATCTGGGGAGATAAATAATCTGAAAGATCTACGAGTTCCGGGCTAAACAGAGGAAGCAACCATCGGGGCTCGAGGACTTCCCTTTGGTTTTCGAGATCAAAAATGAGGCGCTCTCGATCAACGAGGGACAGCCCTTTTTCGTCACCTAAGTTTTTGATTCTTTCTTTTGCTTTGGGCCATTTCTCGGGTGTTGAAAACAGTTCTCGCGTTGGAAGAATCTGAATTGATTCCATTTCTTCGAGAGAGCGCTGACTGAGGGGATCAAAACTTCGAATCGAAATGAGCTCGTCTCCAAAAAACTCAAGCCGAAAGGGGTTGGGGTGATACGGAGTATAAACATCCACGAGATGACCGCGCACACTAAAAAAACCTTCGTCCTGAGCGAGATCTTCTCTCTTATATCCGAGCGAGTAGAGGCGAATGATTAGGGAGTCGCGTTCAATCCAGTCTTTTTTATTGAGCACAAAAATATGTTTGAGCAGTTCTTGGGGGGAAACCGTCTTTTGCGTGAGTGCTTCAAAGTTAGTGACAATCAAAACATTCTTGTCGGCTTTGGAGCAGAGGCGATGCTGTGTGTTTAGTCTCTCAAAAACAATAGCGGGATCCTGACGAAGTGGCTCAAAGAGTCTTTCGAATGCGGGATAGGCGAGCACTTTGGCGCGGGTGTTTACAAAAAACTGGAGAGTTTCTTTGGCTCTCAACACATCCATGCTCGATGGAAGAATGACAAGGCCCGAGCTCAAATGCTCGGCTACAAAGTAGAGTGAGCTCGCTGCGGAGAGCCCATAGACTTGAAAGCTCTTAGTCTGTGTCACGGCGCGAAAACCAGGATGCCCGAAACCTATTCGATGGCAACCAATTACCCTCTCTATTAATAGAGGAGGTGGGCTCGGCGCTGTCTTTTGAATATCGCCTCATCGGCCGTCCAAGATCCAAACAGCGCTTTGAGGTCGCTCTGAGAGTCTACCGCCTGGCGCAAAGCGGGACCACCCGCCAGAATGTCGATGGGGAGTTTGTCGAATTCGTATTCGTACGGAGGACTCTTCCAGTCCCACTGCTTTTGATAGAGTTTTCGAAAGACCCACAAAAGCAAGGTCATGTGGCGCAGAGGCAAAAACCCTTTGGGTTTGGGGACAAACTGCAGCGCGCCTCGACACAGCTGAGTCGAGAATTTATGAAATGTCGGCATAAAGCCCTGACGGTGAAACACGACAGGCGGGAGCTTGAGCCGCTTGGCCTCTTTAAAATATTCGGATTGGATTTTGTCCCAATCAAAAAACGGAGCGCCGATGAGTTCAAAAGGTCGAGTTGTGCCGCGGCCCTCGGACAGGGTTGTGGCCTCGAGCAGGCACATCCCGGGATAAACAAGAGAAGTTGTATAGGCCGGCATGTTGGGAGAGGGCAATGTCCATGCGACTCCCGTTTCGGGCCAGTGCATAGACCTCTTCCATCCCCGCATCTTGAGAACCTCGAGTGGGGGCTTTTGTTTGAGTGAAAAATTAAAAAACTGAGCGAGCTCACCAATCGTCATCCCGTGACAAACGGTTAGAGGAAACATTCCCACAAAGGATTTGTAGTTCATGTCCAAAATCGGTCCTTCGATGAGCTGCCCCCCGAGCGGATTGGGACGATCGCAAACAATGACGGATACACCGAGTTCGCCACAAACTTCGAGCATGTAGAGCATTGTGTAAATAAAGGTGTAGTAGCGCGCACCCACATCAAAGAGATCGATAACAACCACATCGACTCCCTTGAGGGAGTCGAGAGTGGGCCGACGGCGCTCTCCATAGAGAGAATAAACTGGGCGACCCTTTGAATCCAAAGTGTCTTGCCACTCAATCATATTGTCTTGAGTTTCCCCGTGGATTCCGTGCTGCGGGCCAAAGAGCGCCACGAGCTCAGCACTTTCCTCGATAATGGATTCGAGATGTCTGTGCTGTCGATCCACCGACGACGGATGGCAAAGGATCGCTACGCGCGGCTTACGCTTGAGCTTCAGCTTTCTGCGACGCAGTGCGCCAGAAAGTAAATCAATTCCGAGTGTGATCTGTTTCATATTGACGCACCTCAATGGCTACACGTGTAATAAAGATGGGGGGAAATTGGGATGATCTATGGGGCTGTGTCTCGTCGGCGGCGAGAGCGTTTCGTCGCAACCTTTGGACTAATGTTGTCAGTTTTAACGTCCACGAATCTATCAGCGCAAGAGCGACCACTGAGAGAAGTTAAACCGTTTTTGCTCAGTTTGGAAAGTACACCCTACAACCTGAACTATTATCGTTTGGGTTTGGGCTCGGTTCATGCGCTTGAGTTTAGTGACGGAATGGAAAACAAGTATCAGCCGTTTTTTAATCGGATCGTGGTGCAGCGATCAATGAATGACGGAATTGATCGTCTTAAGCGGATGGAGGCCTTGAGTTCGGGCGACTTTGGAACTCTTGGTCACGAAGCCTTTCACGCGTTCAAGGCAAACTATATCGAGATCTCAAACTCACTCTCTCATATGAAGAGATTTATGGAGAGGCGAGCTCAAAACTTGTATCGCAGTATTCCCGAGGGCAAAAGAGCCGTCACACTTGAAGAGGCCTATGCTTCCTTTATTGGGTGGGTGCTTCAGGGTCACGTGAGTACTGCACAGATGATTCGGAAGCAAAACCCAGAAACCTGTGTGGAGGGAATTGAGCGGCTGAAAAGAATTTGGAGCGTCACTTGGAACTCAAAAGTCACGGGCTATTGGTACCGAGACAGTGTTCCTGAATATTGGATGGATCAATTTAAGGGAATCAAGATCCTTCTGACGGAAGGCTCAAAGAGCTATCGAGACTGGAACAATCGAGATGGCGCTATCATGGTGGAAGAGGACTTGGGGTCTCTGGATCGACGATGGATTAGCTTTAATATTCTGGCCGGAAAAATCAGTGAGGACTTTGATCGAAGTTTTGCTGAAGAACTAAAAGCTCTCAATTGTGAGGCGCAGACAAACTGATCTGATTTTGGAGTGTCTCAAACCAGTTGTTGTAAGAGGCCTGCCGAAGCGCAGCCTTGGTGCTCGGCTTAAACTCCCGATCAAGGTGCCAAGATTTTTGAATTGTCTCGAGATCAATCGCTTGAACTTGATGTCCGGCAAGCAGCGCTGCACCCGAAGCGGTCGCTTCTAGATTTGTAGGACGATAGAGCGAAGCTCCCAATGTGTCCGCTTGAATCTGAAGTAATAATGAATTTTTGACGGCACCGCCGTCAACGCGCCACTCGAGCTTGCTCAAGCGAGCGTCTCTGGCCATGACGTCGACGAGAGTTCGGTTCTGAAACGCGAGAGCCTCAAGAGACGCATGCGCGAGATGCGATTTGGTTGTGCCGCGCGTGAGACCCAAAATCATCCCGCGCATTTCTGGCCTCCAAAAGGGCGCTCCCAATCCCGTTAGCGTTGGAAAGACTTTTACTCCCTCCGAAGAGTTCACGCGCTTGGCGAGTCTTTCTGATTCGGAAGAGTCCTTAAACAGACCCCACTGATCTCGCAAAAATTGAATCCAAGCGCCACACACAAAGACGCTTCCCTCAAGCGCATAAAGCGCGCGACCATCTCCCCACTGCAAGGCCACTGTCGTGACGAGTCGATTCTTGGATTGCACAGCGGTTTCGCCGGTGTTGAGCAAAATAAACGAGCCAGTACCATAAGTGATTTTGCCCACGCCTGCGCGCCAACCGAGCTGACCAAAGAGCGCCGCTTGCTGGTCTCCTAAGATTCCTGAAATAGGAATCCCATCTGGCAAAAATCCCAAGCCCTTCGTGCGCAGTTCAGAGTTTTGCGAGCGAATCACGCGAGGAGCTAACGACAGAGGAATGCCGTACAAATCAAAGAGCTCTTGTGACCAATGGAGGCCCTCGAGGGAAAGCAGAGAGGTGCGAGAAGCATTAGTGACCTCGGTAACATCTTGCCCCGTCATTTTGTGAATCAAAAAGCTTTCGATGGTTCGAAACCTCAAGTCTCGCTCTGGCTTATTGATCTTGAGATGATCCAGAAGCCATCGAATCTTGCTCCCACTAAAGTAGGGATCCACAGGTGTTCCGGCAATTCGAACAATTGTTTGCTCTGACTTTTGAAGTTCGCGAGAGCAAAAATCAGCCGTCCGACGATCTTGCCAGACAATAAAACGATGAAGGGCTTGATCACCTCGAAACAGACTGACGGTCTCACGCTGGTTGGTCAGTCCAATTGAAACAATTTTTTTGGGATTGATGCGGGCGGTTTGAAGGCAGCGCTTAACGGCTCGCTGAACAGTCAACCAAACTTGTTTAGGATCGTGCTCCACCCACCCGGGCTTTGGAAAATGCTGCGGCACGGCAATAGTCACTCGGGCCCTGACTTTGCCCTTGAGGTCCATGAGGAGGGCGGTTGTACCGGTTGTTCCCTGGTCGATTCCGAGCAACATCCCTCATTGATAGCCAACAGATTTCTTTCTGGCGAGCAGAGACAGTGGCACAATAAAGTTTGTGATTCGAAACTACTTTGCAGATCTCGAGCTCGAGGTCTCCGCCGGTCTCCAAGAAGTAAAAAACGCCTACCGACGGCTGGCAAAAAAGTTTCATCCGGACCTCAACCCGGAAGATCCTTTGGCGGATCAAGCGTTTCGCCGAATTCAAGAGGCCTACGAGCACCTCAACACGGGAACAAAAATTTCGCGTCTGAAGGGCCGGCTCTCAAAGATTCGCTCTCTCGAAAACTCAAGCATTACCAAATGGAAAGAGCGTCGCGTAAGCGAAGCTCCAGCTGAGAAAAAGGATCGCGGCAGAACGACAGCAGCGAAAGCAAAACGTCAGGAAGACTTGGACATACGGATTCAACTCACCGTGCAACCCCGCGTCTTAGAAAACGGCGGCAAAGAAAGATTTCAGTTTGTCTTTGAAAAGCCCTGCTCTGTCTGCGATGGCAAGGGGGGCTCGCGCCATTCTGTCATGGCCACCTGCAAAAAATGTGCAGGTCTTGGAACAACGATGATCTCTCGCGGGGCACTCCAGTGGAAAAAAACTTGTGACGGATGTTACGGAAAGGGCTTTCAAGTGATCGACCCCTGCGTGGGTTGTTCGGGCAAAGGCAAGGTTGCCGAGCGCCAAGCGGTGGAGGTGCAAATTCCGAAGGGTATTGATCTCCATCAAGAGGTGAGGCTGTCTGGACTAGGACATATTTCGTTTGATGGAAAAAAGCGCGGCGATCTTTGGCTCACTCTTGCGATCAAGGTTTAGAGCCACTGCCGTCGCGGCAGTAGTCGCCCACCCTAAAGCACAGCTCGCAAAAATTCTGCCGTTGAGGTCTTTCCTTTAGCGACATCATCGGGAGTTCCATCAGCGACGATCAATCCTCCGCCCTCACCCGCCCCGGGCCCGAGCTCAATCAAGTGGTCCACTGATTTAAGAACGTCCAAATTGTGTTCGATGACGATGACGGTATTGCCGGAACTCACAAGGTCTTGAAGGAGTTTGATCAAAAGCCCAATCTCACTGATATGAAGACCGGTCGTGGGCTCATCTAATATATAGAGAAAGCCTTTGCGCCGACGGTCCATGAGTTCTGAGGCAATTCGCAAGCGCTGCGACTCGCCGCCCGAAAGCGTGTGAGAATTCTGTCCGAGCTGAAGATATCCTAGGCCCACGCGCTCGAGCATGCTCATACGATCAACGAGGCCTTGTGATGACGAGAAGAACTTTTTGCCCTCAGAAACCGTCATTTCAAAAACGTCAAAAATTGATTTGTCTCTGTAGCGCACATCGAGAACTTCCTTTTTGAACCTCTTTCCTCCGCAGTCGTCGCACATCAAGAGGAGGTCTTCGAGAAAATACATTTCGGTTCGGACAACACCTTCGCCCTGGCAGGTGTCGCAGCGTCCCCCGGTCAGGTTGAACGAAAAAGCTTTGGGCTCAAGTGCCTTGCCCGATGCTTTTGCGGATTGAGAATAAATCGATCTCACCTCGTCATAGGCGCCAATAATTGTGAGCGGAATACTGCGAGTGCTGCGAGCAATAGGAGACTGATCAAGCATCACGACTCCTTTGATATACTCCGTCCCAAATATTTTTTTGAATTTTCCGATAGGCTCCACAGACTGGTGCAAGAGTCGCGCGAGAGCGTTGTAAAGAGTTTGGTGAATGAGAGTAGATTTTCCACTGCCACTTACTCCCGCAATACCGACGAATCTTCCCAGAGGTATTCGGAGCGAGACGTTTTTGAGATTGTTTTCGCTCGCTCCTTGAATGGTGAGCCAAACGCTCGTGCCGGTCCGTCGAGTCGTCGGTGTGGGGAGGCGTTCTTCGCGTCTCAAAAATTTGGCCGTGAGAGTTGAGGATTTTTGAAACTCTCCTTGTGTTCCTTGAAACACAATCTGACCTCCTTCGCGTCCGCTTTTGGGCCCAAGCTCGATGACGTGAGTGGAGTGGCGGATTGTATCCAGGTCGTGTTCGACGACAACGATCGAATTTCCCATACCAACCAGGTCTTTGAGTGAGTCGAGCAATCGATCTCGATCACTGGGGTGAAGCCCAATGCTGGGCTCATCCAAAACATAGAGTGTGCCAGAAAGTTCGGCGCCGAGCTGATTGGCCAAGTTGATTCGCTGGGTTTCTCCTCCTGAGAGAGTTTTTGAAAGCCGCGAGAGGGTCAGATAAGAGAGCCCCATTCGATTGAGAAAATGAAGACGACTCGAAATCTGTCGAAGAATCTCTCGATTGATAAGTCTTTCGCCGGGTGACCACTGCAGAGTACGAAACCAGTCCTCTAAATCTCCCAACGACATCTGAGTGACATCAAAAATAGTTTTGCTTTTGATCAGGACGTTGAGCGCATCCGCTCTCAATCGAGAGCCTCCACATAGCGTGCACAAAAAAGTTCCCTGATAGCGTCGCAAAAAGACTCGAACATGGAGTTTGTACTTTTTGTCCTCGAGCTTTTTGAACGACCCAAAAATTCCCTTATATTTGCCTTCGCCGTTTAAAAGAAGCTGCCGATCATCCTCAAAAAGATCCTGCCAAGACTTGGTGGTCGATATTTTTTTGGTCCGCGCAAACTCCATGAGTTTTTTGTGGGCGGCCTTCATCATAGGCTTGGTGAAGGGATCGACGGCGCCACGATCGAGACTCAGTCTTGGATTGGGGATGATGAGCTTTTCGTCATAATTGAGTGTGTTTCCAAATCCCTTACAGTGCTCACACGCGCCGAGCGGTGAATTGAAAGAAAACAAAAGGGGTGTTGGCTTTTGCACAGGAATCTCACAGGCCGAACAAACAAACTGAGAGCTAAACTTAAAAGTCTTTTGCTTTCCAACGAGAGAGACAAAGGCTTCTCCTGCGCCCTTACGAAAGCTTCCCTCAAGGGCTTCGATCAGGCGGTGCTTTTCGCGTTGTCCAACAACAAAGCGATCAAACACGAGAGGGGACTTGCTTTTAACTTTTTGGCCGCGCTCGGTCTCGAGCTCAACAACTTCGCCCCCTGAGAGCGAAGTGAGTCGTCTCAAAAATCCGCGCTCGATCCACTGGTCTGCAAGCAAAGTCTCGTTTGCAAAAAACCCGACATAACCGCGATCTTCCTCTGACTTCAAAAAACCCAAAACTTCATCGGCAGCGGACTGGGGGGTTTCGGCTTTGATTTCTTTTTTGCATTTGGGGCAGTGAGTCTTTCCGAGTTTTGCAAAGAGCAGGCGCAAATAGTCATAGACCTCCGTCGAGGTTCCTACACTTGAGCGAGAATTTCGAATCGGATTGGTTTGTTGCAGAGCAATAGCGGGAGGAATGTTGTCGATCGAATCCACGTCGGGCTTGGGAACTCTTTCAAAAAACTGGCGCGCATAAGTGCTCAGTGATTCTACATACCGCCTGTAGCCCTCGGCGTAGAGGGTGTCGAACGCGAGAGAGGATTTGCCGGAGCCGCTCGGTCCGGTGATACAAACAAAAGACTCCAGTGGGATCTCCAAATGGAGATCCTTGAGGTTGTTCTGCTTGGCCCCAGTAATTTTTATAGTCGTGGGGAAACGAATGTAGTCCGACACGGGTCCGACGCTAACTCAAAACTTTTTGCGTGGCGAGTCATCAGCCCCGATCTTTTAGAAAAGCATTATAATGAGGCTTGTGAGCTTTGATCAGTTCTTGATGCTGTTTTATGGTTTGGTCGGAACGGCGGCAGTAGGATTTTTTACTTACAATTTGATGCGCATGGTTTTGCCGGATCAAAGCCTGCTTGCAGCCCAGCAGCGCTTGGGGATTGAGTTTGCCACGCGCCAGTATCGACACTGGATTCTTAAGTTTTTGTCCCCTTTTTATCGGCTCCTTGTTCCGCGGGTCCAGCAAATGAAAATGCCCATTTATCGTCAAAAGCAGCGGGCGACCTTTGTGGCGGCGGGGCTTTCGGATCAGTTTGACCCCGATGAGTTTGTAGCTCTCAAAATTGCCTCGGCGGTATTGGGCCTCTTTTTGACCGGCTACACGCTTGTTTCTATCGGAAAAGAAATGACCCTCAATTGGGCGATCATCGGAACGATGGTTGGATTTTTTATTCCTGATTTTGCGGTCTGGGATACCAAACAGCGCAGGCAAAAAAGTATCTTGAAGCAGCTGCCTACTTTTATGGATTTGCTGACGCTTTCGGTGGAGGCGGGTCTTGATTTTATGGCCGCGATCTCACGAGTGGTTTCGTTTGCCAAAGATGGACCCCTCAAAGATGAATTTAACCAAATGCTCAAAGAGCTTCAGGTGGGAGTGGTGCGGGCGGACGCGCTTCGCAACCTCGCTGATCGAGTGCAGCTTACCGAACTCTCCTCGTTTGCCACGATTTTGATTCAGAGCGATCAGATGGGAAGTAGTATCGGCCCCGTCCTCAGAAGCCAGTCCGATCTCTTGCGCCGGTCTCGGTTTCAAAAAGCAGAGCGGGCGGGCGCCTCAGCGACGCAAAAGCTTTTGATCCCGCTCATTTTTTGTATTTTACCGGCAGTTTTCATTGTGATTCTCGGCCCGATGATCTGTGACATTGTTTACAATCAGGGCTGGCTGAAAAATCTCTTTGGAGGCCAATGATTCGTCACAAAAAATCGCAGGCGGTTTTGGCGCACCAGGTGGAGATCTTTGATCGGCCCGAGCAACGCGCGCTCGGCCTTTTGAAGTTCGCTCAGGCTCCCACAGACTACGCTGCGGTCTTTAACCTGCCTTTTTTTGGGGTTCTGCCTCTGGTTCACACATTTGGCATGAAGTTTCCGATTGATATTGTTTTTTGTGATTCTTCAAAGCGAGTGAGTTTTATTTCGCGCGCAGTTCCGAAGGGCAAACTGGTGATGCCCTGGAAGTTTTTGCTCGGAGGCTGTCGATATCTTGTGGAGTTCTCACAAGCTCCTACTGATCAGCTTGCTGTGGGAGATGAATTGGAGTGGGCGGCGTGAGTCTCAAACTCAAATGTGTCGCTGGCCCGCTTCGGGGGCAAACGATTGAGGTGACCGAAGCTCGGGGGCTTGTTTTGGGGAGAGAGCCTCAGGGCGATCAAGAGGAAACTCGCGTCCTGCCGTCTAAGACTGTGTCTCGTAGCCACTGCAAGATCGAGTTTGATTCTGGTGAATTTAAAATCATCGATCTTCGCTCGAGCAACGGAATTAGGATTAATCGAAAAAAGTCTTCGGCGAGCTCGCTTCGAGCGGGCGACCTGGTGGAAATCGGAGAATTTTCGTTTTCGGTCGAGATTGAAGGCTCCCAAAAGACGGGACATTCAAAAACAAATCGGAAGTCTCCGACGAGTCAGGACCTGAGCGCTGCGAGCCCTCGAGCCAAAGCGGCACGAGCAGGAGAAGCGTTGATTCAAAAGCTCGAGCTCAAAAGGCGAGGAGCAGAGCTGAGAGAAAAATTTGAAAGACTGGATTTTCCGATCAAGGTGATGAGTTATGTCGTGGTCGCGGCCTTTGTGGGGCATTGGTTAGCGGCAACTTCGTTTATTGCTGACTCCAGCAAGTCTCTCTCCGAGCAGAGTTTTGAAACCGCTCGCGAACTGGTCAAAAACCTGGGAGACTCCAATCGATCGTTTATGGGAGAAGCGTCTCCTGTTTTGCTTGATTGCAATTTTGTTCGAAAGACTCTTGGAGTGGTGGAGGCTTACATTCTCGACGCTCAAGGCCGCGTGATTTGTCCGATTTCAGCAAAGCTCGATGAAGACAATCTGACGAGGAGCGCGCTGCAAAATTCAGAAGCCACGGACAACTGTCGACTTCGAATTTTGGATCACGGGCTTTCCACTTGTGATCTGATTTTTCCGATCAAAAATTGGAGCCAGGAAGAGGGTCAGTTTAAGACGGTGGGCTTTTCGCGCCTTGAATATCGGCCTCTAAGAGTCGAAGAGAGTCTGCAAAATTTGCAGAGCCTCAAATGGAAGACTCTGCTTGTTTTACTGGGCTTGCTCGGGGGCCTTTGGTTTTTGATGCGCCGATGGCTTCAGAGAGCCGCTATAAACCTCACCGAAGGCGTGCATTTGGCAGTGACGGGTAACGCTCAAAATCTTGAAAAGATTGAATCTTTTGCGGCCCTCGACCCCCTGATTGACGAGATTAATCGATTGATCGCTCAGGGAATTCAAGGTGTTAAGGCGTCCGGCGGGGCCAATCCCGCGGAGGCAAGCTTTTTGCAACCTCTCTTCCAGCAGGTCCTTGTTTTGGAAGAGAGACCGATGTTGGTAGTCGATCATGAAAACCAAATGATTGCTGCCACCGGAGCACTTCCGGGAGTGATTCCGATCGATGTGAGCGATGGACAGTCTCACGTGACGGAGTTCATTACTGATACTCATCTTCAGGGAGAACTGATGAGTCTCCTGAATGATTTAAGTGTCAGTACGACCGCGATAGATCGGGCGTTATCGATGTCCGATCGAATTGTTCAGGTTCGAGGTTTGCCCCTTGTCCTGAATGAGGTTCATATCGCTTCGATCCTGGTCTTCGCTTGAGTCGGTCTCGGAAGAGAGAACGAACGTGGAAGCGATCATCGAAAATCCGGCAACGAGAACGCAGTTTCAGTCCAAAGTGGCGTCGGAACTCTGGCTTCGTATTGCAAACAGAGAGTTTAGATTGATTGGAAAGCTCATCCGAATTGGTCGAGCGCCGGATAATGACATTGTTCTCGATGACAAAAGCATCTCTCGCTATCACGCCATGCTCTCCATCGCTGCTGATGGAGTTGTGCTCGAGGATCTCAAAAGCCGAAACGGCACCAAAGTCAACGGCTCTCGCGTGAAGCGCGCAGAACTCGCCGACGGAGACTCTCTCGAAATCGGAGATTTGCCTGGAGGGTTTAGTCATCGGCTCAAAGAAGCCTCAGTCTCAATGGGGGGCACAAAAAACAAGCCCCGCCTTGCAGAAGTTTCAAAGATTGTTCGCCAGCTTTTAAGTCTCAAAGAAAAATTTGAACGCACGAGCAAACGCCAACGAATGATCGCTCTTGCGTCTGGCGTTGCGGGCCTTTTTGTTCTTTTGATGATCATGAGTGCCGCATCAGGACCGTCGATGGCTCCTGCGTCTATGACTGCGGCTCAGCAAGTGGGAGCGGCCAAGATTGTGCAAACGGAGATCAATCAAAAATCCTTTGAGCGTTGTCGCGAACTCGAAGATCTTGGAAACCTCAGACAGGCTCGAGCATGCTTTAAGGATTTGCCACTCACTCTCGAAGTCAAAGCATCGCTCGATAGGATCTATCAGATGCAGGATGTTTTGAGTCAGGCGAGGTTTTCGGAGGGCAAGCAGGCTTTTGATAACTATTACTACGATATTGCGATCCAAAAATGGCAAGAGGTCGTCTTGATCGCAGATGATGACTCCAAGTTTTTAACCGGAGCGATGCAGGGAATTGCCGAAGCAGAGCAAAAGAAGTTGCAACAATGAGCGGACGAGAGAACGAATCATTTTTAAAACTCATTGGCCTCGAGAACACCGAGGCGGCTGAGGACGCTGTCAACGAAGCGGTCGAATCCGCTCCATCCAAGGAGCCAAGTTGGACCGCACTTTTGCCTGGATCTGAACAGCACAGCACCAAAGCCGAATGGGAATCTCCTCAAGCCGTAGAGCCGGAAGTTCCAGAAAATTCAGAGATCCCAGAGAGCTTGGAGAGTCCTGAGCCAGACTCCTGGGAAGTCCCTGAAGAAATTCCGAGTGACACAGATTCTTCTGAGCAGAGCCACGCAGAGCACACTCAGAGCGTCACCGAAGAAGACCTCGCGCGAATGGAGCTCAGTCAAAACACTGAGCCCGCTGAACCAACCGAAAAAACCGAAGTCTACCAATCCGACGAGAATCCAACCTCCCGACTAAAGGCCCTCACAGCAAGTATTCGAAAAACTGTTTCTCATGCAGCCAAATCGCTCACGCTGTCTCAGTTTCGTAAGGCAACGGGCACGCGTACCGGCGGCACTCGACCGACGGTTGCGTTTGACTATGATCAAGCGGCAGAAAAACGAGACGGCGAGCGAACCGAGGCTTTTGCTGCCGCGGAGTCAACTGATGGGACCGCTCATTTTGATTATTCAAAGGAAAAAGCCGACCATCGCCTCGTGGTCCTTGAGGGTAAGGTCAATGCGCTTGCGTTTCATCTAGGAAACTTGCCTCTTCGAATTGGGCGAGACCCAACGAATGACGTGGTTGTCGACGACGTCAATGCGTCGCGCTTTCATGCAGAGATTCGAGAGCAAGAGGGCGGACTCGTGGTCGTGGATCTGGGCTCTACCAATGGTGTCAAAGTCAACGGAGAGCTTGCTCCGCAAAAGCCACTGCTTTGCCATGATGTACTGCAAGTGGGAGACACCCTCTTTGAGTTTTTGGAGCCCGGTGTATTGAGTCGGGGTAAGCCCACGCAGAATGTTGTTTCTCAGGAGGCCTCAGGCTCCTCGACGCTGCCGAGAGTGACAAAGCATAAGCGCAAGCTTTTGATTGCAGCATCGATTGCAATCGTGGCTGTCGGAGGAATTTACTTTTTGAGCTCCGGCACCGAGGAGCTTGTTCAAAAAGCAAAAACAGCGGCGGCGACCGAAGCCGAAAATTCTCTTACGACCCTCAAGGCTGCACTTGAAAAAAACACATCCAAGTCTGTGATGGAATTGGCTCCTGAAGAAGTTAAAAAGGCGGCCATTTCTCAAATGGAGAGCTCTGGATTTTCGAATCTTGTTCCGCCCGAAATGAGACGGGAGATCGAGAGCCTGCCGGCGCAGCTTGTTCAGTATTTTGTTTCGGAGCCGAGCGCGCTTGGAGAGGTGATTCGCCTAGGCGCGACGCTTGGATCCGTAAAGAGTGTTCTGCGTCGCAAAATCAACGAGCAGATCAAGGCGCGTGATCTCAACAAGGCTATTTTGATTTCGGAGCTCTATCTCCTTGTGGATCCAGAAGACAAAAACGTTGTGGAGGCGCATCGTCAGATCAAAGAAATCGTCGCGGCTCAGGGGTCGTCCTCGGCCTCGGGATATACAGCGGAGGAACAAAAGTTTTTTGAGTATATGGAGCAGCACGAGAATTTTGTAATCAAGCTCGTGGATGAAGGGCGCCTCGAGGACGCGATGCAGTTTTCGGGTGTTGTCGTCAAAAACCTGAGCGATCTTTTGGCGCAAGACCAGGGATATGCACGCGTGGCCCAGGACACAAAGATGAGATGGGAAGAGCGGGCGGAATCTCTCAGAAAAAAAATTGAAGACAAGGCTTTGAAGGCCAAAGAAAAAGAGAAGGCGAGAGATGATTCGGATGTGGCGCTGCGAGAGATAAAAATGTCGATGGACATAGGAGACATCGAGACCGCTCGAGCCAAGATTGATGAGCTTTTAAAGACCGATGCTGACGAGGAGTCTAAGAACGAGGCCTTGGCCTTACAATCTCAACTGGGAGATATGGTCGGGCGCAGCTTTGAAACCACTCGCCAAAAAATTGAGATGCTTGTGTCGACCGAGTCTTTTGAGAGTGCGTGGAGAGAGCTTTATAAATTTTTGGATGTGATGCCAAGTCACGCGGACGCCAAAGAGATGAAGTCCAAACTCGAAGAACAAACACGCCCAAGGGCATCTCAGTTTTATAATCAAGCGCGTGTTTATGAGTTTGAGGCCGACGATCTTGTCGCGGCAGAACAATATTACAAAAAGACCATGGAAGTTGCTGATCCCAAGAGCGATCTCTTTGATAAGGCCTCTCGCCGTTACGCCGAAGTCAAACGCCGCAGCGTTCATTGATTGAGCCATAAGCCCCCATCTCCTTGCGGGCAGCCCTGCATAAACATTCGTAGTTTGCATAGTCCGTGCCAGGTTAAAGTGGGCAGAAACGCCCGTAAACGCTGGTTGCGCCCGGGAGAGGGACTGTCAACTCTCGGACCAGCCTAAGGCATTGAACTTGCAATCTTTTGAGGGTGATGACAACGCCACTCTTGCGATTGATTGCGCCTTCACGCGGAAATTTGCAAATTGGAGCACTCCCATTTTTGCTCGTTGCCTTCTTTAGTTTGATGGGCGCCAATAGTTGTGAAACCACACCGGATAATATTCAGGGTGTAGACGCAACAGCAGAGAATGGAGATCAGGTTTACAACCGGCAGTCACTCGATTCTGCCGAAGCCCGCGCCAACGAAAGCACAGCTGCTCAAGCGTATGCTACTCGAAAGAATGCGGATACTGCCGCGATCAATGCGTCAAACAATGCTAAAAATCAGTTTGAAGAAGAAGCGAACAAAATAGAAGTTGAGAGAATCAAAACCGCCTCTGCCGAACGCATCGAAGATAAAAAGTGGGCGGGTCAACGCTCTGTCGAGGCTGAGCGACAAGGCGGCACGCTCGGAAAAGTCACAAAAATCCTCGATACCGGCGGCGCCGAAGCCGTCCTCGAGAATATGTTTAAAGACACATCAGACGCAAAGGCGCGCCTCAAGCGCGAAACTCGTCTTGAGGAGAGAGAACAATCGCGCCTGGATGCTCAGGCCAATGCAATGGAGCGAGCCAGCAATTTGGAGTGGGCCAAGTTTGAAGCCGGCCTCGACCCTGAAGCCAAGGACAAAATGAACTCAAACCTCTCCGCTCGGCTGAGCCGGCAGTCTCGCATGGCCAATAAGTTTGCGGCGGATTCTCAAGCTGCTGCGACAGCTTACACAAATCTCTCGACTTTCGTAGGCACAGAGGGAGGGATCGAGGATATCAAGCCCCCTGTGGGAGCAAAGTTTACAGATTCAGAAAGCCGAGCTCTGCAAGCGGCGAAAGCGGATCCCACACTCGGTAAATTGAGGGGCAGTGATTTGCAGTCTGCACTTTCAGCGCGTGGCTCCGCCTTTCAGCAAGATGCTGTAAAATTTCAGGGCCTTTCTCAAAACATTCAGGGCGATCTCGAGGATTTTAGAACTCGTGGAGAATACATGGACTCTGGTGAGCTGAAAGAAATCATGGCTCGATCCAATGAATACGATGCCGCGCTGCGAACAGATGCAGGGCGATATCAGCAAGCGGCTCGAGAGGATTTTGCGGCACTGAAGGCAAATGGTACTGCTCGATCCTTTTGTATGAGCGGGGGCTCACTGCTTGTAGGAAGCGAGGCCTGCTCCCAAGTAAAAGGAGGCGCGATTCAAGAAAGCGCAAGCGAAGATGCCGCGTATGCAGAAATGAAAAAAGCCCTCCTTAGTTTGTTGGACCCAGCAAAAGACGCAAACGTAAAGCAAGCTCTGAGTACTTTAGAAGCGCTCAATCAAAAGTCGGCGGGCGGCGCTTTTAGTCCAGAGGATTTTGATGCCTACTCAGCTGCAATAGCCCAACTAAAGACTTGGGGCGCAACAAACCTCCAGGCTATCAAGAACCTCAGTCCGTCTGAAGAGGCGGATCGATTGGCTAAGAATTATTTTGTTTCTCAAATTGAAAAGCGAAATGCAGCACTCGCGAAACTAGAGGGTGATCTGTCAGCAGATAATATCCGAGAAGCACATAAAGTTGGGCAGGCATCGCCCATTCAAAAAGGGACCTTGGCTCTGGGCGTTGCCGCAGCCTCTACCACGACCGACACCGCCCTGACGATGGACACAGATCCCGCGGACATTATTGGAACGGGAGACTCACTCTTTGGATTGGCGCTCAATCAGAATCAAGATTTTTCAAACGATGGAATGCAAATCTCAAGTGCGGCTCGGGTCGCAGCGCGGGGCAGCTCAAAGACCAGTTTGATGAGCCTTCTGGACCAGGAGCGGTTTGCACGCCAGGAGTGAATTGCTAAATGAAGTTTTTGATTCGCCAGCAGAGAGGGCAAACGCTTTTGGAATATGTGATGCTCCTCGTTGTTCTTGTGATTCCTGTGACGGCGGCGATTCGCACAATGATGGAAGACCAGGACGAGGAAGGCAAAAAAAAGAATCTGCTCTTTCAGGTCGTCAGAGATTCGTATGGTGAGAATGGTCGCCTAGGAGCGATCGGGAGACCTTATCCATGAAAAATTTGTTAAACCAAAGACAAACAAAAACAAATATCTGTAACCCAAGGAGAAACATACCTATGACATCTTCACTTTCGATCATCAAACGTCTCGCCACCAAAAAGGCAAACGCCAAGGGCCAAACCGCTCTTGAATATGCGCTCGTCGTCGTGGCGATTTCACTCGTTTTGATGGCGGCATGGAATACCGTTGGTGATCGAGTCCAAGGAATGATTCGCGGCGATATGCTCAAGCGAATCGAGGACAATATGACCAAGGGCAATGCGACCGTTGGTCGATAAGTCTCTGGCCTCTCGTTAGTTGTTTATTCAAAAATTTATGAAGTCTCCGTTCAAGCGTATCGCCCGTGGACAGGCGGTGGTGGAGACGGCGGTCGCCTTCACGATGTTGATCTTTTTGACGTTCTCCATCGTGAATCTCGGCGTCCTGCTGCACACCAAAATGATTGCGAGTTATGCCGCCTTTATGGCGGCGCGCTCGTTTCAAGTTCTTGGGGACGAGACGTCAGCCTCTCAGTTTATTGAGACGCACGATGATCGCAATCAGGAGCTCAAACCATTTTTGGACGAAATGCGAAACTCCAAATATCCCGCGTTCTTTAGAGTGGCCGAGGATATTTTTACCTGCTCGCTCCCATGGATGACGGCGCCGGAGGATGATGTCGAGGAGAAGCTCGATTTGTCTGAGCCCGACAAGGTCACCCTAGACAAGCGATGTGCCGCGGGAGCTCGCAAATATGACACGCTCAATATTGGGTTGCCGAGCTTTGCTCCCTTTAATCCTGAGGCGGATCTCAATATCGATGAGTCCAATCCCAACACAGGTCTTGAAGTGGTGGAGGGAGCGTTTGCAGAGCAAGGTCGAGCGCCGTTGAGATACGGAGTGCTCAAGGTGGCGTATCGCACACCGATTGTCTTTGATCTCATGAATTTTTTTGGCGGGCAACTGCACGAAAACCAAGTCTATGTTCCCGTGCTTCTCAACCCCGGACTCAAGGTGCAGCTCAAAGAAGCTGATAAAGACGGCAAGGAGACCTTTAAGGACTCAGCCATAAAATCCTCTGGAGGTTCCGCGGGGGCGGCGAGTGGTGCGGGGAGTAGTAGTGCCCCGATTGGGACAGGAAACTAAAATGGCGTCGATGAATTTTTTCTTAAAACAAAAACGTTCTAGGGAGACCGAGTCCGGTATTGCTGTCATCTTTGTTGCAGCTGTCTTTGGTCTACTCCTTGGCTTCTTCATGATGGTTGCCAATACCGGACTCCTGATTTACCAAAAAATCCGCCTGCAGACCGCCGTCGATCTAGGCGCCTATTCTGCGGCCAGTGTGCAAGCTTCGTACTTGGGTAATGCAGCTTCGGGCGAAGACTCGATTCTTGGAATGAATCAAAAGATCATCGCTCGCTATGGTGATCTGCTCGATGATTTGCAGTTTGGCACTGCCGCTCCTTGGCCCGTGGGGTTTCCGGAACCCATCTCTTGTATGGCCGCGTGCCAAGCCGCCAATATTGCGAACGGCATGAGGGTCGCAAGTCTCTATGAGGGGGCTTCTAAAGATCTCGAAGAAATGCGTGCCAAAGTAGCGGCCATGCTCGCTCAACTCCCCGAGGCCTCGCGCAAGGCTGCCGAGCAAACGATCAAACTCAATATTCCAGAACTCGATGTCGACGGGGGCCGCTTGGGTGGACTCGATAGCGAAACCACCAATGAGGCTTCGGATATTGCGAGTGAATTTAAAAGCGGCATTGACGCTGAGGGAGCCAACCCAAGATCATCGCGCAAAAAAAACGCGGTGCTTAGTTTTTCGAGCAAAAAAGGAATCTACCTCGCCAATGTTGTAGCGAGTGTGCCGCATAGCTTTGCGTATTTTGGACCTGCTTGTTTTGATCTCAATTACGAAATGGGGAGTGCCACTCGAACCGGCCCGCCGAGTTTTTATTGTACGGTGAATGGTGCGGGATTTCCGGGAGGAGCGGGAGGGTTCATGGCTGCTTCGGTCGCATTTGCGCGAGCGATCGCGCTTCCAGAATTTTCGGGCAACATCGGACATATTCCATCGATCGCCGATAGTGGCGCGCATGCGCTTCGGTTGCAATTTGTTCCCAACGTCCACAAACCCTCGCCCTTTGCCGTGGTGTCCGCCGAATGGAATCCCGAAAACGGTACATTTATGAATATGGAAAACTCCCTTGGAGCTAAAGGGAGTTTGTTTCCCAAGGCCACGCGTCTTGTAGCGGTGGCGGCGGCGGAGCCCTTTGGCGGAAACCTCGCCTCCCTCGATAGCGAAAACCAATTTGGCGTAAAGCTTCAGAGCATTCGCCGCACTCTCTTGGATCCGCGTATGACCCTGGTGCGAGACGACTATCCGGATCTCTACGAATACTTTTCGACCCTCGGACCTCGCGACGAAAAAGGTGAGCTCATGGAGACCGCCCACGAGACGATTAGGAGGTTTTTACACTGAGCTTAAAGCGATCAATGTTTGAGCGCGCATCAAAAGGTCAGACCATCCTTGAGATGGTCCTCGTCACTTTTTGGCTCATGAGCTTTTTTGCGTCGATGTATCTGGTCGCGACGGTTTTTGAGGTGGGACAAAAGCAAACTATGTTGCTGCGAACCCAAGCCTTTATTGAGCTCGGAAACTTTTCTTATTTTGGGAGCACGAGTCACGGCGAAGACAAAGTCGACAAAGAAGACTCTCAAGTCACTTTTGCACTTGGCGAAAAAGCCGGCGGAGTCAAAATTGATATCGAGAAGATAAAAGAGTTTCACGATGCGACAAGTGGAGATCTGGACCTCAACCTCACGGCGTCCATGGAGCGAGACAAGTTTTGGGACACCTATCAGTTTCCCAAGTCCACCACGCGAATATTTTGGCTGCAGGGAGACGAGCGAGCAGATCCATTACTTGTGCTCGGCCCTCAACAGGTTTTGCACATCGCACACAATCGATCGATCGATCTCAATCGCGCCATGAGTGAGTCAGAGATCATGGACACGGGATTGTTCTCGGGCTCCATGAGCTTTCAGGATTATGCACGACTTTCTAACTTCAAGCCCCCGGTGGCCGAAGGCGTGGAAGACAATATTGATTCTGTCAAAGATGTGATTCGCCAACTCGTCAAAAACGATCCTTCGCTCGCCGACGAAGCCAAAGCACTCGAAGGGGACATGAATATATTTGAGAGTATTTCGGGAGGAGCGCAAGGAGCGCTTGTGTCGATGGCGATCGCAGCGGTTGTTCAGCTCGGCCTGGATGCGGTGATGAACTCCATCGGCAGCGAGCTCGCCTCTGGGGCCACCAATACTGGCGCGTCTCAGGCGGGAAGTGGGGGCAATTATTTTAGCAATTTGTTCAAGCAGTACGCGCAGCCTTATCAAGCGGCGAGCGGATTTATGGGAGAGAATTTGCTCAGCGGATTCTTTGATGCATTGACTGCACCGATTCGAATCCCTGTGCAAGGCTTTGGAAATTTATTCTCTGGGCTATCCGATATGGCCACGGCGGATGCGGGAGCGATCTCGGCAAGTATCACATCGCAAAGCGGAGGATTTGTTCCGTCGGCGGCAGCTGCCAGTCAGATGGCTGCTGATCAGGCGTTTCAGGGATTTATGAATGTTTCTCAAGGGCTCTCTCAAATCGGCCAGGGTGTTCAGATGGTGGGCTCGTTTGCAGGAATGGACATGGCGACTTTGCGAGGAGTGGGCATCGCGACTTCGGTGGCGGGATTGCCCTCAGCGATCAATGCGGGTCTCGAAAAGATTGATTCGGGCATGAATTATAGTGATTCGCTTGCTTCGACACAAAACGACGCGGTCGGCGAAGCGGTGGCGCAGTTTGGAAGCGGTGTAAATTTATCCGAAGTGATGTCGGGAGTGCAGCAAATCACAACATCAGTGACGGGCGTGTTGGCGCAGATTTCGCCGGAGCTCGCAATGCCCGCAAGCTATGTGAATATGGCTGTCGGGACAGCGGCCGGTCTTTCCAATATTCCCACAGGACTGAACAGGGTTTTGAGTGGAGAAACTCTCGGCCAAACACTGAAGGCCGCAGGAAGCTTTACTCAGAATCTCGGATCGGTTTACTCAAACGTCGCGACGATGATGGGAGAGGACGCCACGGGTGGACAACTCATGATGCTTGCCGGTGGAATCACGAATATGGCGGGTAACGGAATCACCACTCTTCAAAATCTCAAAGTTAAGTTTGGGGAGGTCAATCCTGCACTCTTTATCAAGGAGACGGTGGCAGGAAATATCTCAAATCTTCAAAACTCAATGCAGAACTTTGGCGACACCATGAAGAATAATTTGGCGATGATCGATGCAGGGCTCAAAGACCTGACGGGGAGCAATCCGCTCAAGGATAATGCGCAGGCACAGGTCTTGATTGGGACGATGGCCAAAATGTCTCAGATGACGACGAGTAAGTTTTCAAACGATCGCGTGGGTGTAGCCCTCTCAAATGTAAACTTGGTTCGGGCGCAAAACTTTGCGTCCAAACTCTCGGACAATTTGGCGCTCAACTTTCAGCTCGCCGGCGCGAAAGGGGGATCTTTTGCAGAAGTTTTTGGGAGCCAAGAAATGGCCGATCAAGTGGTCGCTCGTCTAGAGAAGCTCGCGAGCATGGCTCCCGCACTCGAAGCCGCCAAAGGCAATCTCTTAGCATTTTCCAATGGAGAGTTCGGCTTGGATGAAGCTCCTTTTATGAGCGATGAGATGGTGGCACTCTTATCGCAAGAGTCCGAGATTATGCAGGCCAAGGTCTCACTTGAGACCATCCGAATGGCTCAGGAGAATCCAGGTTCTATCTCCTCGAGTGATTTGAGTGACGCTCTGGTTGCGGGGTTGAGTACGGCGCAAAACTCTGCGTTTGGCGAAATGCAACAAGCGATCAATATGATGGGCAGGATTCGATCGGGAGAACTCAAGCAGACCGAAGCCAACTCGGCGCAGATTCTTGCTGTTCTCAATCGCGGAACTGCGGCCGCAGGAGAAATCAATGCACAGCTTGTGCACGAGTTCAAAACATCGGACGGCAAATATTCTGAGTTTAGCGACGCGACTTTGCAGCAGCGGCAAATCAAAGGCATGATGGCCGGAGGCGCTCAGGCCGATCTCGCTGCCAATCTCGCGGCGAACGGAAACTCCTATGAAGACGCGCGCCGCCTCGAAAAGGAAGTCAATGCACGAGAGGCTTTCAGTGGCATCTCTGCAAGAACACAAGGAGTCGGCCGCAGTGTTGAGGTTTATGAAAAGGAGCTTGAGCGCGCCTATGAGCTCCTGAGTGAGAGTCAGGCTCCCACAAAAGAGAGCCCGGGCAAAGGGCCAGACGGAAAGCCACTTCCAGCGCCACCCGAAAGTCCCGAAGAGCAAATGAGTCGAGCGCTCAAAGTCGCACAACTTGCCGAGAGCATTCCTGCTTACTCGCCGATTTACACTTCGGATGTGGGATACCTCAAAGAGGGTGTGGGCAAGTCCAAAGAATTTTTAGAGGCGACGATCCAGAGTAAAATTGACAATGGCACATGGGCTCAACTCGACAAGTCAACTCAGCAGCGTCTGACGTATGCGGTCTATCGATTAGAAGCAGTGCAGAGTGATTACTATCGAACACCCGAAGGCGAGGTGAGTAATCGCTTTATGACTCCGCGAGAGGTTTTTCACAACATCGAGTCCGAAGTGCGCGATCGAGAAGCAAAGTATCAGCGCATTAAGTCAGCACTCGAAGCCTGCATCGCAGGAAAATGCCCTGACAAAAATACCAATTAACTGCGGCTTTCCGCATCGGGTCAGAGCGTTTAAGCGCATTAGAATAGTCTTGAGAGGGGATGCTCTAAGTTATGGAAAATAGACGAGCTGTTGTCTGGTCGCTAGGTGCCGCGCTGGTCGCGATCATGGCGTATTGGCTTTATATAAACAAAGCCGTCGATAACGAAACTCGCGAGCTGCGTGACAAGCAAAACATCATTGTCGCCGCTCAGGACATCAAGCCCAATATGCGCATTGATCGATCAATGCTGCGCGTGCGAGCGGACTTTCCGAAGACACTCACGCCACCAGAAACCGCGCTTGACTTTGCGGAGGTCGAAAACCAAGTGGCTCTTGCGACCATCAAAGAGGGTGAGCCCATCATGAAGACCAAGCTCATTCCGTTTGATGAGAGCGCGCTCAATCGTCGGATCCCCGATGGGATGCGCGCCATCACGGTGGGGATCAGAGACGACCAAGACGTCGTTGGCGTGGGCGGACATCTCAGACCCGGAATGTTTGTGGATATCTTGGTGACACATTTTATCAGCACCCGAGAGCTCGAAAAGGGAAACAGCTCCGCGATGGAAGCTCTAAGTAGCGCGCAGGATCGAATGAAGGCAGAAACTCGAACAATCTTTCAGAACGTTCAGATTCTGGCGGTCGGGCGAGACGCCCGCTTAGCCACAGCCAATGTGCAGCGATCGACGCCGATTGATGAGGACTTGGTAAACAAAAACATCACAGTGGCGATGCGTCCGGAGGATGTTCAAAAGTTAGTGCTCACTCAGGCTACAGGACGAATCACTTTAGCACTTCGCAAATTTAATGATTCTCAGATTGTCGCCATGGACTACATCGATGCGTTTAGAGCGTTTGGAATCAAGCTTCCGATTATTTCGGGCCCGCCGCCCGCTTATCGCGAAATCCGAGGAGGACAGGTGTTCAATGTTCAACCTTTCTAAATATTTTCTTACTATTGTTTTGACGGTTCAGCTCTCGAATCATCTGATTGCGCAAGAAGCGGTCAAGGCAGATGTCGACGGAGCGCGCGCAACTCGTGAGATTTTTTTGGTCAAAGATGTTCCTCAGACGCTTACGTTTGAATTTGAAATTGGCGAGATCGCCGTCGGAAACCCAGGAATTGTCTCCGTCGTCGCAGACCGGCCTCGACGCCGCATCGTGCTCTCGCCTTTGACAACGGGCGAAACTGCCTTGTTGGTTTTTGATAGTTTTGGAAAGCAGCGTGAGAACGTTCAGACTACCGTCACTTCCACAGACCTCGACCAGTTCGTCAAAGACCTGAGCTTTTTGTTGAGAGACATTGAAGGCCTCTCCTATCGTCGAGTCGGACGAAAGGTCGTCATCGAAGGCGAAGTATTTTTGAAGAGCGATCTCGATCGGATTAGAGACATCATTCGAGGCAATGAGTTTGTTGTAGACCTTGTCACACTCTCTCAAGACACCCAGCGAATTTTGGCCCGCAGAATCCGCGACGAAATCAATATTTCGGGAGTCGAGGTGGTGACCGTCAAAGACAAAGTGGTTTTAAAGGGAGAAGTTTCTTCGGAGCAAGAATCCAAACGCGCCGATAAACTTGCCTCCATTTATGTGAGCGCCGATCAAGTCGTAAACGCCCTGACGGTCAACACCGCTAAAGCCTCTGCTCGTGCGGCACGATTAATTCAGGTGACTGCGTACTTTGTCGAAGTGAACAAAAGCTTTTTAAGAAACTTTAACTTTAAGTGGACTCCGATCGCTAATGTGCAGCTTGGATACTTTAATAACAACGGGAATGGTGGCTTTAATCTCTCGGCACTTCTGACAGACTTTTTGCCAAGTCTCAACACAGCCAAAGCACTCGGTGTCGCTCGGCTCTACGAAAATCCCACTGTCTCTGTAAAAAGTGGTGATAGTGCCAAGATTTTCTCGGGTGCAAGAGTGCTCCTGCCTATTGCTCAGCCCAATGGCTTTGTCACTGTCGGTGGCGGCGAAAAAAACGACGGCGTGCAGACTGGTGTGACGCTTGATGTGACCCCTACTGTGGATGAGCGAGAATTTATTGATCTCAAAATGTCGATCGAGGTGAGCAAGCTCGGCTCTTCTGTTGTTCCGCAAGCGATTCAGACCAATCAATCTTCGGTCTCAACAACTCATTATCTGAGATCAGGTGAAACCGTTGCTGTCGGGGGAGTCTTGCGATCAGCGTTTACGGATGCAAAGGATGCCCCACCGGGACAGCCTTTTGCTTTTCAGGCTGGACAGCAGAGTTTTGAAAGCAGCCTTGGAAATATTTTTCAGATCTTTAAGTCGAGAGCCACGACGGCGGATCGAACCATGTCTATTATATTTATCACTCCCGAGGTTCTCAATTCTGCGAGAGATGCGAGTAAGAACCTAAGAGAATCTTTGAATCTCGAAGCTGTTGAGCCCAAGGTCCAAGGAGTCGAAAGTCTCGAGTAAAAATATGGGATCGATGATTACGATTGCTGGTGCCAAAGACGGAGTCGGCAAGACAACCTTTGCTCTGCACCTTGCTTTTGGACTGGCGAGACAGAATAGTCAAAAGTCGATTTGTCTCGTAGAGGCCGATCTCGCGAATCTCGGTGACCTGCGCACAATTCTCAACACAAAGCAAAACAAGACGCTTGCAGAATTTTGTAAGGCCGCTCCTCGCATGGATGCCAAGCTCGCGCTCAATTGGATCGGAAAGCATGCCTCTGGACTTCATCTCTTAGACGCCGCGGGATTCGTCACTGATTTTCACGGAGTCGAGGACTCTACGATAGATCGTGGACTTAAACTTTTGGCAAAGGCCTTTGACATTGTCATTGTCGATGCGGGACGAGATTTTAATCCGCTCGCGCTCAGAGTCTTTGAAAACTCCTCGATGATTTTTGTGGTGACGAGTGGTGACATCTTGGCCGTCAACCAAACAGCGGATTTTTCGAAGCGTTTGAGATCCCTGCACTTTGGAAGCGAGTTTCAGCGAATCATTATCAATCGTCTGGAGCAAAACTCTGTCGTTACGCCTCAGGTCGTGCAGCAAAAGTTTAATATCACGCTTACTGCTACTTTGCCGGATGATGGCCCCGCCCTCGCACAGTGTATTTCTGCTGGAAAGCCATTGCAGATCTTGAATCCCAAGCATCCTTATCTCAAGGGCATTGAAGACTCGATGAAGGCGGTCGCAGCACTCGATGCGGGTAAAGAAAAGAGCCGAGTCGCTCGCCCCGTCGTGAGTCAGCCGCTTGACGTCCTCAAACCCATGGTGGCTTTTACTTTTGGTGATGGCTCGGCGGGGAGTGGAAAGGTTTTGCCCTCAGGCTCAACACCCAAAAACATCATGGATCGCAATATTGCGATTCGCGCTCGAGTGCATGAGAGACTTTTGGAACTCGTGGATCTGCGAGAGATGGACGCCGTTGCGCTCGAAAAAGACCCTCGCAAAAAAGAAGAACTCCGCAATAAGACGGTTCAGGCCATTCAGCGTTTGATGGAAGAAGAAGCCAAAGAGCTTGAACGTGCAGAACGTGCAGCGGTGGCCAAAGAAATTTTGGATGAGGCACTCGGCCTCGGCCCAGTGGAACCTCTGCTCGATAGTACCGAAGTGAGTGAAATCATGGTCAACGGCAAAGACCAGATTTTTGTCGAGCGAAAAGGAAAAATTATTTTATCCGATTATCGATATACTTCGGACAAGCAGCTCATGGGAGCGATCGAAAGAATTGTAGGACCCATTGGCCGCCGTGTGGATGAAAAGACCCCCCTTTGCGACGCACGACTCAAAGACGGCTCTCGTATCAATATTGTGATTCCGCCGCTCTCTCTGCGCGGGCCCATGATTACGATCCGAAAGTTCTTTAAGGATCGTTTGACGATCAACGATTTGGTTAAGTTTGGATCGCTCACTGACGATATGTCGGACTTTATGCGGGCGGCGGTCGAGGCGAGACTCAATATTATCGTCTCAGGGGGAACGGGTACTGGTAAAACAACACTCTTAAATATGGTGGCTTCGTTTATTCCCGATGATGAGCGAATCATTACGGTTGAAGATGCCGCCGAACTTCAGTTGCCGCAGACGCACGTGATTACGCTGGAGACTCGTCCCGCGAATTTGCAAGGTGAGGGCGCCATACAAATTAGAGACCTTGTGAGAAATTCACTGCGAATGCGACCCGATCGAATTGTGGTGGGAGAGTGTCGAGCGGGGGAAGCTCTCGATATGCTTCAGGCGATGAACACGGGTCACGATGGTTCGTTGACGACGATTCACTCCAATAATCCGAGAGATTGTATTCGACGACTCGAAACCCTTGTGATGATGGCAGGATTTGATCTGCCTATTCAGGCGATTCGAGAGCAGATTGCAGCAGCGGTGAATTTGATTGTGCAGCTCAAGCGCTACAGCGATGGCTCCAGAAAAATTTCGCATATCACAGAAGTCATCGGCATTGAGGGCGACACGGTTGTCACTCAGCCGATTTTTGAATTCAAGCAGACGGGGGTCGATGACAATCAAAAAGTCAAAGGACAGTTTCAGCCCTCTGGCTTGATTCCCAAATTTGTAGAGACCCTCAAAGCCAAAGGAGTCTCGCTGCCAAAAGGTCTATTTGCGGGCGGAGCAAGATCTGGTGGAGAATCAACGAGCTCGCAGAGCACTCAGACTGCACAAGCTCCTAAGGCGGGTCTACCTCCAAGCAAGCCCTCAGCGGCGCCGATCATTCCTCACAAACCTCAAGGAGTGAAGAAGTGAGTGTAATTTTTGATGTCGCCCTCGAATGGATGTTTTTGATCGTGGGAGTTGTTGCCATTGGAGCAGCCGCGTTCTCAGGGATCTTTTGGAACTACGAAAAAATTGAAAACTCAATCAAAGAGAATCTCTCTGCCTACGCGACCGAGATCTACGATTATCTGGATCGAATGTTTAAGCGCCGCACACTCAACGAGTGTTATACATTAATTCTGGTGCCCACTTTGTTTTTGGGATTTGTGGGCTTTGTCATAGGCGTAGGTGCAGGACTTTTTAGCGGTCTGGCGCTCGCGTTTGTTTTTGGATTTATGGGGTTTAAGATTCCGGGAAACATTGTCAGGACAATGTTTCAAAAGCGAATCGAACTCTTTGATAAACAGCTCGTGGATGCGCTCAATATGATGTCGAATGCCATTCGATCAGGCCTCTCGTTTTTGCAGGTGGTTCAAGTGATTGAACGCGAAATGCCAAAGCCATGCTCCGAAGAGTTTGGAATGGTTCTGAAGGAAAACCGAGTCGGGATTGGGCTCAACGATGCTCTCCTCAATATGACCAAGCGAATGCCCTCAGACGATTTGTTTATGATTGTAAACTCGGTGGTGACTTTGTCTCAGCAGGGCGGAGATCTGTCGGAGGCTTTTGAAACCATCGCCGAAACAATTCGCGAGCGTCAGCGTGTGAGCGATAAAATTCGCACTCTCGCTCAGGCCGGTATCACTCAGGCGTTTATTCTGGGATCCTTACCCATTGTAATGTTGGTGCTTCAGTATGTGATTCAGCCCAATTACGTAGTACTTTTGTTTACTACTCCTCTAGGAATCGCATTCTTAGGACTCATGGTGGTGATGATTGCAGCTGGAGTCCTTTGGATGAAGAAGATCCTGACAATCGACATATAAGAGCGAAGCCCGCACTTTCATGAATTTGGGGCGCAAAGCTCTCAAAGATGGGGCATGGGACTCCCAGAGCGGGCTCCAGCAGCCCAGAAAACTCTTGTTAATACAGCTACTTACACTGACACCCTCTGACGAACCCCTGGCACCGAATATGCATAATTAGAGTCCAAGAGTCCTCCTTGGGGGAGGGCTTAAGTATGCAAAGAGAGGATATAACGACTATGAAACGAGCAATTTTTACCGGACTTTCAATTGTATTTTTGGCTGCCAATGTCATCGCTGCTGAGTCTTCAGACTTGGATCAGTCTTCTGATCCTTGCAGCACAGGAACAAGTGCTGATGCAGGTTCAGACACGAGTTCAACTGCTTCGAAGGTCGATGCAAAAGATCTTTTGGGCAAATAAGTTTTTTTAGAACATCTTTAAGTGTTCTAAATCATTGTCGTGGGCGCTGAGTTCCAAAAGAACTCGGCGCTTTTTCGTTTTGAGGAGAGAGCTGTCTATTCACCTCCTCAAAGACTCGCTCATCGATGAGGAGTCCCCCGTGGCCAACAGGAATGCTCAGATTTTTTGCTCCTTCCAACCGGCAAGACTTGGGAGGACAAAGTGCATCATAGCGAGCAGCAATAGAAATCAGTTTGGTCTCATGCGCTTCTTCTGGGTGTGCGCTCAGTCCCTTTAAAAAATCCGAGTCTGGGAGCATCTGCCACAAGCCACGAGAAAACGCACCAAAGGGGACAACTGCGAGCAAACTCGCCCACGTTCCATGAAATGGGGCGCCAAGCCCAATGAGGCGACTGACGACGCGATGACCTCCCTGATGCTTTATATAGTGAAGGCCAATCAAGCCCCCCATGCTGTGGCCGACGATATCTATTTTTTCAAATGCGTGGTGGTGACAAAAACGCTCCATCAGCTTTTCGAGTTTTTCTGCCAGAATTGCCGAAGAAGTTCGGATATCCGCAACATTAAAGAATCCTAAATCGATGGAGATGACGTCTCGCCCCTGCGCTCGCAGGTATTTTTCGAGCGGGCCGAGAACTCCGCGAGTCCCCATAAAGCCTTGAAGCAAAACCACCGGAGGATATTGAGAGGTTCCCGAAAAATATTTTTTTTCGACTCTGTTGCCTTTGAGGTTGTGTCGCCAATAATGAACACTGTTCACCGCGTCAAACGAGAGGTCTTTGACGAATGACGAGAGGTTTTTAAGGCGTGCACGGAGGCGACGCTTGTTGACCCCAAACTCCACTTATTAATTATACTTCTGCGGCGCTTCTAGCGCAAATCTCACTTCCCAGAGGCTGGTTTGGAGATTTTTGTAGGGGGAGTGGTCGTGCTCGGAGAGGGTGAAGGCCGAGACTTTTCTTGGGCTTCTTGTTGTTGTTGAGACGTAGGCATCATTTCAAAGGCATCCCAATTTGTGTCGCTGGTCGAAGATATTCCAGACACTCTGAGTGAGAAGTCATCTGGGTTCGAAGCTTGTCGAACAGCTTCGTCGAGCGAAATCAAATCCTGTTTATAAAGCTGCATCAGCGATTGATCAAAACTCTGCATCCCCCAGGAGGTAAAGGACTCGTTGATCGCCTGTGGGATTTCTTTGGTGCGATCAGGATTTTCGATGAGCTCTCGGATGCGCGCATTGTTGATCAATACTTCCACAGCAGGTACTCGACCTTGTTCGTCTTTTCGTGGGACTAGGCGCTGTGACACCACAGCTCTCAAAATAGAAGCAAGCTGTAAGCGAATTTGCTTTTGCTGATACGGAGGAAACACAGACACAATTCGATTGATCGTCTCCGTCGCATCCAAAGTATGCAGAGTACTAAATACAATATGACCTGTTTCGGCCGCAGCAATGGCGGTTTCCATAGTCTCGGCATCCCGCATTTCACCAACCAAAATCACATCAGGATCCTGGCGGAGAGCGGCTCTGAGTGCGAGATTGAATCCTACCGTATCAATTCCGACTTCGCGCTGATTAACGATCGATTTTTTGTCTCGAATCAAATACTCAATGGGCTCTTCGATGGTGACAATGTGACTCGCAGAATTCTCATTGATATAGTCCACCATCGCGGCGAGTGTGGTGGACTTTCCGGAGCCAGTGGCGCCGGTGACGAGAATGAGACCGCGCTCAGCCATCGAAACTTTTTCGAGACTGGGCGGAAGCATAAGCTCTCGAGTCGTACGAATTTTGGTAGGGATCACTCTTAAGACCATCCCCATGGTTCCACGCTGTTGAAACACATTCACTCGAAACCGACCCAATCCCGGAACACCGTAGGCAAGGTCAACTTCGTTGAATTCCTGAAACTTGAGCTTTTGCTGCGGCGTCATGATTTCGTTAGCGATCTTAGTGATTTCTTCTGGCGAAATTTTGGGAGCATCGTCGAGCGGAACAAGCGCCCCATCAATTCTGAATGTAGGAGGGAGACCCGCTTTGACATGAATATCAGAAGCGGAGGCTTTCACTGCGATTTTGAGAATATCGTTAAGTTCCATGACCTTCTTCAGTGTACATGGCGCGGGATAATGCTGCGGCGAGGCAGAGATGAAATCTTTTCATAGTCGATGGCGCAACCAGCAAATTTTTTGGTGCTTCGCGTGCGTTTCAGGACACTGATAGACTGGGGTGTATGTCCAATGATCTCGACAGCCTTCAAATACCAGATACGCTGCCTCTTTTACCCGTTCGGGATGTTGTGATCTTCCCCTATAGGATCCTTCCTCTTTTCGTCGGGCGAACTTCATCAATCAATGCGGTGAATGAGGCACTCAACAAAGACCGGCTGATGTTTTTGTCAGCGCAAAAAAATATGGACGATGAATCACCGTCTCCAGAATCCATCAACAAGGTGGGTTGTGTGGCGATGATCATGAAGATGAACAAGCTTCCTGAAGACGGGAAGATCAAGATTCTTGTTCAAGGACTCGTGAAGGCAGAGATCCAAGAATTTGTTCAAGAGAATCCCAATTACGTCGTTCGGATCAAAAAGATTTCGGAGCCCGCGTGGGAAGACCGCGAACTCGAGAGCGAAGCACTGATTCGCAACGTCAAAAACCTCATCGAGAAAGTCATCGCGATGGGCAAGGTTTTGTCTCCGGATATTCTTGTCGTCTTGGATGAGATTACGGATCCAGGCCGACTGGCAGATCTCGTCGCCAGCAATTTGGATCTTAAAGTAGGAGAGAGTCAGGGTATTCTCGAAACAGTGGACCCCATTGCTCGTCTGCGCAGAGTCAATGACGCTCTCACGCGCGAAGTCGAAGTTCTCGACATGCAAGCGCGCATTCAGACTCAAGCCAAAGATGAGATGACGAGATCTCAGCGTGAGTACTTTTTGCGTGAGCAACTCCGCGCGATCAAATCAGAACTCGGTGATTCGGATTCAAAAGGCGAAGAAATCGAAGAGCTCAGAGCTAAAGTTCAAAACGCGAATATGACAGAGGATGCTCAGCGAGAAAGTCTCAAGCAACTCAAACGACTTGAGAATATGCACGCTGACTCAGCCGAAGCCTCAATTATTCGAACCTATTTGGATTGGATGGTTGAACTGCCCTGGAATCGAACCTCTCAAGACAGTTTGGATTTGAGAAACGCAAAATCTGTCCTCGAGGAAGATCATTTTGGGCTCGAGAAAATCAAAGAGCGGATCTTAGATCATCTTGCTGTTTGCCAACTCAAGAAGAATCTACGCGGTCCGATTTTATGTTTTGTTGGACCTCCTGGAGTGGGAAAGACCTCTCTTGGAAAGAGCATTGCTCGCACCATGGGACGCAAATTCGTTCGTATGAGTTTGGGCGGCATTAAAGATGAGAGCGAAATTCGCGGTCATCGTCGTACTTATGTGGGCGCTATGCCAGGACGAATTGTTCAGAGTTTAAGACAGGCAGGCACTAATAATCCCGTGATCATGCTCGATGAAATCGACAAGTTGGGACAAGATTATCGAGGCGATCCGGCTTCGGCACTTCTTGAGGTCTTGGATCCCGAACAAAACAATTCATTTAGAGATCACTACATTAATTTGCCCGTGGATTTGAGCAATGTGCTCTTTATCTGCACTGCAAATATGTTGGATACGATCCCTGGCCCACTCCGTGATCGTATGGAAGTGATTTCGGTTTCGGGTTATACCCTTGAAGAAAAAGTTCAGATCACCAAGAAGTATTTGATTCCCAAGCAGACCAAAGAAAACGGTCTGGTTGATGGAGATATTAACTTTTCGGAATCAGCGATTCGCTTTTTGATTCACGGTTATACTCGCGAAGCGGGCTTACGAAATCTCGAAAGAGAAGTCGCTTCTTGCTGCCGCAAAGGCGCGCGTGAGCGGGCGACCGAAGGTGCAGACTTTAAATCGATCACGATTACTCCAAAGCTTTTAGCCAAATTTTTGGGACCCGTGCGCTATGTCGAGGACGAAAAGCGCGATCAGTCCGAAGTGGGCGTGACCACCGGGCTCGCATGGACTCAGTCGGGTGGAGAAACTCTCACACTCGAGGCCACTTATGTGCCTGGCAAAGGAGCGATCGAGCTGACTGGTCAATTGGGTGACGTCATGAAGGAGTCGGCTCGAACCGCTCTCTCTTATGTTCGCTCCCGTGCCGAAGAGCTTGGACTTCCAAAGACTTTCTTCTCGGACAATGACTTTCATTTGCACATTCCTGCTGGGGCGATTCCTAAAGACGGACCGTCTGCGGGGATTACGATTGTGACGACATTGATTTCATTGTTGTCAGAGATTCCTGTGCGACGCGAAGTAGCCATGACCGGCGAAGTCACATTGCTCGGAAAAGTTCTGCCGGTGGGCGGGATCAAAGAGAAGGTTCTTGCGGCCGTGAGACAGGATATTTCGCACATCATTTTGCCTAAAGCAAATGAGAAGGATCTTGTGGATTTGCCAAAGGCCGTGCGAAGCAAGCTGACATTTACTTTCGTCAGTGAAGTGGACGAAGTTTTGGCAGCGGCTTTGACTCGCAAGCCCCCCATTGTTCCGGGTGGCGGCAAAAAGTTCCGCAAAAAGTCGCACACTCAGCCCAGCGCTGTGCACTAGTATTAAGGACTGGTGACTGAGGCAAACAAGTCTTTGGAATCGGTCGAGTCTACGCCGACCATTCGACTTCGATCATTTGAGTAAAGACTCGCTACGCCCTTTTCCTTTTTCAGTTCCTCAATTGCTTTTTGCAGTTGCTGCATTTGTTCTAAGAGACGGCGGTTTTGTTCCTTGAGTTCTTCGACTTCATCTGATTTTTTGTTGGTGGACGCTTCAGGGGTCTTTGTGGTCCTGGCGTCGTTCAAGTCTATTTTCAAGTTGAGTCTGCGAATAAACTCTTGGTTCGAAGCGCTGAAAGCTATTCGATCTTTGATCTCAGCCATACTGATGAATTTTATGCGTTTAATTGAACTCAATTCAGCGGCAGTGGAATAAGCCTTGGTCGTGCCTTCAGGATAGTTTTGGTACGTAGAGAGGTTTTCCGCGTCTCTGACATAAGTATTGGTGAGAGCCTGTCTCTTTAGATTGGCCAAACTCGTTTCTTTTGATTTGACGCCTGAAATGAATTCTCCGGCTCCCTTGGGTTTAGAAGAGCTCTTTTCATTCTCCTTCTTGTACTCAATGAGCTCATCATCAAGATAATCAGTGACAAGTTTTTGATTCGCCACTTTGACTGCCTTTCGGTCCACGCCAAAAAGTCCTCTTACCCACCTCTGCTCCGTAATCTCACCGCTCTGTGACTCCTGTTTGATGACAATTTGAGCTCCGGTTGCGAATCCTATTTTTTGGATTTTGCCATCATTGCCGACAAGAAGAATAACTCTTCGATCTGGATGCGCTGTGCCTGCAGGAAAATCATAGGCCGTTTTCTCTTCGTATCCATAAACCTCGATGACGGGACTGGTATCACTCAAGTTTTCCTGCGCATTGATGGTTGAGGTGGATGCCAAAAGGAGGGAGGGGAACACGAGGCGTCTGAGCATAGAAAATCCTTTCAATGCACAATCGCCCGATCGCTGGACTACCAAAGGAGCAAGTTCTATGCCGGTGCTATAAGTTGTGGTGCCCTTCTAAAAGGCGCGCAGAAGGAGGTTCCAAGTTGAGATCCTGCGCCCTTATGTCGCAGCAGCCTCAATCATTTAGAGGGCGCTACGACCAAGCAACCCCCTCAGTAATTGAAATTAACCAGATGTCTGTTGAGCTTACACAAGCACAGAGATCTGGCTCAGATGTTCCGAGGCTAGGCGCTTGAGCTCTGCTTCGGTGAGGTTTTTGGTTTCGGAACCACCGACCTGTGCAAAATTATCCTTACCTCCACCTTTTCCGTTGAGGCTTGTAGAGAGCTTCTCGACCAACTTTTTCATCTGAAACTGTGGTGCGATATCATCCGTCACGGCTGCAATGACTGTGGCTCGACCATCGATCTCTGCACCTATGAGCACGAGACCCGATTTGATTTTTTGTCGGTAATGGTCAGAGAGGGGTCGAAGCTCCTTAGCGTCATCAACCTTTCGGACCTCGATCAGGGTTTTGACTCCATGAATATCCTGAATCATCGAATCAGCATCCTTGGATGCTCCTCCGAGGGCCTGCTGAGAAATCTTTTTTTGAAGCTCCGCCTTTTCTTTGAGGAGCTTCTCGACTCGAGACAAAACTTCGGCTTCAGAACTTTTGAGCAGATCGGCGACGCCTTGAAGAATATCTTCTTGTCTCAAAACTTCTTGATAGGCGCGTTCTCCGGTGACCGCCACAATTCGGCGCACACCCGAAGCAACACTCGATTCTGATGTAATCTTAAACAAGCCTGCTTCTCCAAGACGCTCGGCGTGAGTCCCTCCGCAAAGCTCGAGAGAAAACTTTCCGATCGAGAGCACGCGCACTTTTTGATCATATTTATCATCAAAAAACGCTTTAGCTCCCGCTTTGATCGCTTCATCCAGATCTTTGAGCTCAGTCATGACGGGATGATTGGCGCGAATGCGCTCGTTAATCACGCTCTCAATTTTTCGGAGCTCTTCGGGAGTCACTGCCTTAAAATGTGTAAAATCAAAACGCAGTTGCTCAGACGTCACCAAACTTCCGGCTTGTTTGATGTGATCTCCGAGGACCTCTTGCAGTGTCGCATGCAAAACATGAGTGATGCTGTGATTGATTCGGGTCTTCAAACGAAGCCCCCTATCGACCCGCGCCGAAAGTGTCGTACCGACCTTTAAACTTCCTGATTTGACCATCACGCTGCTCACGAACAAATCCTTTACGGGCTTACGTGTGTCGCCCACTTCAGCCTTTATGCCCGCGCCTTCAAGGAGGCCCCTATCTCCCATTTGTCCGCCGCCCTCTGCATAAAAAGGAGAGCGATCTAAAATGACTTCGCCACTTTCTCCGCTCTTCAGCTCCGAGACTTTTTGCCCAGATTTCAAAATCGCCAGTACTTTGGAATCTGACTCGAGATCCTTGTAACCCACGAATTCTGTTTTGAGTCCCGAAGCCGCAAGCTCTTTGTAAACTTCAGAAACTCCTGACTCGCCGCTGCCCTTCCAGGAGGCGCGTGAGCGATCTCTTTGAGCCTCGAGCTCCTTTTGAAATCCCGCATGATCAAGAGTGAGCGAATGTTCTTTCAAAATCACTTCGGTCAAATCCAGAGGAAACCCAAAAGTATCGTAGAGCTGAAACGCCACCTCTCCGGGCAAGACGCCCCCTTTTTTGAGGGACTTGATTTTAGAATCCAAGAGCTTGAGGCCGTTTTCTAACGTCTCAAAAAACTTTTCTTCTTCATGAAAAATAATATTTTTGATGGCACTCAGGCTGGTGCGTATCTCGGTATACACAGCGCCCATTTCTTGATCTACAAAATCAACTCCCTTATGAAAAAACGGCTGATTGCAACCGAGCTTTTTGCCATAGCGAATGGCGCGCCGTAATATCCGACGCAAAACATAACCACGACCCTCATTACTCGGCTGCACTCCATCGGCTATCAAAAACGAACAAGCGCGAATGTGATCGGTCAAAACACGAAGTGCAGACTCATCTTCGGATGCGAGCGGAGTCAGCGGCTTGCCGAGTATCCGAGCAAATCCATCTCGGATTTTTTTGAGGCTATCGATCTCATAGTTGGAATCCGTCTGCTGAATCACACTCGCCAGGCGCTCAAGTCCCATACCCGTGTCCACCGAAGGTTTAGGGAGCGGCACCATTTTTCCATCCGCAAATCGTTCAAACTGCATAAAGACGAGGTTCCAGATTTCCAAAAACCTCTCCCCGCCATCAAAAATCGTCTCGCCCTTTTTGCCAAAAGACTCGCCGCGATCGATATAAATCTCGGAGCAAGGACCGCAAGGACCGGTGTCACCCATCGCCCAAAAATTATCCTTTTCGCCCATCTTGACGATGCGCTCTTTGGGCAATCCCGAAACTTTGAGCCACAAATTGAGGGCTTCGTCGTCGTTTTCAAAAACAGAAATCCACAGCTTGTCTTTGGGCAACCCAATCCATTGGGTGAGATACTCCCAAGCAAACTCGATTGCCTCGGCCTTAAAATAATCGCCGAACGAAAAGTTTCCGAGCATTTCAAAAAACGTATGATGCCGCCGAGTAAAGCCCACGCTTTCGAGGTCGTTGTGTTTGCCTCCTGCGCGCACACATTTTTGGCAAGTGGCGGCGCGTTTGTAGGAGCGAGATTCTTTGCCCGTAAAAAGATCCTTAAACTGAACCATTCCCGCGTTGGTAAACAAAAGTGTGGGATCGTTTTGAGGGATCAAGGCACTCGCACGCTCGCGATGATGTCCTTTGGATTCAAAGTACTTCAAAAAACTTTCTCGAATTTCGGCAACGGTCTGGGGGCTTTTTGTCATAGCGTCGCTCTAAACATAGCTTGATTTCTTGGGAGCGTCAGCTGAATCTCCAGCAATGAAACAGCTTCTTTTGGCATTTTTGTTGGCAGTCCCCGCCCTCACGAGGGCCGGAAACGATGAACCCAAGATTGATTTAAATACTTGGATTTTGCAGCAGGAGCGAGCCTCCATTCAAAAGCTATTGGCTAATATTTCGCCTGCCGGAGCGGCCAAAGGAGCTGTGGTTGCTTCGCCATCCAAAGAAAAGCCCAATTATTTTAAGCACTGGGTGCGAGATGCGGCTTTGGTGATGCAAGAGGTTTTTGATCTCTCAAAGGCGGGCAAGATTTCGGTCGCCGAAATGGAACGTCTCTTTATGGACTACGTGGACTTTTCGGTCACAAACCAGGCCACTCAAACTCAGGCGGGTCTCGGCGAACCTCTCTTTTTGGCGGATGGAGCCGCCTTCAATGATCCTTGGGGCCGACCACAAAACGATGGTCCTGCATTGCGAACGTTGGTGCTCATTGAGTTTGCCGCCCATATGATCAATACGGGGCGAGCCGATTACGTCAAAACCAAGCTCTATGATTCCAAGCTTCCCTCAGCGTCCGTGATTAAAAATGATCTTGAGTATCTCTCTCATCATATTGATCAGTCTTCGTTTGATGTGTGGGAAGAAGTGCGGGGATTTAACTTTTTTACCATGCTCGCTCAGCACCAAGCCCTTGAAAGAGGGGCACAGTTGGCAGCCTATTTGGGCGATAAGGGAGCGGCCAATTGGTATATCGGCAAAGCCGCCTCTTTAGGGGATTTTTTGCGGGATGGGTTTTCGACTCCTGTCATGCAAAAGGGTGAGCCTCGATTTGAACTCCAAGCTCAAGCCATTCTCAAACTCAACGATCGAAAGCAGCTCAACAGCTTTTTGAATCAAGCCAAAAGCCTTTCAAAGTTGAGTGCTTCTTCAAACGGAGCGGCCGCTGATTTGATGATTCGCCCGACTGTTTTGCGCGTCGACGGTGTGGACTACAAAAATTCTGAGCTCGATACTGTGGTGATTTTGGCTTCACTCTATTTGCGACCGCTCGATCTCAAAAAGAGGGGATATAATTTTTATGAAGTCTTAGACCCTCGAATTTCAAATACTATCCAGACGATGCTTTTGGCGTTTAGCGAGTCGTACGCCATCAACCAGGCCGTGGATTTTGACAGGATCTTCCCTCTGATTGGCCGCTATCCAGAGGATAAATATAATGGGATTCCAGAAGATCAAACAGCGGGCCGTAAGGGCAATCCCTGGATTTTAACCACAGCAGGATTTGCTGAGTATTATTATCGAGTCGCCTTTTTTCTGAGTTCTCGAATCAAAGACATCGAAGCCTATCGGGCCGGCCAGATTCCGCTTCCCTCATGGACAACTGCGCAAGAGATTCAGAACCTAGATGTCGCAGCTCTCAAGAGCACCAAGGCGGATATGATCAGTATCGGCGATGCATTCTTAGAAAGAATCAAAACTCATGGTGGGCGTGACGGCTCACTCTCTGAGCAGATCAATCGAGATTCCGGCCAGATGCAGGGCGCTGAGAACCTGACTTGGAGTCATGTCAGCGTGCTTCGCGCATTTAGGACGCGGGCGAGCGCACAGTAATCAGATATTTAAATCAAGTTGGCGTAGGCTTTGGCGATCGCGTTTCGAGGTTCAACCTCGAGCGCTTTGGCCCAAGCCTTTTTGGCTTCTTTGCGTTTGTTTTTGGCGTAGTGGGTGACGCCGAGAGAAATCCAAAACGGTGCAAACTTTCCGGCGGATTTTTTGACCTTCGAAAAAATCTTCATCGCCTTAGCAATTTGTCCTGACTCTCGATACACGGTCGCGAGCTTTGTTTGGATATCCACATACTGGGGACACAGATCAACCGCGGCCTCATATTCTCTGATGGCTAATTTGTTCTCCCCGACGGAGTGGTACAAGTCCCCTGTTTCCATATGAAGATTGGCGATTCGGCTCATGAGCATGGGATCCATGGCTCCACGACTTTTGGCGCCGTAAGCTTTGAGCTTTTTGTATATCTCTTTAGATTTTTGTCCGAGCCCTAGATTGTTGTAAACGACAGAAAGGTTGAGCGCCGCTTCCATATAACTGGGGTTGATGCTCAACGCTTTTTTAAAGGCAATTTCTGCAAAATTGAACTTTCCTTGATCTGCATAAGCGAGTCCGAGCGCATTGTAGACATCGGCCAATTTGTGCTTCTTCAAGATCTTGAGCAAGATCTCTTCAGCCTTCTCATATTGGCGCGTGCGAAGAAGGTTTTTTCCTAACTGAATTTGCTTTTGCAGTTCTTCTTTTTCGAGACTCATGGCTCGATCATAGACATGAATTCGCTTTGAGGAAACTTTTCTCGAAATTCCTTTGCAAGAGCCTCGGCAGTCTCGGCTTGGCCTGCCTGACGAAGGCAATAGACCTTACGAGCCGCGGCTTCTTCTGTAAGAGAGCTGTCAGGATACTGGACCATCAACTCCGAATATCTTCGCGCAGCGGCCTCCCACTTTTTGTTTCGCTGATAAAAGCGGCCAATCTCGTAGACCTTTTGAGCCAACTGAGCTCGGGCCTCATCAATGAATTTTTGGGCATCTTTGGTGTATTCAGACGACGGAAAGTCCACGATCAGTCGCGTAAAGGCATCGATGGATTTGGCGGAGGGTCTGGTATCGCGCTGGGGAGTCTCGGGCATCTGGTTGCGGTAGCTCATTCCCAAATAAAAGAGAGCTTTGGGAATTTCCGCCCGACCGGGATACGTTCGAATAAAATCTTCAAATGAGCTGGCAGCGGTGGGGTAAGATTCTTCCAAAAAATAAGTTTCTGCGGCTTTAAAGTCTGCGTCGATTTGAAGTGAGCTTTGAGGAAAGTCAGTTTTAATGCGCATGTATTGCTTTCGAGCTTCCTCAAAAAATTCATCGCCCTTCAACCGATCGGCCTCAGCCATGGTTCCTACATCTGTCGTAAGATCCTTTTGGTGAGCTGAGCAGGCAGCCAAAACAATTCCGAGGACGACCAAAAACAAAAATCGAGGCTTTAAAATCACCCTCATCTTTTAGCGTCGCTTGAAGGCTGATGGCAATGGGGTTTCAGTCTTTGATCAAGTGCTGACCGACAAAGTAGATTTCTTTGGAGTCTTTTTGAACTGCAGGGGGGCGGTAAAGCTTTCCCATTTTAAACTCCTTAATCCAAGACTTGGCGGCTGCCATAGTTTCGGGAGATTCAAAAAGTTTAACCACAAAATGCCCCCCCTTTTTAAGGTGCTTTTGAGCAATTGTATGAGCCGCTTCAATGAGCTCTAAGGACCGAGCACAATCGACAGTTCGATTGCCCTGAGTCGAGGGAGCCATATCAGAAACCACCGCATCCAAGGGGGGAATCTCAATCGGTAGCTCATCAAAAACGGACTGCTGAAGAAACTGAAAACTCACTTGTGACTTCTCGATTTTTTGGAGCGCACCTATCGAAAGACCCTTCAGGTCAAGGCCCCAGAGCTTGCCTTTGGCTCCTAGGATCTCACAAAGATATTCGGTCCAACTCCCCGGAGAAGCGCCCAAATCGAGGACTTTGTTTCCCGGAGCAAAGAGATGATACTTGTCTTGAATGTTCTGAAGCTTGTAAACACTGCGAGCCGAGAACTTTTCTTGCTTGGCTTTGTGAAAATAAAAATCATGGATTTTGCCGCGCTTCACAGTCTTAAAACCTTACCACAAAGTGTTTACATCCATTATCCGCTTTGTCGACACCATTGTTCTTACTGTGATTTTAACGTGTATACCTCCGAAAAAACTCTCAGTGTGGAGCCTCAGTTTGAGCAGCGGTTTATAGACGCCATTAGCCGAGATCTAAGACTCTGTGGATCCATTCCCGCTCAAAGAGTCCCTCTAAATTCTCTTTATTTAGGGGGAGGCACGCCCTCTCTTTTGAGTGTCAAAGGGCTCGAGCATCTCAAGTCACTCTTGGATCATTATTACGAAGGCTTAGGCACCAAGACCTGTGAGTGGACCCTCGAAGCAAACCCCGAAACTCTGAGCGAAGACAAACTACGCGCATTTAAAACTCTGGGAATCAATCGACTCTCTGTGGGAGTTCAGTCGTTTTCAGAAGTTCAGCTCAAACGATTGGAGCGCCTGGCCACTCGCGAGCATCTTCACAAATCCCTCTCGGCCGTCTCAAACACGTTCGAAAACTTTTCGGTAGATCTGATGATAGGGATTCCCGAACAAACATTTGACCTCCTCAAATCAGATCTAGAGGAGTTGATGAAATACGATCCTCCTCATATCTCTGTTTATTTGCTGACTCTGAGCGACGATCATAAATGGCTTCATCATCCAGCGATGAAAGATCGAATGGTAGAGGCCGAAGTCGCAGCAGATTTTTATGAGTTTGTTTGTCGCTATCTCAAAGAGCGAGGATATCGGCATTATGAAGTCTCTAATTTTTCGAAGCCTGGATTTGAGAGTCGCCACAATTCGATGTATTGGACGGGGCGAGATTCTTATATGGGGCTTGGTCCGGGAGCTCATGGATTTTTGGTGGGCGATGGGGCGGTGCAGCGTTACGAAGTTGAGCGAGACTGGCACAAATGGCTTTTGGGTGAGTCGATCTCTTGGATTGAGACTTTGTCCGCCGAGCAAAGAGAGCTCGAAGACTTTTATTTTCGTTTAAGAACTCGCCAACCCATCAAGATTCCGAAGGAAGCCGGCGCGATTCAGGAATTGATGAACGAAGGACTCGCCGAAAGGCGTGAGGCCTCAGAAGTCGTCCTGACGGATCGGGGTTGGCTGATGATGGAGTCGGTGGCGGCTCGATTGGTGCCACGCGGCTAAATTGTCGCGTCTTCGCTGCGGCGCGCATCTGCAAATTTCAAGTAAAATGATGTGATTAGGTTATGGGGGATAAGAAGAAATCTAGCCGTCCGTCGAAGGCCGATCTTTTGATCGAAGAAGCTGTGAAGGCCGTTGAGAGCTACGAAACCGAGTCGGCGCAAAGCCCCCCCTCTGACGAAGTCCGGGAAAAAGAATCCTCCTCCAAAGACACGGGCGCGATTGCGCGCATTGATCTTCAACAGGTTGTCGACAAGGAAGCCTATCTCAGACTCGCGGCAGATTTTGAGAACTTCAGAAAACGAGCGATCAAGGATCGGCAGGATTCTGAACGAGCAGGCAAAGAAAAAGTTCTGAGGGGATTTTTGGATATCCTCGACAATCTAGACCGTGGAATGGGCCCCGCACTCGAGCAGGGCGGTCCGCTCGCCGACGGAATCAGAATGATTCTTTCTCAGATTGAGAGCTGGCTCAAAACCGAAGGCCTCATTCGTATTGAGACACTCGGCCAGGCCTTTGATCCGAATTTGCATGAAGCGATCTCGCAAATCGAGACGACTGCTGTGGCTCCCGGGCATATCGTTCAGGAGATTCGTCGTGGCTATCGATGGAGCGATCGATTGATGAGAGCGGCAACGGTCGTCGTCAGCAAAAAGGCGGAAGGGTAAAACATGGGACGAGTCATTGGAATTGATTTAGGAACGACCAACTCTTGCGTCGCTCTTTTGGATGGCGGAAAGCCTGTCGTGATTCCCAACTCTGAAGGGGCTCGCACCACACCTTCGATTGTGGCGTTTGCCAAGAACAACGAGAGACTCGTCGGCCAGATTGCCAAACGACAAGCGGTGACCAATGCGCAAAAAACCATCTATGCCGTTAAGCGCCTCATCGGACGAAAATTCGAAGACGAGATGGTTCAGCGTTCGACACAAGTTCTGCCTTACAAAGTAGTCAAAGCGGACAACGGAGATGCATGGGTTTCGGTTGACGACAAGTCTTCAAGCCCGAGTGAGATTTCGTCCATGGTCCTCAAAAAAATGAAAGAGATTGCTGAAGACTATCTGGGCCACGAAGTCAAAGACGCGGTCGTGACTGTTCCCGCTTACTTTAATGATGCGCAAAGACAGGCGACCAAAGACGCTGGTCGCGTCGCGGGCCTCAACGTTCTTCGAATCCTCAATGAACCTACGGCCGCGGCCCTCGCGTACGGAATGGACAAGCAAGGCACCGAAAAAATCGCGGTCTTTGATTTGGGCGGAGGAACTTTCGATATCTCGATCTTGGAACTCAGTGATGGCGTGTATCAAGTCAAGTCCACGAACGGTGATACGTTCTTGGGCGGAGAAGACTTTGATCATCGCATCATGCACCACTTGATCGATAAATTTAAAGAGCGAGAGAAGATCGATCTCAGCAAAGATCCTCTCGCTGTTCAGCGCCTCAAAGAGGCGAGTGAAAAAGCCAAACACGAGCTCTCATCCGGTCTCGAAACCGAAGTCGAGCTGCCCTTTATTACCGCTGAGGGTGGTACGCCTAAGCATCTCAAAGAAAAGATCACCAGAGACACCTTGAACACACTTTGTGCTGATCTCATTGAGCGTCTCGCAGCTCCCTGCAAGATGGCGATGACGGATGCCAAGCTCGAGGCCAACCAGATTCAAAAGATTCTGCTCGTGGGCGGAATGACTCGAATGCCAGCAGTCCAAGCGAAGGTCAAAGAGATCTTTGGGCAGGACGGTGACTCATCGATCAATCCCGATGAGGTCGTCGCGGTAGGGGCCTCCATTCAGGGCGGTATCATCACGGGCGAAGTTTCGGATGTGATCCTTCTCGATGTGACACCCTTGTCACTCGGAGTGGAGACGGCGGGTGGAATTTTTACGAAGATCATCGAAAAGAACACAGCCATTCCGACACAAAAATCCAAAGTCTTTACCACGGCTCAGGACAATCAATCCTTCGTAAGCGTGCATTGTTTGCAAGGGGAGCGAGATCTCGCTCAGTACAACAAAACCCTGGCGCGCTTTGACCTCACCGATATTCCTCCCGCACCTCGGGGGGTCCCTCAAATCGAAGTGACATTTGCCATCGACTCAAACGGAATTGTTCAGGTCAAAGCCAAAGACCTCGGAACCGGAAAAGAGCAGGCGATCCGAGTCACTGTGTCGAGCGGACTTAACGAAAACGAGATTCAGCGTCTGATTGCGGATGCCAAAGAAAACGCTGACGCTGATGCGATTCATCGCAAGATCGCTGAGCTCAAAATTGAGCTTGAGAGCTTGGTTTTTACTGCCGAAAAGTCAATCAATGAATTCCAAACAGACATTCCACCAGACCTCGCAGAGAAGGCGATCAACGCATTGGCCCAGGCCAAAAAATCTCTTGAGTTGGATGATCTTGAAAAAATCGAGGCCGCGAAGGTAGAGTTGAACGATGCAGCTCACGCGATGGCAGAATATATTTACGGCAACCTTTCCTCTGACTCCGGTCAGTCTTCAACTCCGGCCTAAGAATCGTCAGACAATTCTCTTAGGATTTTTGATTCTGGGTTTGGCCGGCTGCGCCGCGCAGAAGGTGAGCACTCCACCACCACCTCCTCCCCAAACTTCGAGTCTTGATCTTCTCAATCAGGGGCTCAATTTTATTCGACAGAATCCGGCGGCAACTGAAGAAGAGCAAGTTCAGCGTTACCTATGGCTCGATCAGTGGGTTCATGTGCTTGTACAAAAGCAGCGACTCACACCCGAAATGGCGACGGAGTATTGGACGGATTTTGATTCCATCTTAAAGTCTCCTGTTTCGACAAAAGGAAGTTTGGAGCGAATCACGGCAAAGGCTCAGTCAAAGATCGGAAAGAATGTTGTACTCTATGCGGCCTATCAGGAGCTTCTCAAGAACCAGCAGCTCGAAGCCGGACTTAAGTTTTTGGAAGGCGTCGAAGAAGATGGTACGACAGACATCGCATCGCGCGCTCAAGAAATCCTCAAGCTCAATGTTTTTCAGCCCGGCGTGACGGCGCGAAAAATTGGGGTCCTCTTGCCGCTTTCTGGTGATCTCAAATCGTTTGCGCAAGAAGCGCTTTTGGGAATTCAAATTGCGGGTCGCATGGCCTCATCAGAGGGTGTCGAGTTTGTGATCGAAGACACGGGTACCAATCAAGAGCAGTTCGAGCAGGCCTGGCAAAATTTGGCCGCGCGAGAGAATGTCACGGCGATTTTGGGACCGCTGACGGCCAAAGAAACGGAATGGGCTTTTGAGCGCGCAGAGATTCAGCGCGTTCCTGTGTTGTCGCTCGCAGCCAAAGAGGATCTCAAGAGTTATGGAGCGTATTCGATTCGTTCGCTCCTCACCATCGAAGATCAAGTGCAGGCGCTCGCGAGATTTTTGGCCACGGATTACAAGTCCAAGCGGATTGGGGTTTTGATGCCCGACTCCAACTACGGTTGGGATGTGATGGATCGTGCGACCAAGGCCTTTGAGGCCGAGGGGCTCACCATTTCCGATGTGCAAATTTATCCCGCCAACGGAACAGACTTCAAAGAGCAACTCAAACGCATGACTCGCTTGGATCAACCCAAACTGAGACGTGACGAGCTTTGTCCCAAAGATCCCTTGCCCGAAGGAGAAGTGGCAAAGCCCTGTGTAAAAAAACTAGCGGATCTTCAGCCGGCGATCGACTTTGATACGCTATTTTTGCCGGATTTTGCAGATACGGCGGGCCTGATCTTGCCGACGCTTCCTTATTTAAAGATCTATGGAGTTCAGGTCGTCGGCCTCTCAGGAATGAATTCAAAAAAGCTTTTGGAGCGAGCAGGTCCCGCAGCAGAAGGGACTATTTTTGTAGACAGCTATTTGGCAGCTTCTGAACGCCTTCCCAATCGCTATTTTAAATCTGAGTTTCTCAAAACGGCTGGCCGAGAACCCACTCGAATTGCGGCAGAAGCATTTGATGTCGCTCTGATTGCGATTGATGCCATGGCGAGAGATGATCGCAACGTCAATCGGGATCTCTTTTTGGATCGATTGCGTCGAACCGAAAACTTTGATGGAGCCACGGGTAAGATTCGATTTGATCAGCAGTTTTTGCGTAAGACTGCAGAGCCGCTTGTGGTTCGCGATCAAGAGATTCGCTCACTTTGGACTCGCTAATCCCCTTCGGGGTCGAGTTCACTCGAATTGTGGTGGATAAGAAGGCGACTCTTTGAAGAATAAGTCAAAACTCCTCTCGGCGTGATTTTCATCCACGTAAAGGGAGCGTTTTGTGGATGATGAGCAAATCGCACTCGAGAGTGCTCGAAGCCTTTGTAATCAAACCTAAAAAGATGAATGTATGAGTCACCATTTCGAGGAATAGCCGCTGCAAAATAGTCCCGACCATCAGCGTAAAAGGTTCCGGTAGAAACCGCTCCACGGATTTGCTCATTCAGCTTGTCAAAATTGGTAATAGTTCCTCTGTTCAGATCCATTTGTGGCAAAAGCAAACCATTTGCAAAAATGGCCGGAGTGTTTCCTACAAAATCTGCACCTCTGATTCCGCCGGTAGGATATTCAAGGGTTCCGAGTTGTGTACTATCCCAAGTATTCAATGGCACCACCTTGTAAGGAGTGACCAGCATGAGCTGCGAATCATCCATACTAAAATAAAATCTCGGCCTAAATGGGACGCGTGGGTCTAAGAATTCGCGAGGACTTAAGATGCCGACGAGGTTGCGAAAGTTCAGCAAAGTTCCTGATCGCGCATCTTTGATGTTGAGCTGACGAGTCTCGACCTCAAACTGAGCTTCGAGCGTGTGGAGAGGCGAGACAAAACTTTCAAGCTTACTTCCCTCGTTCATCTCACTTTTGAACTCGTGAGTTTGGTTCTCAAAAGTGAGAGTGCGACTATAGGGTTCGTAAGCGCTGTCACCATACTGAACTTCGATTTGATCCTGCCCCGGCTGGTGAGATTTGCTGATAAAGGCGTCGTGTAGCGCCCCCGGTAGCTGAATGATTCGAGCCTCCCAAATTCCTTTGTGGCGAATCACGGCACGACAAATGGGCTCTGATTCAGCCCAAAGGGATGTCGCAAACAAGAGCCCGCCAATGGAGAAAAGTAGTCGCTGCACCACCTGGAGAAGTGTGCAATCCTCATTCCACGAAAACAGTGCTTAAGTATATGATATTACTTCTGTTTTAATTTAACACTTCGGGACTTTGAGTCTCAGCGCTCGGTCCAATCGCCAAAATGAATAGCGGGGCGAGTTTCACCATAATCCACATCCATTTGAGCGAGCTGCAGTTTGCCCGCCAAATCCACGTTCACCGCATGCCACCGAGTATAAGAATCAATCACCCAAATGCCAGACTCGCGCGTGCCATTTCCTGAAGCTTTGATTCCTCCAAAAGGAAGATGCGCCTCGGCTCCTGTCGTCGAATTGTTGATCGAACTCATTCCGGCCTCAATCGTCTCTTTGAACTTGAGCATCGTATAAGGATTGTCCGTAAATATTGCCGAAGAAAGTCCGTACGCATGTGCGTTCGCCCACTCAAGCGCTTGATCAATCGATTTGGCCTTACAGAGATTTACACTGGGTCCAAAGATTTCTTCCTGAAATAATCTCATGCTGGGATCAACACCTTCCCACAGAGTAGGCGTCACATACCATCCGGCATCGGGATTTCCCGAAAAATTTGGATAGGGATTCTTTTTTGTAATCCGCCCCGACCCGGCCAGTAACTTGCCGCCGTCCTTTTTGCCCCAATCCAAATGCGAGACAAAGTTGGTGAGATATCTCTCCGCAAAGAGGGGTCCATACAAAACCGAATGATCCTCGTTTGGATTTCCGATTTTGATTTTTTTGAGAGCAGTCAAAAACTTATCTTTGAACTCATCATAGATATTTTTGTGAATGATTATGTTTCCTGTTGAAGTACAACGCTGGCCAGCGGTTCCGTAACAAGAGACAATCGCAGTAGGAATTGCTTTTTCAAGGTTTGCTGACTCATCAATGATCAGAGGGTTTTTCCCGCCGAGTTCAAGTGAAGGATTCTGCAAGGCGCGTCCGCAGAGTTCTCCAATTTTTCTTCCAACAGCAGAACTTCCGGTAAACGAAACCTTTTGAATCTGACCCTTCTCCACGTGACTTAAGAGCTTCTCACCGACTTCACCATCTCCAAAAATGAGTTGCAAAGTTCCGGGAGGAAGTCCGGCCTCCTCAAAACAAAGCGCAAACGAAAGAGCTGTCGCAGGAGCGTCCTGCGAGGGCTTCCAGACGGCTGTGTTTCCACAAAGCAAAGCGGGAATGAGCTTCCAGGAGGGAACAGCAAACGGAAAGTTACTCGCCGTGATCATCAGACAAGTGCCGAGAGGTCTTCGGTATGTCATGAGTTCTTTGTTCGGCAATTCTGAGGGGACTGTTTGACCGTAGAGGCGTCGTCCCTCGGACTGAAAAAAATGTGCCGTATCAATAGCCTCTTGAACTTCTCCAAGAGATTCTCGATAGGGTTTGCCGATTTCGCGCGTGATAATGCGCGCAAGCGCTTCCTTTTCACGATGGAGAACCACAGCCAATCGGCCGATGAATTCTCCACGCACGGGTGCGGGAATTTTGCTCCATTTTTTAAAAGCTTTATTGGCCCCGACAACGGCCGTCTCGATTTCTTTAGTTGTTGCCGTAGGAAACGTTCCCACAACATCTGTCAAATCAGAGGAGTTCAGAGATTTAAAATGCTTGGTGCCGCGCACGAGTTTGCCGTCGATCCAGTGTCCCCCAACAATCTCTGGCCCGTAGGGCCGTTTGGAATCCTTGAGAAGATTTTTTGATACCTTAGTTTGCGCGGGCTTCATAGGATCGGCCTCCTTGTGAACTTTGATTTACGGGCAAAGACTGCAAAGTCTTTTTGAGGATCGCCAGTCCCTCTTCGGCATCTGTCTCTTTGAGATCAAGGACAGGTCGAATGCGTACGCTGTGATCGCCACAGGCAAGAATCACGAGTCCGTTTTTGAAACACTCTTTAATAAAAAGGTTTCGAGCTTCTTTGTTGGGTAAATCAAACGCCATCCAAAGGCCGAGCCCTCTCACGTTGGTCATTCGCTCATCGCTGTCAGCGATGGCTTGCAAACTCGTCAGCATTTTTTTGCCCATGGTGGTGGCGTTTTGAAGAAGACTCTCTTCCAAAATAATATCGATGATCTGAGTGGTTCGAACCATATCCACAATGTTTCCACCCCACGTAGAGTTGATTCGGCTTGCCACCTTAAAAACATTGTCCACTTCGTTGAGTCGGTTGAGGCGAGCCGCAAATCCGCAAGACTGCACTTTTTTTCCAAAACTCATGAGGTCGGGCTGAACGCCAAAGTGTTCCCAGGCCCAAAATTTTCCGGTGAGTCCCATCCCGGTTTGGATTTCGTCAAAAATAAGAAGAGCATCATACTGATCGGCAAAGCCGCGCAGCTTTTGCAAAAACTCTTTTCGGAAAAAGTTGTCTCCACCCTCTCCCTGAATTGTTTCAATAATAATCGCGCAGATTTCATCAGGTCTTGCTTCAAAAGCTTTTTTAATTTCCTCACAGGTTTGTGCTTCGGCCGCCTCTACCTCGCGAATACTCTCTGCGGTAATAGGAAAACTCTGTTTGGGGTTACTGACTCGAGGCCAATCAAATTTTGGAAAATACATCACCTTTTCAGGGACTGTATTGGTCAGAGACATAGTGTAGCCCGTACGACCATGGAAAGCGTCTTTGAAGTGCAAGATCTGTGTGCCCTTTTCGCCCTTTCCGGCTTTGAGGTTTTTTCGGACTTTCCAGTCTTGAGCGGTCTTGAGTGCGTTCTCCACGCCGAGCGCACCGCCTTCAATAAAAAAGAGACGATCAAACATGGGAGCGCAGTTTTTGTGAAACGACGCCACGAATTCGGCATAGCCCACAGTATAAATGTCAGAATTGGAGACCTTGGTCCGCGCGTAAGTCAAAAGCTTCTGTTCAAAGGCCTTGTCCTGCATGCGGGGATGATTGAAGCCCAGCGGATTGCTTGCAAAAAACGAAAAGAAGTCGATCAAAGTTCGGCGGTTTTTGGCATCATAGATGCGCGCTCCTCGGCTCTTTTCGAGGTCGAGAACCATATCAAATCCATCCGCTAGGATAGAATTCTTCAGTGTTTGGATGACTTCGTTGTCTGCAATCTTCAACATTCTATTTACCCCCGAAAGGCCGTTTTTTGTGGCCTCTGCACCTCAAAAATGTCAAAATTAACATGAGATGTCATCAGCATCTAAGGATTTTAGCGCTTTTGGAGATCTTCTGAAGGGTGTCAAGTTGCCCAAGTCAGTGAAGGATCATTTGAGCGCCCATGGAGTTTGGGCCAAGTGGGCAGAGATTGTTGGGCCAGAGCTCTCTCGATTAACAAGTCCGATGGAGCTGAAGCATAAAGTTCTGGAGATTCAGGTGGCTCATCAAGCATGGGCTCAGCAACTTCAGTTTTTGAAGCCCTCTATTTTGGCCAAAATTCGGCTTTTGTGTCCCAACCTTCAGGTCAAAGATTTGGAGTTTCGTGTGGGCCGAATCGAAAAGCGCGGAGAAACAGAAGACGAACAAGCGGCTTTTGCTCGTCGTCTCAAACTTCGTCAGGCACGACTCACCGAAAGACAAGAGCTGACTCTGAGAGGGATCGAAGATCCAGATCTTCGATCGATCATTCGCCAGGTCATGGAAGCTGCGTCCAAACGGACCGCGTGATCCTTAGATTTTACCAAGCTCGTAATTGATCAGTCCCGAAGCAATCTTTGGATAAAAGTAAGTTGATTTTTGGGGCATGCGCTCACCGCGCTCTGCTCGCTTCATCACAAGCTTTAAATCTGTGGGAGGCAAAAAGACTCCGACACCTCGATCGAGTGTGGCCAATGTTTTGTTGAACTCATCAAGCTCGTGCTCGTACTTCAAAACTCCATAGGAAGTTTTTGAAACATCCCACCCAAAGATTTTCTCAAAGATTTCGTTTTGAACCACAAAGATCTCGGCATCTTCATCATTTATTGATTTACGAGTGAGTAAATAAACTTCCTTTGTAGGTTCAAACTTAAGATAGAGCGCGACTGAACCCCCACTGCGCAGCTGAAGAAGTTGCTCGGGATCAATCTGCGGTACTCGTTTGATTTCAAAAGATTTGGCGAGCTCTGCTCTCAAGCTTTCTGGAGTGTGAGTGGCCGGTAAAGAAAACAGTCGATGAATCGGCTGAATCGAAAATCCAGGGGACTCGAGATTGGTCAAATACACTTGAACATATTTAGACTTATCCGTTTGATCAAACTCTCGAAACGCCAGCGAAGTCTCGTAGCGATGATGTCCGTCTGCGATCAGTGTGGGCCGAGAAGCAATGAGCTGGACAAGGGCCCTTTGGTCCTCGGGGCTTGTGATCTTCCAGACTTTGCGAGCGACATGATCCACTTCGGGGATTGTCAGATCGGGTTTTGAGTTGCGAGCTCTCTCAAAAATTTTTTCAAAAGTGAGATCTCGATCTTGATAACACAAAAACACTTGAGAGAGCTCCGCTCCCATTGTCTTCAAAAGCTCAAAGCGATCTTTTTTGGGCCCCGCCAATGTGTGTTCATGGGGCAGTACTTGCTTGTCTGCAAACGGGCTGGTTTCGAGCAGCGCTACAAAACCCAATCTCCGAGCGGGCCTGCCCGCGACCGTAAAATTTTCTTCGATCGCATAAAGACAGGGCTGCGCATCTTGTTCAAACGCTCCGCGTGCCTTCCAGTCTTCAAAGCGGGCTTTCATTTTTTGATATCGCTCTTCATCCTGAGGGTCATCGACGAGAGAGAGTTTGACGGCATTAAATTCATGACGGGCTCTTAAGGCCTTTAATCCATCTGCTGAGATAACGTCGTAAGGGGGAGCGATAAGATTGACCAAATTGGAGTGATGTTTGGCCGAATAAAAAAATGCGCGAAACGGGCGAATCGTTGGCATAGGATCGCCAGAATAGCCATGCACGCCGTCAGAGGTATAGGTGATTTTCAGGTCTTCAAGAGGTGTTTAAATGCGCGCACAGCAATGTCGCGTCGGAAAGTAATTTTGTCCTGACACTGTAGCGACTCGATCCAAGGATAAATTTTTTGCTGGCACTCGAGGAGACTGGATTGAAGAGCATTAATCGAAAATAGCCGCCCTCCGTTCGCAACCCACCCACTCGGAGTTTTTTTTGTTCCACTGTGAAAAACCAAACAGTCTTTTGGAAGAGCATTCTCTAGACCCGCGAGAACAAAATTCTGTTGAGGAAAATCAGGATATCCTTTTGCGGCCACCACCACATTGAGACTCACCTCATGAGAGAGAGAAAGATTTTGGGGCCGACCTTCGTGCAAAGACTCGATCGCCACACTGAGTGGAGTCTGAAGCCTGAGCATCAGGGCTTGAGTTTCGGGATCTCCCATTCGGCAGTTATACTCAAGTAGATAGGGCTCACCCGCACAGATCATCATCCCCAAAAAAACAAAACCTCTAAAATGGACACCGTCTTTTTGGAGGCCCGCGACGGTGGGCTTCAAAACCTTCTCTATAATTTTGGCTTCAAGGCTCGAGTCCAAAATGGGAACAGGGGAATACGCACCCATTCCACCCGTATTGGGACCACGATCGTTTTCGAGAAGGCGCTTATGATCTTGAGCTGCTCCCATCAAACAAAAATGCGGACCATCAACCATGGCAAAATAGGAGAGCTCTTCCCCAATCAAAAACTCTTCGATCACAATGCTCGGGTGAGATTTGAGAGCGTCTGCGACAAAAGTCGTCGCTTCAGAGAGGTCTTCCCCAATCCAAACGCCTTTACCAGCAGCCAAGCCACTCGCTTTGAGAACATAAGGAGGAGAATAAGTGGAGAGCGCTTTTTCGAGCTCTTGCGTCTTAGTGATGATCTGAGTTCGAGCGACGGGGATTTTGTGCCTGAGACAAAAATCTTTTGCAAAGGCTTTGTCGGATTCGAGTTGAGCAGCCTTCTTGGTGGGACCAAAGACAGAAATTCCTTCAGATGTCAGCGCATCAGCGACGCCCTCGGCCAAATATTTTTCGGGTCCAACAATCACAAGCTCAATTTTGCGGGCCTTGATCTTACTTGCGAGATCCTGGAAGTTTTCAAAGTTCCAGCAGGGAATGCCCAAAGAGATGCCGTCGCTTCCCGGAGCGCACTCTACATCGAGGCCAAACTTTTGAAGATGCCAGCAAAGGGCGTGTTCTCGACCACCGCTTCCGAGTACCAGAATTTTCTGAGCCTTCGGCATGGAGTGAATCTCCAACTTAATGTGAAAAATGTCGAGCTTTGGTGAAGATCATTGCAATGCCTCTTTGATCACAAGCTTCAATGATTTGAGCGTCTCGCACGCTGCCGCCCGGCTGAACGATCGCAGAAACGCCGGCTTTCTCGAGAACTTCGATGCTGTCCGGAAACGGAAAAAAGCCATCGCTCGCACAAACCCTCAACCCTCCAGGGAAGTTTGCTGCGCGTTCGGCCGCATGCTGGCTCGAAAACTTGCGATTTACTTGTCCGCATCCAATGCCAAGCGTCTGATCCGAATTGGCAATGACGATCGAATTACTTTTTGAATTTTTGGAGACCACCCAAGCCAGTTTCATGGCCTTGAGCTCTTGTTCAGACGGAGCTTTCTTTGTGACCACTGAGGCATCGGGTCCAAGAATTCCGTCATTAAAATTTCCAAACTGATCGGGATCTTGAACCAAATAACCCCCAACAAGCTTTCGAAGATCGACTTGCGAAAGATACATTTCTCGTTCCACGGCTGCCTCCGGGATCAAGACGAGGCGCAAGTTCTTTTTGCTCGTGAGAATTTCTCGCGCCTCAACCGTAAAAGACTCCGCGCAGATAATCTCAAAGAAGGGCTCACAAAGGATTTTTGCTAATTCGTGATCGACTTCGCCCGAGATGGCAACGATCCCGCCAAACGCGCTTTCGGGATCGGCGGAAAAAGCTCTCTGATAACTCTCAAGCGTGGTCTGACCGACGCCGACACCACAAGGATTGTTGTGCTTGATAATCGCAGTTGAGTTTTTTGGGAGCTCCGAAATAATTCTCCAGGCGGCATCACTATCCAATAAATTATTAAAGGAAAGTTCCTTGCCCTGAAGACTCTCAGAAAGCGGAGACTTTTCGTGCGGCATTTCGATCTTATAATAAGCGCCTCGTTGATGCGGATTCTCGCCGTATCTTAAAGACTGAGAGAGCTTGCCATGCACCGAATGGTAGAGCGGCCAGGTGTGGCGTTTGAGCTCGAGACCATCCCACTCAAGTTGGCTCAATGTCTGAGCGATAAAAGAGTCATAAAGAGCAGTCGACCGAAAGGCTTTGACGGCCATTTTGTATCTAAAGGCGGCATCAAATGGATTTTCTGGGTTCTCTTTAAGCTTCTGAATCACCTTGGGGTAATCTTTGGGATCCACGATGACTAGAACTCGATCATGATTTTTGGCCGCCGCGCGAATCATCGTCGGCCCGCCAATATCGATGTTTTCGATCAAATCATGAAGCGCTGGATTCTTGGAAGCACTCGCTACCTTTTCGAATGGATAGAGGTTCACAACAACGAGGTCGATCCACTCGATTCCGTAAGTACGGGCTTCTTGCACATCTTTTTCGACAGACTCGCGACCCAAAAGGGAGCCATAGATTTTGGGATGGAGAGTTTTGAGACGTCCATCCATCATTTCAGGAAATCCCGTATAGTCACTCACCGAAGTGGTTTTGATCGTCGCATCGGCGAGCATTTTTGCTGTACCGCCTGTCGAAAGAATCTCAACCTGAAAATGCTTGAGCGCCTTACCGAGTTCAATGAGACCGGCTTTATCCGAAACTGAAATGAGGGCTCTTCGAATCATTCCTTGAAGGCTACTTTGTAGACGTCATCAAAGCTTTTGGCAAAGTGGAAGCGCAGACCTTTTTTGACCTCAGAGGGGATCTCCGAGAGGTCTTTTTTGTTTTCAAAGGGGATGATGACGTGTTGGCAGCCAAACTGACGCGCCGCGATGAGTTTGTGCTTGAGCCCACCGATGGGCAGAACCTGACCCTTGAGCGAAATTTCACCCGTCATGGCGAGACCCTTTCGAACCGGCACTCCTTTGAACAAAGAAACAAGAGCTGTGCAAATCGTAATTCCCGCAGAAGGACCATCCTTTTTGATGGCTCCCGCCGGAAAATGAATATGAAGATCGGTTTTATCGAAATCAGAGATGTCGACATCAAAACGCTTTGCCGAAGAGCGCAGATAAGAAAGAGCGATTTTTGCACTTTCGCTCATCGTCTCTCCGAGCTTCCCTGTGAGCTGAAGATTCTTTGCCCCTGGCATTTTGGTGGCTTCAATAAACAAGCCCTCTCCACCCACCGATGTCCAGGCGAGTCCGAGAGCCACGCCCGGTCGTCGAGGAATCAATGAGTCTGCCGAATATTTTTCGACTCCCAAAAATTTGCCCAAATTTTTTCGAGTGACGGAGACCTTCGCCTTTTTGCCTTGAGCCACTTGAGTGGCTACCTTTCGGCAGACTTTCTCGATTTCTCGCTCCAGGTTTCTCACCCCAGCCTCACGCGTATAATCGCGTACGAGTTTGAGAATCGCTGTCGCATCCATTTTGAGATGACTTGGTGTAAGTCCTGTTTCTTTGAGCTTTTTGGTAAACAGATATTTTTGAGCGATCGCTACTTTTTCGCTTTCGATATAACCAGAGAGTTCGATCACTTCCATTCGATCGCGCAGCGGCCCCGGAATCGTATCCAGCACGTTGGCGGTACAAATAAACATCACTTGAGATAAATCAAACGGGAGGTCGAGATACTGGTCCAAAAAGTTTTTATTTTGCTCGGGATCCAATACTTCCAAAAGCGCAGAGGCGGGATCGCCTCGCCAATCGGTTCCGACCTTGTCGACTTCATCCAAAAGGATGACGGGATTCTTGGAGCCCACTCGTTTGAGAGTCTGTATCAATCGGCCAGGCATCGAGCCCACATAAGTGCGGCGATGTCCTTTGATCTCGGCTTCATCGCGCATTCCTCCGAGCGAAAGGCGAGCGAACTTTCGTCCGAGGGCATCAGCGATGCTGCGACCGAGAGAGGTCTTACCCACTCCAGGAGGCCCCACAAAACAAATGATGCTTCCGGCAGAATCTTTTTTAAGGCTGCGAACTGCTAAAAATTCCAAAATTCTTGTTTTGATGTCCTTGAGTCCAAAATGATCTCGCTCCAAAACTTTTTGAGCTGTGCGAAGCGAAGATTGATCTTGAGTGGTGATGGCCCAAGGAAGCGAAGCCAGCCAATCTAGATAGTTTCGAGTCATCGAATATTCGGTACTCTCCGGCGGCATCATTTGAAGGCGCTTGAGCTCTTCATCTGCTTTTGTCTTGGCTTCTTCGGGGAGTTGAGCCGCATCGAGCCGCTCCTTGATCTTTCGTAGGTCTTGCGAAAAATCATCTTTGTCCTCACCGAGTTCTTTGCGAATGATCTTGAGCTGCTCTCTCAAAAAATATTCCTTTTGAGAGCTTCCAATCTTGGACTGAATCTCGCCCTGAATTTTTTGACCCAACTTAAGAATTTCAATTTCTTGAGTGAGATGTGAGATGCACTTTTCGAGGCGGACATCGAGCTCGACGGTTTCGAGAATTTGCTGTCGCGAAGGAAGATCGATACGCTTGAGATGTGCCGCAATAAAATCCGAGAGTTTCGCGGGGCCCTCTATATTGAGAGCCGCGAGTGAAAACTCCTCTGTGAGCGTGGGGGAGAGCTGAATGACCTCTTGCAGGAGCGAATGTGCAGAGCTCGTGAGAGCCTGGATTCTTTTTTCATCGACGACTTTTTCTTCGAGATAAGTCACCGACGCTCGGATCACGGGGACGGACTGAATATATTGATCCACTTTAAAGCGCTTGAGTGTCTGGACAATGATACTCGTGGATCCCTCGGGGAGTTTGAGGACGCGCAAGATTCGGGCACAGACTCCGATTTCAAAAAGATCTGACGGCGAGGGATCTTCGCCGCTGCCTCTTTTGCGAGCTACAAACCCAATGTGATCGAGGCCATTTTTTTCGCGGTGGAGCATGTCCTGCAGCCGACCCTTGGGCACGACAATCGGAAGAATCATATGAGGAAACGCGACAAAGTTTGTGAGCGGAAAAATAGTCACATCTCGCGGAAGGGGTCGAGGGCCTTTGCTCGAATCAATGAGCAACTCATCCGCGGGCGGGGGAATTTCTGCATTGGGCGGAACCTGTATGATCTGAGACATTGGTCCCAATATAGGGTCAGCTTTGGGTCTCGGCTAGGATCCATGACAAATATTCTTGATGGCCTCCAGAAACAGGAAGAATAAGAATTTCGGGTACTTGATAGGAGTGAAGGCTTTTGAGTCTTTCTACGGCTTTGAGTGAGGCTTGCGCTGAGGTTTTGATCCAAAGTTGAACTTCGGCTTGCTCTTCGATTTTGCCCTCCCATTTGTAGATGGATTTGATGGGGGAGGAGATCTGAACACAGGCGGCGAGCTTATCGCGCACGAGAGTTTGTCCGATGCGAGTGGCTTCGTCTTCGGTCGCTAGTGTTGTGAGAATTATCACGGCGCTCAAGAATTCTTGATTCCTTCGATCGTCACGCTTTCGACTTGGGCGCCCAAAATCTTGGCTACCTCTTGAACGGTCGGATTGGAGACGGCGACTTTACGAGCCTCGGCCATAAAATTGCGACCGGCTCCCGGTGATTTGGGCGCTGCGGACGCGGCGGCACCCGCGGTCTCAACAACTTGCGAGCCTTGAAATTTGCCGCCAGAGACTTTTTGGATGAGTTCATCGAGCTCATCTTTGAGAATTTTTTCGCCGAGTTGCTTTGTCGCAAAGTGCCCTTTGGGATACTTGATGATCAAAACTCCATTACTGAGTTCCTTGGATTCGGCGCACTGAAGAAGAGCGTGCAAACTGGGGCGTCGCTTTTTGATTTCTGCCAAGAGGTCAGCGGCAGAATGAATCGTCGCAGTCCCGATGGCAGCGCTCGCCTCACTCGGCTTGATGGGCGTCGAAGGTCGCGCGGCTGTCGTTGCGCGGGGACTAAAACTGGGGCTGGCCGGCGTAAAACTTGGAGTGGGTTGTGGTGCAGGGCTGGCCGTAGGTCTCGGTTGTGGAGCCGCCCCATAGTGGGGTGGAGGAGTCAGGGCCTGTGCAGGTCCTGTGGATGGAGCAGCCACTGTGGCGCGCAGAGCGGGCGAATTTGCAAAAGACAAAATGCGAGCCACCCTCAAAAGAGTGGTTTCAAAAGTAAAACGAGGAATCTCAGATTTTTTGAGGCGCTCCTGACCGGTCCACAAAACTTCATAGAGCAAATCGAGCTGGTCCACGCTCCACTTTTCAAAGGCCTTTAGTGCTTTGGATTTGTGGTCGGCCGCAAACTCTTGCGCCAAGATCTCAGACTGTGGCGCCGCCTTCCAAATCAAAAGCGCGCGTGTCCAAGCAATCAGTCGCTCGATGAGTCGATGAAGATCCTTGCCGGAGTCATAGAGATCCGCCGAAGCCTTGAGGAGTTTGTCCACGTTTTGTGTGGCAATATCTGCCAGCATTTGCAGCTCGGTCTCTAGGCCCACCGTTCCCAAAAATGTTTCGACAATCTCAGGAGAAATCTCGGATGAGCCCGAAAGTAAAACCAACTGATCCAAAAATGTTTGTGCGTCACGGAGGCCGCCATCTGAGGCTGCGGCGATTCGCTCAAGTACATCTCGCTGAGCAGAAATCTTTTCGTTCTTACAAATCATGGTGAGGTTTTCGACGACCTCAAGATCTGTCAGGCGCTTAAGCTGCAAGCGCTGCACTCGAGACAAAATTGTGGCGGGGATTTTTTCGGGCTCCGTGGTGGCAAACAAAAACAAAACATGAAGTGGCGGCTCTTCAAGGGTTTTGAGAAGCGCATTAAACGCAGCGTTTGAAAGCATGTGGACTTCATCAATAATATAGACACTGCGTTTGCTAATGTTGGGTTTGTAAGCCACGCCCTCGATGATTCGACGAACATCATCAACTCCGGTATGCGAGGCGCCGTCGATTTCGATGAGATCCATGGATCGCCCGCTCAAATAAGCCAAACAGCTCTCGCACTGATCGCACGGGCGCTCGGCGAGTTTGTCACTCAAGCAAGAAGCCGCTCGTGCAAAAATTCGGGCACAGGTTGTTTTGCCCACACCCCGTGGTCCCAAAAAGAGATAGGCCGGAGCAATGCGATCGGCCTTCAGAGCTTCGAGCAGGTTTTTGATAACAAGGGCTTGGCCACGCACTTCCGCCAGCTTTTGCGGGCGGTATTTGCGAGCAAGATTGAGCTTAGGATGGGGTGATCCAGATCCCACAATGAACGAGACTTAGACCTCTTCAGGGGCGAGCGTCAACGAATCCGAGACTATTGGTTCACTTGAGCATCTTTTTTCATCACAGAGACCAAAAGGGAGCCCGAATTGTCGACGGTTCCTGTATCCCCATCGTTGGCTCTAAAGCAAATGTTGCTTCCGGCGGGGGTAGATGCGGGGACTGTGAGCGCAGTTTGCTCGTACATTTTGCCTACATCAAAAGCGGGGACGGTCTTGGGATCGATTCCTAGAGGAACAATTTTGCCAATGAGCCTGTTTTTGGCAATTGGCAGACAATGATTGGCGGGAAACATCCGATTGGGCGTGCCATAAAGGTAAGTTTGAATCCGATCTTTAGAGCTACAAATAGGGCCCATATTATTATTGGTATTGAGATTCATCGGCAGAGTGGTTGCCGCGTCAGGCGTTCCGGGAACTGTGACAAACAAAGCACTCGCGGGACTAGATCCATTACATTTTTGAGCAGCAGTAATGTTGGGGATCGTGACTTCGAGCGAGGCATCACAGTATGTCCCAGTTCGAATTCCGACGACATTACAGGGAGCGGCTTCTTCACAAAAATTAGGGATCACTTGCGGCGCGAACGAAGGGCCGTCGATGACCTGACCCAAATTATTATAAACTTTTCCGTTTCCTCCGTTGGCATCAACGATCAAAGGAAGTGTGGGTTTGCCTTGTGCATCCAAAGCTCTTTGGCCCCCTGACCATGAGCCCGTCGAAAAAATATAAATTTGATCTCCACCTTTGACGGCAAAGTCCATGCACTGAAACCCCGAACGCGCCTCTATATATCGAGTGGCCTGAGGTCTCGATGTCACAGAATATTTTGCGAGATCAAAGCCAATCACCGCTGATGTGTTTGTCGCATTGCCGTTGGGCCCAAGCGTATTGTCGCCGTTAAAGTCTTCGCCTCCTCCACATCCAATAAGGAGCATTGTATTGATCAATAGAGCGGGGGTTAAAGAGCGCGCATGAATCCACATCATAGAATGGGATTTTGCAAAGATCATGCCCGCCTCAGGAGGGCATTAAAGGGGTGCCAGTCCTTGTCCGGCGAAGATAATTGCGGGGTTTTAGAGTGAGAGCTCAAGTCGACGGCGAGCACTGCGAGAGTGTTCGAGCCAGAGATAAAGAGAAAGAAACAATCCAAACGCCAAGATAAATGAAACCAGATCAAATCGTGCCGACTGAATCTCATAGCTCAAAGCAAACGGAAGAACCTTCGGCTCCAGCGTAGCGATCTGAAAATCACTCTCTTTGAGAGGGTTCACTTGAGCATAAAAGCACTGCGAATCATTGATTCGCATCATCAAAAATGCGGGGGAGAAATCCTGAAGCTTAATCTGAGTGGGCAAAAAGTTTTGTCCGCCCATCACTTCTGTCACCTTATATGAGCCAAGGCTTTTGATGGCACCACTCGCAGCCACGGCCGACAAATCTACTAATGCATAAGAGGTCTGAGATTTCGAAACAAATCGAAGATCCACAAGACCGTCTCCGGCAAGAGCTTGAATCTTGGGTTGGGCCTTCAGTTGTCCGGTAGAGGACTTTTCGCAGGGGCTAAAACGAAGGACCGAAGCTCCTTCAGCGAAAGAGGGCTGCACCGTCAATAAACTGATAAAAAGGAGCCCGATATTTTTCATCCACACCATTCGTCCCTTTAAGAGAGCAAGGATAATGCCGGTTGCCATGCTGCGCTGATGCATCGTTTAAAGCGGTTTTAAAGTCAAGGAAGTCGTCTGAAACCGACCTTGAGCTATGCAAATATGAATTGTTTATATGTCAAAAACCCAACGCTTTGAGCTTAATCTGACGTTGCGCGCTGCCGCACAAAGTTACACCCCCCCCGTAAGCCCCGAATGACCCTTGGCCCCAGTCTCCTGGGGCCGTTAAAATTTAATCAAGTGAATGAAATCTTTGAAAAAAATCTAAGAGCTCTTGAGGCAGATGATCGGGAGTTTCTGGAATTTCTCAAGCCGAGCATCGCGGAGTTTAGGGCCAACCCCCAACCGAGTGACTATCAGGTGGTTCATCAAAACGGCCTGATGAATCTGAACGTCAGAGGACAATTGGTTGAGGCTCCTGATGTCGTGAGTTCTGTTCAAGAATTTTTGAGAGTACTTGCTCCACACGAAGCATCGAGCCTGGTCTGCTTTGGTGGAGGTACGGGTTATGCCACGGCGACGGTCATGCATATGCCGCTTCCTTATCTGAAGGGCGTCTTTGTCTATGAGCCGGACGTTCAAATTCTTTTGAGATCCTTTTGTGTGCACGATTTTAGTTCATTTTTTAGCCCACAAGGCAAACGTCTCTTTTTTGCGACGGGAGATGCAAGCCAACTTCGAAAGCGCCTGCTTCAGTATTTTTATGCGGTCAAAGACGCCGCGATCGAAACAAAAATTCAGGCCACGAAGTATTTTGAGCAAAACGTTCCGCAGCCAGTCATCGACCAACTCAAGGCGGCCGTGATTGAGCAGCGAGGACTTCTAGCGATGCTTGTCGGAAACGATTTTGAAGATTGGATGCTTGGGTTCAAAAATGCGATCGATAATCTTGATCTTGTCTTGCACAGTGCGGGGATCAGGCCGCTTCAAAATTATTTTGCAGGAAAGACCGCCATCTCGATTGGATCAGGTCCTCAAGTCAACGAAGCGATCCCGTATCTCAGACAGCTCGTCGGTAAGGTACCGATGATTGCTTCTGAATCCTGTTTGCGTCCTCTCTTAGAGGGCGGAGTGGTCCCGGATTTTGTGACGGCCATTGAGCGCACGCCGATGGTCACTAAGTATTTTGACCAAGTCAAAGGACTGGTTCCAGAGAGATGCTCGCTCTTAGCTCCCAACTTGATTCTCAAAGATACGTGGGATGCGTATGAGCGGCACAAAATTCCGTACGGACACCAATCGAGTTTTAATACGCATTTGGGAATGAATTTTGTGGGAGATTTTTTTGCGGGTTCCTCCACGGGAAATCTCAATATTACCTCTGCGATCTATATGGGGTTCAAGAACATCATCCTTGTCGGGCACAATCTCGCATACTCTTCTGCGGATGGAACTGAACATGTGCAAGGTGCGATGCTCAAGGATCGAACTTCTTCAAAATCAAAAGAAGAACTCGAAAAGCTTTCGCATGGATTGCAGTTGCCCACACAAGATGGAACCGAAATGGTTTACTCAAACATCGATCGATTCTTGCCGTTTAAAATGCAGATCGAATTTACAATCACGCAACACAAAAACGATGTTCGCTTTATCAACACGGCACTTAAAGGTGCTCGCATCGAGGGTGCCGAAGGCATGAGCCTCGAATCAGCGATTGCTGAATGTGTCGGCGAGCCCGTGGATGTGTTTGAGATCAAACAGCGTTTGCTTTCGAATCCCAGTGAAGAGACGGTCAAAAGGCGTGCAACCGAAACTCGGCAGAATGCTGAGAAGCTCAAGGCTCTGGGAGAGCGGCGGTTGATTCAGGTGCATGAGATTCTCAAAGCGATCTCTCGTTGGCCCAAATCTTCGGAGTCAGTGGTGCAGAAGATCAATCAGTTTCGAGAAAATGCCTTTAAGGGAGATCCTGTTTTTGCAGAGATCTTTTTGGACAACCCTCAGCACGAAGGCTTTGAGCGAGAGCTCCATCAGAATCTCGTGAAGCTGCAGAACGACGGGGCGAAACAAATGGAAAGCTTTGTCCGCACACACCAAAAGATGATGCACTCTCTCGTATCCCTCATCCCCCGGTTTCTTAAAGAATTCGAACGCACCATTAAAACCTGCCGCGACATCGAACGCCAATCTCGAAAGAAGCCACTAGAATCCAAAACCACTTCCGAAGCGGAAGTGGTTGGATAATCGAGACATAGGCTCTATCAGCTCTTAGCGGGAGATTTCGGCCTCTTGTCAGGCCTGGGCATATGGCCTAAAGACTCTCCCATGAATAGGTGCCTCGTTCTGGTTGCATTCCTCTCTTTTTTTCAGCAATCCGCGTTTTCTCAAACGCTCAGCCGCTTGAAGCGGAGTGAAGTAATGACGGTTGAGATGCAAACCTTCAAAAACTTCCAAGCACAATACTGTCGAGACGGGATGAACGAACTCTGTGCAAAGCACGTTCTCTATTCGGACCGTGCAAAGAGAATGATTCTTCAGAACAACGATCTAGGAATAGCAGCGGCAACGAAAGCCGCCGTGGATGTCATGCGAACTCGTTTTAAGAAAGGCCTGTCTGACCTTGAGACCGACGCCGAAATGCAAGGGATGGGAATGATGATGAATTCGATCATCAGCGACTACAATGCGGCAAAAGAGAAGGCTAAAGGAAACGGTGGAGCTTGGAATGACGATGCTTCTGTCGGAATCCTCTATGAGGTCGTACAAAAAGCTGATCCTACAAAATATGGTGTTGGCTCCATGGCCACTGAGTTTTTGGCAAACTTGATGCATCAGCAATTGGCGCCATTTGTTCAGCTCGACTCTCAAAAGGAGCTGGTGGCTACTCATAGACTTAAGACTGAAATGCTGGCCTCTTTTTCTGAGAAGAGCTTTCTCGATGAGTCGAACCCAGCGTTTAAGGATGTAACGGATACGGCGCTCGCAGCTTATGGCCTAGAGAGCTATGACTCATTGGAAGAAGCGTTAGACAATCCTGATGCCGTGAATGATCAAATGCTGGCCCTCGTTTTGAAAGACATTCAAATCTTAAAGGGCAATTCCGCTACCGGCGAGCAACAGACTAATCTCTTAAAAAAAATGTATGGAATCATTTTAGAGGCTGATGCTCGGGCAAAAAAAGAACAGGAAGAGAAAAAACAGATGGAGCTCATCAATGATTTTGAATCCGGCGTCCGTCTTTATAATTCCCTCAGTTTTTTCTTTCCCACGCCTCAGGCTCAAAAGTTTTTTAAGGTTTCGTCTACAGTGGCTACCGCCACCCTTACAGTTTACAAGACCAGTCTCAATATTGGAAAGATAGGTAAAATGGCTGCCACTGCCGATGTGGTTGGAGCCATTGTTGCCGTTTTCTCGTTGTTCGCTGGAGGCGGACCTTCCGAATATCAGATTATTTCAAAGCAAATCGAAGATCTTCAAAAGTCTGTCAACCAACTTCACGAAGACCTTCTCAAGACTCAGCAAGAGATCAGCAATCAAATTAACGATTTGTTCAAATTCATGGCCGAAGGCTTTGAGCAAATCCAAAAAAATCAGAGCGTCACCATCGAAATGCTCAAAGATCTGCAAAGTGCTTCGAATCAAACATTGAGACATCTGATTGAGACGAATGTTCTTTTGCCTGATTATTTTGAAGAGCTTGCAAAGATAGTGAGTGAAGACAGCCTCCCCGTTTGCCTCAATAAAAAGGGATGGTTCGTCCGACATATTTTGTCTGAAGGTGATTTCAAAAAATGTGCAGATTCGTTTTTGAGATGGGCAAAAGAACGTTCTGTCGGGCTGGCAGCCTCCGCAACAAAGCCCGAAGACTTGGAGCTTGCATTTGATAATCCTGCGGCTCTTTTAGGAAGGCGACAAATCAATATTGAGGCCATTCAGTTTCCTGACCGGGCATCGTCGGGCGTTTCTTATGACCTCGATCAGGCTTTTCAGATTCTGGAAAAAGTGAATCCATTAAAACGTGTCAATTATTTGGGTGTTTTGACCAAGATTCATTTGGGCACATCGATTTTTAACGAGAGAAAAATGATTCCCTCACCCGTTATTTACATACAAGCAGCGCAGGCATTTTTGGATCTCTATCAAGAGCAGCCAGAGCATCGCAAAGTTTTGAGCGCAACCCCGCGCGAAGACATGCTCCAAGTTGCCGAAGAAATTTTGGCGACCTCTCAGAAACTGAGATCGAATGAGTTTATTGAAGCGCTTTTCTTTCAATTGAAGGCGTTAGCCGAAAAGCTCCCCGCTCTTGCTACTGCAGCATCCAACCAATATTTGGGCGAAGGCCTCAAAAATTTTGCAGGCAATGCGATTTGGCAATCGCCTCCCGAGACAACGAGCGTCGATCTGCCAGTCACAGACTCGATCTCGCGAACGTATTTTAAAACTGAAAACGACCTGGCCGTGAAGATTCCTCAATCAGCGATTCATCCGCTCGGAAAAGTTCTCAACCAACTGCGCGGGGGTGGGCAAGTGACTTATTCTGCCAATTGGGCTGGGAAAAAGGATGAAAGTGGATTTGTGTGGGCAGATCATATTCATCAACACAAAGGACAGCGAAACTTGAGAGATGGAGTAAGAATTACCAACGGCACCTGGAAAACAAAAATCCAGATCCTATGGACCGTAGAAGTAGCGGGTCACGTTGTGAGCCGATGCGAGTCAACCTCACGAGACTGGCTCATTGCTGGAGATTATCGAGACACTCACAGAGGAGGGAGGGTCATTGATCGCAAAGTGAGCACTCGGAGCCCGTCGGACATTCTGAATCAAGTTTGGGACGACAAGAGCTACAGAATGAAAGATACATTTGAATGTCGGGCCACCGATGAAGCTGCTGGAGAATTGCGAGCACTCATTGCTAAAGAGTGGAAGGCTCATCAGGCCTCAGCTCTGCAAAGAATTGTCGATGTTTTTGGGGCCCAGTCCAAAACCGAACTTGATTCTGTTCAACGAACGACTCATAGCGAATTCATCACCCTCTGGAGAATGCTTGAGAATGCGGCCCCCTGGGGATTTGCTACGATCACCGAAAAGAACCCAGAATTCGTGGATTTACTTTTGGGCGACGCCAGTCCAGTTTCCCTTCGTCGCTTGATGGCTGAAGTGCGAGCTCTGCAGAAAACTGCAGCGAGCGGGACCATGCCCGCGATGAGCGAAGGAAGCCCCATGGATGCTGTCTTCGTTGGGTTTAAGAAAGAACTCGATGCTGCGAAAGATCTGACTCTAAAGGCCGCATCTCAAATGCCAGTGGAGGAATCAATTCCTGAAGTCGATCGGATTCGAATCAAATTAAAGACGTTGCAGTAAAACCGGCGGAGAACAGACACCACAACCACTGCCGCTACGGAAGTGGTTGGGTAGAGTTTGACTGTACTCTGATTTTTTATTCTCAGAACTTCAGAGTCACGCCTGCGCTAAGCCCGTCTTCGGGAAGTGGTGTAACAAATACCGATAAATTAGGTTTCTTTTTGGCATCCTGTTCTTGGGTGTAGGCCTTCAAGGAGTCTGCTGCATATGAGTTTGTGAAAACGTTCCATGTGCCTAAAAACAAAAACGGAGCCGATAAGATCAGGCCTTGCTCACGCCATTTGCCAGGCGCAGTCCAAGCGATAACTGCTCCGGCCGTTGCCAGTTCTAGACCCGCAAGAATGAGGCGATTGCGTTGAATCGAGTGTACAGTAGATTTGAATCTCGCTTCGGCCTCAGAGCTTGAGATTTTTTTGGACTGATAGTCTAGGCGGATTTCTTTGAACTCTCGGGCTCGCGAGCGATCCGTAAGACCTGAGGTTAAGAGTCCTAGTCCAACGCCTACACCTGTGAGCATTGTTGAATAGGCGACTACCCCTCCAATCGTTCGTCCAAATCCAGCACTCTCGTCGCTTCGACTGGGTAGAGTCCCGAGAATAATGGCCCCGCCAATGACTCCTGTTGCGGCCGCGATTCCGCTGCCTACAAACTCTCTGCGCGCCAATGCAGAGTGTGCAGCTTCGGCAGATGTTAAGTACTTTTCTAGACTGTCATAGGGCTGGGATTCCTCAGCGCTTGCGACGCTCGTGCCTCCGACCGTTGCAGCGATGATGCGAATCATGATTTTTCTAAGGACCGCAGGGACTAATTTTATTTGTTTCTGTTTCATATTTTTGAACCTCCGTAAAATCAGATTAACGCAGGGCGGGGTGTTCGGGCTCAAAGCACTCGTTACAAGGTTATGATAGGGGTCAAGACTTGCAGAATAGACAGCATTTCTGTGTATAAGCGCCAAATTCTGCTGACGCAGCGCTGGCAATTGTTTGTTGCATAGTAATTTTTCGGAAGATCTCTCCGAATAATTTGTGCTTAGCCAGGGCAGTACTTTATACTTCTTGTTATGACGAAGCGAATCGCAATGAGTGTGTTGATTTTGGTGGTGTCGTTCTTTGGTAGCACAGAGACTTCGTGGGCGAATGAGGCCAAGGTGTCAGTTGAAACGCCGCTTCGACTGTTTCCGGATGAAGCTTCTGAGGTTGTAGCGATTGTTGCTTCGGGCAAGTCGGTAACAGTTCTACAGGAGGCAGGCGATTGGTCCCTGGTGCAAGTTGAGACTGCCCCTGCGATTACACAAAGGGCTGGTTAAAGAGTTCGCAGCTGAGTTTATCATCGACAGGGATCCTCAGGAGAGAGCCGAGCTCTGCTCCCAAAGAGAAGAATTTTGATGACTATACGCAGACCTCGGATTCTTCGTTTTCGTTTTTGTTTCCGACGGCGCTTCAGTTGAAACCAGGATCAAAGCAAGCACGCGGACTCTATTTTTTGGGATGGGAGTTTAATTATACTGCGAATGAGAGCGCTATGTATGGCGCCCGCATCATAGCCCCGCTTGGGTTTTTGGCGGGGGGAGTGCAGGCTAAACAAACGTTTGGATTTGAGGGCGTTCATTTTGGGGTCTTTGGTTCTGCCGGTGGTATCGCATCGTTACGAGACAACAGAGATAACAACAGTGGATTTTACTTTACGGGTGGGGCGCTTGTTACGATTGGTGATGAAGATGCGGCCTTTACAGCAGGCGGATATATTTTTGGGGGCCGATGGAATCACTATGGGCATGCCTATGTGGCCAATGCGAACGCGTTTTATCGAACCTCAAAGAGGCTCAAGCTCATTATCGATGCTTTTACTCCAGTCGCCACTCATCGCCACTCGACGTTTGGAAAGTGGACCGCACTGAGCTATGGAATTCGATATGGGGGAGCTGACATGAGTGGTGATATTGGATTTGTTTTGCCCATTCACGACGACATGGGGGACCTGATGAAGTTTGCCCCGCTGGGGATTCCGTTTGTCACATTTAATATTCTGTTTTAAGCGCTCCTCTGCACCTACAAAGTTTCTGAGTAATAAAAATATAAACCGCCACGGATTGGTTTTAAGGCTTAATCTGCCCGATTTGGGCCGCAATCATCAATTTTGAGTCACTCCGTAACAACACAATAGCCACGCTATCGCGATTGAGTCGGTATTCTGGGTTCAGTGGTGAGCAGGAACGCTTGCTTCAAAAACAACCCATAAGGAGTTATCAAATGAAATTCATCCCCTCAAATCACCTCAGTCTTGTCGCTCTCAGCATGGCATTGGTTGCCTGTGGTGAGAACAGTGACAACAGCCAATTTCAAATTCTTCCATTTTCTGCGTTTGAAAGCATCAAAGGAGCTCAACCCGTTGAACTGAGTCCCAGCGAGAAGTTGGTCATTTCTCATGGCAGTCAATACCTTGCCCCAATGATGTTTTTGCTGAACACATCGAGCGCTGGGGGAGACGTCGATGCTCTCGGTCAAGAGATCAATACTCAAGTAGATACGGTTTCGGCTGAACCACAAACAATCAATCGCACTGTCTCCCAGAATTATTCTTGTTATGTGTCGGGCAGCAGGACTTTGACGATGACAGTGAACAGTCGCGTCCAAAGACCGAACGAGAATCAAATCGCCGTTGACGTATCAGGCGTGGATATTACCCACCAGATCGACGCTTGCGGCAGTCCGAGCGACCAAGTCTCGGGAGCACTTAATCTCAAATATCGATTACATGTGGATGGGCAGCGCGCATTCCATGAGAATCAAGAGACGGACTTGCGCAGTTCTGCCCTCAACTGGGACTTTGCCATGCTTTCTTCGGGAACCATGACTTATACTTCAAGCTCCGGCGCACAAGAGCTTGAGTTAAAGGACTTTGGATTCGCCATTAAGCTGTCTGCTGACGATCACCGTGAGCTCGTCGAGGCGTCCGCCGATCCAATGGGAGTTGCTCAAGGTCGAGAGCGCATTCGAGAAGTACTTTTGAGATCGATTCGATGTAAAGGATCGCTTGTCATCGCTGGCAGAGAAGTAAGTTGTGGTCAATATATCGTCAGCCAGCTTCCTCGGCCGTAGTCTCACTTTATTCGAGGGCGAACATCAGCCAGGTGTTCGCCCTTTGCGCGACAGGTAGGAATTTTTCAAATTGCGATCATGCTGGTGATTTACTTCGTCCCTGAAATCTACTGCCGCTACGGAAGTGGTTGGATAAGTGCTCGGTCTCGACATCAGTCGTGGGGCAATTTTAAGTTGAGCATATGCACAAGTCCTCGTGCAACCAGGAGGAGTCGATCGCTACGGGGCGAAAAACTAAAAGAGCTCACTGACTCGATATAGGGAATCGGGACGAAACGGCCGCCTTTTAAATCATAGAGATGTACTCGATGAGATTCATCAATGGCGGCAAGCCAGCGAGCGTTTCGAGAGAGTGCTACGCTCATAAGATTAGAACTGAAAGTGATCTTGCTCGTGGGCTCCATAAATGCCCGGCTCGTCGAGAACTGAGCAGACAAATGGTAAACATCCACCACTTTTTTGTTTGATCCGCTCGATATCGCTGCAAACACGGGTCTTGAAATCTCGTCCGTTCCAAAATTAGAAAACGAGCCGTAGTATGCAGACTTGATACGGTGACGGATCTCCTGATTGCGAAAAAGCGAGAAGAATATGATATCAAATCCCTGATCGGCTCGAGTCTCAATTCGCACAACGCTGTTTTTCCAAAACGAAAACCAAAGACCAGGACCATGACCGTGAACATACCTGGCGAGTTCAGTGACGTTGCGTTTGCGAAAGTCGATGAGCTGTACGTGTTCGCGCACAGGAACTCCACTCTGAATCGCGTCGTCGAGTCCTCTGAAAATCAAGAACTCTCCAGACTCCGAAAGTTCGGAGTCCTTCCAAACATCTATCCCCAACTGACTCTGCGAATAGGTGGACTCAACTCGCCCGTCGAGAACCGACACGATGTCGAGGCTGACGGGTGAATTTCGTCTCACAAGAATTCTCGGAGAGGCTGGTAAAACATTTGCGTCGGCAGCGGGGTGGCCAAAAGGAATTTTTTGAATCTGTTTGGGGTTCGAAAGATCGCGCCGATTAAAAATATCGTAAACGGCGCCCTCGGTGACCGAGAGCCCCGCGCCATTGGGATTGGTCATCAGCCACAATTCAAGAAAGCTGCCTGTGGGAGATATCGCCGCACGTCCAACGGGGCGCTCCGCTGCAAATGTTGTAAGATGGGGTTGCGAGGCGAGAACAAGATCCATTTGATTTTGAACGCTTTCCACGAGGACCCTCAAATCCCAGGGGCTCAGAGTGTGTTTAGCGCTCGACTTAAGGAGGTCCCAGATCGCTTGCATTTCGGCATTGTTTTCGATCCAGCGCGGAGTGACATTTGATTGCATGCGCATATCCCAAAGATTGCTCGGCGGGATCTCAAAGATAAGATGATCAAATGCAGCCACAAAGCCATCGATGGGTTTGGCGAGATGAGTATGTTCAGCCAGAAGTCTCAGCGCATGATCACAATTTGACAGAGAACCTGGTGAGGATCTCAATGGCGTCCCTTCAGACACCGGCAAACTCAAAATAAGTAGGGACAATAGTGATGCACCCATAAACACTCCTGCTTTGGTTTTGATTACCAAAGGCATCATAGAATGCACGGGTGAACCATCGGGCTTAAAAGATGTTATGAAGACTTTCGGTCTTCTATTTTGAATCGTTGCCCACCCCCCACAATCGCGGTTGCTTGATTGATCGCTTGAGCTCCTTTACGAAAGGCGATGGCGAAAAGAATACTGCCTTTTTTCTTCAGCATTGCCACGCTTCTAGCGCTTCCAGCGTTTGGAGCTACTCACGATACAAATGTACGAAGTTGCTTCGCCATACTGAGCCAATTGTCGGACCGACTAGAGAGCCGCTCTCCTCGAGAGCTCGTAGCGATTAGAGCTTTTGAGTTTTGGCAAAAGGTTTTTGAGGTGTACTGGCAAGATCCGATCAATATTCGCTCTGCAGAGCTCAATCAAATTGAGTACCCTTATGCTCTCGACAGAACTGCGGCTTATAAAGATGTGGTTGATACGTTTGACGAGCTTCGACTGGCGCTTTCAAATGGTCATTTGAGTTTCTATGAAGCGAAATTTCTTCCCTCAAAAAAGAATGATCTCAAAGATCAACACAAAATGACGGCGCTCAATCGCTTAAAGAATGAGATGCCAGGCCTGCGAGCAATTGATCAGAAAGAGATTGTTGATACTACCAATCGAATTCTTCAGAAACTCAATGCCGTCCAGACTCTGATGGAGAGTCTACTTCGTCTCGATCGAGCCACGGCAGCTGACATTTATTCGATCTTAGTGGCGACGGGTTACGATGGGATAACGGGAGATCAAGTGTTTCGAGGCGGCAAGGTCCCGCTCAGTTGGGGCGGAAAGAACCTGCTTGAGTACGCGACCCAGGTTGCCGAAGCTAATATTCAGAACATTGATCTGCTCTCTCAGTTGGAGAGATCGGTAGACAAGTTGCACACTGTACTTTCTGGGAAGGCATCTTACTTTTCGCCATTTAATCTGACGTTCATTGTACCGGGAGAATTGACATTTGAGGATTTTTACTGGGTTCGTGCGCTACCTGTTTTGTACGAGGGGTTTGTCACAAGCGAATCTCTTTTGTACGCGGACCAACGCACAATGACTCGAAGGCAGTTTAGAAATCACGACAAGGCTCATAACAGAGTCATAAACAAAGCCGACCAAGACCAACTTTACAGTCTAGAACAGGCATTTATGGATGCTGAGACGATCGAAGCAAAGAGAGAAGTGCTGAGTGAGCTTGCGAAGAGAGTGAGAGCGCGATTGATATTTTTGTTGAGGCTTCAAAGGAAATCAAACAAATTGAGTTTAGCAGCCCAAAAGATGTTTTATAGCGCGACGTTTTTTCCGATTCACGAGGCGCCCATGCCCCTTTCTCGTAAAAACTTTTTCGCTCGGATGGGGGGCTTTAATGAACGCCGCTTTGTTGTTGGTGATATGGGAGAGCTTCCAGCAGACATTGATGTTTCCGCAGTTCGACAAGAGTATGAATCAATGAGTTACTACCACTAGCTGGATCTTGATCCTTTCAACAAAAATAGATCTGGTCAGATAAATTGCGCCTACTATAAAATCGTACCCGTTATAAAAAATGAAGAGGTAGGGAAAATAAATGTATAATTCGCGAGCTTGTAGATCAATTTGCCGGATTTTGACGCCTGGGATGCTCCTGCTGCTGGTGGCGTGCGGTGACGAATCGAGTACAACGATTATCTCCCCAACGTCAGATGAAATTGCGACTCAGACTACATCTCAAATTACAGCGGCGACAACGCTTACAGCGACGGATTGGACAGCGGCGTGTCAAACTGGAGATATAGATTCAGCAAGTGGATGCTATGGAGACGCGGGTTCTGAAGCTTTCGCCAAAATAAATCGATTAGGGGGTAACCCTCTCGGATACGCCGGAGTAACAGGTAGCGCCACAAGCTCTGTGTGGATTCGGCAGATTGGGACTGGGACGGGCTGTGATACGACAAATGCCCAGCTTCGCATCGTAAATACATCCTCAGGTGCAAATTCTACGATCTGGATTTGTGGCGCCGAATTGACAGATGGATCGCCTGTTTCTTTATCAGCTGGTTTAGGCGCCTTAGGAGGCGGCCTGTCGGTTGACCCATCTAATAACGCCACTGGCATACTTTTCTCAACGATATCTGTTGGTAATATGGGTGCAGGAGGCGTTACACCGATCACTAGTGGCATACTCTATTTTAACGCTAGTAGCGTCCTGCCAACGGTATACTTGTTTTGTATCTCTACGGATAATGCCAGTACTGCGACGACGTTTGGCGAAGTTCCACAGGCAAGGCTCGGTACGAATTGCTAGCGTGGCATTTTAGGTAAAACTCTCTGCAACTATTTCCTGCCGGTAAGGAAAGTATTTGATGACGGCCGCAAGATAAGGCGGCTCATTTCGAACAGAAAGATAGTCACGAATCGAGATAACTTCTTTGTCCTTAATAAAATCTTGAATCAGTGAATCGTCGAAGTCTCCCGACGCAGAGCTGAATGTAAGAGAAAATCGAAGGGGTATAGCCAAGTGTTACTTGGCTGTCCTCACTAAGCGGAACCCCACATTGCCGAGACGGCCGCCAGGGATGTCGAAGTAACGATCGGCAGAGCGCAAGAACCGCGGGTTGACGTTGAACCAGGAACCGCCGCGAAGCACGCGGTACGAGCTAGAATCATCCCCTGTTGGGTCTTCATAGCCTTTTGGAGCGCTGCAATAACCATCCTTACACCATTCCCAAACGTTACCGTGAACATCATAGAGTCCAAGTGAATTGGGTTTTTTGCTTGCCACTTGAGCTGTCGAACTGGTGTTGAAAACAGCGTATTCTTCTAAATTCGCCTTACTATTTCCAAAAGAATAAGCAGTGGTCGTTCCCGCTCTTGCGGCATATTCCCACTCCGCTTCCGTCGGTAGACGATAGGTATACTTTGAATCTTGTTCACTCAATCTTCGAACGATTTCTTGAGCATCATTCCAAGAAACATAAACCATCGATCGATTGGCGTTGATCTGAACACCATTGACTTCCATATAGTCGGCAGCGCTTCTATCGGCTTGGTAATATTTTTTGAAATCGTCAGGAACGGTTCCCATAAGCGTGAGATATTGAAATTGCGTAAACTCGGTCTTACCAACTTCATAAGGCTTTGTGATTTTGACCATTCGTGGCGCTTCATTCAAATGTCTTCCTTCTTCAGCGGGTTCACCTTTTGAACCAACAGAGCTTCCCATTCGGAATTCCCCAGCACTCACGGAAGCGAAATCCATCGAAATATCTTTCACTTTCTTCAAATCATCGTCGCTCACACCACTTTTCTTGGCGAGAGAGAGCATCAGATTTTGATAAGTACCACGCGAACCAGAAAACTCTCGAATGATCTTCGCGCGCTCTTCGTCCGTCGCTCCCTGATTCCACTGTTCAGAAAGATCGGCAGCTTTTTGGGCTCCCACCACAGCCGTCAGTTGATCCTGAATTTGTTGATCCAAAGCTTTGAGAGAAATTTCATCCAGATCAAGCTGATCCCGAATTTTTTTGATGGCGTCTTGTTTAGTCGAAATAAGAATGACGAGCTTTCTCAACTCTTCGAGATATTTTTTCGTTGTAATAGTTCCGGCGTCCTCAAACTCACCTTTAGATTTCGCCGCTTCCTGGGTCAAAACCTCAATCTTCACTCCATCAGAAGAATCTCGCGGAGCGGGACAAGCGGGATTTGTCTGGGCGAAAACATTCGAGGTAAAAATTGTAATATAGAGCGAAGGTATTACCTTCCAAAACCAGCGGCTCCATTGATTCTTTTGTTGTTGTTTCATAGAAGATTCTCCAGGGGCTTGATTTTCTAATCGATCGTTTTAAATTTTATCTCCGTATATTCGAGTCCTTACCCAAGTATTAGCAATTTTCATGCTGTTCTTGGGCAACAATTACTAACCTATTAAGCTATGAAATTTCCTTATGATTTAACTGAGAAGCTCAGAATTTACTCGTTAAAAGTCATAGACAAAACGTGACATCAATGTCGCAACGGGTGAGGCGAAGATTTATCATTTATATCGATGCGCGGATTCCAGAAAAATTCACGAAAAGAAAACTTATATATCTGAAGAAAAGATTTGGGCGCAGTTTGAGTCCGCAGGCGATGCGTGCAATGTTTCGGAAGACTTTTGAGTATCAATAGAAAAAACCATTCGCGAGACTTGCACGCATGAAGGAAAATTCAAAGTGGCGGAGAGAGAGGGATTCGAACCCTCGATACGGTTTGACCCGTATGACAGATTAGCAATCTGCTGGTTTCGGCCACTCACCCATCTCTCCGCGAAGTAGGATTGCCGAACGCCCTCAATCAATCAGAGGCGCGTTCGGGGATCAATCACTGACTTCTGCAAGTATTGATCATTGAGGGCAGATAGAATCTATCAACAATACAAGGCTGGCTGCGGCGTCAGAGCGGTTCTCGGTAAGGTTGTTGCCTTCGGCCCTCAGAACGACCTTTTCGGGCTGGCCCGAGTCTTTGTTCTTTCGAATTGCAGTCCAAGTATGCTGGCCGCCATCTATAGCAATTTCTTTAATGACGACCTCACCCAAAAACGCCTCATTGATTTTCTCATAGACGCTGGCAGTGATGTCAATTCGGCTGCGTTTGGTCACTGTGACTCCAGCGATCTCTCGAGAATCTTCGACAAAATAAAACTTTTTGTCGGCGTCAGCATCTGACGACACATATCCCAGCCAACATCTTCGACTTTGTTGATGGGAGGGCAGGGTAAATCCAGAATGAAACTCAAAACTCAAAATACCAGTGTCCTTAAGGCCTTTGGCTCCCTCGGGCGACACTTGAGACACAAACAAATTTGCAACAAGAGTACTGATAAGCATAACCATAAAATTGGCTCTCCTTCTGGGCCCCAATCTAGCCGATAGGGGGCCGCACTTCGCAAGTTCAGATTGATGGCGACTTGATGTAGCGGCCGTTTACCGATAGGTCTTTAGTCCTGGTGGCCGGGAGGTCACTCGGAGCAAGCCCGCTAACCCCGCCAGGTCCGGAAGGAAGCAACGGTACGTGGTGTCTTCTGTCGACGTGGCCCCTCCTGGCTACCTTTTTTGACTCGCCTGTTTTTGGCGCAATCCGCCAAAAAATCGTGAAAATGCTCGGTTTTTGCCCACTTCAAAACCTCAATGACAACAAAAGTTGAGAGTGGTTTGGGCTCGCTAGCGAGAGGGCCCTGAGGGCACGCCTTTTGCAACTTCAAGGGCTGAGACAGGTAATAAGAGGGAAGGGGTACGGTCGTTTGTGCGTGTCTTTAAAGCATACCCCCTACTTTAGAGAATCCCCTTAAACGTACAGCACCTGCCCCCCTTTTTTCTCTGTCTTTAGCGATAGATCTGACCCGCGACCTGCGGATTTGATTTCAGACAAAATTTTTGATCGGGGCTCGCGCTCAGCGAGTGCTTCACAATCGCCAGACTTAGTACTTTGGAATTGAAAACAAACTGGGTGCCGGTCGTGACTCCAACGACTTCTTGTGTGCTTTGCTCGAGCAGCTGATCTCCAGCATTTGCGCGCCCATTCCATTCCATGGCCACGAGCTTGCGCGGTCCGTGCCCTGCACGAGTGCGGAGTCTCTCCACGACTTCTTGGCCAATGTAACATCCTTTGTTGTGGTCACAGAGATCCTCTATCCCCACATCAAAAATCAGAGTTTTATCAGTAAAATCCTCGGGAGCTGACGGAATAAGATTTTGGATCCGATGCTGAGTCCAGAGGGTTTCGTCCCCCTGCTTTGAGGGCGGTGAAAACTCAAATTCGAAGAGAGTATTGCGCCAAAATCCGCGGAGGCCTTGAGCGAGGAGGTTCCCTTCGCCAGAAGTGGCGCTGTTTGGGGAGGGGGTCCAATATCCTTTGATAGGTTCTGCAGGCAAAACGGAGAACTTCTCGGCAAAATGGAATTTTTCGACGTTCGTGCGAAAGGATTCAGCATCACATTGTCGCAATACGATCTCGAGTCCGTCAGGGCGTTTGGCGACCCAAAAAAAGTTTTGGGCTTGAGCTTCGGCCGAAAGAAAGAGGGAGAGCCTTGCTTCTCCGACCGAAAGGGACTTAATGTTTCTACTAAACATTCGGTGAGCAAAGTCGGAGGCATCCGGACCAATAATCTGAATCCGACTCCAGGACCAAGAATGTGAAAATTCATTTTTCATTTGGAGAGATCACTATGGCGAAATCCGCAAAACGCACCAAGACAAAAACAAAAACCAAGATAGCCGCTCGAAAAAAGACCAAATTGCCCAAGCGCAAAGCTAAGGCCAAAAAAGCGATCAAAAAGACCGCAAAGAAAGCGGTCAAAAAGACGACTGCCAAAAAAATCACAAAGAAGCAGACAAAAAAGGCTCCCGTGGCGCTCGCGACAACAGCTCCTTTAGCGGTCAAGTCAGTTGAGCTCCAAGTGGGTGAGGCGGCTCCAAATTTTACGTTGAACAATCAGTCCGGCCAGCCTGTGACGTTGTCGCAGTTTTCGGGTCGCAAGATTGTTCTTTATTTTTATCCCAAGGACGATACGCCGGGATGCACCAAAGAAGCCTGCAGCTTTAGAGACAACATCGGTCACATCGATACAACAGATGCGACGATTTTGGGTGTGAGTTTTGACGATCAAGCGAGTCACCAAAAGTTTATCGAAAAATACGGACTCAATTTTCAGCTTCTCAGCGATTTGGATAAATCTGTGGCTCAAGCCTACGGCGTATATGTGCAAAAAAACATGTACGGCAATATCAGCTGGGGAATTCAGCGATCGACCTTCATCATTGATAGAGAAGGCAAAATTGCAACTGTGTTTCGTAAAGTGAATGTCGACGGTCACACCGAAGAAGTCCTCGCAGCGCTCAAGGCGATTGCCTAAACTTTCTGCGGACTTAGTGGCCTAGAGCCCTCTAAAGAGGCTCTCTCGGCAGCATAATTATTGCATCAAAAAGGGGGTCGTGATCGGCCCCCTTTTTTTGATGGTTGTCTCTCTGACGGATACGCAGTGGACCTGTATTCAAAAAGCCGCATCCTCGCGACCCGAACTCAAGGATCACCAAAAGATTTTGGACGCCATCGCTCAGGATCAAAACCTCAAGCAAGTCACCGGCATTATGGAAGAAGCCCGCATGCAGTTTTTGGAGCAAGCGAGTCCTGTGGCTAATATGCCCTGGCTGCATCGCAAAACCACAGGCCCGAATGGCGAAGTCCAACACTTGTTCAATCTCCCCAACATCCCGGCCAAAGAATACGCCAAGCCGGAGACTCAAGAAGCCTTGAGTCAGGCGGCCTGTGCGGGATTGTTCCCGCAAGGAGGAGAGCAATTGAGTATTTGTCAGGTGGGGGCAAAAAATCGCCTAGAGAATTTTGCGGCGTTTCATCGCCAGTATGCAGAAAAGTTTTCGGCTTTTGCAAAGACGGCCTTGCAATCATCCAATCCAGAATGGAATCAGATCATCAAGCCCTCTGACTTTTCGGATGTTGATTCTGTGACTCGGTCACACTTCAACTTTGGAAGGCATTTTCAGATTCCGTTTGCAAAGCTTGTCGACTCTTTTGGAGCAGACGCGCTTGAGATGTTTCCTTTTGTGATGAATCCTCAGGGGCAGCCGATCGGAGTTTTGACACCCGTCGTATCCAATGGCCAGACACTCTTTGCCGTCGGCAAATTTGTTGGAGGGGGTCCGGACTTGCTCTCCATTCAGATTGAGTGGCCATTTCCTCATTTGTTTAATCAAGGGAGTGAAGCCTTTGAGAGATGGAATGAGGCTGTAGCGGCGCAGTACGGGGGCGAGCTTTTTGTGGGGGGCAAACCCATTAAAGAGTTCATTCGTGACTCTTCAAATCGATAGATTCAGACCTGCTCCTCTGGTAACTCTCAAATCGTGGGGTTTGAGGGAGGATCTCCGTTTAGTTTTTGGCGAATTTTGCTCTGTACGACATTGCTGTCGATGGAGTCTCTCTCCGCAGAGCCTCAATCACTTTGTAGCCGATTTTTGAGTGCTCTTCGGCTCGATCACCAACTCATGCAGCCCGAATTTTTGAAATCTCCAACTGGCAAAGATGTCTTGTTCTTTAATCGAGATCTCGCGCAGGTCCTTCGTAAGAATCAAACTGTTGGGGGACTCATCGAAGGAGTGAGGCGGCTGCAAGCGGAGGGCAGTTTTGACATCAAAGTGAGCGAAGAAGGCTATGTCGTTGCGGCGGATAGTCGGGGGACTTATTCGCGCGCGATCTGGGCTCGAGATACAGCGAGGGTCATTGCGTCACTCGAGCCCGAGCCTCGCAAGCGCGCCATCTCAAGACTTCTTAAAATCATGATGAACCCCCTCAACGTCGAGCTCTTTGGCCTCAATATTTTGCAAACGGATATTCATCGCGAGAGTTCAGAAAAAATTGAGCAGATCGTCAAAGCCAATTGGAATCCATTGTTTGAGGGGCTGCCATTTGAGAGCACGATGTTTGTTCCTCACATTCGGTTTTTGGTCGCTCAACTCAAAGATCCATCCGTCAAACCCGAGCGATGGAATATGAAGCAAAACGATGGGCTCGCTCTGGTGATGCTTGAGGGCCTGCGCGCTTTGGATGAAGGGATTCTCAAATGGCAAGACTTGGAACCAGATCAGAGAGCTTACTTTGCGATGGCGACGGCTTATGCTTTACGAACACAGTACTGGGAAAAGTTTGATGCGGGTGCGTGGGAAGAAGCCAATGGCCGACGGACGTCATCGATTGGACTCTATGCCACAGCACTCAGAAAGTTTGTCGATAGCGCCGTCTATACGGAAGTCGTGAATGATGTGGCCTCCAATCCGATTTTTGCGAGACCAGGACTGAGAAGCATTTTGGCCGAAAATTTAAAAAAAGAGGCGATCGAAAACGCGATTCGTGCGGGCGAAAAAATTGTCCTCGATCAAATTGAGCGAGGGGAGGTCCCGGATCGCTACGATGACAAAGCCAATCAGGCTAAGCGATATTCGGACGCAGCTCTCGCACATTTGCTTTGGTATATGCCGAGCTTTTTATCCGAAGATAATTATCGATCGATTTTGAAGCATCTTGATCAATTGAGGCGTGCAGCGGGCGTGATCCGATATGAGGGCGATGTGTATCTGACATTGGGTCAGTTTTTTCCTCCCGATGAGAGTCTCCCCATCGAACTCGAACGAAATCGTGGAGCGAAAGGCCCTGTTTACTTGAAGCAGATTCATCAGGCGTTTTGGGAAAAAAACTCCGAAAGCATGCGGGAGATTTATGGATCGCAGTACGAAGCTCAGTGGTCGCTGGCAGATTTGATCGAGATGCAAGCACTGCCCCGAATCATGGAGTTGTTTGCGGACTCCCCATATCGTGCGGAGTATGAGGGCCGCCTTATGGAAGTGACCTGGAGATCGTTGGGGCTTGTGACGGGGGTCAATCCGCGCACGGGTACCGGACCCCTCGCTTTGGACGGGCTAGCGGTAAACCCCTGGAAGTTTGCAGAAGCCTGGATTCCGGCCCGGATTTACGAAAAAGATGGCCGAATCGAGACGGCCTGGGTGGCGAGTAAATTTACACCCCTCAATTGGGCGACGGCCGAGGCAAGGATTGGCTTTGAGAGAGCGCTTAGGATCTATGAGAACGAATCCCAAAAGAAATGATGGATTCGTAGGTTTGATCGTTTATAAAAGTGGCAGTCTTTTACATAAGTGCACCCGTAGCTCAGCTGGATAGAGCACATGCCTACGAAGCATGGGGTCGGACGTTCGAATCGTTCCGGGTGCGCCATTTTTTCTGATTAGCCTGTAATTTTTTTGACAAGCGTTTGAATATCGCGGACGTCTTCGGCGGAGAGGTTTTTAAACTGCATTCCAAATCCGCGAGGGGTTTCGACGCTGCCCTCTTCACGCTTCCAGCGACAAATTCCTCGTCCAGCGATTTCTCGTTCAAGACCACCTTGTTTGAGAATCCTAAATTCAACTTCCTCTTGTACGTTGGGCATGGGGTAGGCGGGGATTTGGACAAACATCCCACCATCACTGAGGTTGAGTGTGTGAGTGCTGACTTCTTGCACTCCGGCGCTTTCGGCGGATTTGGTGCTGACTCGCAAAAAGCATTTTACGCGCGCATGGATACGAGGAGATCTCGCAATCTCGTTTCGTGCGCAGCGCTCCATAAATGCAAAGACACTTTCAAATTTGAAGGGCTTATTAAAGAGTGCGTGAGCACCTAGTTCCAGTGCGTGGGCTTCGCTGAGGTCTGCAAAGGCGGTCATGAATGCAAAGTAGCCTTCGGATCTCAGTCCTCGAATATGTTTGAGAAGCTCGATTCCATCACTTCCGGGCATGCGCACATCGCTCAAAACAATGAGGGGAAGCTCCCTTTCGTAGACTGCGATTCCCTCTTGGCCGCTTGAGGCGCAGTAAACTTGAGCTCCTTTGTCTGCAAGCTCTGAGCTAATAATGTCGCGGAGGTCCGGCTCATCATCGACAACGAGAACTTTAATGCCCTTGAGGCTCATGACTCTTAAATTGTAACTTGTTTCTTGATTGCCGCCCTGCAGTGTAGAATGCTGCTTTGCGATCGAGGTTCCCGATGGAGAGATGGGTGAGTGGTTGAAACCGCCAGTCTCGAAAACTGGTATACCCGCAAGGGTATCGAGGGTTCAAATCCCTCTCTCTCCGCCAGTATTGACTCAATCCAACTCTTTAAACTCAATTTTGCTTTGCAAAAGCTTGAAAGAACCTCAAGCAGCGATCGCTCAAACTTCTTTTGGTCAATTTCACGGACAAGCGTTTTGATGTCTTGCCACTCTCAGCGTCCACGTTTCTTTCGATGCTGGTTACTTCGACCAGATGAGACTTGAGCAATTTACTCCCTACGATGCGCGGGATCAGAGAGTGATCGATTTCAAGGCCATGATCCTTCATAAATTGAGCAATGAGATCTGCCTCTCTTTCGCGTCTTCTCTGCTCATAAAAATCGTTCGGTCCAAAGGTCTGCAGTGGTGGCAGGTCTTTGAGGAAGCGCTCAAAACTCATGCTCAAAAGTTGAGCCTGCATTCCTGTTCCTAAATCTTTGTGAGAGGCTTTCAGGCTCGCCAAGGCGTACTCCAGTACTTTAGGGAGAATTACCGATGTGTTGGCTGGTGAAAGTCGCCCCAATATCTCATAAAGGCTCAGCCAACTATCGATGGTCAAGAAACCCAACTGCCGCGCGTAAACATCGAGATGCCGCAGAATGAGCATTCTTGTGACATCTTCATACCGGTCCGAACCGATAGCGGTCTCATTGACGAGGTCTGCGTAAAACTGAACAAACATGCCCTTGGTCGACAACCGGCGCGTAAATCGACTCAGTATAGGAGCAACATAGTCCGCAACGCGAGGGCTTGATGGAGACAGCTGTGTATTGTCCATCGATTTTTCTATGTCGAGATAAGCATTGAGCACAGCTGTCTGTAAAAAAGAAGTCTCAACAACGTGTTTGCGCTTCGTACTCCCCCGAACCCAGATGCCAAACTTCTCACGCATGGAGAGTGAGGTGTTTGAGGTCATCTGCAAAAAGCTTTCGAATGTGTTCAGGCCCTCGGCGACTCGATCTTCGTAAATCAAAATCGCCTCTCTTTGCCAAGCGTGAGTGGGGAGGTAAAGTTCTGCATTCAACAAAGTGATTCGATCGTTGACCCAAGAAAACTTAGAAAGAAGAAATTTAAAGTACTCGTAGTAAAGCTTGTAATGGAGCGCATCGCTTTCTCCCAAAGCCAATTTTGAACCCAATGCCTTGAGATGCTCTTTCGCTTCGTCAATATTAGAGGGCGTCGTTGATGCGCCAAGGGCAAACCTAAAGACTTCTTGCATCATGGGTCTCTTCCCTGGGGACTTGGATTGTTCGGCGTGAAAAAAATCCCTGACTGCCTTTGCATATTCGACAGGCAGATTTTTTGTCCTAACAGAGATAATCATTGAATCAATCTCTCTGTAGTTATCGCTCGAGTGAAGGTCAATTTGCACCATGCGATCGAGGAGCGGGTCTTTTCGAGTTTTGATATAGACTATAAACTCTTCTCTCAAATCAAGGACAGCCTCACTCGTCAGGAGAGTGTTCGAAGCCTCTGTCAAAAAGGCATTGCCGAGATCAAACAAGAAAATTCTCGAAACATAGGGATCAGCAGGTTCTGATTCCACCGACCACCTGAGGAGTGGGGCAGACAGGAGGATCTTGAGCTGATCACTACTACGCGCCTTTTTTGCCATGGCGCTCAATATCGCATTGGGAATTCGCGACTTGAGAGCGTAACCATTTATCGCGCTCTCGAGTAAGGATAACTCGATTTGGTTTGGAAACGATTCTGCGCCACGAGAGAGTCGCTCGTAGTACTCCGCAAGGAGTTGTTGCACAATCGCAGATGAACTATGCATTTTCATTTCAGGCACCAAAAACGCACTGGGATTCGCTGAGAGATCTCTCAGTTGCCTGTTTTGTATTAAAACGCTTTGGGCCTGATCGGCTATCTGTCTGGCTTTAAGGAGCCTCTTCCAATAATCTTCTTTCTTCGACGAAAGCAGGGCTGACCACTCAAGAATCTCTCGGCGATAGGCCCGACGAACTTCTGCCCGCTGCTCAGAGGTCAACGCCTCGCTTGTGGGGGGCTCCAATCGTAGACTTTTAATGAGGGCGTCTACGGCATTCGATCGATAGTGTGAGAGACGAACAGAAACAGGATCCCTTTTAGATGCGGGGGCCTCAATATCTTTGAGGGCCCCAGCAAAACGCGTGTTCACAAACCGCTCTTCCAATTGATCACTGATCTGCTGGGCAAGGCTAGGATCAGTGATAGGAAACTGCTCTATGAATTTTTGAAGATCGGCCACGGTATGAATATCATCAAAGGTAGAATCGATCACGACTATCTGATTGCTCGAGTCGGACTGCTCTTGCGAAAGCAATGACCCAAAAATTGAAAAATATAATGCGAAGGAAAAAATAATTTTTTTCATAAAACCTCGCACCCCTCATACATCAAAAATTTTGAGGAGTGTGTAAGGTTTTAAAGAGTGCGCATTGTGCGCAAACAAAACCTCCCGAAGACAATGAGTCTTCAAGATATAACGCAGTGCGCAACAACTCGTTGACCCCAATTTGAGCGAGCCCAATAATTTTGAAGCGGCAAATATTTTTTGTTTGTCGGCCTTGAGGAGGGGAAATGCTGCACTCTATTTTATCGTTTGTTATTGGTTCTGGGTTTTTGCAACCGCAAGTCGATCAGGCAATTCAAAAATTCGGAGGCAGTTTGTCTCTCAAAGAGGTGCGCACAACCAAGGATGAGCGACTTGATGTCTATATCTATGAACAATCTTTTTTGTATCAAGGAAGAGTCGTGCCTGTTGAATACGGGAGTCTCAAGATTACTGTTCAGAGGGGCCTTCATAACGGAATCAATCATCCTGTGGTGCTCTCGAGCCCACGGCTTGTGGCACTCCCAGAAAACATGAAGCACGGTCGGCGGATAATTTCTGAAGCCAGAGCGATTCAGTTTGCTCAGAGGCACCCAGGCTACGATTTTTTGACTGATTGGTCTGCCAAACCAAATCTTGTGATAGCGCGAGGTGAGGGAGGGCGAACACTTTTTGCACCGGCACTCGTTTGGAAGGTACGTGCGACAGGAGTTGAGTTTTCGTCAGCACTTCCGTTGAGTGGTGAGAAGGTTGAGGGCGGCACTGCGCCCCAACCTCAGTTTGCCGGATTGGCGTTTTATGTGGACGGGATTTCTGGAAAAGTTTTGCAAGTTCAGGACGAAGTGCATCACGTTGATGTCGAAGGCAAAATCGAGGGTTTTGTAACGCCCGGGCTCGATGCGGGTACGGCAAGTAACCCTCCGATGTTGCTTCCTCTTGAGGGCATGCGAGTGACGGCGACGGGTCCTGGAACACAGCAGAGTGTTTGGAGCGACTCGAGCGGGACGTTTGTGTTTTCGAATATCAGCGCTCTTGCATCGCAGGTGACTGCAGATTTGGTAGGGCAGTGGGCGAGCATCATTGATGTAGGGGGCCCTATTTTGACGCCTCAAACTTTGATGCTCAATCTTAACGAGCCACCGCTCTTTGTTTTTAATCAAAATCCGCAGCCGACAGAGTTTGGCACGGCTCAGCTCAATGCATTTAACTGGGTCAAACGATCACATGATTATATTCGGCGCTATATTCCTACAGGTCTCCCTGATTTGGATACACCGCTACCAACTACCGTCAATATGGACCAGGCTTGTAATGCGTATTACTACGCGCGGTCGATTTATTTTTTTAGAGAGAAAGATTATTCGCCGACGTTTCGATGCGCAAACTCCGCGTTCAGCAATATTATCGTTCATGAGTATGGTCACAATGTTGTTCAGAACCTCAACCTTGGACAAAATGCTTTTGGCGAGGGTTACGCAGATTCGCTGGCACTCCTACTACAGGATGATCCCGTCATGGGACGCGGATTTTATATCGGGCGCTCTCCTGTCAGGGATTATACGACAACGCGCGTGAACTTTCCTTGTCAGGGAGAGATCCATCACTGTGGCATGGTTTTGGGGGGCGTATGGTGGGAGATGCGCAATCAGTTTGTGGCAAAGTATGGCTCTGTCTTGGGTCTCGAAAAAATCCGCCAGCTGCATATGGATTGGTCGCTTGTGACTCAAGGGGGGCTTTTGTTTAACGCCGCTCATCCAGATACCGCCGTCGAGGTGCTTACTGTTGACGATGATGATGCCAATCTCTCAAACGGAACACCTCACTTTGATCAGATCTGTGCAGGATTTTTGAGTCGTGGGATTCGGTGTCCCGAACCAAGTGCTTACACCATTGAGTTGGCGATTAATTCGAAGTCGCAGGTTGAACTCCTGAGGCCCGGCGTGACCAACAGGGTTTCGGCCAGTATTTTGCCACTCCCTGATCATTTGAGTCCGGAGCGAGTAGACTTTTGGTATCGCCTCAACGACGGAGCGTGGACGGTGATCACGGCGCAATCTACCGGTTCAAATTCTTATTTTGTCGATCTTCCCTCGATGAACTGTCTCGACGAAGTAGATTATTTTTTTAGGGCGATCGAGAATGCTTACAGCGCTCAGACGTTTTTTAAGCGAACTCAACCTTACAAAGCTATTGTTGCGGGCCAAAAAATTGATGTTGCCGAAAATTCTTTTGAAAACTCCACAGAAAGTCAGGGGTGGTGGTCCGAGCCTCCGGCGCTCTGGTCGATGCGCACTCGGGCATCAGATGACTATATTTGGCAGGACTTTTTTGGGCAGACGATGGCTTGGTATACAGGGACTGTTGTTGCCGACAGCTTTGTTCCGCACTCGGGATCTTTGGTGAGTTTGTATTCTCCAGTCTATAGCGTGCCTGTTTCGGATGCGGTTTTGGTCTCCTATGTTTCGGCCAATGGACCCAACCCCAATTATATGGGTACCAACTCCTTGCTGGCCTCGTACTCGAGAGACGGCGGAGTGACTTGGCGAAACTTTGAGGTTCTTCACGATACTGCTGACGTTCTTTGGCTTGAGAGAGAGCATCTCGTGCTCCCAACCAGCACTCCCAGCGACTCAATTGCGATTCGTATGAGGCACTCCACTCCCTATATCGACTATCCATCGGAGTCAGGATTCGATGATCTCAAGATTTCTGCGATTGTTTGCGCGGAGGCCTGCCCTGCAGATCTCAATGCGGATCAGGCGGTCGATGTAGATGACTTGCTCTTATTTCTCTCTGGGTTCGAGAATGGGGCGGTGCTCGCGGATATCAATGAAGACAGTGCTGTGGATGTAGATGATCTTTTGGACTACATCGCTGCTTTTTCTAACGGTTGCTAGCCCAAAGACGGGCTAGAATTTTTGCGAGCCGTCCCTCATACTATTGATCTTAGGGGGACCGCTTATGGCACTCACAGCATTACTGGGATTTTTTGGAATCATTTTGTTTGTCGCTCTCATTGTCATTATGTGGGGCGTTGGAATTTACAATCGACTTATTACGCTGAGAAACAGGTTCAAAAACGCGTGGGCTCAAATCGATGTGCAGCTCAAGCGGCGTCATGATTTGATTCCCAATATGGTGGAGACCTCAAAGGCTTACCTGAAACATGAACGCGAAACTCTCGAGGCGGTGATTGCGGCTCGCAATCAAGCAATGACAGCAACAAGCCGAGCGTCTCAGGCTCCCGAACAAGCGACAAATATTGCGCAGGTCATGCAGGCCGAAGGACAACTGATGGGTGCTCTTGGTCGCTTGATGGTGGTGGCGGAGCAGTACCCCGAACTCAAGGCCAATCAAACGATGAGTCAGTTGATGGAAGAACTGACATCGACAGAAAACAAAATCTCGTTTGCGCGTCAGGCCTATAATGACTCGGTACTCGAGTACAATACAGCTCGCGAGGTCTTTCCGAATGTCCTCATTGCTCAGCCCCTTAACTTTCAGGGAGCGCAGCTCTTTGAGGTCACTCAAGAAACAGAACGTCAGGCTCCCAAAGTCTCCTTTGGATAGGCATGAAGTTTTTTGATCATCAAATTCGAGCTCGTCGTAACACCACGACCCTGATTTTTTTGTTTGGGCTTGCGATTCTGGCCCTCGTCCTTCTGACCAATCTTTGCGTGGGACTACAGATTTGGCATTGGAATACAGCGCAGATCTTTAGTGAAGAGCATCTGGTGACTCATTTTTGGATCTCGATTGGTGTCGTCGCATTTATTCTCGGGGTGAGTGGATTTAGGTACTTGGTGCTGAGTCAGCGTGGAGGCGTTTCTGTCGCTCTCGAACTGGGGGGAAGAAATATTGATCCGAGCACAACTGATCTCGATGAACGCCGACTCCTCAATATTGTGGAAGAAATGAGTATTGCTTCTGGTGTTCCTATGCCCGAAGTATTTGTTTTTGAAGATCAGGCGATCAACGCCTTTGCAGTAGGCCTCAAACGGGAGGACGCCGCGATCGGCGTGACCGCAGGCACGATCAAGCTACTCAGTCGAGATGAGCTTCAGGGAGTCGTAGGTCATGAGTTTAGTCATATTTTGAATGGAGATATGCGCTTGAACACCATGATTCATGCGTGTCTCCATGGGATCATGGCGATCTCGACCATCGGACGATTGCTCCTCAGAGGCTCCGGACGCAGAGACCCATCCTGGGGTTCGGGTCGCCGGCGCAGGGGTGGTGGCCTTGTCCTTTTTGGACTGGGTCTTTTTGTGATCGGATCCGTAGGAACTTTTTTTGGAAAACTCATTCAAGCGGCGATGAGTCGCCAGAGAGAGTATCTGGCGGACGCTTCGGCAGTGCAGTTTACGCGCAATCCTGATGGGCTTGCGGGCGCACTCAAAAAAATCATGGGACAAACATCACGAAGCTTTGAAGGCGCAACGTGGGCAGCGGAGTTTCAACATATATTTTTTTCGCCCACCGTGACTTCTGGATTTTTTGGATTAACGGCCACACATCCTCCACTTGAGGAGCGTGTTCGACGAATCCAAAACTTGCCGGGCAACTTTCCTGTCAAAGCTGAGCGCACGGAAGCGATGAGTCAGGCGCGCTTGCAATCCGCTGGGCTCGATCAACTTCAGAGTTTGAGCGTTTCGCAGCTGGCGAGCCCGCAGGATCTGCTTGGTCTTTTGGCGCAAACGCCGCGCTTGGCTCTACAAGAAGTCTATAGTGTCCGCGCCGTTATTTATGCTCTGTTTTTGAGCGATGATCCTGAGACTTTTAAGAATCAAGAGCAGATGTTTTCTCAACGCAATCAAAAACCCCTCTTTGCGATGGCTCAGAAAGTAAAAATGGATGTGGGAGTGCATCGAGAAGCGCTACGACTTCCGCTCATTGAGATCGCAATGCCGACATTACGGCGGATGTCGGAGGCTCAGAGGCAGCAGTTTTTTGTTTTGCTCGATGATCTCGTTGGAGCTGATGGCGATCTGGCGATTTATGAATATGCCTTGATCAGGATTCTAAAGACTCATTTGACGGGAGGCGCGCATAAGCCACCACGCAAAGCCCCTTCAAAGACAGAAGCTCAAAAAGCGATTCTACAGTTGCTCTCAGGATTTGTTCATATGGGGGGAGCCGATGAGGCTTCGCGCCGCGCCTTAGCCGCGCAGTTTGAGCAAAAATTAGGATCCAAAGTCAGCGACCTGATGAATTGGCAGGCCCACCAGATTCGAGATCTGGAAGGAGCTTTGGATTCTCTGCAGGGGCTCCCCATGAATATGAAGGAGTCACTTTTGGGCTGGATCTCGGAATGTATTCTGTTTGACGGCCAATCTCATCCCCGCGAGCTCGAGATGCTCAAGGCTGTAGCGCTTTCCTTGGGGGCTCCTATCCCTCGAGCCATGAGGGCCTCTTATCTCAAGGTGGCATGAGCGAAAGACTTGCACTCACTACTTGAACCTCATCCCTCGCCCGAGCTAAACAGAGAAGTCACGGAGAGATGGGTGAGTGGTTGAAACCGCACGCCTGGAAAGCGTGTTAACCCGAAAGGGTTACGAGAGTTCGAATCTCTCTCTCTCCGCCAGCTTTGTCAGCTTCCTCGTTGCGGTGCTCATGTAGTATCTAACTACATTCCGCTCCTCTCATTGTCGCTTTCGCGCTGGAGTTAAAAATCGGTAACAATATTTAAGCGACAGGGCTGATACCCTTCGACATCAAGCTGAACTTCATTTGGTGCAATTTGTCTCAGTTCAGGTTTTGCGTTCTTCAGATCAAATCCTTCGGCTGTGCAGATCCCAGGCTTTAGTTCGCGCGCAGGTTCGTATCCCACATCAATTCCTGTCCGCTGCCGGTAGAGCCGAATTCTGGAAAAATACATATCTGCACTTTCTTCGTGGAAATGGTCTAAACACACGACTGATGATTCTATTTTAATCCGAGCATCACAAAAGGGCTCAAGCGAGCGAAAATAAATCCAGCCTGAGACGATCAATGTGGTTGCGAGACCAAAAAAGGCGAGAGCAATTCTTGTGACTCTTGAGTTCATGCAAAACCCCTTAAAATTGTTCACTCTCAGAGGGTCAAAAACCAAATCTAATCCTGACAAACCCTCGCAGGCAATAATCTACCATAACTCTGAATCCTCGAGGACTCGAATCTGGCCAGTTCGCCATTTCTGCAACGCTGTCCTACCAGAAAAACATGGGCGTGGTATAGATGCCGAGAATGTGGCTTCGGGTTACAACACTATCGCTTTTTTTGGTGGCAGGTTCGTTAAAGATCTGGGCGAATCAAAAGCCTGCCCAATGCCGTGACTTTTTTGCTGCGCCGACTTGGCAATCTTACAACCGTGCCAAACGCGGTATGGGCCCTTCGGATTTTTTGAAGGAAGTTTTAAGGACCAAGGGGCTTCGAGTTGGGGAGGCTTATGATTTGGGAGCGGGCTCGGGCAACGAGAGTTTTGAACTCGCATCGCAGGGATGGACTGTGACCGCGATTGAAGCCGACTCTGGTTCTGCTAGGGATCTCAAAGCCGACAAAAGATTTGCAAAGGTTTCAGGAAGTTTGAAAGTACTTGAGCTTCCATTTGAAAAAGCCAAACTGCATCCTATAGATCTGATTGTCTCTCGTCAGGCGATTCCTTTTTTGACACCGAGTGAATTCCCTAGAGTGTGGAGGTCAATGGTAGAGAACCTTCGTAGGGGTGGATTGATGAGCATCGATTTTTTTGGGCCCAAGGACTTTCGCGCGAGCCCCCTCAAAACAATTTTGACATTTGAGCAAGTCGTGGCCTTGGCAGGCTCAGACTTGGAGGTGTTGGAGGTCTTTAAGACAGAGGGATTGCACGGGGAGGCCTTTTGGCAAATGTATACTCTTCACGCCCGCAAAAAGTAGTCCCACTTGCTTCTGGGGGCCCTTCGGGCTAAGGCTAGGCATAGCCCATATATTTTGTTTAGGGGGGACCTCAACAATGACCACGGATTTAAGAATTCTTTCCGAAGCGAGTCGAATCAAATCGTCTCTCGTCGAGCGCGAAGCCTTGGAATGGATCCCTTGTTCAGAAGAAACTTTGAGTGTTGAAGGGCACTGCCAGGTCAGTCAGGGCCATGTGCGGATTTTGAGTTGCCGGAGTGCTCAAGAACTTTCGGCGTGGACAGAAGCCTTAAGTCTCAAACAAAAATCGCAAACCAATATTTTTCTCGATAAAGTTTGTCTCAACGATTTGACCGATCGCCAGGTCAACTGGGTTCGGCATTATAAGATTTCTGTTTTGGCAGGAGGTTTTAAGTTTATCGATCTCCTCAATTCCTTTGAAAATGTCGAATATGCGCTGAGTCCTTTGGGGATGAGTCTCAGGGATCGGCAGGTCGCTGCCGAAAAAGCGCTGAGAGCTGTAGAGCTTTGGGAGCATCGGTTCAAGCGCCCGCACCAAATGTCTCTCGAGATGAGATTTCGAGTTGGTCTGGCACAAGCCATTGCCAAGTCACCACGCCTTGTTGTTATTGAGGATCGATTTTTAACCGACGTGAGTTCCTTGAACTGGCTTGAGCGAGTGGCGACCCTGTACGGATGTGTCGTCTTGGTTCTTCAGCTCGAGGCCTGAGAGTAGGCTGTAGACGGCCGGCACCACAAAGAGCGTCAAAATAGTCGAAAGCGCCACTCCACCAATCACCGCCACAGAGAGTGGCATTCGACTTTCATATCCTTCGCCAAAGGGCAGTGCTCCCGGGAGTGCTCCGACCATCGTCGCAATCGACGTCATCAAAATTGGTCGAAGTCGCACAGGACAAGCGCGCCGAAGCGCCTCTGCCACCGAGAGCTTTTCATCGCGGCGAAGTTGATTGGTATAATCGACCATCAAAATCGAATTCTTTTTCACGATCCCCATCAAAAGCAAAATTCCAATAAAGGAATAAAGGTTGAGCGAGAGCCCCGTGACCCAAAGACTAATGAAAGCGCCTGTGATGCTAAAAGGCAGAGCCGTCAAAACCGTCAAGGGATGGACAAACGAGTTAAACTGACTTCCCAAAACCATATACGCGACGAGGATCCCCAAAATCAAAGCGACGAACAAAGATTGAAAGCCCTCCTTCAAACTCTTGGATGAGCCTGACATGACAAGGCGATATCCTTCGGGGAGATTCGCTTTGGCAATGGACTCAGCTTCTGCGATTGCCACTTCTTGCGAAACTCCTGGCGCAACGTTTGCAAAGACGCTGAGCGCTCGTTCGCGGTCTTCACGATTGATTACACTCATGGTTTCGGCGCTTTCCATTTTGACCACTTGAGACAAAGACACGAGCTCGCCTCGGTTGTTTCGCACAAAAAGATTCTTAATCGCTTCACGCGCATCTTTTTGCTCGCTGTCTTTGACCTGCAATCGAATATCGTATCGACGTCCGCCTTCCGGAAATTTTCCAGCGATCACACCATTAGTGAGCGCGGCGACGGTTTCGCCAATAGCGGTAATGCTGACTCCTCTCAAGTTAGCTGCCGCACGATCAGGCACGATCTGTACTTCGGGGGCTCCGGCGTTCAAATTAGAATCCACATCGACCACTTTGCCCGATGAGCTGAGGTCTTTTTTGATTTGATCGGCGAGGGACTGGAGAGTTTTCCATTCGGGGCCTCGAATCGTAAACTCCACAGGAAAGCCTCTTCCGCTCCCTGCAAATCCTCGCGCAGAGAGGTCTTGTGCAAAGGCTTCAACATCCGGAATCGTTTTAAAAAACTCTCGCGAGAGATTCATAAACTCCTGCTGGCTGAGTTCTCGTCCTTTCTCGGGGTCAATGCCGCGGCTTCCCTTTGGATTGAGACTGACGAAGAGCATCCCTGTATTGACTTCGCCTCCCCCAAATCCACCGACAGCTGCATAGTATCGGCTCAACTCGGGACGCTTCATCAAAAAGTCCTCGAGGACCTTCATTTTTTCATTGGTAAACTCGATCGAAGAGCCTGTGGGGGTTTTCACACGAATCATAAACCGCGACTGATCCTGTGCGGGAGCAAACTCCTTCTCCACCAAACGCATGGGTATAACGGTGAGAGCCATAAATCCTAGACTCATCAAAACAACTTTCCATCGATTCTGAACACTCCAGTCGACGCCTTTTTCGTAAGTGGTGTTGAGAGTGTTAAAAAATCGATCCAAGCTCATGCCCCATCGGCTTGAGCGATGTGCCTGCTTGGGCATCAGTTGTGAGCAGCGCATGGGTGTGATCGTCAGAGCTTCGACGAGGGATAGCATGACGGCGACGCTGATGGTGATTCCAAACTGATAAAGGAATTTTCCCACAATGCCGTCCATAAATATGACAGGCAAAAAGATCGCAATAATCGAGATCGTCGCGGCAACGGCCGCAAAGCTGATCTCTCTCGCTCCATCGATGGCCGCCTGTACTTTGGTCTTACCCATCTCAAAATGCCGCGTGATGTTTTCGAGAACCATGATGGCGTCGTCGACGACAATCCCAATCGATATCGTAAGGCCGAGGAGAGTAAACGTGTTCAGCGTGAAGTTCGAAAAATAGAGAACAATAAACGTCCCGACGATCGAAGTGGGGATCGACAAAATAACATTAAAGGTCGAGGCCCATGATCCCAAAAAGAGGAGACAAACCAGCGAGGTCAAAATTGCAGCAGCCAAGAGCTTGAGATTCAAACCCCGCACAGAATTTTGAATAAAGGTCGTGCCATCAAAATTCACTCCGATTTGATATTCGGGCGGAAGAGTTGAGCTCACTTCGGCGAGTTTGGCTCGGATTTCTTTGGCGACCGCGACAGCATTGCTTCCGCGCTGCTTTCGGATGCCGAGTCCAATAGAGGGATTGCCGTTGGTACGACTCATGCGGCGAACTTCGTTCATTCCTCTCTCGACACTGGCCACTTGAGACAAACTCAAGGGAGTAAAGTTGGGCTGACCTCCTCGAGTCGTGAGAGCAAGAGCCTTAAGATCATTGAGGGTCTTGGCTTCACCAAGTCCTCGAACACTAAACTCCTTACCTCCTTCGCTAAACTGACCCGCAGGAGTTTCTTTGTGTTCGGTCTGAATCGCAGAAAGGACGTCTTTAAAGGTCAGCGCATATTGGTCTAGCTTTTTGCGCTCGAGATCGACGCGAATATTGGGATCTACAAATCCGCCCAAAAAAACTTCGGCAACGCCCGGAAGTCGCCCAAACTGATCTTTGAGATTGGTGCGGACATAATCGGCAAGTGCTCGGACGTCTCCAGTTTTGCTTTCGACACTGAGCCAGAGAATGGGCTGGTCTTCAGGATTCGCTTTAAAAATAACCGGAGGATCCATGTCTTTAGGCAACCGTCTTTGCGCTTGAGCAATCCGTGCCTGAACATCCTGAAGCGCCGTATTAATATCTCGATCCAAATCAAACTGAATCACAATGCTCGCACTGCCTTGGCGCGAGCTCGAACTGACCGACTGAACCCCCTCCACAGTCATGACGGCATCTTCAAGAATATCGACGACATCGAGTTCGACAACTTCGGGTGCGGCACCCTCAAGATTGACCGAAACTGTGAGCACAGGAAAATCAACATCGGGGAGTTCGCTCACACCCATTCGAGAAAAAGAAATCGCTCCAAAGATGATCAAAAAAGACATGAGCATCCAAGCAAAGACAGGTCGTTTGACAGAAAGTTCGGCGAGACTCGTACTCATTGCTGCAAGCTCCTCTGAAGGCCCGAATAAAGTTCAAGTTGGGTCATATTAAGTTTGGCACTGTAGAGCGCCTTTTCTCGAGATCGTTCAACATCGGTTTGAGAATTAAGGGCGGCGAGCACGTCGAGATTGGTGACAAGCCCCAATTCATACTGGCTCGATTGCTCTTTAAAATTTTGATGAGCGGTTTTTCGCGCCTGATCGAGTTTTTCAAATTCCTTGAGTGAGCCATCGAGGCGTAGATACTGCGAGCGAATGGTTGATTCGAGTTCACGTTTTGCCGCTAACCACTCGAGTTCAGCTTTGCGTTCTTGAGATCGAGCCTGCTGAATTTTTTGCCAAGTCGTTCCACCCTCAAAAAATGGCAGGGTCACTTCGATTTTGAGATCCCAATCGACGTCCTTCAAAATCCCTGAACGCTTGAGATAATAGTTTCCGCTCAAATCAGCGGTGGGCAAGGTTTCGCCCCACGCTCCGCGCCTTCTAAATTTAGCGGCATTCAAAGCCTTGCGCTTTGCAGAGAGAGAGGGGTTCTTGTCCACACCATCCAAAAATTTTTGGACCTCAGGTAGGTTTTGAGGAATGGACTCCGTATCCCTTAAAACAACAGGTCCTTCGATCCGCGTGAGATACCTAAAGTTTTCCGTCTCTGCTGCGAGTTGTGCTTCGATGAGGGCCACTTGGGCAGCGAGAGTCTCGAGGCTCACTTGAGAGGAAAGCAGATCGGATTTCTTGGATCTCCCGATGCGCACTCGTCGAGTGAGATCGCTCACACGCTCCTCGACCGCTAAGTGTTGGCGCTTCAAAAGGGCTCGCTCAGCACTCAACGTCAAGATTGCGTAAAAGCCTTTGGCGACGACTCCATAGAGTTCGAGTCGACTCGCTTGTTTGAGCAGGCTCTGTACTTGAACAAGTTCGTCTGCTTCATGGACCGCCATCCATTCTCTCAGTCCTTTAAAGAGGGGCTGAGTACCAGTGATCCTCAATTGAGATTGGTTTCCTGATCCGCTCGTCGATGAAGTCGTCGAGTCATCTTGCCATGTATAAGATCCAGTCCCTTTGATTGAAGGCAGTGCTGTTCCGATCGCTTGCCAATACTGAGACTGAGCCTGGGTGAGGACCTCGCCCTGGATGCGCAGCGTTTCTTGCGAAGCCTCCGCTCGCTCAAAGGCGCGAGAGAGATCAATTTCGGATTCGGGCAAAGCTAAAATGGAAAGATTAAAAATCGTCGGGATCAGTAGCATCCCCAAATCTTTTCATTTGATCTACGCGCGATCAAGCGGCAGGCGCAGAATAAATTCGGCTCCGCCTTCAGCGCAGTTTTGAGCGGTGATAGTGCCTCCGTGTGCCTCGACAAGGCCTTTGGCAATGGAGAGACCAAGCCCGCTACCCCCTGAGCCTGTCTCGCCCGCACCTCTAAAGAACTTGCCAAACACGGCGGAGGGATCCTTTTGCGGAAGTCCCGGCCCATTGTCGCGGAAAGTCAAAACGACCGAATTGTTATCGATGAATGCACCTACTTCGAGCCACGATCCGGGCGGAGTATGCATGACAAAATTATCGAAGATGTTTGACACAATTTGCTCAACGGCTCCTGGATCTACTAAGACGTCAGGCAGGGTTTGATTGATTTGAAGTTTGACTTTGTGACTGTTCAAATCAGGCCCCATCTTCTGAAGCGTACGCGAAATCAGCGCGCGGATATCTTGGCGGGATTTTTTGAGCTTGAGTTCGCCGGCTTCCAACTGACTCATTTCCAAAAGGTGATCAACAAGGCGGCGAAGTCGACGAGAGTTTTCGCCGACGCTCGCTGTTAAATTTCCAAGCTCTTCAGGCGTCCACTGACTTTTTTGACTCATCCCGTGAGCGATTTGTTCGAGCGCATGCACTGGTGTTTCAAACTCATGAGACACGGTATTGAGAATAATTCGGGAGAGTCTGTCGGATTCTTCTTCCATGACGTTTTTGCGTTCGAGTTCGTGAAGGAGCTCGCGTTCGATACCACTGACGAGTTGTTGCACAATGGTATCGAGGAGAGTCTGTAACTCAGGCGTCCACTGACTTTCGGTGCGAGGTTTAATTCCAAGAGCTCCGAGTGTTCCGTTGGGAGTAGAAAGCGGGATGTAGAGCGCGCTCGCAGAGGGGAGTGTGTCCGTAAATCTCCCTGCCGGGCGATTGTGCTCAATAACCCAATGGGCGACACTTCGCTCTTTATCATCAACGATCAAACTTCCGGAGGGATGCTCTACGATTTTCTGACTTCGTCTCAAAAACACCGCTACATCACTATTCAAAAGCTGCGAGACTTCGTGAATCGTCATTTCGACGACGCGATCAAGAGACTGGGCCGACAGAATTTGTCGAGCCATCGAGTAAAGAGATGAAGCGCGATGCTCTCGAATGGTGAGGATCTCTTGATTGCGCCTGAGTTTGGCGACGAGTTGTCCTGTAATCGCGGCCGTTGCGACAAACATGATAATGAGGAGGTAGTCTTCGGGTTGCGCCAAAGTGAGTGCAAAGGACGGTGGCACAAAAATAAAGTCCCAAAGCAATCCACTCAAAAGTGCTGAATACCAAACGGCCGAACGTCGCACAAAAAGCGCGAGCATCGCAACGGCGAGCAAAAACAAAATTCCCACTGAGCGATAGCCAAGGTTAGGAAGCGCAAACATTCCCAAAACCGAGACGAGCAAAAGAACCACAGAGACAATACCGTAGTCTCTAAAGTTTGGTGTTTGAATGTGAGAGCGAACTGCTGTTGAGTTTCGGATCGAGGGGGTGTCATCGCCCGTAACGACGTAGACATCGATGTCCTGACTCTCTCGCATCAAATATTCAACAAGCGAGGTAGAGTTTCGAAGACGATTCCACCAAGGTTGTTTGGATCGGCCCACGACAATCTGAGAAATATTATTCTCGTGCGCCATTCGGAGGAGGCCTTTGGCCGCGTTTTCGTCCATGGTCGTCACGACCACTCCGCCCAACTCACGGACTAAGGCCAAGTTTTTGCTTAAAAGCGTGCGCTCATCTTCTGAGAGAGCTCGTGGCGTCTCTACAAAGGCTCCAAACCACTGTGCGCCCATCGCTGAGGCCAAAATTCGAGTCCGTCGGATGAGTTTTTCGGAATAAGGACTCGCAAAAACAGCCACCATGAGCCTCTCCGCCGCTCGCCAGGTTTTTTCGACATGATGAATTCGCCGAATATCCTGAAGCTCCTGATCGACGCGCTCAGTTGTTGTGCGCAGAGCAAGTTCTCGTAGAGCTGTCAGATGACCGACCTGAAAAAAATGCGATGCCGCTTCTTCGGCCTTATCGGGAGAGTAGATTTTTCCTTCTCGAAGGCGCTTCAAAAGCTCTTCGGGATCCAGGTCAATCAGAACAATCTCGTCGGCATTGTCCAAAAACGAATCGGGCAATGTCTCTTGAACTTTGACGCCGGTAATCTCGCGAACAATCTCAGAGCGGCTCTCTAAATGCTGAATATTGAGAGTGGTATAAACGTTGATGCCGGAGTCGAGGAGCTCGAGAACGTCTTGAAATCTCTTTTTGTGTCTTTCGCCGGGTGCATTGGTATGAGCCAATTCATCCATCAAAATGAGCTGAGGTTTGCGTGCGAGAGCAAGATCGAGATTAAACTCCTCAATCGTAATGCCGCGATACTCAACGGATTTTCGAGGCAAAACCTCGAGCCCTGAGAGCAAGGCCATGGTCTCGCTTCGTCCATGAGTTTCGACGATCCCTACCGCAACATCGACGCCCTTTTGCTTAAGGTCCTGCGCCTGACGAAGCATGGCGTAGGTCTTTCCGACTCCGGGGGCCATTCCCAAAAAGACCTTGAGCCGGCCTTGCTTTTCTTCGGCGGAGTGTCTTTCGATTGCTTGAAGAAGCTGATCAGGATCCGGCCTCTGTCCCATGGGCGCCATTAATCTTGAGAATAGACGAATAGTGATTTGCAAGGCTTGCAAATTTTCATAATTTCTAGACTTATGGCGCATCTCCCCACTCGTATCGACCGAGCTTCAGAGGATTATCGACTCAATTTTGAACACCATCGACAGTTGGCCTCGGAGCTTCAAGCTCTCAAGGCCAAGATCTCGCAGGGCGGCGGTGAGGACATCAAAAAGAAGCATCGTGAGCGCGGAAAGCTTTTTGTGAGAGATCGCATTCAAAAACTCATTGATCCGGAATCTCCTTTTTTGGAAGTGGGAGCCTTTGCTGCGCAAGGGCTCTATGACAACGAAGCTCCGAGTGCCGGAGTTGTCACGGGTGTTGGTCGAGTGTCGGGCCTTGAAGTCATGATTGTAGCCAATGATGCCACAGTCAAAGGGGGGACCTACTTTCCTTTGACCGTCAAAAAGCATTTGCGGGCGCAAGAGATTGCTCTCGAAAACAACTTACCCTGTGTCTACCTTGTGGATTCGGGCGGTGCGTTTTTACCCATGCAGGCCGAGGTGTTTCCGGATCGAGACCACTTTGGACGGATTTTTTATAACCAAGCTCAAATGTCGAGCCGCGGAATTCCTCAGATCTCAGTGGTGATGGGCAGCTGTACTGCGGGCGGCGCTTATGTGCCGGCGATGAGCGATGAAGTCATCATGGTCAGAAATCAAGCCACGATATTTTTGGGAGGGCCTCCACTTGTAAAGGCTGCGACGGGCGAAGAAATCGATGCGGAAGCTCTGGGAGGAGCGGATGTTCATACACGTAAAAGTGGCGTGTCGGATTATATGGCCGACAATGACGAAGCTGCATTAGAGCAAGCGCGCCGAATTGTTGCAAACCTGAATCGAGTGAAGAGAGTTTCTCTCAATATCCGAAAGCCTCAAGATCCTGATTTTGATGCCAAAGAAATCTACGGCGTTTTGCCCAGAGACTTACGAACTCCCTTTGATATTCGAGAAGTGATCGCACGCTTAGTCGATGCTTCAGAATTTGACGAGTTTAAGCCTCTCTACGGAACAACTCTCGTTTGTGGGTTTGCTCATTTGCATGGCTATCCTGTCGGAATCATCGCCAACAATGGAATATTGTTTTCGGAGAGTGCATTAAAGGGCGCTCATTTTATTGAGCTCTGCGCTCAGCGCAAAATCCCGCTCTTGTTTTTGCAAAACATTACGGGATTTATGGTTGGCTCTCAGTACGAACACGGCGGGATTGCGAAGGACGGAGCAAAGCTCGTCGCGGCGGTATCAAACGCGGCGGTTCCTAAACTCACACTCATTGTGGGCGGAAGTTTTGGTGCCGGAAATTATGGAATGTGTGGGCGGGCTTATCAGCCGAGGTTTTTGTTCATGTGGCCCAACGCAAAAATTTCGGTCATGGGCGGTGAACAAGCGGCGCATGTGTTATGGACGGTGAAGTCAAAGAACGACAAAAAGTCCGAGAAGGAATTTAAATCCGAGATTCTCAATAAATATGAGACTGAGGGTCATGCATTTTATTCGTCGGCTCGGCTTTGGGATGACGGCATCATTGATCCTGCTCAAACTCGGCAAGTCTTGTCCCTCGCATTGTCAGCAGCACTCAATGCCCCCCTTCAAGACACTAAGTTTGGCGTCTTTAGAATGTAGAGATCAACGCTTTCGTCGAGCTTGAAGTTCAAGCCAGTGGAGCTGAGTCATTTGCGCGTTTTTGTCTCCAATCAAAACCGCGCCTTGAACTTGACCATCAAAATACTGAACGACCTTGCCTTCAGAGTTCTTTCCTTTGCGAAGCACTCCATCCCAATAAAAGTCGACGCCCATTAACTCGTGGCCTGCTCCAAACAGATCCATCTTATTATCGAGGAGCTTTGTGAAAGTGTTGGACTCATTATTAAATCCAACGGCTTCGAGTCGATCTCTGTAGGCAATCACAATAATGGGCTCTGTGGGATGAACCGCCGTACGCACAAAACCATCGGCTACGGGATAGGATTGCTTTTCTGAACCTAGTGAAAACGAAAATGTTGTCTCAGGCGCAGCTTCGGGGGCGGCTGTTGTCTTTGCCTTTTTGGATCGAGATTTCTTTTGAGGCTGAACGACCTCTTCAGTAAAAAGAAACGGAAGCAAAATCCATTCTCCCGTGGGCTTTTGAACGCGGGCATATCCAGAAGCACCTGACTTAAAAAACTGCACCTTTGAAATCGCTTTGATCACTGTTGGATCCAGAGAGATCGTCAATTTGGTACGAAGGCCTTGCTCAGGATCGACCTCGACAACCGTGAGGCGAGTCCCTCCATCTGTAATCCAAAATTCAGAGGTGCCAGGTCGAGGGCTTACAATCAGATGTTCGCGAGTATTCTGAAGCTCAGCGATTTCTAAACCTCTTTTGGAGGTCAACTCGAGCTCGCCAGTTTCGTCGTTTTTTACTTCTGCGAGTTTTAAAACAGCGACGGATTTTTTGGTTTCGGGATCCGTCATCACAAGTGTTGCGAGAAGATGCTCATAATCTCCCGAAAAGTCCAAACTACGCAGTGTCACATGCTGTGAGTCGGAGTCCGTCAAAAAAGTAAATTCTTCGATGGGAGCTACTTTATTAAATCCAAAACCACGATTCCCTTTTTTGATGACGGTATAGGACGTTCCAAGGTCTGGGCGGCTCAACCAAACAAAGGGGATGACGGGATTGCTGGTAAAGTGGAGGGGGAATCCTTTCACTCGTGCAGCGACTTCGAGTTGCTGGGGATCAAAATCAACAGACTGTCTCAAACGAGCGGTTTCGAGCCGCTCCACTAAGCTTGCGCATTTGCTTGTCCCGCGAGCGGCATCGGCAGAAACTTCGGTAGCCATTAAATTAAGAGTCACGAAGGCCAAAAGCAGCCCCAAACTGCGATTCTTCATAATAAAATTTCCCTTCCCCTAATTGAATATTTTTTAACATGCTGCGTCAGGGGGCGCTAGAGAAATCGACCTGGCTCAAAAAAGTACGTAAATTCAGGTTCATGAAGTCGATCTCTGTCGAAGTGAAAGGTTCTGTATTGATCTTGTCTCTCCATCGCCCGGATCTCAAAAACGCTATGAATTCCGAGATGATGCTCGAAGTCCCAGAAGCACTGAAGGCGATTGATTCCAAGATTCGCGCCGTCATCTTGCGAGGATCCGGAGAATTCTTTTGTGCGGGGGGGGATCTCAATTGGATGAAGGCTGGTGCGACAAAAACCCCTCAAGAAAACGAGGCTGATACCCTCATCTTGGCGAAGATGATCCGAGCTTTGGATGAATGTCCGGTCCCTGTGATTACGCAGGTGAAGGGGGGTGCATTTGGAGGTGGCGTGGGTCTCGTTGCGGCGAGCGATATCGTCATCGCCGAAGAGTCTTCGATTTTTTCGTTATCAGAAGTAAAACTCGGACTCATCCCTGCGACAATCGGGCCTTTGGTTATGCGAAAAATTGGACTCAGTCATGCACGACGACTGTATCTGACGGGAAAGCGGTTTGGAGCCCATGAGGCAAAAGCGATTGGTCTCATTCATGAGGTGGTCCCTGCGGGGAGTTTGCTGAGTGTGACCAATGATTATCTCAAAGAACTTGAAACCGCCGGGCCCGAAGCGGTTCGTGAGGCCAAGAAGCTGATTCGAGAAATGCAAGGCGAGGATTTGTGGACTCCCGACATCGCAGAAAAAACCTCTAAGGTTTTGTCGAGAGTTCGAATTGGCTCCGAAGCTCAAGCGGGGATCTCTGCATTTTTGAATCGACAAAGTCCCCCCTGGAAGAAGAGCCTAACGGAGTCGTGATACTTTACGTTGCCAATCGAGGAGAGATCGCTCGACGAGTGATCAAAACTGCCCAGCGCATGGGCTTCAAAACGGCGGTAGGTTTTGCTCGCCAAGATGAGGACATGCCTTTTGTGCAAGAGGCGGATTTGCGAATCTCTCTCGAAGGCGAGGAAGCGCTCGAAACTTATCTCAATGCCGAAAAGGTCATCTCGGCCGCAAAAAAGCTGGACGCCACACACCTTCATCCCGGATATGGATTTTTGAGTGAGAACGCGGACTTTGTTGAACGAGTGACCAAAGCGGGCATCGAGTTTGTCGGGCCCCCAGCGAGAGCGATGCGGCTTTTGGGTGACAAAGTGGGCGCACGAAAGTTTTTACTCAAACATCACATTCCACTCTTGCCCTCCTATAATGGAGACACTCAAGAGGAAGGAGCGCTCCTTGAAGAAGCTCAAAAACTCGGATTTCCTTTATTGATCAAGCCGTCCGCGGGAGGCGGCGGAAAGGGAATGTACAAAGTCTATCGCTCCGAAGATTTTGTGGAGGCGCTCAGATCTTCAAAGCGAGTGGCGGCGTCGAGCTTCAAAGATGACCGAGTCTTTTTGGAAAAGCTCGTGGAGCCCGCTCGGCATATCGAAGTTCAAATCCTCGGAGACAAGTCTGGGATTGTGCGTGCGTTTGGCGAAAGAGAATGTAGTTTGCAGCGACGCCATCAAAAAGTTTTTGAAGAAGCACCGTGCGAATTTTTGACGCCACAAGTGCGCAAGCGACTGCACGAGGACTCTGAGCGCATCGCGCGCGAAGCAAACTATTCTTCTGCCGGGACTGTCGAGTGGATTTGGGACGGGGGCGAAGGCATGTACTTTTTGGAGGTCAACGCTCGCCTCCAGGTCGAGCACCCTGTGACAGAGATGATTTTTGGAGTCGATCTTGTCGAGTGGCAACTCAGAATTTCGCAGGGTGAGACTCTCAAAAATCTGGCTCCCTTAAGCCCCAAAGGTCATTCGATCGAGGCGCGACTTTGCTCCGAAGAACCCGCTCAAGACTTTTTGCCTTCGGGCGGCAAGATTCTTCGTCAGGCGTTTCCACAGAGTATCCGTGTGGACGCAGGATTTTATGAAAAAAATTCTGTGCCTCCTCAGTTTGATTCCCTGATGGCTAAGGTGATTGCTTTTGCCCCCACACGTTCAGAGGCCATCTCTCGCCTGAGAAGGGCTCTCGAAGAAACTCTCGTCTTTGGCCCAAAGACCAATCGCGCGTATTTGATTCAGGTTCTCAAAGACGCTCGCGTGACAGCAGGAGAGTTATCAACAAGTCTTCTCTCCGAAATCAAACCCGAGTTTGATGTGTTTCAGGGCGTATCTCTCATCCAAACTTTGCAGGAAGGGATGACGAATTCCGAAAGCTTAGAAGACTCTCTGGATTGGCATTCACCTTGGGGGGCCTTGCCGAGACCTACTCGAGGACTTTACTTTGAAGATCACGGTGCACTGAGATTTTTTCATACAGCCTTTGCGGATTGGTCGGAGAAGTCTCCTCTTAGGCGACAAACATCTCAAGAAGATGGACCTTCGGCGTCGTCGATGAATGAGTCGAGTCTCAAGAGTCCGATGCCAGCAAAGGTGATCAAGGTTCTCGTCTCCAAAGGTGAGAAAGTTAAAAAGGGTCAGGTCATGGTTGTGCTCGAAGCCATGAAGATGGAACATCAACTCAAAGCACCACGAGAGTTAGTGATTCATGCTGTCCATGTGAAGGAATCCGACCGAGTCGCATACGATGCGCTTTTGATGGAGTGGGAGGTCTCTGAGTGAGCAGTGTGTTTTCGGATACAGTGAAAATCGTCGAAGTCGGTCCGCGCGATGGATTGCAAAACGAGGCAAAAACACTCTCTGTGCAGGATCGTGCGGAGCTCATTCAAAAATTAGTATCTGCGGGATTAAAATGGCTTGAGGGCGGAAGTTTTGTTTCGCCCAAAGCCATTCCTCAAATGGTGGACTCCGAGAAGGTTTGGGACACTCTCAAAAATTCTCTGGACGAAGTTGATTTGAGTTTTTTGGTGCCCAACGAAAAAGGCCTCGAGCGAGCGCTGAGTTCTGGAGTAAAAAGTATTGCAGTCTTTACTGCGACTTCGGACTCGTTCAATCAAAAGAATATCGGAATGACGGTTAAAGAGTCGCTCAAGCTTTTGAGGGATCTCGTTCCCCAAGCGATCGAAAAAGGCCTGCGCGTGAGAGGATATGTTTCGACGGCGTTTGGTTGTCCTTACGAAGGACCTCAAGATGTGGGGCGGTTGGTAAAAACCTGTCAGGAATTGTTGAGTTTTGGCTGCTATGAAGTTTCTGTGGGCGATACGATCGGAGTTGCTCATCCCAAGCAGGTCAAAGACGTGTTTGAGACTTTGCAGTCCGAAATGAGTATCGAACAACTCGCCGGGCATTTTCATGATACGCGAGGGGCGGCTTTGGCGAATATTCAAACCGCACTAGAGCTTGGAATGCGAACGTTCGATTCGTCGGTGGGAGGGCTAGGCGGTTGTCCCTATGCTCAAGGATCGAGCGGAAATGTCGCCACCGAAGAAGTCGTCTGGCTTATGGAGGGGCAGGGTCTCAAATCCGGTGTGAATTTGGATTCTTTGCTCTCGGTGGCGGGATGGGTGGAGTCCAGAATTGGGCGGCCACTCAAATCCAAGCTCTATCTCTCCAAGCCCTCGCGTCTGTACTTTCATCAATCTTAAGTCTTTCTTGCGACGAAGCGTCAAATTGAGAGACAATAGGCGTCATGGAAGATCAAAATCGCGGCGGTCACCAGGACCGAAATTTTCACAATCGAAACAGACATAATCGGTTTCATCGCCACGGCGGTGGAGGCGGCGGAGGTCATGGTGGAGGAGGCCGAGGAGGTCGATCTCAGAGACCCCTTTTGACGAGTTCAATCAATGCCGCGGGTTTGAGTTTTGTGGCCTTGGTACTGATGCTTCAGGGAATGCGTGAACAAACAGACCAGATTTGCCTCATCGGCTGGTCGGTGGTCTGTTTTGGGATTTCTGCGCTGGTTTCTTATGTTTCTCAGCGAGTTCAGGCCAGTTTTGTCGAAAAGATTTCGGACTATCTCTTTATTATTGGAGTGGTCTTGATGATCTGGGTCGCCATTCACTTGAGTGGCATCTATACGATGATGTAAGACCAGGGAGCCTATGAGTCGGCTCCTCATTTTTGATCTCGACGGAACAATTGTAGATTCGCGTGACTCCATTTTGGCGAGCATAGCCTTTGCTCTCAAACAACTGGGTCTTGCACATCTTCCGCTTGATCAAAAGCGTGCGGTTCAACTCGATCTGGCATCTTCGCTCAAACTCGCAGCTGCAGCGGGTAGTTATTCTCTTAAAGATTCTGAGATTCAGGAGTTTATTCGGCTTTACCGAAAGCACCACTCTTCGGATCCTTCGGCAACGATGACTCTTTATCCGGGAGCAAAGGAGACGCTCGAGCGGTTGCAAGAGAGTTATGAACTCGCAATTGCGACCACCAAGCATAGTGCGCAAGCCGAGCATGTTTTAGAATCACTGGGAGTTCGGATGCATTTTGATTTTGTTCAGGGCACGGATCCCGGTATGCGGTACAAGCCCGCTCCAGATATTTTGCAGGCCGTCTTAAGGCGCCTTGAGCGCGAAGCCGAAGAGGCCCTTTATATTGGAGATTCGGCTCATGATATGGAAGCCGCACATGCCGCGGGCATGAAGGCCGTGGGAGCGGCCTATGGATTTTCGGATGAAGCGGCGCTGAGAGAGGCTCGAGCTCATCATCTGTTGTTTCAGTTTTCGGAGATCGAAGACGCACTCGTAAGTCGTCTCGGAGGTAGAGCTTCGGTGACTCATCCAGCGTTTAGACGCCGCCCAAGCCCCGAACGTAAGCGAAGCGCTTGGACCGCCGCACAGCTCGCCATGCACTCTTCTGTCGCCAGCCGAGACTAAAGCATTCGCTGCCGCTACGGCAGTGAATGGTTCTGACGAGCGCGACATTTGCAAATTTCTCAGACCCGCAATCACGAAGGTCTCGAGGCGCTGAGGGGCACGCCAAAAGTGAATCTATCAAGTCAGCAGTCCAGTTTGCCTTCTTTGAGCGCAGGACATTCTTGAGCCCACCGGTTTCACAGCGCGCTCAAAAACCCCTCAGCGCCTCGAGACCTTCGTGATTGCGCTCCCCAGAAATCGAATTTTTTGCATCCCCCCAGGCAGATCACTCCCGCTACGGCAGTGATCCACTGGCTGACGTCATAAATAGTTTCGCTGAGAATCAAAGTATGGTTTAAGTTTCGAGTCATCAGGTCACTCGCGCTCGGATGGCGGAACTGGCAGACGCGCAGGTCTCAGAAGCCTGTAGGGGAAACCCTGTGGAGGTTCAAGTCCTCTTCCGAGCACCAACTTAAATCATCGAGATCTTGAGTTCGATCAAATCCGCAATTCTTTGGGCTGAGTTTGTCGGAATGCCTGCGGCTTCAAAAAGAGACGAGGCGGGGGGAGGCTTTTGATGAAGGCATCGATCGAGCGCTGCTTTGAGCTGATCAAAGGTTTGCACTTGAGGAGACCAGCCGAGCTCTATCGCAAGATCCTTATAGCGTGCAGGAAACGGATCGAGATAAACAGTGGGCTTTCCAATAAAGAGCGCCTGCATTCCCACAAGGGATCGATGACTCATCACAATATCCGCAGCCACAATCGCTTCAGCCGTTGTCATGTCTGCTGGCAAAAGGCGAATTTTGTCTTGAAGTCCAAATGCCTTGAGGCTCTCTTGCTCTAGCTCGCGCGTTGATCGTGGATGAGCGGCCACACAGATTTCAAAATCCTCGATCAAGCGCCGACTAAAATCCAAAAACAATCTCAAGCCCTCTGGAAAATCCGGACCATAACCGCCTGCATAAATCAAAAGAGGGCGATCTCTGAGTTCTACTCCTGATTTTTTCAAAACATCGGCGCGTGAAATCTGACTCGCCGACTGAATCCATTTTTCGAGGCTCGGTTGTCCGACGAGTTCCACGCTTTGGCCCGGCCGAAAGGATTTAAAAAAATCCAAAATCGGCAACGAAGTTGTCAAAATCAGATTGGGTTTGGCATCAAAGTACGCATGGGTAAAGTGAGCATAGTTTTCGCTAAAGCTCTCAAAAATAGTCCATGCCGGGACTTTTTGGCTCTGGAGTCTGGCCAAAACCTGCGACTGAATTTTGGAAGCCATTCCCGTCAAAAACAAATCGCAGTCCAGAGCATTACAGACTTCTTGCACCACCGCTTCGTCGTAAACCTCTTCTCGGGGCCAAGATTCTGCAGGCCGCTTGAGGAGAGGGTGGACGTTCGTCTCAGCAACTCGTTGCGGATGATCCACAAGAATTTTGGCCGCTGTGGTGATCGCGTAGATGCGATAATCAATCTTTCGCACAGTCAAAAGTTCAAAGACGGGCAAAAGGGCGCCGGTCTCTCCAGCATCATACAAAAAAAATCCTATGCGCGGCTTTCTCATAACTCTGATTGTGGACAAATTCGCTGATAGTCGCAGCCCTTACAAACGATGCGGCTCGGCTTGGCAGTAAAGGATTTGGATTGGATGGACTGGGCGATCGCGAGGATTTTTTGTCGGGTCTCATCCATTTGAGAATTGTTTCGAGTGGTTTTCAGAGTCGAGTTGTCAGAGAGGTACTGGAATTTGAGTTCTTTGAGCGACCACTTAAAAAACTCTTTTGCCGCCAAGGCATAAATCGAAAACTGCAAACTTTCGTCTGCAAACTTTTGATCCTTCTCATCCTCAGATGACTTGGCCTTTCCTGTTTTATAATCCACGATCACAATGCCTTCGGGTTCTTGATCCGCGCGATCTATTTTTCCGACGACAAAGTGTTCCCCAATCTGAATTCTAAATTTTTCTTCGAGTGCGAGGGGTTTTGGAAAGTCTCGATGAAACGAATCGTAATAATCCGCGAGTTGTTTGGCGCCGAGGGCCTTGAGCTCTTGGGGCAAATGTGGATTCTTGTGGAGTTCCTGTTCATAAGCCTCTTCAAAAGCTTTGACGAGATGGCTTTGGGGGGGGACTCCATTCTTGATCCGCTCCTTAAAAAACATTTCGAGCGCATCATGCACAGCCGATCCAAAGGCGAGCGAAGCTGAGGGGAGAGTAGGTATCTTGAGTTCGTACTCAAACCAATAGGCTTGAGGGCAGCGCTCAAACCGATCGATCTGAGTAAAGGAGAGTGTGAGAGGCTTTTCGCTTCGAGCCGAGGTGATTGCCGTCGATGCGGAGGCCGATCGTTCAAACGGACGAGTGATCTGAGCCTCTAGGAGTTCGTTCAATGAGCGAGCGGGGACCTCTCTCCATACAAAATCCTGAGATCCCGAGAGTGGGAGCTTAAGATCAGCACTCAAAAACAAACTCGGCTTTGTTCCTTTTTTGTCGATGGTTGTGAGCGAGAGGCTATGGCGTGCGCGAGTCATCGCCACATAGAGAAGCCGCCTTTCTTCATCGATATGAGCTTCTTTGGTTTGGGGCTCGTCCTTTAAGAGCTCTGCGGGAATCTGCCATGTAGGCTTTTGAAAGTTGGCCGGAAACCGTCGTCCCACCAAACTCAAAACAAAGACGTGGTCAAATTCGAGCCCTTTGCTGGCATGAATCGTCATCAGCGAAATTTTTTTGGGATCTTTTTCGGCGTCTTGAGTGTCGAGATGCAACTCGTGCTCAAACAGCGCCTCCAACAATGGCAAAAGGCTTAAGGCATCTCGACGATCCTGAACTTGCTCCCACTCAAACACTTGCGCATGAAAGCGCGCGAGTTTTTTGAGATCATCTTCGCCCTGAGAGGTCATCAAGCGCTGGACAATCTTTGTCATCGCCCAAAACTCGGTGAGAGTTTCGGAGAGTGTGCGCCGTGCCGCATGAGCAAGAACTTCCTTAAATCCACCACTAAACGCCTTAAGCCTTTCGCGTGTCGTGGCGGAGAGAGTGGAGGGCGCCGAATCCAGTTTCTCTAAAAGATCCATCCCTTGAGCTCTTTGTTCCTGAGCCCATCGGCAAAAGGCGTAGATTTCATCAGCCGGCAATCCCAAAAAGGGCGAATCCAAAAGCCGTAAGAGATCCACAGCACTGCGAGGATTTTGCAAAAGTTTTAAAAAAGACAAAATATCTCGGATGATCGGTTGATCCAAAAGTGTCTCTGAGTGAGAGGAGTGCACCAAGATATTCTGGCGTGCCGCTTCTTTCAAAAAATTCTGTGCGTGAGAGAGCGAGCGCACCAAGACGGCAATCTGACTGGGATCTGTTCCCTCCTTGAGGAGCTGAGCGATTTGCTCTGCGACAGAGAGAGCTTCGTCTTCAAAAGAAACATACTGATAGGCACAAACAGGAGCCACACCGGAGCCATGAGGTTTGAGAGTTTTATCGGCTCGATAGCGACGAGCCCCATTGGCTCGAATGAGTGTCGAGGCCGTTCGCGCGATCGAGGGACTGAGTCGGTACGTTTCCATGAGTTCGACGACTTTGAGATCGCTAAAGGCCTCTTCAAAAAACTTAAATGCCGAATAACTCGCTCCCCGAAACCGGTAGATCGACTGATCGTCATCTCCCACAGCGCAAATGTGAGTGCTGTCTTTGCGAATGAGTTTGAGCAGCTCGATCTGAGACCAGTTGGTATCCTGAAACTCATCGATCAACACGACATCATAGGTCGATTGGACTTCGGTGCGAACGGTCTCGTGTTCTTGCAAGAGCCGAAGCGCAAACAAGATCGCATCTCCAAAATCAATATAACCTCGCTGCTGACAACGAGCTTGATAGGCGTTGAACACATCTCCGAGCGCCTCCCACTCCGTTCCCGTTTTGGCACCATACTGAATGAGATCCTCTGGCCAAAGACCTTGATCTTTGCACTGCGAAAACAATTCAAGAAGTGGACCTAATACCGAGTCCAAATGGGCCGTCTTCAAAAATGGTTCGAGCGGCAATTGAAACGCCAGCTGTCTAAAAAACAGCTGTGTCTGCGCCTCTGTCATCAGCCGAGGTGTTTTGGCAAAGCCAAGCCTAAACGCGTGCCGACTGAGAAGATCTAAGCACCAAGCATGAATGGTCGAAATCTCTACGCGTTCGGCCAAATCTGAGCGGCGAGCCGCGAGGCGCTCGCGCATTTCTTCTGTCGCTCGATTAGAAAATGTGAGTGCCAGGATGCGCTCCGCAGGCACCGCCCTTTGTGAGACCAGACGTTCGATTTTAGAAATAATGACGCGGGTCTTTCCGGTTCCAGGGCCTGCCAAAACGAGAAGGGCTCCTTGGTCTGTTTCGATGGCGGAGCGCTGGGCTGGGTTAAAATCCACTAGGGCCAGTAAAACCGGTAATGGCTGGGATTGACAAGGTGGAGATCGAGACTAGGTTGATATTCTAGCTATGAATAATGAGGCCCAAACTGTTGACCCAAATCAGGAGAGCCAAGCCTCTTCTCAGACGGAGACCGAAGCGTCTCCAGAACCCACTGTCGTTGAGTCTCTCGATCAAGCCCGAGAGACCAAGCAGCTGCAGCGCGAGCTCGAAATCGCGCGGGCTCAAATCAAAAATCTCGAAGCCAAAGTCAGCGATTACGATATCAAATTTATTGAAGCTCGCTCCTATCTCAAAAAACTCGAGTCAGAGATTCAGGATATCCGCCAACGCTCTGAGCGCGATGCCCAAAAGACCGTGGATTCCAAAGTGGGCCGTTTAGCGCAAGAACTTTTGCCCATCGTCGATCTCTTTGAACTCAGCCTGCGCTCGGCATCGGAGTCTCAGACCAAGGATTTTGATTTGTTTGTCCGAGGCGTTCAGATGATTCAGTGGCAAATGAATCAAGCGCTCATGGGACTCGGCCTCGAAAAAATCGAAACCAAAGACCAAGATTTTGATCCTCATTTGCATGAGGCTGTGTTGAGCGAAGCTGTTTTGTCTCCTGACCTGGATGGCAAGATCATTCGCGAGTTGAAGGCGGGCTATCGACTATCGGGCCAGGTTCTCAGGCCGGCTCAGGTTTCTGTAGGAAAGGTTCCCTAGTTGTGCCGGAGGCGGCATCTCCTAAAGCGCAAAAAATTCTCATTTATTTGATTCGTGAGATGATCACGGATCGATTCAAACGCTTGGCTCGCGACGAAGCGCTTTCCAAGTTTATCTTCAACGAAATCGACCCCGCCGCACTGATTGATGTGTACCTTCAGGCCGAAAAAGAAGCCCTCCAACTCTCTCAAAAAACTTTAGGTGAACTCCATTCATCGACCACATTGCAAAAGAGCCTGCTCGAATCTTCGGCGAGAATTCATGAGAGACTAGGCGCTGTGTACGGCAGTGATTTTGAATCGGGAATTTCCTCGAGCGCGGCCCTCGAGTCGCGAGCGCGATGGCTCAAATCTCGGATGGAGTTTTATTCGCAGTGGATGAGTGTAGAGTCTTCGTCTCATACGCCGGAGACTTTGGCGCGCGATGCATTTAAGACGGCCAAGAACTTCAAATCCAAAGTCGCTTTGGTTTTGGACTCTGAGAAGGATTTGCACGAATCTCTCCTTAAGACTGTCCCGACGACTTATCGACTTTTGTTCAAAAAGCAGTGCGAGCACGAGCTCGAAAGGGCTCGTGATTTGTGGGAGGAGTTTGCGGGAGAAGTCTTTAAAGAGGTAAAGCAGTTCCCTGAGATCTAGTTGTCATTATTTTGACGGACTTACGGCGGCGCAGCAGTTCATGATAAATTAAATAAGCGTGAAGAGTTTTAGATCCTGACCGGTGCAGTGGCAGGAGAGAACCATGTCCTCAGTCTTTGAAAGTCGTACTGGAAAGCGAGCAGTTCGCCAGCCTCGCTTTATTGTAAATTCCGCAAGCAAGTTAAAAGTGACCATCCCGCAGAGTTTTGGAAAGCACCATCCTGTCGCGACGATTGGTTATGGGGGCTTTGGAATTTATTGTTCGCACAAAGAGGCCAAACTCCTCAAAGCAAATGAGATCGATATTCAAGTCGCCATCGAAGGCAAGAACCTTAAGGCACGCGGAACGATTCAGTATTTTAAAATGGCTCCCGCCAATAAATCTGATTTGATCTACTACGTGGGGATTCGAATTGCTTACGATATTGATCAACGTCAAATCTGGCGTGACCTTGTCGACATCGCTCGCGAAAAGGGCTGGGCCGAAGCTCGTCAAGCGACCGTTGAACTCGCAGAGTAGCTCAATCTTCTCCAAAATTTGATCTTTAGAAGTCTCCTTGTTAGGGTCTGTGGGTGATGGCCAAAGCTCCTTTGAGATTTTTGACTGCAGCAGCGCTCTTTGATGGGCATGACGCCGCGATTAATGTCATTCGACGAGTGATTCAGGATCTAGGGGCCGAAGTCATTCACCTTGGACACAATCGATCGGTGGGCGAGATTGTACGAGCGGCTGTGCAGGAAGACGTCGATGGAATTGCCATTAGTTCTTACCAGGGCGGCCACAACGAGTATTTTCGGTTTTTGATCGACTCGCTCAAAGAAAAGGGCGCCGGTCATATTCGAGTTTTTGGAGGCGGTGGAGGAGTGATTCTCCCCGAAGAAAGACTCGCGCTTGAAGCGTACGGAGTAGCGGGTATCTACCTCCCCGAAGACGGGATGAAGCTCGGACTTGAAGGCATGGGACGAGAGATGCTCCAAAAATGCGAGCAGGCTCGCTCGACTCGCGCAGCGGCTAAGTTTGAATTTGACCTCAATCATTGGGGTCGATCTGTGACCGCGCTCGAATTGGGCGAGGCACTTCCAAAAATTTCAGCTCCCAAAAAATCGGCGATCCTTGGAATCACCGGTACCGGGGGCGCCGGAAAGTCTTCGCTGACTGACGAACTCGTGCTCAGATTTTTGTACGAGTATCCGCAGATCAAGATCGCTATCTATTCGATCGATCCTTCTAAGCGAAAAACAGGCGGAGGCTTGCTAGGCGACCGCATTCGTATGAACTCGATCGACAATGATCGCGTTTTTATGCGGTCTTTGGCGACGCGTGGCTCGGACACTGAGCTCACGAGCGAGCTCAGCAAGATTGTCGAAGCGTCCTCGCATTTTGAATTTGATCTCGTGATTGTGGAGACCCCTGGCATTGGCCAGGGAGCGAGTGGGATAACCAAGATCTCAGATCTTTCTCTCTATGTGATGACATCGGAGTATGGCGCCGCCACGCAGCTCGAAAAAATCGACATGATCGATTTTGCGCAGTTCATTGCAATCAACAAATTTGATCGAAGAGGCTCTGAAGATGCTCTGCGGGATGTGCGAAAGCAGTACAAGCGATCACGAAAAATGTTTGATGCCGCCGATGAAGGGCTCCCGATTTTTGGCACGCGCTGCAATATCGTCAATGATTTGGGAGTGACCAAGCTCTACCGCGCCCTCTGCGAAGATCTCAAAGTCAAAGCCCCTCAGTTTGCAAAGGCTCAAAAAAAGATCGATGTGGAGTTTGGCGACGAGGTTCATATTGTTCCACCCAGTCGCGTTCTTTACCTCTCAGATATCGCCCGAACAGTCAGAGCTTACAAAGCAAAAGTCGGTGAAGACGAGGTCAAAGCCCGCGAGGCCTTTGCGCTCCAAGAAGCCGGTCGGATTGTTGGAGACTCTGTTTTGGGACAAAAAGCGGGGACAAAAAAATCCGAGCTCTCTCCTTCTGCGCGAGAGGCGATTGAAGGCTGGGAGACTTTGGTCAAAAATTATTCTCAGTCTGCTGTGACCTATGAAGTTCGGGGCAAGAAGGTTCAAGCCCCTCAGATTTACAAATCGCTTTCGGGATTGGATCTCAAGCGAGTGACAGTTCCAAGGCTTTCGACCTGGGATCAGATTGTAAGATTCTGCGGACTCGAAAATCTGCCGGGCTACTTTCCCTTCACGGCGGGTATTTATCCTTTTAAGAGAACAGAGGAAGATCCCCGTCGCCAATTTGCGGGCGAAGGCCCTCCCGCTCGGACGAACAAGCGATTTCATTATTTGTGTCGCAATGACAAAGCGAAGAGACTCTCGACGGCATTTGACTCTGTCACTCTCTATGGAGAGGATCCCGATTTACGACCGGATATTTACGGCAAAGTAGGGGAGTCGGGTGTAAGTATCGCCACTCTTAGAGATATGGAAGTTCTCTATGATGGCTTTGATCTCTGCGATCCCATGACGTCTGTTTCGATGACCATCAACGGTCCGGCCCCCATCATCTTGGCGATGTTTTTTAATACGGCCATCAATCAGCAGATACAAAGATTCAAGAACGATAAAAAGCGTGATCCCTCAGTAGAGGAGCGCCGAGAGATTTGCGACAAAACTCTCGAAGCGGTGCGAGGCACAGTGCAGGCCGATATTCTTAAAGAAGATCAGGCTCAAAACACCTGTATTTTTTCGACAGAGTTTGCGCTTCGTATGATGGGGGATATTCAAGAATATTTTATCCAAAAGAAGGTTCGTAATTATTATTCGGTGAGTATTTCTGGCTACCACATTGCAGAAGCTGGCGCGAATCCCATCTCGCAACTCGCCTTTACATTGGCCAATGGTTTTACCCTTGTAGAATATTATCTTTCGCGAGGAATGAAGATCGATGACTTCGCTCCCAATCTTTCTTTCTTTTTTAGTAACGGTTTGGATCCCGAGTACACAGTGATCGGCCGCGTGGCGCGTCGCATCTGGGCTGTTGCGATGAGAGATCTCTATCGCGCCAATGATCGGTCGCAAAAGCTCAAGTATCATATTCAAACCTCTGGGCGCAGTCTTCATGCACAAGAGATTGAGTTTAATGACATCCGGACAACTCTTCAGGCATTGACCGCTATTTACGACAACTGCAATTCGCTCCATACAAACGCGTATGACGAAGCGATTACGACTCCGACCGAAGAAAGTGTCCGTCGAGCGATGGCCATACAGATGATTATTCAAAAAGAGTTTGGGACGAGTCGCACCGAAAACTTCACGCAAGGCTCCTGGGTACTCGAAGAGCTCACTCACTTTGTGGAAGAAGCCGTCCTTGATGAGTTCGAAAGAATTTCTCGTCGGGGAGGAGTTTTGGCGTCGATGGAACTTCAGTATCAGCGCGCAAAAATTCAAGAAGAGAGCATTTACTACGAAAAGCTCAAACACACCGGCGAGCTCCCCGTCATTGGAGTAAATACATTTTTGTCCGAATCAGGAGCGGTGACAGGAAAAATCCCCTTAGCGCGCTCCAATCCTGACGAAAAAAATCAGCGCCTTCAAGATCTCAAGAATTTTCATGAAGTGCATGCCTCCCAATCGGAGCAAGCACTTGAACGGCTCAAGGAAGTGGCGCTCAGTCGTGGAAATATTTTTGAAGAACTCATGGAGACCGTTAAGCACTGTAGTTTAGGCCAGATTTCGGGAGCGCTCTACGAAGTGGGTGGTCGATATCGCCGCAATATGTAAAAAGTTTTAGGGCTTCGAGGGGGTTCCTTGGAGCGCCGATTCCATTCGCTGGATTTGAAAGCGATGTGCGGGCGTTTTGGTTCCATCGCCGACCACCTTGCTCATCATTCGCGAGCAAGCGAGAGGCCCAGCGGGGATCGCTCCTGGAAAACTCATGTTTACGCCGTGTTTGTCGTAATATTCTTGAATTCGTGGATCGCCCTCAGGATCGAGAGGAATGCTCAACGAAATTTGGCCACCCGTAGTTGCATCATGAAATGCGGTGCGTGCCACTCCATCGCTTTCGAAAATACTTACCCAGCCGCGGCCCGGCTCCGGGACGTTTTGATCAAGAAACGTCGGAGGGACTCCAATCACGCGTTTGATTTCTCGATCTCCAGTGGAAGTATTGCGCACACTGACAAGAGACTCATGACCCCGATGTGTATGTGCATGAAAGATAGCTGGCACTGTAGTTTTGACTGGCCAATCATAACGCATGGTCGCAAAAGTCTCAGGATCCCAAGAAGGCAGAGCTTTGAGACGTTCGATGAATCGTCTCGAAAACCCTCGTTCATCCTTTAAAAACCACTGGCCCGTTTTCTTGAACATCTCGGGCGGTACATAGCCTTCTTCAGAAGTTCGTCCGCGAACGCGATGATAGCCGCGTTGAACCAGACCCCATAGCGGGCGAGCTAAAACATCAGTGACCAATACCTTTGCGTTGGCTCGAATTGGAACAAGATTGGGAATGATTGTCACGGCGGCCAAAACTCCTGGTACATAGGCTCCAAAAAAAACAATTGGAGCGCCGATCCAATTGCGAAAGTTGATGTTTCTCCAAGCTGCGGGAGAAGCGCTCGATTCTGGATGAGCAGGATCTCTCATGAGCTCATGCACAGGTTTGTGAGATAGCGCGATTTCTGTGCCTGGCCAGAGTTCTAAATATCCGAGTTCATCATCGGGCATCGCTTTGACTTCATCTGACTTCTTATTCTTTTTGACGATTCGAGAGTGCTGCAAAATTGTTGCAGTCGTCAGCCTTCGCCATTCGGCTTCTTCGACTTTTTCAAAAATGGTGTAGCCTCTCCACTCGCTGTTTCCAGGGGTCATATAGCGATCGCGTCTCGGAATTCCAAATTCGCCAGGGAGCTTGGCGGTTTCGGCTACTTCTTGGAGATTCACACCATCGGATGCGTCACCGATGTGCAAAACTCTGAGAGGAATTTGATAAGCTTTTCCGTAGTGATCTCTCACGAGATCTCGCATCAGTGTCGCTTGTCTCAAGACTTCACGATACGCATTCAGATCACTGTGAGAATCCGCGACAATAATCCAGAGAGGTCGTTCGGGATTGGGCCAGCCCACGCTTTGAAAGTGGACTTCAAGAGATTCGAGGTATGCCTTTTCACTGTCAGAATGAGTCTGCGCCATCACCGCAATGGGACAAACTAAACAAAATAGAGCGAGCAACCCGCTGACAACCGTGCGCACAGACTAGTTTTGTCGCAAGAATTGTGCTCAGAAGCTCGTTAAGAATCTCAGTATTTTCGGTCAATTAACGGCTATGATCCCGATTCAGCTGCGACAAAAACCTACCCATTTCGCGGTGATAGGGCCCCAGAGCACGGACCAGTCTTAGCCAGTCAAAAGTAGATTTTAAGCCCTCATCAGCTGTGTCCACAACGCCGCGAATGAAAATTAATTTATCTCTGAGGAGTGGGTTGAGTGAACTGAGGATCGCTCCCATCTCCATCTCAACCAATTCTGTTTGGTGCCTTTCATAGAGAGACTGCTTGAGAGTTCCAGACTTGATCAGCTTGTCAGACGAATACACGCGAGCGCTAGGGAGGCCAGGCAAGGGGTTGAGTGTAAACTTTTGGTCTTTATAGATCACTTCGCTGACGACAAAAACATCTCCCGCTTTGAGCTGAGGCTTGAGCGCCCCTGCACACCCAAAGACAACAATCGGAGATTGCGAAGTCTGCGTGTTGAGCTGTTGAGCCAAAGATTCTCCTGCTCGAGGGCCCATACCAAAGGTTTGAGTCTGGAGCTGAAAGCGAAAGGGGATTTCAAATCGAGTGGGGCAATAAAAATTCATAGGCCTATAGAATCTGTAGTGCTTCTTCTGCGAGTCTCGCCAGGATGACCACGACGCAGAGTCCAGTAGTTACAAATCTTATTTGTTTAGGAAGATACAGAATTCTTCCAGCCGGGACTCGAAAGACTCTAAAAGCCTGCAAAAGAATCCAAGGGAAAGCGGCCCCCGCGGCAAAAATCCAAATCTGAGATGTGGATAGAACAAGGGAGCCGGTGACAACTCCCGTCAAAAAAAACAAAAGCGCCATTTTCTCTCGAGGGAGATCTCGGCCGTCAAAAGCCTCTTTTCGATAAGGAAAAATCCACGAAGCCACCGCAAAAAACGCCGCGAGGCTGGCGCATGCGAGCGGCAAATAATCTTGAGCAAAGAGGGCAGGGATGAGCCAAAGGGCTGTACGAAGTAAGCCCCAAATGGAAAGCGAGAGCGCAATCGTCGCGATGATGAGGCCGTAAATCAGCATTCACACAAGGCTGCCAAAACTGAAGCCGGATCACAAGGGTGCGCTCGACGCATTTGAGGTTCTGCGCTAAATCCTCGAGTGCATGAACGATCGAAGCGTTGAGATCAAAAGTGGAGCCTTGGCGGGCCAGAGAGTGGATCTCTTGGTCTCTGGAGGCATTGCAGCGATAGAGTCTCCTCGCTTGGCTCGCGAACTCCGCCGTCACGGTGCCCTTGTGCGTGCGGTCATGACTCCGGCTTCTCAAAAATTCATTACCCCTCTGACTTTGGAGTGGGCGACGGAGCAATCGGTGGTGACGGATCTCTCAGGTGGCGCTGAGCATATTTCGACTTCAGACTTTGTGGTTGTCGCTCCCGCGACTCTCGACTTTGTCGCAAAGTCAGCATTAGGAATTGCGGACAATGCCGCACTGACTTTTTTGCAAAGTGCTCTCGCGCGAAAGCCGATTATTTTTGTCCCGACGATGCATGAATCTCTCGAGCAAAATCCTCTTTATCGAGAACACAGACTCAAACTTTCTCGAATCAAAGACGTCTATTTTTTGGAGCCTCGTCGAGAAGAATCCAAAGCAAAATCTCCCTCCCCCGAGGATCTCGTCGAGAACATTTGCCACTGGGTGAGCCCTTCGGCCTTGAGAAGCAAGAGAGTTCTTGTGACTTTGGGTTCGACTCAATCGCCCATCGATGACGTGAGATTTGTTTCTAATTTTTCTTCGGGGGCTCTGGGGTCTTTGATGAGTAGAGAGTTTTTTAGACGAGGCGCTCAAGTTCGAGTGATTGCAGGTCCAGCACGAGTTTTACCTGCAAGAGAGGTTCCCACGGTGCATGTGCGGACGAATCTCGAAATGAAGTCTGCGTTGGCAAAAGAAGTCAAAACCTGGAAGCCGCACGCCGTTATATTTGCAGCAGCTGTTTTGGATTTTGATGTAGTGAAGGCGCGTCCTGGCAAAACGAGTTCTCAAGAAAATTTTAATATCGCTCTCAAGCCCTCTTCCAAGCTCATCTCGGCGTATAAGACGGCAAAATTTTTGAAAGTGGGATTTAAGCTTGAGTCCCAAGTCTCCGAAAAAGAATTGCTCAAGCGGGCGTGGGAATCGCTTAAGGCAAACAAAGCAGACTGGGTTGTGGCGAATCGTTTAGAGGATGTAAGTGCAACGGGTTTGCACAAAGCTTTTATTTTAAACTCAAAATCTAAAAAAGAAGTCACATGCAGCACGAAGGCTCAGATTGCCGAAAATTTAGCCGATCAACTGAGTGATTCTTTTTAAAAGTGCATCATTCCTTCGAGGGCGTATCCTCGTTTGCTGGATTCCTTGGTTTGATAGTACGCAAAATTGAGTGTCATTTTGGGAGCGGAGAGTGTGGCCCCGAGACTCCAAAACGAGTCTTCCTGAGAACGATTCCAGCGATAGCCACCGCGAACCGAAAAATATTCTTTCAGTAACAAATCGAGCCCAGATTGAAAGTTCCAATCTTGATTGGCTCCCTTCATGCGACGAGAAGTTTCTCCCGTCGCACGCAAAACCTCGGGCATCAGATAAGTAAATCCGACATGAAAAGAGGGCGGCAGAGTCGTGTCCTTTTCTTGGTCCAATAAGCTCTTGGCGTAGGCTCCAATACTCAGTCCTCCATATGCGGGAATATAAACCCCACTCGTTCCCGAAAAATGCCAACCCTCCTCAGGGGCGAGTTGTGACATTTGATACGCATTAAAACTCGCTCCGGCCCACGCCCAGGGAAAGGGATAAGCGGCTGCAAACGAATAGGTCTTTCGTCGCGGCTGGCCTTCATCCACCCATTGAAACTGAAAGCCTCCTACAACTCCCTCGCCCCCGTCTAAGACGGTTGTCGACCACGACTTGGTCTGTGAAGGGCCCCAATGATAACTGCCGCCTACGGCCGATCGGTTGGCATAAAAAGCCAGCGTGGCGGGATTTGTTAAAAATCCGTCAAGACCGCCGACGAGAGCGGCTGAGGACCCACCGAGAGCGAGATTGTTTGCCGACCAATCCACGCTTTCTGAAAAGGGAAGTGCGCAAATCTCCTCTCGAGCCAGAAAAAGAAAGATTCCAAGAAGATAGGGCAATATGCTGGGGGTCTTTACACGATAGGTGGTGCTCATTAGACTATCTGATCACAGCCGCCCACTGATCTGGCAACGGAAAAGAACGAGGCTGAAGACATAGTGGTGGAGGGTTTCGGCGGAGGGGCTTGGTCAAGTTAAGACTTGTTGGAACCACCAATTTAATTAGTTGATTCGGAAAACTTGAATCATTAAGTAAAGCCCGGTACTGGATTCTGCCCTGGAAGAGGTTTTCGGGGCGAGCAAGGATGGTGGAAAATGTTGAATAAGAAAAAGCTATTAGATTATCGAAAAGTGCTTCAGCAGAGACTCGGCGAACTTTTGAATGAAGCCGATCGAACCGTGAAGGATATTTCAGAAAACGAAGCTGACACTTCTTCTGATCCAACGGATCAAGCCGTCCAAGAACTCGATCGCAACCGATTGTTGAGATTCAAAGATCGAGAACGAAAGCTCATTCGAAAAATTGAAAAGGCCCTCAGCCGAATTGATGAGGGGACTTACGGACTTTGCGAAGCCTGTTCAGCGCCCATCAACGAAGCTCGTTTGAAGGCTCGCCCAATGACGACCTTGTGTATTGATTGTGCGACCGAGCTTGAAAGCGAAAAAGAGCGCAACAAGCTTTTTGGTGGCGAATCTCCCTCCGCCTCTGATTTTGCAGGTGAGGGTGGTGAAGAGGACGAAGCCAAAGAAGGATAGTCTCCTCACTCCAATTGGAATTTTGAAGGGCTCTTTTGGACAACAAAAGGGCCCTTTGTTTTTGTGGCGCTCAACAAAAAACAAAGGGGCGTTTTTGAAACGCCCCTTTGTGGGTTTAAGGTTTCGATCTGAAAAGATCGTTCTAAGAAATTCTGGCTTCGAGAGCTTGCAGTCGCTGAGTCAGACTCGAAAACTCAGCCTGAAGAGTGGCAGAGTTTGGACTCGTGCCGATCTTCTCTGAAATTTTTTGGTCGAGCTTTTTCTCAATGAGATCTTGATGGGAAGTGCTGACAGTCTGGATCTGATTTAGAAGAGTATTGGCTTCTTCTGCTGTAAGCTCACCGCGCTTCGCCAGTCGCTCCACATGAAGCTTAAGTTCTTCGCGTGCTTTAAGATGGGCATCCATCGCGCCCAAAACAAACTTTTGCATGAATTCAAAAAGGTTGTTGGTTCCACTTTTGATGATGTTCTTAAGAACCGCGACAGGCAGTACGCTTTGATGAGACTTTTCTTGCTCATAAAGCACTTGGGTCAAAATTAATGCGGTAACATCTTCCTTGGTGTTGTTGTCGATCACAACAATCTCTTCGCCGTCTCGAATCATCTTGGCGATACCATCGAGCGTGACATAGCAGCTGTCCTGCGTGTCATACAGTTTACGATTTTGATACTTTTTTACTATCCGGATCCCCTCAGCCATTTTCTCCCCCTGAAAAGACGCCAAAACCCTTGTTAAAGCGTTGATTAGCGTTCGTTAGCTATTTTCCGTTTCTAGATTTTCTTTTTTTACTTCTGCCTGGACCCCCCATCCTCACAGAAAAAAAGAATCTCAATCCTCTTGAGATATTACAGACGTCGATGGAGCGGCGGGTCAAGACTTTTTGAAAAACAATCTTTCGCGTCATTGACCCGCTAGAATTGTTTCTTTTAGACTGCGGCCGTGTTTTTGGGTGATTACGTTGGAATCCTGATTCTACTGGCCCTGGGAATCCTCACGGGAGTGGGGGCTCTAGCGGCTGCAAATATTTTTGGCGCAAAGCGTTATCATCCCAATAAAGATTCAGCCTACGAATGCGGCATTCCCAGCGAGGGAGCCGAAAACCAGCGTTTTAGCGTGAAGTTTTATCTCGTGGCGGTGTCCTTTATTCTTTTTGATATCGAAGCCGTTTTTTTAGTGCCGTGGGCTCTTGAGTTTAGGCCGCAATTGGAGGCGGGCGAGGGCTTTTTTATGCTCACGATTGGCCTCGTGTTTTTGGCGGTTTTGACTCTGGGATTGGTCTACGAATGGCGCAAAGGCCTGTTGGATTGGAATCAATCTTAAGGGTCTGCGGAAAGGTTTAATTCGTGTCAGAGCAGACAATTGCATGGCTTTTTTTGTTAGGAAAAATTCTTCTTTTATTTGGTCTGGCATTGGGAGCGATTGCGCCCCTCATGGTATGGGTGGAGCGCCGGGTTTGTGCGCTTGTTCAGGATCGAGTGGGACCCAACCGAGTCGGACCCCTTGGACTTTTGCAAACGCTCGCTGACGGGATCAAGCTTCTCTTAAAAGAGGACCTTCGCCCTCGAGAAATTCGACCAATCTTTTTTATTCTCGCTCCCATTTTGTGCGTGATTCCTGCCTGTTTGGGTTTTGCGATTCTCCCTTTTGGGCCGCCAACGACCTTGGGAGGGCTTTTTGCAGAGCCTCAGCGGCTGCAGATTGCGCCACTCAATGTGGGATTTTTGTATCTGCTCGCGGTGAGTTCGCTCGGAGTTTACTCAATCGCGCTCGCAGGCTGGGCGAGTAATAACAAATATAGTGTCTTAGGAGCTCTCCGGTCCTCTGCCCAAATGATTAGCTACGAGTTGGCAATGGGAATGGCCATTGTGACGGTGGTCTTGCTCGCGGGTTCAGTAGACCTTGTCAAAATTGTCGAAGCACAAAAAGATATGTGGTTTGTCGTCCCCGGATTTTTGGCGTTTTTGATCTTTGTGCCGGCGATGTTTGCCGAGACCAATCGTGCGCCCTTTGATTTGCCCGAGGCCGAAGCCGAACTCGTCGTGGGATTCCATACCGAATATTCTGGGATGAAGTTTGGGCTCTTCTTTCTGGCCGAATACATCAATATGACAACGATTTCGGCGCTCTGTGTTTTGTGTTTCTTTGGGGGCTGGGAATTGTTGCCAGGCTTCACTTGGGCGCAAGCAGGCCTCGACGTAAACGGACTGTTGTTTGGAATGGTGCCGGCCGTATTACTTCCGTGCGCATGGTTTTTTGCAAAGACGATGTTTTTTATGTTCGTCTTTGTGTGGGTCCGATGGACTGTTCCACGCTTTCGATATGATCAACTCATGGGATTGGGTTGGAAGACACTCATTCCCATCGGAATTTTTAATATTGTAATCACGGCTATTGTGATGACGGTAATGCGAGGAGCTTGATCCTATGCCGGTGGAAAACATTCTGTTTTATGTTCTCTCGACTCTGATTCTTTTAACTGCAGGCCTTGTTGTATTTCGCGCTCGCCCCATTGAAAGCGCGATGTGGTTGATTCTCAATTTCTTTTTGACCGCAGCACTTTATGTTTTGTTGGGCTCGCATTTTACGGCCGTCATTCAAGTTTTGGTTTATGCGGGAGCCATCATGGTTCTTTTTGTTTTTGTGATTTTGCTTTTGAATTTGGATCCACGCGAGCTGGGCTCCGAAGCAGGAGTTGCTTGGTCGAGTTTGGTTTTGTTTGTCACCACTTTGGGATTTATTCTCGTGGCGTTTCGCTTGATGACGCCCGAACTCATGCAGCCTTTGCCCGCACTGCCCGAAGGCTCGACATTTGGAAGCGTCGAAGGCCTGTCTCGGGATTTGATTCGAAAATACTATTGGGGCTTTGAGCTCGCGGGCGTGATCTTGTTGATGGCGATCATCGGCGTGGGAATGTTGGCCGCTCGCAAATCCAAAGTTTATGCGCGGCCCGCGCAGGAAGGGACAAAGAGCCTATGAGCGAAATTCCTTCAGCCTATTTTCTCATTTTGAGCTTGGGAGTTTTTTCTCTCGGGGCGTGCGGATTCTTGGTTCGAAAGAACGCTCTCTCGCTTTTGATTTGTGTGGAGCTGATGTTGAGCGGAGTCAATATGGCCTTCATCACTTTCTCGCGGATGCATGGGGGAGAGGCCGGTAACATTCTTTATTTTTTAGTGATCACTGTCGCGGCTTGCGAAAGTGCCGTGGGTCTTGCACTCATTCTCAATTTTTTTAGACTCAAAAAATCCATTCGTATGGAAGAGGCCAATCTGTTGGGAGCTGAAACATGACGGACTTTACACTTCAGGCCTGGCTTTTGGTTTTACTTCCGCTTTTGGGATCTTGTCTTTGGTTTTGGGTAGGACCCAAATTGGGAGAGAAGGCCGCGGGCTACGGTGCTGTAGCAGCGATTTTTGGGAGCTTTCTTTGTACCTTGAGTATTTTTTTGAATGTCGAAGGTCCCACGCGAGTTCACCTCATGGACTGGATTCGATTCAGTGCCACACAAGGAGTGTCATTTTCGTTTTTGTTTGATCCTTTGTCTTTAGCCCTGGGACTCGTCGTGACGGGTGTGGGTTCGTTGATCCATCTCTATGCCACTTCTTATATGCATGGAGATGCGGGCTTCGGGCGATTTTTTAGTTATCTCAACTTGTTTGTCTTTTCGATGCTCATGCTGACCTTTAGCGACACACTTGTCGGAACATTTCTGGGATGGGAAGGCGTGGGAGTTTGCTCTTATTTGCTTATTAGTTTTTGGTTTTCGGACGAGGCCAATGCCGCGGCAGGTAAAAAGGCATTTATTGTCAATCGAGTGGGGGACTTGGGATTTTTGTTGGCGATGTTTTCGCTTTTCAAGGCCTTCGGCACATTGACGATTCCCGAAATTTTGAATTTTGTTCAGGCGAGTTCACTGACGGCCGATCAGGTTTTTTGGACGAACTGGGCTTGTTGGGGATTGATTTTGGGCGCGGCGGGTAAGTCTGCACAGATTCCGCTTTATGTTTGGTTGCCCGATGCGATGGCCGGACCCACTCCGGTTTCGGCATTGATCCACGCGGCGACAATGGTGACAGCTGGGATTTATCTCACCTGCCGAATGCAGCCTTTGTTTTTGATTCATGCCGAAACACTCGAGGTCTTGGGATTGATCGGTGGACTGACAGCATTTTTTGCGGCCACTGTGGCGATCTTTCAAAACGACATCAAACGTGTACTCGCGTACTCGACCATTTCGCAACTGGGCTTGATGTTTTTGGCCGTCGGACTGGCCGCTCCCGTCGCCGCGTATTTTCATTTGATTACTCATGCGTTTTTTAAAGCCCTTTTATTCTTGGGAGCAGGCTCGGTGATTCATGGACTTCACCATGAGCAAGATATGCGACGCATGGGCGGCTTGAGGCATCAAATGCCGATTACTTTTTGGGCGATGACGATTGGCGTTTTGGCGATTGCGGGGATTCCGCCTCTTTCGGGTTTTGTCAGTAAGGATGAGATCTTGCATGCCGCGGCGAGCTCGCACAGGACGTGGGCTATATTTTTGGGATTTGCGACAGCGGTGATGACAGCGTTTTATATGGGTCGGCTTTGGGTTATGACTTTCTTTGGAAAGTTTAGAGGCCACCATGCGGCGCACGAATCTCCCTGGCAAATGACTGTGGTGCTTTCTGTTTTGGCCGTGGCTTCGGTGGTCGCCGGCATTTTGAACTGGCCAGAACTCTGGGGTGGGAGCGCTCATCTGCATCATTATTTAGGTACAGTGATTTCTCAGGCTTCTCACAGCGTCGAGGGTCACGATGCGTTTGCAGAATCTGTCAAACTCGCGATCATTTCGAGTCTCGTCGGATTGTCGGGACTGGTTGTGGCCTTTCTCAGGTATCGAAATTTTGCGGGCGAAGAATTTAAAGCCACAGCCTGGAATGTGTTTAAGAACAAATATTATATCGATGAAGTTTACGATGCGGTGGTGGTCAAGAATCTCAAGCGACTCGGCGATCTTTTGTGGAAGCGACTCGATATGGCGACAATCGATGCGGGTCTCAATGGTTTAGCCTCTTCGTCACAGCGCGTGAGTTTGCGACTGCGAAATCTGCAGTCGGGTATGACCCAGCAATATGCTTTTTGGGTTTGGGTTGGATTATTGATTTTGATCGTGGGGGCTTATTCCACGAGGTAGGGCGATAGATATGTTGAATTCAAATTACGTACTAGTTCTACTCTTGTTTCCACTGATCTCGGCATTGGTGGTGGCCTTCACCAAAGGGCGTGCAGCCTCTTGGGTGTCGATTTCTCTGGCGGCTGTGTTTTTTGTGATTTGCTTGGCAGGACTTCCTGTTGAGGAGCTGCGGTATTCGGCGGTTTGGTATGAGCCGCTTGGATTAAAGTACGGTCTCTTTTTGGATAGCTATGCGTACTATCTCATTTTGCTTTCGACTTTTTTGACTCTTCTTTGTGTTGGATATTCTCGAGGCGTGATTCAGCAAAAGGAAGTGGCTTATCACTCTCTGTTTCATTTGTTGCAGGGGACGGTTGTCGCTTGCTTGCTCTGCGATGATCTCGTCTTCTTTTATATCTTTTGGGAAGCCATGCTCATTCCCATGTATTTTATCATCGGAATCTGGGGAGGCCCTCGGCGGATTTATGCGACGATGAAGTTCTTTTTGTATACCTTTGCAGGATCTTTGTTGATGCTCGTCGCTCTCATCGGCCTCTATGTTTTGTATTATCAGCAGACAGGCCAGTGGACGGCATCCTTTGAAACTCTTCGTACCTATTTTCAGGCCAATCCGCTCCCTCTGACGACTCAACTTTGGATTTTTGCGGCCTTTGTTTTGGCGTTTGCCATTAAAGTTCCCCTCTTTCCCTTTCATACATGGTTGCCGGACGCTCACGTAGAAGCGCCTACCGCAGGCTCAGTGATTTTGGCTGGAGTGCTTTTGAAAATGGGTACATACGGTCTCATGCGGTTTGCTGTTCCTTTGATGCCCGAAGCCGCTGCCGCCTTTGCACCGACCTTGTGTGCTCTCTCTGTGATCGGAATTATTTTGGGCGCTCTCGTGGCCTGGCAACAGACGGACATCAAAAAGCTCGTCGCTTATTCATCCGTGAGTCATTTGGGATTTGTGACTTTGGGAATTTTTATGATGACCGAGACGGGCTGGAACGGCGCTTACTTGCAGATGATCAATCACGGGATTTCGACCGGCGCGCTCTTTTTGTTGATTGGGTTTCTCTACGATCAGACTCATACGCGTGACATCAATGCGTATGGCGGATTAGCCAAGGCTCTTCCGTTTTTTAGTTTGGTTTTTATGATTATCACAATGAGTTCTGTCGCTCTTCCTGGAACGAATGGATTCGTCGGAGAGTTTTTGATTTTGCTCGGAAGTTTTCAGTCCAAAGTAGCATCTCCCATTTGGGTGTTGGTCGCGGGATTGGGAGTGGTGTTGGGAGCGGTCTATATGTTGCATCTGGTTCAAAAATTGATTTTTGGAAAGACTCACGAAGGGGCGAGTCACCATGCACCGCTTTTTGATTTGAGACCTCGCG
>JACCDG011920375.1_pt1 | contig 172119 bp, 134 predicted proteins | sample 7442471 | NCBI WGS metagenome assembly JACCDG01 (sample SAMN15323444, study PRJNA562643) | freshwater metagenome | isolation source: river surface water | place: USA:Blue River Watershed | collected 2017-08-17 | reverse complement strand
CTCCAGCGCAAGCAGCGGCTTTACATCCTCACTCCAAGCTCGACTCCATAAAATTGAGACCGTGCATAGCATTGCTTCTGGCATTTAATTCTCGCGTTAACTTAGTCTTTGATGGTATTTCTACAGACGATAAAATTATTTCTTGGGTTGCACGTGATTCAAGTAAGCCAGGACGGCCAAAAGGCGAGCGGTGGGTAATTCACGCCTCTGCCGACTGGTCTGAAGAACATTTCCAAGCAACTAATGATGATATTGAAAGATTATTGACTCAGCGATTTGCCACTATATTCGATATCGATATTCCTTATACAATTTTTTCGAAAATACACAAGTGGCGATACGCGTTGCCTGTCTCTTCAATAGATTGGCAATGCATCTATGACCAAAACCTGTCCTTGGCTTATTGCGGTGATTGGTGTGCAAGTGCTAGGGTCGAAAGTGCATTCTTAAGTGGTATTGCTGCGGCTGAGGAAATGATTACAAAGGCAGGAAAAAAATCTGATAAGATGCTGGGTCTGTTCTGAAATGGAGAAGGTAAATGCTCACTGAAACTGAAAAAAATGATGTTATCGATGCGTTGAAATGGCGCTATGCAACAAAGAAATTTGATCCCAGCCGCAAGATTCCCGATGCTGTTTGGAGCAAATTGGAGGAGTCTTTGAGACTATCTCCTTCGAGCTTTGGCATGCAGCCATACAGATTTGTAATTGTTACTGATCCAGCGGTGAAACAAGAGCTCGTTGGGGCAGCCTGGAATCAAAGACAAATTGCTGATTGCTCGCATCTGGTTGTTTTTTCACGTTTGAAAGAATTGACTTTGGAGCATGTCAACCATTTCGTCGACCTCATAGCTGAAACCAGGCAGGCACCTTCTGAATCACTACAGGCGCTAAAAGACATGATGACCGGCTTTGTTAAAAATCTTACTCAAGAACAGCTTGCCGATTGGATGGCTAAACAAACTTATATTGCTTTGGGTAACTTAATGACAGTTGCTTCAACTCTACAGATTGATAATTGCCCGATGGAAGGCTTTGTCAAAGAAGATTTCGATCGAATTCTCAACTTACCATCGCAGGGTTGCAATAGTGTGGTCCTTTGCGCTTTGGGATACAGAGCCGCTGATGATAAATATAAAGATCTTGAAAAAGTGAGATTTCCTGCAACCGAGCTATTTATTAAAATTTGACGTTCTGATTTTAAGCTCTCTTTACTGACTAATATCACCCGTCGTCATAAACGGTCCGCGGTAGATAGTTTTTTCTTGCAGCATGATTGCGTTCATGAGCAAGTTTTTGACCAGGTGAGTATTTCTTGCTAAGCGGCATGTGTGTTCGTTTGTTTTTGCACCAAATGCGGTGCCTCACGATTTTTGATTCATATATAAATGATGCCGAAGTGACCCACTTTAGATTCAATAAGAAACTCTCGATTTTTAGTTGAAAGGGTATCGATGAATTCTTTGGTTAACTTTGGCATAGCAAAACACACTCCGATAACAAAAAGCGCCTTCAAATTTATAGACGTTTGAACACCGAAAAAAGTTCAAAAAGCGTGGCATGAATTAAACGCTCGGTGATACTATCTGTGACGCCGGTGTTATTGGTCAGGTCGCCCAATACAATCAAATTGAAAATTCTTCTCGTTCTTCGCCAATACCAGTTGGTGTCACATCTGTTGGAATAATTGTCGGGTTGGCTTGAGCCAGACGAATAGGAGAAAAGTCCTGAGCAAAAGCTGGTGAAGCAAAAAAGCTACACATAAGACCTTTTCCTAGAACCAAATATTTATTCATGACATCCGACTAGTACTGTGTGCTAGTCTAACATCACGGCTATATTCTATTCAGATAGATTCTCTGATGTTTTTGTCGCTTCAGGCGCTTCTGGTGGTTTTCCAGTGACTTTAGCCAATAGCTCAACACATTTTTGATTTATCTTATCTGCTAGTTCTGGCGATACAAATTTTGATTTCTCGCTAGCTGTCAAGCGCTCGGCTAAAATTTTACACTGTTGATAAGAATCAAGCGCGCGTCCTGGATCATTTTGTGCTTCATACAAAGATCCTTGCAAAGCAAGCGGCTTGATGCGATGCGCAGTTCCTGGTCCATACATTTTGCCTAGCACCACTAGTGATGCGTTCAAATATTTGCGACAGGCTTCGCCATCCTCCTGGGCGATACTCACTTCCGCCAGGGCATTTAAAATATCTGGGATGGCTGGATCTCTATCTTTCCAGTAAGTTTCGCGAATACCAAGCGATTTTTTGTATGCTGCTGCAGCCTCGTCCCATTTTTCAGCCTTTTCAAAATTTTGGGCTTGTTTAAGTAATTGATGCGCTTGAGCTGATAGTTTCAGAACTTCTGCATTGGCATTTTGATGAGCTGCATCAGCTCCTCTTGAGAGTGTTACAGGTGTGCCAAGGTTACTATTTCTTGCCGTTGGGCTAGGTCTGCCGCCTGTCTGTCCACTGGCATGACTGCCATTGCCGCCGCTCACGCCTTGAAGTGCTTTGGTTGGGGCGCCATAAAGTTTGTTCATGCCGCCGCCCATAGTGTGAGCTGCGCCCATAGGCTTTGGCATAGCCATTAAACTGCCATATTCAGCAATGCCCTGCGCCGTAACCTTATGACCTGCGCCAAGGGTCAAGAATATTATTAGAGAGGCGATCTTGAAAGAATTGGATTTCATATTTGGAAAGACTCGATAGTAAGTTGCTCACGCCAGATCATGTTCAATACATCTAACTTACCCAGTTTTAGGGTGGTAACGTCGAAAAATTTATGCATGCTAAAACCTCGTCAGGAGGATATGACGATGAACAACTCATTTTCACTTTCGTTACACGAAAATTCGCCGCCCTGGCTAGAGGCTTACTATCAGCAAATCAATCAATCTGCTGCCACGAAGAGACGTTTGCAGATGGAGCGCAAAAAGCATCCATTTGATAAATTGGCAGATACCTCAATCTTGCAAGAGGATTATGACAATTCTCTTTACACCACCTTTTTTTCCGATGAAAAAGTGCGTCACATTCACTTAGTTCACAGGGCCGCAATCAGGCACTGGCGTCATAAAGAAGTTAGTGCCTCTGAGCTTTTGGAGATTAATCAGGTTCCCACAGCTTCTTATCAAAATTTAAAAGCAGTTTTAGCCGGACCGGGATCTGCTGAACAACAAACATATGAAATAGATCAAGAAACTACTTACCACCCGCCCACAACCAAGCTAGAGGAAGATAACTACTCATATGGAATGGGATTGGATCGTAGCTGTTTAGAAGTTTTCTTGACTGAGTCGGCAAAAGAAAAAGCGCTTCACGATTACTTCTTGGGCAAAAGAAAAAGACCCGCACTGCAAGAGACATTTAACTTTGGACCAAGTATCACTTCGCAAAATCAAGAGCAAACAGTGCCTGATATGAAACTTTTCGACCAGAGTCTGCTTGCGTCTGAAGTTAGAGCAAGAGCTGCTTTAGCTAGAATTATTAATGGCGATTATAATCAATTCGCTAAGTTGGCTGAAGATATAAGCTCTGATGTTCGAATGAGCGTTTTGGAAAATGAGAAGTGTCCAAGTGAAGTTATCGAGCAATTGTGCCGCGATACGAATCCGCAAATTGCCAAATCAGCCAGGCAGCGCTTAGGTTATCACTAGCGCCAAAAAGAGATTTATGAAATTAACGAAACGCTATATTGCAGCTCTTACCAAGCGAGCTGGAGAAGTAGATGGCTGGCGCGATTTTGCCGGAATGTTAAATCCAGCTCTGGCAGAGAAGCTGGATACAGGCGAAATGTACCTGCCCAACTTAGATTCTGAATATAAATCAGAAGAAGCTGCAAGTAAGCCTCTATTGCCAATTGTGCTAGGGCGAATGCTCAGAAAAAGTTATCCTATGAAAGTTCAAAACTGGTACATTGCAGGCTCTAAATTTACTGAAAATGACAAGCTTGAATCATTATTCGCTCATACAGATGACCAAAAAATGATAGATGAAGGTGCTGCAAGCGAAGATGTAAATGTCAGACGAGGCGTTGCTGCCAATCCAGTCACTCCTATTTCTGTTTTAAGTGCCTTATCCTTTGACCTTGAGCCGTCTGTCAGACTAGCTGTGCTTCAAAATGGTCGCACTCCTGTTAGCGATGTCGAATATCTTAGTTTGGATAAAATCGATAAAGTAAAAAATTTTGCAAAGCAAAAATTAGCTCGAATAATGTCAGAAGAATACGTTCTTTCCAAATTCCCGGCGCAATAAAGTATGATTATGCCCTATGGCAAAGTTACTGAGCGAAGACGAAGAATTCATTTCATTTTTGGCTTTGAATTCGACTGGCGACCAAATCGAAAATGAACAATTGTGGCAGGGTTATGCCCTTGAGATTGGCAATGGTCCGATATCTCTTAAGTATGGCGGGGCCAAGGACGACGGGTATTTATTTTGTCGAAAGCCAAAAGACGAAATCAAGATGTTTTGTCAGAATCTGCAAACATTTATGGATAATCGTATGCAGAGTTTGCAATTTGAGCCTTCTGAGCCATCCTTTGAGTTAAGTCTAGAGCGGGTAGAGTCATTTGGTGTAAAGGTCAGTGTTTTTGTAGACGATGGCAATGCAAGCTCGGCAATTGCGCGCTGGGACGCCTTTGGTCTTAGATTTTTTACCACCGATGCCAATTTAGAGCGCTTCATAAACGAACTCAAAAGCGAGTTTGCCTGTTAAAATTGCCATGTTAACGTCACGTCAGTAACGGCAGTTTGTAGATGTCGGCTGAAAGGAGAACTTACCATGACTCAATCGCAAGTTGCACCAGTTGAGGTGCTTTTGCCAGACGGCTCCAAGAAATCGATGGAACCAGGCAGTACGGCAGCCGACCTCGCTAAGAGTATAAGCGAAGGGCTGTTTCGCAAATCTGTTGGTGCCTTAATCAATAAAGAAATTTGCGACCTTTACACCGAGCTCAAGCAAGGTGATGTGGTGCAAATTTTGACTGAAAAAGATAAAGAGTCAATCGAACTTTTACGTCACTCTACCGCTCACGTAATGGCAGAAGCGGTGCAGTCCTTGTTTCCGCAGGCACGAATTGCGATAGGACCAACTATTGAAGACGGTTTTTATTATGATTTCGAAATTCCAGACCACAACATTACCTCTGATGATTTGACCAAAATTGAAGAGCGCATGACTGAGATTGTCAAACAAAATCAGCAGATAGTGCGTCACTGCATCGAAAATGTAGACGAGCAGATTGCTATTTTCAAACAGCAAGGCGAGAAATTTAAAGCCGAATTGCTTGAAGAGCACAGAGACCATAATCCCACTTTGTATTTGATGAAAGATAAAGATGGAACTGTAGTGTGGAACGACTTGTGTCGCGGACCTCACTTGCCAAACACTTCATTCATTAAAGCATTTAAGCTGATGAAAGTTTCTGGCTCTTACTGGAGAGCCGATGAAAAACGCGAGCATCTTCAACGCGTTTATGCCACCGCTTGGTGGTCCAAAAAAGATCTCGATGATTATTTGAAAAAGCTGGAAGAAGCAGAAAAGCGCGATCACCGAAAACTGGCTAAACAGCTTGATCTGTTTTCAGTACATGAAGAAGTCGGTCCTGGTTTGATTTTTTGGCATCCAAATCTTGCCACCGTACGTGATGTCATTGAAGACTTCTGGCGCAAAGAACACCGCAGACGCGGTTATCAATTCGTCTATACTCCGCATATTGCTTCAGAAGAGCTTTACCGAGTAAGTGGACACCTGGAAAACTATGGCGAAAACATGTATGCGCCAATGGATATTGATGGTGATCCCTATCGTTGTAAACCGATGAATTGCCCAGGTCATATTATGATCTACAAAAATCGTTTGCGTAGCTATCGCGATTTGCCTCTGCGTTTTGCAGAGTTAGGCACCGTCTACAGATACGAGCGCTCAGGCGTGTTGCATGGCATGCTTCGCGTGCGCGGATTTACTCAAGATGACTCGCATATTTTTTGCACTCCAGAGCAATTGGAAGGCGAAATAGATGGCGTGCTTGACTTAATCGACAAGCTTATGACCACTTTTGGCTACACGTATAAATGTTATTTGTCTACTCGTCCAGAAAAATATTTAGGCACTGATGAAGAGTGGGCAATGGCAACTGGTGGGCTTGAAAGCGCGCTCATCAAGCGTGGTATCGATTATGAAGTGGACGAAGGTGGTGGTGTATTTTATGCACCAAAAATCGACGTTAAGCTATTTGACGCTATTGGACGTGAATGGCAGGGACCTACTATTCAGGTCGACCTCAATTTGCCCAAACGATTCGACGTAAGTTACATCGGTGAAGATGGCTCACGTCATCAAGCCGTAATGGTTCACCGTGCCGTTCTTGGCTCAATGGAGCGCTTCTGTGGTGGATTGATTGAGCACTATGCTGGATCATTTCCATTCTGGTTGGCACCGACCCAAGTGGCAGTTTTGCCCATCGCCGACAGACATCATGACTTCTGCGATAAGCTTATGACGCGACTTTTGGACAATGATTTTCGTGCTCAACTAGATGCGCGTGCTGAAACTGTTAACTACAGAATTCGCGAAGCGCAAATGCAGCAGACACCGTATATGGTGGTAATCGGCGATAAAGAACAGGAAGAAGGAAAAGTGGCATTGCGTCATCGTCGCGATGGACAAATTGGACTTCTGACTGTGGACGAATTGATTGAGCGTTTCAAGAAAGAGCGCGCTGAATTCGCTTAAACGAATCCAGCTTCGTCTAAAACAAAATAATTACAGAGGGTTCGTTGCTTGGCTGGTATAAGCCAAGTACAAACAACCTATGGAAATACTCAAGGCTATTGTCACTACAACGGCTATTAGAATTATGCTGCTTAAATTCTTAGGCATTAATTTGTGAATATATGAGGCTTTTGGGGTGTCATAACATGCGTCTACGTATAACTCACATTGACTATACCGCTCTCGAATTGGATATTGTCATTAGTCGTCGCTCACAAGCGTCAAAAGAAGCTCTCCGCCCTCCCCGATCGCACCCCCAACTTTCCAATTTAGTCGAGGCTTTATGGTCCAGGGTTCAGAAATAGAAAATCTGCCTGATGCACAGGTCACGCCAAATAATTCAGAGCAAGTGGCATCCACTGCTCGTGAAAATCTGTTGCTGGCAGCAAGTGACTACATGTCCACTCGTTTTCCCCCAAATGACGGTCGTCTTGCCCACGACACTCGAGACACAAGAGCGTCGGGTAGTACAGATTTCAACAAAATGCCTGTTGGCGAGTCTGAACTCATAACAGGAAGCGGTTTTAAAAATCTTTCGATAGAAAATATTCCAAGTAACTATCAAGTCATTCATGCCATGGACAGTCGTGGTTATTACTTGCAGTTTAATCCTCCAGCCGCTGGTCCAAACGAGGCGCAACAACCTAGAAAACGAATTTACTATCCGCCAGATTTACCGTCTATCGATATGAAAGTGAACGGTACCCCAGTGAAACTCGACCTTGCCGCCGATCGCGTGCGCGTTGATCAGTTCAATACTACTCAGGACCCTGCACTGCTTAGAATTCAAGATGCATACAGAGCGGCAGCTAAATTGGAAGCGGTTAAAGCACTTCCCGTGGACGATCCAGCTATGCGCTTCTTGCAAAATATGAATCAGTTGGGTGGTCGTGAATTGAATGCCCTTGAATCGGTTTACACCGATTTGGTCAATCGCAATCCCCACAATGCCTGGGCTAAAGTGGGTCTTGGTGATGTCAAAACCCTCCAAGCTATAAGCAATTTATCGCCTTACATGCTTGGCGCTTTGAACCGAACAGATCGTACCCCTGTCCCACTTGAAGTCAAACAACAAATTCTTTCGCAACTTGATGCTGCAAGTGAGCAGTACAGACTGGCACAAAATATAAACGGCAGATGGCAGCATAACAATGTCACTCCTTTCCGCTCTCCATATTTGCCGAATTTCGATTTCAACCCATGGGCTGGCGGTTTTGGGTTCTTGTACTGGGGCACTGGCGCAGATTATGGCGCTTACAGGCAAACTCAAGTTGGGGTTTTGCGTGGACTGGTTGACCGCAACGTGCTCGACTCTATTCAGTTGCCGCCAAATCGTCCCGAATATGACCCGACTTTGCCGCCAAATCCAAGCCGCTTGCGCATCTATGAGCGGGGAGTCAGTCCCAATATATTTAAATAAACTGTAGCTGTTGCTTTTAAGTTATATGACCTTGGTATGGTAATGATATAGTTGTCTGATAGATTACGCCTCAGTATTTATTGTTTTGAGTAAAAGGCAATGACAAAGAACCCGCAAGACGACGAAGCATTTTTTGGTCCCGATTCGCTTTTTCGCCGCAAGCTGCACAAGCTGCGCGCCGAGTGGCACGATCCTGGCAAGGGCAAAGGCAATAAAGCGCAAGAGCAATTGACCGGTTACGCCTATATTACGAATGCTGAAAACAGCATGAAAAACAAAGATACAACAGAGATGGAGCGCCTTGCTCTGCTCGATTCTGTGACCGAACTTTATAACCAGCAAGCTATTATCAAAGTTCTTATTTCTGAAGTACGTCGCGCCAAGCGTTATAAACGTCCTGTGGCAGTGATTATGGTCGAGTGTGACCAGTTTGATGAAGTGGCTTCTGGCAATGAAATTAGCCGCGATCTTTTCTTGAAGTCTTTCTCTGAGCTGGTTTTGAAAGCTGTGCGCGATGTGGATGTTCCATCAAGATATTCAAATACACAGTTTCTGGTAATTTGTCCTGAGACAAATAGCCAGGGCGCTAAAATTATTGCTGAGCGCATGCTGCGCACAGTGTCTGCAGAGGCTCTTGTTGGTGTAGATCGTAATTGGCGCATTAGTGTAAGCGTTGGTTACGCCTCATTTCCTAAGCATGGTACTTCTGCTCAAGACGTTATTACCAAGGCCGAAATGGCTCTGCAAAGAGCAAAGACAGGCGGCGGCAATAGATGTGATGCAGCTTTCTAGCACCGCAACTAGAATCAGTCTCTTGGGCTCTACAGGCTCAATAGGTCTTCAAACGCTAGACATAGTGGAAAATCACAAGGACCATTTGCAAGTGGTGGCACTTTGCGCTGGTTCTAATTCGCTTGAAAAATTATGTGCACAAGTAATTCAGTTTGAGCCAGAGTTGGTCTGTGTTCCAAACGACACAGATAGAGAAAAGCTTATTTGTCTGCTTGGCGCAAACAAGCGCAAAAAATTGGATATCGTCACTGGAGAAGCTGGGTTAATAGCTGCTGCCACATTGACTAGTTGCAATTTGGTCGTCACTGGAGTGGTCGGAGCGATAGGGGTCAAGCCAACTTATGCAGCAGTGCGAGCCGGCAAAAATATTGCTTTAGCCAATAAAGAAACTCTTGTTGCTGCCGGATCAGTGATTATGAGTGAAGCCAAGAAGCAAGGCGTGAAAATAATTCCAGTAGATAGCGAACACTCGGCTATTTTTCAGTCTCTTCAAGGCTACCAAAACAGCGACATAGATTATCTCTGGCTCACGGGTTCGGGCGGACCATTTAGGACTTGGACACTTGCCCAAATGGAGAATGCCACCAAATCCGATGCGCTCAAGCATCCTAATTGGTCGATGGGGCCAAAGATAACAATAGACTCCGCAACCATGATGAATAAAGGACTTGAGATAATAGAAGCGCGCTGGCTTTTTGATATAAGTGCCAAAAAAATTAAAGTGTTGGTTCATCCGCAATCAATTTTGCATTCTGCCGTAGAATTCAAAGACGGCTCTATCGTGGGTCAGATGGGCGTGCCTGATATGCGCCTACCTATTCATTTTGCTTTGTTCTATCCAGATAGGGTGGCATCCAATAGAGTTCCACGTTTGGACCTGGTGAAGCTAGGTTCGCTCACTTTTGAGCCACCCGACTTCAAGAAGTTTCCCTGTCTTTTAATGGCGCAAGAAGTGGCCGAATCAACCGCAACATTGCCTTGTGTACTCAATGCAGCAAACGAAGTGATTGTGGACAGTTTTCTGAAAGACCTCTTACCATTTAAACAAATACCTAAGCTTCTTGAAGCAGTCTTAAGCTTGCACAAACCGGTTAAAAACCCTGATTTGGACGATATTTTTGAGGCTGATGCCTGGGCTCGCAAAGAAGCTTTTCGGCTTGTTCAGGCTCCAATATCATCCATTTAAGTCGTTTTCGTGTTAGCATTTCTGCCACCTGGAACACATAAATAGGACTCGATTCATGGTTTTGACAAACACTAAAGTTAACGTGATAGATCATCCCCTGGCCGCGCAAGCGCTAACTAAGTTACGCGACTTCCAAACAGTGAGCCATGATTTTCGCTTCACTGCCCTTAGATTGAGTCAGTATCTCGTTTATGAAGCGATGCGCGACCTTAAGGTTAAAGAGGTTGGAGTGGAAACACCGCTTGGTCCCGGCAGTGGAACAGCGATTGTCGATTATGTAATTTTGGCTCCGGTGCTTAGAGCTGGTCTCATTTTGGCTGAAGCTGCGCAAGACTTGATGCCTAACTCACGCATTTATCACATTGGTCTCAGGCGCGATGAAGAAACGCTTGAAGCAAAGTCTTATTACGCCAAACTTCCAGAGTCTTTGCCGCCGGATTGCCGTACTTATGTGCTTGATCCGATGTTAGCCACTGGTGGCTCTGCCTGTGCAGCCATTTCGCTCTTTGCTAAAATGGGCGTGCAAAACATTCATCTGGTGTCTTTTCTGGCTGCTCCAGAAGGCGTTAAGCGCGTACACGAACATTTTCCAAATGTGGTCATCACCACTACTTCCATTGATAATAACCTGAACGAATTTGGTTATATCGTGCCGGGACTTGGCGATGCTGGCGATAGAATTTTTGGAACATAAAAAAGAGAGCATCACCGTATGTGGTGCCCCCTATTCTATTTGACTTGTAAAGAGTCTCTGGATTCTTAGTTTCTAGTTATTCTTCGTCGAGTTTGAATCCGACTTTCATTGTCACTTGAAATTCGGCTATTTCGCCCTCTTTGATGCGACCGCGAAAATCAGTCGCTTCAAACCAGCGCAATCCGGTCAAAGACTTGGAGGCACGTTTTACTGCGTTTTCTGCCGCATCGGCGAAACTTTTTTCTGAAACACCAACTATTTCGGTTATTTTGTAGACATTGTGTGAATCTGACATTTGCCACCTCTTAAGGATTAATCTATTAACTAATTTAAAACTATTGAAAACCGCATTGGAGTTGAGCTTAATCCTAGTGTGACAATGATTTACCCCTTACACTATAAACATGCAAAACCTAAAAACCTATATTGATACAAACGGTCCGATGCCCTGGGCTACATGCGCCAAGGCTTTCGCTCGACTGCTTACAAGCGAATCAGGCCAAGAGAGCGAAAAATTGACTTTGCCTCTGAATCTGGCTTCTTTTCAAATAGACGAATCAACTAAAGAATTAAGTCTTGCGCAGACAGCCAGCGAAAATGACTTTGCTTATCAAAGTCCAGAATTTTGTTTGGAGCGCCCAACCGATGAGCGGTCTATTGTTTATAGTCTTGGTTTGGTGCTTTATGCCTGTTTGACAGGTGCACCTGCGTTTGTCGATAAATCAGCCGAGCGTTTGAGCGAGTTACAGGTAAGTGAAATGCCCCGTCCTGTGAGCAGCCGTATTTTAAACGAGTCTGTGCCAGTTGAACTTGATACTTTGCTTGGCAAAGCTATAAACAAGAATCCCAAAAAACGTTTCATTGATTCAAAAACTCTTGGACTGGAGCTGGAGAAACTGCAAACGAATTCAAATCTGTACAAACCAAGCAAGCAATCGGTCTTTAAATTTCTTTTTCTGTTTGCCTTAGCGCCAATTATTTCATTTTCTTTATCACATAATTCATACACTCAAAAACTTATTGCCGATAGTCATCCTCAAGCAAGACAGCCATACCATCTTAGTCTTGATTCGGGTGATTATAGATTGCAGATGGAATTCGACGACAATAAAATTGAGCCGGATAAGTCAAAAAAGCAAATTCAAATTCTGAATTTGATGACTAGAAAAATCATGTTTGCTACAACGAAACGCAAAACTTTTAAAGAAGCAGTCGAGGAAGCGGTCCGTCGGCAGCTCGATTTGAAGGGGGCCGATTTGAGCGGGCAAGATTTGAGTGGTGCTAATCTTCATGGTGCCAAATTTGCCAAAGCCTTTTTTATCAAATCTAAATTGAATAACGTCAATTTTTATTCTTGCTTTTTAGATGGTGCCGATTTTCGAGATGCCACTATGAATAACTGCATGCTAGGCGATGTTCATGCGGTACAAACAAATTTTTCTGGTGCTAATTTGAGCGGTTCGCAAATGCTAAATTCATTTTTCTTGCAATCTAATTTTATGGACGCAAACTTAAGCCGTTGCGATTTGACCAATTCAAAATTAAATCAAGCTAAAATGGTAAGAGCTAATCTAACTGGTGCAATAACCAAGAATGCCACTCGTAATGCCGACTTCTGGGATGGCGCCAAAGTTACAGAAGCACAGCTTAAGGACATGATTACTTTACAGTTAAGTAAATAAGATCATTGAAATCGTATCTCTATGAGTTTGCGAGTTTCATCGTCAATCAAAGTTGGTTTTCTTGTGGTCTCATCAATAAGCACCATTACCTCTTCAGATGCGGCACAACACTTATCATTCAGGTAGATCACTTGTGCGATTTTGACCGAGCTTTTGCCAAATGAGTTTATTTTTGTTCCTATTTCTGCGGTCCCTGGAAAATTCATCTCGGACAGAAAATCGAGATTCATGCTTGCTATAACGAAGGTTTTTCCCGCACCGCTCAAAGCGTCCATTCCATCAAAAAAGGTGGCTACCCGTCCTTGTTCTAAAAGAGTTGAGAAAACAGCATTGTTGACGTGTCCTAAAGCATCCGTGTCGCTATAGCGCAGAGGAACTGATGTCCAACATTTAAATGATGATTTGTCGACTTGGCGTTTTGTCATTCGGTAGAATTTTTTACTGCCAGTCCTTCTAGTTCAAGACTGCCTTTGACTGCTATCGTTTCCCCTGGTTTGAGTCCAGAGAGTACTTCACTCTTGCCACCATATACGGGGCCAACTTGTATTTTGCGTTCTTCAAATGTATCTGGCGATTTTTGAACATAAGCTAAGTGAGCTTCACCCACTTTTTGCACAGCCTCAGCAGGTATAACTAGCGCATTCTTGGTGGCAGTGCGCACTACCATTTTGCCAAACATATTGGGATGGAGCAAATCGAGACTGTTGTCTACAGTAGCTCTTATAGGCAATGTTCTAGTCTTAGGGTCCATTATGTTGCCTATGTTGTCTACTACTCCACGGAAGGTCTGCTCCTGGAAGCTATCTACAATTACCACTGCAGGCTGGTGTCGTTTGACATAACGGATATCTTTTTCGAAGACTTGAGCGAACATCCATACTGTTGATAGGTCTGAAATTTCAAATAGTTTGTTTGACGAGTCTACTAGTTGTCCCACATCTACTTGTCTTTCGATCAAGGTGCCTGAGCGGGGAGCGACAATGTTGAATATGTCATCTATTTTTCGTGTTTTGAGCACATCGTCAACTTCATTTGGCATGATACCAAATAGTCTTAAGCGCTCTTTGGTGCTGACCACTACAGAGTTTATTTTATCCTGCAAGTTTTTCAGCATCACTCGCGCTTCTTCAAATTCTCCTTCAGACAACTCCAAATTAGATCGTGCGGCAATTCCTTCTCCATAGAGCAATTTATTGCGCTCATATTGTTTTTTAGCCAGCGAAAATTTGACTTTAGCTTGCTCCATATCAGCTTCTAGAATCATTACTTTTTCAAGTAATTCTGATTCAAGTTTAGCCACTTCGTCACTTCGCACAGTAGTTAGAATCTGACCTTTTTTGACCATGTCGCCAACTTGAACGTCAACGTCTTCGACTCGTCCTGGCACCATAGAAAGCACTGGGGTGGTTTGGTAATCGTTCTCTTTCACTTCGCCTTCTAATATAAGTTCGACCGGCAAAGACTGATAGACCACTTTATAAGTTGTAAGACCGATTTTTTCCAGTTGTGATTTGGTTAGTCGCAGAATTCCATCATTTTCGTGTTTACTTAAAGGAGCAGTATGAGCCGCGCTTGTGTCATTGCTTTCGTTTGTGAAAAACTGACACCCGCTAAGTAGCGAAATCGAAATTATGGCGACTGTAGCAAATTGGAATTTCATTCAGGCTTCTCGAGATTTTTTACAGGCTCTTGCTCAGGCTCCGGTTCTTTTTCGGGGAAAGCATAAAGCGGTAAGGCTTCGGCAGTTTGCGATGCTAGTTCCATATCAGATTCTACCTGCTTCATTTTGCCTGAGCTAGGGCGGAAATATAAATAAATGCAGGGAAGAACATACAAAGTTAAAAACGTACAGAAAATCATTCCACCGATAATCACTATTGCAAAGGGTTTCTGTGTTTGAGCCCCAATCTCATTTGATAATGCCGCTGGTAACAATCCTACTGCTGCAATAGCTGCGGTCATCAATACCGGTCGCATTCTAGTGATGGCGCCTTTATAAACAGCCGTTCGAATGGGTACTCCGTTCAATCGCAATTCATCAACAAATGAGACCAACAAGATGCCGTTTTTCACCGCCAGCCCAAATAAGGCGATAAATCCAACGCCTGCAGATATTGAAAAATAAGTCTTGGTCACGAACAAAGACAAAACGCCACCGATAGCAGCAAGTGGGATAACTGAAAAAACAACCATTGCGCCGCTTAGAGTGCCGCAAGCAAAATATAGAATAACCAGAATTACACCAAGCGTAATGGGCAAGACCACCATCAGTTGATTTGATGCTTCTTTTTGGCGTTCGAACTCCCCGCTCCAGATGACCGAATAGCCTTGGGGCAATTCTAATTTATTGACTTTTGCTTGTGCTTCCTCTACTGCTGTAGCCAGGTCGCGTCCGCGTACATTGGCTCTTATTGTGGCAAGGCGACTTCCACCTTCTCGCCAGATTTGCGTTGCTCCCATTGATTCTTTTACTTTTGCAATTTGCGAAAGGGGAATTTTGACCCCACTTGGAGTGTCGACTAGAATTTGTTCTAAGTCTTCAGATGTGTTTCGATAGGCTTCGGCAAGACGCACAATTACATTGTATCTGCGTTCTTCTTCTATTGCCACGGTAGCCGTTTTGCCACCCAGTTCGATTTCTACCAGATCTTTTAAATCATCTACTGTAAGACCGTAGCGAGCCGCAGCAACACGATCTATTTCGATTTTTAGTTGGGGTTGACCCATCAGGGGATCAACGATGACATCGACAATACCAGGTGTGGTGCGCATCATAGCTCCCACTTTCACAGCAGTTTGCTCAAGCGTTTCAAGTTCGGGACCGGAGACTTTGGCTACAAGCGAACCTTGAACCCCAGACAAGGCTTCGTCTAAAGTTGTCTGAATGTATTGAGTGAAGTAATATTTGACGTTTGGAATTTCTTCCAAATCTTTTTTCATCATTTCAATTAGTTTTTCTTTGTCTTCATGCATTTCTTTGGGCCATTCGGCAAATGGCTTAAGACCAATGAAGAACTCAAGATCGGCAAATCTGTTAGGGTCGGAGCCGTCGTCGGGACCGCCTGCTTGTGAGAGCACACCTGTCACTTCTGGGTATTTGAGCAATTTTTCTCTAATCTGGCTACAGATGCGATTGGCTTCTAACAGAGTTATGCTACCTGGTTTAATGGTGCCTCTAAGCCAGATGTTGCCCTCTTCCAGGTGAGGCAGAAATTCGCTTCCCATGCTGAGATAAACAGGCACTATTGCAGCAAATGCGCCAATAGCAAGAATTATTACAAGCCAGCGTAATTTGAGCGCAAAATGCAAAGTTGGTGCATAAAATTTGCGCGCCAGAATAACAATGAAACTTTCTTTTTCTCTTGGTGGGTGATTGGGAAACCAAAAAGAGCATAAAACAGGAACAAGAGTTAGGGCGCAGAGTCCAGCACCTATAAGGGCTGTAACCATTGTGGTAGCAAGAGGACGAAATAACTTGCCCTCGACACCTGTGAAGGCAAAAATGGGCAAGAAAGTAGCAATGATTACAATAATTCCCGACACAAGTGGCGCTGCCACTTCGCAGGCTGATTCTCTTAGAATTTGTAGTCGTTGCAATGGCGTTTTATTTGGCCCTGCTTCAGAGAAAAAACGCACGATGTTTTCAGTCATTACCACCGCACTGTCAACTAGAATGCCAAAATCTATTGCGCCCAGGCTGAGCAGGTTGGCAGGCACACCGAAAATATTTAGACCAATGAATGATATCAATACCGATACTGGTATCACGATTGCAGTGATAACAGCCGGAACTATGTCGACTAAAAACAAACAAAGAAAAATAAAAACCAATACGATGCCGGTTGCGACGTTGTGACTGACTGTTTTAACAGTTCTGTCAATAAGAGTTGAGCGGTCATACAGAGTCTCGAAAGTGACACCGGGAGGTAATTTTTTCAAGATACTGGGCAAGCGTTCTTTAAGTTCAGCCAATACTTGTGAAGGGTTTTCATCTCTACGCAAGAGAACAATGCCTTCTACTACGTCATCTTCGTGGTCATGGCCAACCTGACCTCTGCGCACTAGTGGTTCGATTGCAACTTTGGCGACGTCACGAATTCGAATAGGAATGCCTTCGCCGTGGGCTTTGATCACTATTTCTTCGATGTCACCAACACCTGTAAGTAAACCCATTTCGCGAATTATTAGAGCCTGTCCGTTGCGCTCCAGAAAGCCACCGCCGGAGGTGGCGTTGGCGTGCGATACAGCGTTAAATACTTCTTGCAGAGTTATGTCATATGCCCGCAGTTTGTGCGGATCTATTTGAATTAAATATGATTTTGTCGGACCGCCTTGACTAATTACGCCAATTACGCCAGGTATTTGTCTGAAAAGTCGCTCCAGCTCCCACTGTTGAAAGGATCGTAACTCCATTGGAGTGAAATATCGACTGTGCAAAGCGTATCTGTAAATCTCGCGAAGGGATCCTACTTCTGGCTCCAGTTGCGGATTTGCGTCTGGCGGCAACTCGACTCGAGTAAGGCGTTCGAGTACTTGTTGTCTTGCTAGTGAGACAGGTGTTCCATCTGAAAAGGTTGTGGTAACTACAGATAATCCATATAAAGACAAAGAGCGCAAGCGAATTTGTCTGGGAATACCTAAAAGCTCTTTTTCCATAGGGATGGTGACAAGCTTTTCTACTTCTTCGCCCCCTTTGCCAGGATAAAGAGTAATAATTCTTACTTGTGGATTAGAAAGCTCAGGATAAGCCTCTAGCGGCAATTTCTTCCAAGCTAATAAACCAACGGCAATTATCACACCAGTAACGATGAGCGTCATATACCGGCTCTTAAGCGAATGTTCTACTAGCCAGTTTATTGCAGAATGCACTTTGTTAGCTCACGTGAATTTTGGGGCGTTGTTCGGGGTCGGTTTCCTCTGCTCTTAAAATTTCTCTGGTCACAGGAGCTATTTCACCTTCTCCAAGGAATATATATTTGAATACATAACCCAATGGATGACCTTCCGTCCAACCGAAATAGGCGTGCGGAATAGTTTTTGTACGGTCTCTTATGTCGAGCAGTATGGCTGCGATGGCATTTGGTACTGCCGAGCTTTGACAACGCAAAACTTTGTTGCCATCGACCAGATGTCCAGTCACGTGCAACACATTGTCTATAAATTCCGATGCGTCTTGTACTCTTACCTCAAGAAAAATTAGCTGCGCTTCTTCTGGAGTTAGTTTGTGCACGCGTCTGGTTTCGGCTTCTTTGGCGTTGTATTCCATTCCGCCTGGTCTGTGCGAAAGGATTGAAATCTCACCTTCTTTGAGCAACGCTTCCTGAAAGAAACTTTCAGCTACATCGTCATAAGAAACTTTCTGTATGCGCAATTCAAGAGAGCGCACAGTGCGCGAAAGTAAAGACGATGCCAGTATTGCCCCAATAAAGAATGAGGCGATGTGTAGACCTTCGGGACGTTCGATTATGTTTGCAATTAGTGTGTATAAAAACACGCATGTAATAACTGCAAAAGCAGATCGTTTGAATTGGCTGATTTTCCAGTAAGTGAGCGTGACTGCAAACGAATCGCAAGTCATTAGCACAAGCACTCCAGTGGCGTAAGCTCCTGCTTGAGCGTCTACATTGGCTTTGAATATGAGCGTCACAGCGAAAGCTACAATCAAAAAGAAGACTACAAGCGGTCGCATCGCGGCCGACCAGTTTGGGGCCATGCCGTATCTGGGCAAATAGCGTGGCACTAAATTCAGTAGTCCAGCAAGCGCCGATGCACCAGCGAACCATAAGATAGCAATTGTACTTGCGTCGTAAATACTGCCCCATGTGTGACCCATGAGCGAATGAGCTAGATACGAAATAGCGCGTCCATTTGCGTCTCCGCCCTCTACAAAAGCTTCTGGCGGAATTAAAAAGCTGGTGGCGAAACTGCTCGTCATGAGCATAAAGGCCATAATTAGAGCTGCAGTTAAAAGTAGTTTTCTTGTGTTCTTAATACGACCGGCTGGATTTTCCTGAGTATCATCGGGATTTCCGCGTACGTGCGGCATGACTGCTACACCCGTTTCAAAACCGGAGAGTCCTAGCGCCAGCTTGGGAAAGACGAGCATAGACATGCCAATCATTGGCCAAATCGAATGATATGTGCTAGTTAGGCGAGTTTGCCAGTTGGAAAATAGTTCGGGATGATGGAAGAGATTATCCATCGCCACACCAATAGTGACGGCGTTCACTAAAAGATACGTGCTCACTATGACAGTGGATAGTCCGATTGCTTCTTTGAAGCCTGTGAGGAAAATCATTCCTAACAAACCTAGCAATCCAAGTGTAATTACCACTCTATCGAGCATCATTGCAGGCAGCGCCTGTTGAATCAGCGGATTCTCGACAATGTGAGCAGTGGCATCGGCAGCAGAAAGAGTAATAGTAATGATGAAGTCTGTACAGGCAAATCCAAGTAGAACTAGTACGAAGGTCTTGCCTCTCCAGCCCGGAAAGAGGCGTGATAACAGAGACAGACTTCCCTGTCCATGCGGGCTTATGCGACTGACAGTGGAATAGACAGGCAAGGCGCCAAAGAGGGTTAAGAAAATTAGGATAAATGTGGCGACAGGTGAAAGTAGCCCGGCTGCTAAATATGCGATGCCGGGCTGATATCCAAGAGTGGAAAAGTAATCTACCCCGGTGAGGCACATTACTTTTGGCCACCAATCCTGGTGTGTTTCTTTTTCTTTGCCTCGTTGTCGAATTCCTTCGAAGAACCAGATCAGAAATTTGTTTTTCAGTCGATCACGAGATGTCATCTTGATTAAGCTTGAGCCTTATTGTCGCTTTTTACCAGTTCAAGATCTATTTCGAAGTTGATTTCATCACCAACCATCGCTCCGCCGTTATCCAATGTTTTGTTGTATGAAACACCGAAGTCTTTGCGATTCAGTTTGCCTTTTGCGCTCACTCCCATGTGTGGAGCACCTTTGACCATTACAGGCTTGGAGAGCGCTTCTGCATTGAGGGTTACTTTTTTAGTGACACCATGCATGGTGAAATTGCCTTCAAGAGCGAACGCACCGTTTTTACCTGGCACAACTTTGGTCGATACAAATTTCATGGTGGGATACTTTTCAGTATCAAGGAAATCGCCGGCCTTCAAATGTTCATCGCGCTTAGGCTCTTGAGTGGAAATAGTTTTTGCATCAATGGTCGCATCGACGAAAGCCTTGGTCAAAGTTTTACCATCGTACTTTACTTTGCCAGTTACTTGACCAAAATTGCCGCGGACATTAGAGACCATCATGTGTCTTACAGTAAAATTGACCGCTGAGTGTGCAGTATCAATGTCCCAGGAATCAGCACTAGTAGGAGCAGTTTTAGCAGTTGCTTTAGTTGTTTCTGTTTTTGCCGGTGTTGCGTCTTTCGCCATAGTGGGCAAACTGCAGGCAAAGCCCAACAAAAGGGCCGCTGCGAAAAACATTTGCTTCATTTCAATTCCTCATTTAGGGGTGTTTTTGTCCATATTCAGTACAGTCTGCCATTCGTTTTCTTGTACAGGCTGTATCGATAACCTGCTGCCTGGTTGGACGACCAACATTTTTTCAAGTGCTGGGCTAGACTTCAATTCTTGCAAAGAGATAAGTCTTTTAAGTCTACGTACAAATTTTACGTCAACCATGTACCAGGTGGGATTGTCCAATCTACTCTTTGAGTCATAGTATTTAGATTTAGGGTCAAAAGCCGTGTGGTCTGGATATCCAGCTTTACATACCTCAGCAATTCCAACTATGCCAATAGCCGGTTTGCCGTCTTTCGTTTTAGCGTTGCTGTGATAAATCAAAACCTGGTCGCCAGGTTTTGCGTCGTCTCTAAGTGAGTTGCGTGCCTGGTAATTGCGAATTCCTTCCCAGTAGCAGGTTTTGTCTTTTTCTAGATCGTCAATAGAATATACTTCTGGCTCGGTTTTGAACAACCAGTATCTGGTGCCTTTGTCTTTTGCTGCCATTGACTACCTGCGATCTCGTTAATTACTTACTGTCAGATCGGCGAAGTATAACACCAAACTAAGTATCAGCGATTTATGTAATTGTGATCGAAGTGTGATGAAGTTATCGAGTAACAAAGCGCTTCAGGCGGTGTCCTACAAGGTCTTGTTCTACTTTGTTTGTGCAATTTAGTGATTGGTATTGGTGACTTGCTACATATGGATTATATTGCTGCATAGAATAATTGACTGGAACACTGATTGGTGTAGCCATCTGCGGTGTCATCTGCATTGGCATCTGGGCATATTGATTGTAAGACTGCATACTTGGATGTGTGTCGTTTAATGGGATCATGCTAGGAAAGGTGTTTTCAGCAGCTTGAATAGCACCTGCTGAATTTTGGAAGACATCTTCATGCGTATTTTTGTTTGAGGCTTGAGCTGAGTCTCTTTGATATGCATTTAAACCGACTAGGCTGATTACTATTGCAAGAAAGACGCCAGAAAAGATTTTGATTTTGAGTATTTTGGCTGAATTGTCTGGACGCTCAGCGCAACCACAAAGACATCCATTGCTTGCCACTGCTTGCTTGGAGTGCAAGTGACTTTGATCGTGTGCATTGGGCACAGGGGCTTGATTATGAGCATGCGAAGAAGATTGCTCGATTTCGTGCAATTCCTCTCTTAATTCAGGTGGTGTTGGAAACATTTCTTCTATCCTTGATTGGAGCCACCCAATAGCCCTCACTTGACATTCTGGGCGCTAGCTCATTAGTAGTCAAGCAAAAGGTGGTGAAATTACGTAGAAGTAATCTCGATCCGCATTTCAACTGCATTTCCAGCCGCTCAAAGATGAGAGCGCGATAATATTACCGGTGGTGGCTACCTAGAAGTCTGTGACTTCAGTCGTTACAACCGAATCTTCTAGGTAGACCAAACGCCGGGGTGTAGTGGGGCTGGAGTGAGCTTGCTTGTAGTTGAGTTTGTTTGGTCTGATTCTGGTTGGACGCATATGCTGGCTGCGCGAAGAAATCAGATTTCAATTCCATTTTTGGTTCTTCTTTTTTCGAACCAAGAGCTTGTTCTCTGTCGAGTGACATGAAATAGCATAGAGTGCAGAGCATTGCCCCACCTATTAGGACAATAGCAGCCACTCTAAGCATAGTGTCCAGGAAAGGATTTTCTGGTTTTGCAACTTTAGTCATAACAACAGCTTGTGATTTTGCAGCTTGATGATGAGCAAAATATCTTTCCATTACTTCTCCGATGGTATGCCACTCTCGTTCGAAATCGGGTGGAACATGATATGAATAGAACATCGCCAATACTCCCAGTATTAGAGCCGTTTCGTTCAATTCAAAAACTTGTTTCCGCTACATACAGTTTTAAGGCCGCTCAGGGGGGAAGTCAAGAAAACTAATATGTCAAGCTGTTGCGCTATGTTTCAAAATGTAAAGCAAAATGTTAAGCAGAGCTGAAGCGCCGAAATCCGCATCAGCACTTTATTTTTACAATTAGTCTGAAGACTCCCAAGTGTACTCAGTTACACCCGGTGATTTTCTTGTCACAGTTTTTTTGACGTTTATATTATTGATTCGTTTTTGTGTTGTTCGAGTGTTGATTGACTGGGGAAATACATCGCCCGAGTAAATCATCTCTTGTTCGGCTGTGCCCAATTTGTCTTTATTGGCTTTGCCCATATTAGTGTCTAACTGACCCAGACCCGAGCCTATTAGATGTGTAATTGGTTTTTGATGATCTTTATAATATGCCGTGTTGTATTGTCTCCAAATTGGAGCCGCTACTGTTCCTCCCGTTATTTTGGTAGACGAGCCTACCGGCTGGTTTTTTGAGTTTCCTGTCCAGACCACAGTGACCAAGTCTGGAGTGAATCCGGCAAACCATAAATCCTTGCCATCATCAGCGGTGCCGGTTTTACCGGCGGACGCAATTCCCTTTATGCGAGACGCTGTTCCGGTACCTGAGGCAACCACTTCTTTCAATATGTCTACTAGTTCTACAACTGGTCGCTCGTCCATCACACGCTCAACTTCAGGATCGAAAGTGGCAAGCGTTTTTCCTTTTTCGTTTTCTATCTTGCGTATAAAGCGAGGCTTAACTCGAACACCACCCCGCGCAATAGTGCCGTATGCGGTGGCAATAGATAATGGCGATGCCGCAGATGCGCCAAGCGAAAGTGCCATTGTGGGTGCAAGAGTTTCGTTTATTCCCATTCTGTTTGCCACACTTACTATAGGGGAAATACCTACTTGCTGTGCCACTCTTACTGCGCATACGTTTTTGGAATATTTGAGTGCTTCGGCCACGGTGATCATGCCTGAATATTTTTCATCGAAATTTTTTGGTTTCCAAATAGGATTTTTTTCGTCGTTTTCGTCTACCACAGATAAAGGCGAATCAGAAATCATACTGGATGGACTGATGGCTCCACCTTCAAATGCTGTCAGATACACCATTGGTTTGAAAACGGATCCCATTGTGTGTGGATGCACTGCAGAGTTCCACTGATTTTCTAAATATTGTCCGCTGCCACCAACTAGTGCCACCACCGATCCATCGTTTAAATTTATGGAAGCAAGAGCCGCCTGGTCTATGCCTTTTGGAAGACGAGCATTTTTTATTACGGTCTCGGCAGCATTTTGTGCTTTTGAATCAAGGCAAGTATAAACTTTGATTCGCTTCGAGCCTGTGTAAGGAAGCAGTTCTTTCACTTCCTGAGCCACAAGACTTGAATAGTACGGATATTTTGGAACGAAAATTTTAGTGGCTATTGTGTCTTGGGCTTGCCTGAAAACAAGTGGTTGATTAATTGCCCAATCAGCTTCTTCTTGTGATATCAAGCCGGTTTCGTACATGGCGTTTATGACATACTGTTGTCTTTGAATTGCTGTTTTAAGATTCTCTTTGTCACCCAGTATCGATGGAGACTTGATTATGCCTGCAAGAAAAGCCGATTCACCAATAGTTAATTGACTGGCGTGTTTGTCAAAATAGGTCTTGGCTGCTGCTTCTACACCGTATGCGCCGGAGCCAAAATAAATTTGATTGAGATAGAGTTCGAGGATTTTTTCTTTAGAATATTTTGATTCTATTTGCTGTGAGACTATCGCTTCTGCAATTTTGACAGAGATATTTCGTTTCTGGGCCGCAAAGAAAATGTTTTTGGTCAGTTGTTGGGTGATGGTCGATCCGCCCTGGACCTGGTGACCTTTAGAAATGTTGGTTAGCATAGCGCGCAAGATACCTTCCCAACTAACGCCTGAATGTTGGAAAAAACTTCGGTCTTCAGCCGCGATGACAGCCTTAACTATATTTTGCGAAATCTTGGACATAGCAATAATTTCGCGTCTTTCTTTAGCGGGAAAAGAGCAAATTAATTTATCGTCTTTGTCGTACAAAACTAGCTCAGTGCCGGGCTGATACGATTCTAAAATAGACAGGTCAGGCACTTTTAGATAGTCGAGCCAGACAAAAACGGCAAGTATTGAAACTACCAGAGCCAAAATTAAGGTGAAGCTCGACATAGTTACTTTCAGTGACATGAAAACCATGTCGAAAACAGGCTTGACTCCGCCAAAGTCATTTAGTCTTTGAAAATTGTCTTTATTCGGCTTAGGCGCCCTTCGTCTCATTTGAACCTTTGTGATAATCTAGTCTTGATGGACTTAACTACCGGCATACTACTTATTATTTCTATTGCCCTTTTGGTCATTCCACCTGTCATTTTGTTGTGGCCACTTGTATCTTCAGTTGCCGACAGAATCAGTGGAAAGAAAAGCGGGGCCAAGGAAATCGCCGATCTCAAAAAGCGCATTTGTACGCTTGAGACTGTCATTGGCGATTTGCAGAACAAAGTGCACGTTATTGAAGAATCTTCGGATTTCAAAGATAAGCTGATAGAGGACTCTAAGGTCAAGACGCCTTAGTATTTACGCTATCTGGTTTTTGGAAGAAAAGCACAGCCACAGTGGCAGATAACGTGAAAAATATAAGCACGAAGAAAGCAGAGTTGAAGCTGCCTGTTTTTTCAGCGATCAGTCCAGTTAGATACGGCGCTAAGATGCCAGACAAGGCAAAGAATGTGTCCATTAAACCAAGGCTTGTAGCGGCTCTGTCTTTGGCAAGGTCAGTGTTCAGAGCATAAAAGGCGGCGTTTGGCATCAGTCCAAATCCAAGGCCAAGCGATATGAAAAGCAAACTAAGGTTTAAGTCATGGATGTACATCATCGGAATAAAGCACAATCCAGACAAAAGCTGACAAATCCAAATCATGTGGGAGCGCGAGGCGCGCATACTACCAGTCTTTTTCCAGATATAGTCTGAAATAAAACCGGCGCTCATCAGCATCACCGCAGCAGTGAGCCAGGGGGCGATGAGATAGATTCCTATTTCTTTCAGTTTTAGGTGATACGTAGCTTCAAAATATCCAGGCAGCCAGGTGAGAGCAAAAAACAACAAATAGCCAAATGCGAAAAAGGCGAAGTTATTTGCCATCAAGGATGGATTCAAAAGCATGAATTTCCATGTGGTAGTTCCCAAGCTCAGATGATGATGTCGCATCTCAGCATCGCTTTTATCGCGATTGACTGCCTGACCATCGCGGATGTGACGCAGTTCCGCTTCGTTTACATGCTTTGAATTTTCCGGATAGTCGCGAAAAAGGAAATACCAGACCACCGCCCAGACTATGCCTATAGCACCAAGACAAACGAACATCAATTTCCAGCCAAATGCCAGAATGAGATTAACGATGAGCGGAGCGCCTATAACCGATGCCATTGGAACGGCAGCAAGACCTATAGCAGTTGACCTTGCGCGCTCATCGGTAGGCAACCAGTCGGCAACTACGCGAGTGAGTGCTGGAAAGTGTGGACCTTCTGCAAGTCCAAGCAAAGTTCTGAATGTAAATAACACGCTGAAACTGCTCGCAAGTCCCATCATGGCTGTGATGGCCGACCAGAGTATGGCAGCGCCCGACCAGATTTTGCGTGCTCCCCACTTGTCGACCATCAGTCCACCGCCAGTGGTCATAATCATGTAGCCAACAGCAAAAGCAGCGGCAACTGCTCCAAATTGACTTTCACTGAAGCCAAATTCTTTGCGAATTGGGGTGATTGCGTATGAAATGGCTGAGCGGTCTAAATAGTTGACCAGTGTAATAAAGAAAGCTAGACCAAGGATGACCCAGCGATAATTGGATGCTTTGCCTCCGATTTTTTGGTTTTCTTTAGCAAAAGTATCAATTTGGGACGCCTGAGGGTTTTCCATGTCTAATTTGTCTTATATGGGGAACTATCAAATTACATGATGTTTTAAATAAAGACTTTAATTACTAGACACCGCAGCGGGGATCATCCATGAACAGAATAAGATTCGACGTGACAGCATTGGCTTTGGTTTTGGGGCTAGGACTAATGTCTGTCGGTCCGGTCAATTCTCAAGAAGTAGTTGATGAAGTTTCTGAGGTGGCGGACGGTCCTGGGTTTATGGTTTCAGAACAAGTAGCCGAAATGCCAGGAGGCGATACTTTTGCTATGCGTATGCGCCATGGAGGACCTCACGGCGGCTCTTACGGTGCTTTTGGTGGCGGCATGGCTATGGGGGCTAGTTGTCCATATCTTGAAGGTGAAAACAAACTGAGCGACGAGCAATTTGAGAAGTTTTATCAAATCAAAAACAGAATGAAAGATGACATGGGCAACAAGATGGTCGAAATGAGTAAGTTGCGTCGTCAGTTTTGCGATGAATTAAATCGAGAGTCAATCGATGCCAAAGCAATATCTAAATTGGAAGACCGAATGGCTGCACTCAAAGGTGAAACTTCTAAGGTCTTTACTGGTGCTGCCTTGGAGATGATGAATGTTCTTACTCCCGAACAGCGTAAGATTCTGCGTCAAAAAATGGTGCGCGGTTCCAGCATGGGTATGGGCATGGGACATTGTGAAATGGGAATGGGTAGAGGAGCTGGCATGATGATGAATTCTCCTCGACTTCGTCACCATAGGGGTGGAGATAAATAGCATGGATTGTTTTAAATTCAAAAAATCTTTCGTCTTTGCCACTTTGGCTTCTGTTTTTGCGCTTGGACAAAGTGCATTTGCTATTGATGCTGCTGGACTTACTGACATCATTCGCAATGCAAACATCCTCAAATATGATAAGTCTCCAAAAGTCACCATTGGTGGTGCTCAAATAACCACCTCGGTTGACCCCATGGGACCATCGGGAAAAACTTCTGATCAAGATTTGAAAATTGACGCTTTGCTTGTAGCGAAGGCATTATATGATGCCGCTCCGCCAGATTTGACAAGTTGCAAAATCATTTTTTCAAATGGTGGCAAAGACGCAAAATACACTATCATTTCGCGTCAGAAAGTATCTGAATACAGCTCAGGTTCGGTCAATGCTCAAGAATTATTGAGTTCGCTTTCACTAACAGCAGTGGTTCAAGAAAACCAGCCCGAGCTGGTGGAAGGTCCTTTTTACGAGCGCCGAATTCTTGTATGGGAGCGCATCGAGAACTTGCGTAAGCAAGGGACTGGGGTTAAGCCATTTGAGCATTTGTATTCTGAACTCGAAGTTTCTATTAAGGCTAATGACGATCAAAAGACAATTTTCAACAAATTGACTTCGCTTGAAGAAAAGCTTTCAGGTCAAGAAACGCAAATGGCGCAAGCTAAAAAAGTGGCTCAGGGCAAAGGTATTTACGGCAATTTCAAAGGTTCGACCCCACCTTCACAAAACCAAACTCAATCACAATCTCAAAATAAAGTTACGAATTACAATGACTTACCATCAGATATTCAGTCGTTAATTCAATCGATAGAAGGTCGAATGAAAATTGCACAGCAGATATTAAGGTCACGAGGCGATCAGGAAGGTCTCAGCGAGTCCGGTGTATTGTGTGAAGATATGCACAGTTTAGCTAAAAGTCGATCTTTCCCAGCGTTTTACAGAAGAGTGCAGGATTTCAATCGTTTCCTGCAAAATAAACGTATCGACTCAGCAAATGTTGCCAATTCTGGACGCTAATCGTTCGTCGTTAGAGGATTAAAGCCATACAAGAACCTCCTTTAGCTGACTCCAAGCGCAAAGCAACCGACCCACTGTTGGGGGTAGTATTGGACGGGCGCTATATGGTTGAAGAGCGGATTGGTTCAGGCGGAATGAGTGTAGTCTATCGTGCCAGACACCTGCGATTGAATCGAGCAGTAGCAATTAAGACTCTGAAATTGCAGATTGATACAAAGCCCGTTTATCGCGAACGATTCCAGCGTGAGATAGACAGTTTAAGTGCTCTCAATCATCCCAATGTGGTGACAGTGACAGATTGTCTCATTGACGATCAAGGGCAACCATATGTGGTGATGGATTTGCTTAAGGGCAAGAGTCTCGATAAGATGCTCAGTGAGCAAGGTCCGCTTACTGTGCCATGTTTTGCTAATATCGCCTTGCAGATTTTAAGTGCCATTGAGCACGCGCATCGAAACGGAGTGGTGCATCGCGATATTAAACCAGGTAATATCGTGTTGATGGACGAAGATGCTGGATACGCAAAAGTAGTAGATTTTGGTTTAGCAAAGCTCGGGCAAGAAAACAACAAGCTCACTCATTCGGGCGAAATTTGGGGCAGTCCACCCTATATGAGTCCGGAGCAATGCAAAGGCGAAGCGACAGACAATAGATCGGATATTTATTCTGTTGGCTGTGTTTTCTATGAAATGCTAATGGGGCAAGACCCCTTTCCCAACAGTAATTTGTATGAACTTTTGTCCAAGCATGTTCATCAAACCCCACCTGAATTTTCAAAAGTAAATCAACGCAAAGATTTGCCTCCAGAGCTTGAAAAAGTAGTTTTTAAAGCAATGGCTAAAAAGCCTGAAGACCGCTATCAAACAGCCTTTGAAATGGAAGAAATATTACTTCGTGTGCTTGGGGATTCTTGGGCAAAAGAACGAATCGCCTTTAAGCATGTCATTCGAGCTCAGGGACTTAGCAGCTCTTCTATTCGAATTCAATCGCAAAGAGACCAGCCGCAGAAAATCGCGCAAGGTCCACTTAGTCTATTGCCTCAGTTCAGTCTGTGGTTGATGCTATTTTTGATTCTTGGCTTTGCCGGTCTTGGTGTTGCATCGGTGGCTGGTTGGAATACAGATAAGATAAACAGCAGAACTAGTATGACCAATAATTCTGACATGGCTGACTTTTCAGGTTTGGCCGATAAAAATATAATTCTCGATGATTCTGATACCATTAATAAATCAAAAACAAAGTTGCCTTCAAAGCACATCTCAAGCGCGAATGCATTAAACAAAGCTGCCCAAAGTCCTGTTCGAAACGCAACTAACGGGCATAGCCACAGTAGATGGTCAGCACTTGAAAAAGAAAAGAAGCCTACTCAAACTAAAGATAAAAATGACCCGTGGGCTGAGCTTAAAAGGCTGAGAAAAAACTAAAAGAGGCCTTGCATGACATCGAGTCCGAATACAGTTTTAAAAGAACCGCAAGCTGAGAGTATTGTAGAACTAGCGATCAAGCAAGACACAAGCCCTGAGCAAATTGTGAATGCACTGGAAAATTTACTTGCTTGTCTTGAAGACCCGCAATTGAGAATTAAGGCTGTGAGCGAATTGCATAAGCTTGCAAATTTGCTTGAAGCGCCCAAAGAAAAGAATCCAATACATTTGATGTTGCGCAAAATGACTGTCAATAATTTGAATGAGCCTATCAAATTGTTGCTTACTCCGGCTGTGTTTTCACCTGAAATGTGGGGACGCACTTTTGCTGAGGGACTACTAAAAGATCCAGATCAATTTAGAGGCAAAAGCGTGGTCGAGCTTGGTACGGGCTCAGGCTGGATTAGCCTATTACTTTTGCTTACTACTCAAGTAAAAGAAATTCTAGCTCTCGATTTAAATCCGGTAGCGGTTTTGTTAGCCAAACTAAATGCCTGGTTGAATGGTACCACCCCTGATGGCTACCCCGTAACTAGTCAAATGGGTTCTCCCATTGTTGGTGCTCTTCGAGTGAAGCAATCAGACTTGTTGTCTGTGGTTATTGATTCTGAAACGAAAGAAAAGTTCCACCACATAATAGGCTGTATTCCTCAAGTGTTGCACCCAGCAGAAGAGCATTCTACTTTTAGTGAAGTGAATGAGGGTATAAACGAAAAGGACTTATACGACCTCAGTAACTACTGTTTTCGCCAGGGCATCTTAGAAGACCGATTCGGCTTGCCTTTGATTGCAAGAGCGCTTGAGCAAGCGCAAATTTGTTTGAAACCTCAAGGGAAAGTAACTTTCATTATTGGTGGCAGACCCGGTCCTAAAGAAATTCAAGCCATGTTCGAGCGGCGAGCTTTTATTCCAGAATTAGTCTTGAGTCGCCGCATTTCCCAAGCAGATGATACAGATCTTGATTCTTTAGTCGAGCTAGAGCGCGCTCATGATATCAAGTTTCATTTTTTTATTTCCAAGAATTCGCAGGATTCAGTTAGCGCCGATACAGCAGTGAAGATACTCAAGCAAGGCTCTGATATTTACCATGATTTGCTTGTTTATCGAGCGGAGTCTAATCCTAGATTCGAGCGTTCCTTGTTTGAGTTTCTTGATAATTTGCATAAACTAAAACTGGACACGCTTAGAAGTGAACTTGATTTTTCGCGCCTTAGCGAAGAGCAAGTAAGATTTCTAAGTCGATTGACGCACGAGCTTTTAGAGAGCCGTTATTTGCCTTATCCACATGAGCGTGGTGATTTGTCTTTTAGAAAAAAATTGGCTCGTTTTTTGCAAGTCTATTGTCATATTAAATACGATGCTCAAAAACTATTTGTTGGACCTGAGCGAATTCAGTTACTTGAGATGATACTAAAAATGGTATTACCTCCAGGTGGACGAATTTTGTTATCTGAATCGCTCAAAGAAGTGTACGGGCGACTAATAGACAATACTGATTGTGTGGGCTGCTATGGCAACGACGATTTGCCAGAGATTTTCAATCTAGATGATATTCTACATCCGGATTTAGTTTTAATTTCAGCAAAGCAATTTGCAAAGCCATCCCCGCTTCTTTTAGAGGCACTCTTTCAGCAGGCACTCAAACATCCAAAACGATTATACATATTGGATGACTCAGCTAATTTTGATATTGGCTCAGGTCTTGATGCAAATATTACTTTGCGTCTTGCAGGACAGGCTTTAGTGCCTTCCAATCTGGTTTTTCTTTATGGTTTAACTAAAAACACGGTGTGTCCAGATCTTGAATTGAGTTTTCTTCTAAATGCCCCAGAGCACTGGCCAGAACATTTTGATGTAACGTCAGAACTCAGTTATTCGCGCATATCTTATCCTGGGCAACTTTATTACGAATGGCTTTTCGACGATTTGTTGGATTTGCCTTTTCCAGACGAACCCCAAAACGAAATGAAAGTGCACAAGACTGTTTTCAATCCCTCGCTCAATCTTAATTTTGTCACGGCTGCTAAAGACCCAGTGTTTGCGCCCAAACCTATAGATGTGGAAAATCCAGCTCCTGAGCTAATTCGACTTGACTATGGTGAATTCGAGCATGAAGTGCCAGATCTTTTGCTTAAGGGTTTAATAAAAGGTTTTGTAGAACCCAGTGGCGAAAAGATGAAAGAGGTTATGCGCAGTCGCATTGCTGCTTATTTGAAAAATACTAGAAATAGAGAAGTTGGGCAGAATCAAATTACACTAGGTCAGGGAGTTTTCCCGCTACTTGCAGGAATGCTTGGCGCACTTACAGTGAAGCTTGGACGAGCGCCTCTTGTCGCACTTCATACAGGGTCTTATGGTCCCTTGTTTCCGCTACTTGCATATCATAATGCCAGACTCATTCAAGTTGAGACAAACGCCGAAAATGGATTTCTAGTTCAAGTTGACGAACTTGAAAAACTGAGTGAAAAACCAGATCTCATTTGGATAACAAATCCATCTAATCCTTCTGGTTATTTTTATAACGAGCAAGAAATTAGAGCCTTGGGTGAATACTGCACCAAAAATAATATTTTGCTCTTAGCAGACGAAATATTCTTTCTTTTAAGCGATATTTCGTGCGGAGATTGGACTCCACCTGCATTGAGCTTTGCTTCTTTGTATGGCACAAAAGCAGGTGAAAAGCTGTTTTTGTGTGACGGCGTAGCTAAAGCCTTTGCTGCAGGTGGTCTTAGATGTGGATTTATGATTTGTCCAGACGATGAATGGGCGTATAGAGTTCAGATGCAGAGCGTCATACCATCTAATGTTTTGCTTAGGGCCTGGGATAATTTGTATAGTTCGTTTTTAGATGTGGCACCACATTCGATGCTTGATGTGGAAGAGGCATCTAAAGAAGTGAAAATATACTTGGATCAGGCAAGAGGTCTTTTAAGTGGTCACAGAGCAGAATTGAGTAAATTGCTTGCTAAGTATAAGCTTGACTTACCGGTAAATGCTGATTCTTTGCGTATGTGCGGTGGCATGTTTGCCCTAGCTAAATTGGCTTTCGTGCAAAAACAACTTGCCACTGAGCAAAAATTGCTTTTAAATTCAGATGACTGGAGTCGCACTAAGGGATATGCTCGTATTTGCTTTTCCTTGCCTGAGTCTAAGTGGCATGAAGCGATGAATAGATTGGAAAAATATTTGGAGCACAAAATTGAGTAAAGTCTGTTTGATTACAGGCGCAACAGCAGGTATCGGTCAGGCTGCCGCCATTGCACTTGCAGAGCCTAAATATGACTTTCATTTAGTGATAATCGGTCGCAACAAAGAGCGCTGCCAAAACACTGTTTCTCTTATCAAACAAAAACACAAAGATGCATCAGTAGATTTTCTAGTGGCAGACTTGTCTTCGTACAATCAAGTAAATAAACTTGCTTCTGAGTTTAGGTCTAAGTATGACCAATTAGACGTGCTTATAAATAATGCTGGAGCTATTTTCTTCAGTCACAAATTAAGTGAAGATGGGCTTGAAATGACATGGGCGCTCAATCACTTTGGATATTTCTGGCTCAGTCTTGCGCTTTGTGATTTGCTTGAAAAGTCTGCGCCCAGTCGTGTGATAAACGTCTCTTCTGCTGCTCACAGGCGAGCTTTTATTCCATCGCTCGACAATCTTGGCAAAGAGCGTAATCAAACCGGCTATCCTACTTATGGCAATACAAAGTTAGCAAATATCTGGTTTGCAAAAGAATTGCACAAGCGTCTTTTCAAAAGCGGAGTATGCGTGAATTCCATGCACCCGGGTGTGGTGGCAACCAATTTTGGCTCTGATAATGGATTGTTTGGTAATTTGTTTAGAGCCGCTGCCAGTCTCTTTTGGGTACCTGTAGAAGAAGGTGCTACTACAGTTATATATTTAGCCACCTCGCCTGAAGTAGTTGGTGTAAGTGGTGAATATTTCGAGAAAGAAAAAATATGTAAGCCAAGTAAACTGGCTCTAAACGAAGAGATGGCTGCGGCACTTTGGCAGAAAACACAAGAAATAACAGACTCGCTTAAATAAAGCAATATGCCATTAGTGCCACACTAATAATCAAAAACAAAAGACCTATTACACCTGAAGCAGACTTGGCGCCTGGGTTTGGTAACACCAGTGCCAGAAAGAAAAAGGGTAGAGACAAAATTGCACTTAAAAGTGATTGACGTAGTTGTAGAAGCAGAATTAGTAAGTCTGGATATTGAGATTGATCCATCCATATTCGAAGTGCTTGCGCCTTATCGAGAGCCTGATTTTTTAATGCTGCACTGGTTATAATTTCTCCGCGCTCAGCTTGTAAAATCAACTTTTTGCCACCATTCCCGTCGAAAATTCGACCCGAACCATCGCATGCATGTAAAACAAAGCTGTCTAAATACGAGGCATTAGTTTCGATAGATAAATGAGCGCAGTTGATACAACCAGGATAAAGAGCCGGCTCATCAGGCCAGGTTCCACCTTTTTGCAAATGTGCCATAAAGGCTTCCTTGCTTGCAAAACCAGAATCTTTCAAAGAGACTTTCACCTTCTGAATCAATGGATAATCGGATCTTTTAGTAAATGGATTTTCGTATTTGCTATCTTCGCCCATCGATTCGTCTGGATAACTACGATTATCACTATATGCTTGGTTAGCTGCTTTTAGAGTTTTGTGAGCGGTTTGCAGAACAAGTTGTTCGGGTGCTTGTTCGGAATAAAATGCAGTATTGTTTTGACCAACTAATTTTTCGCGTCCTTTGATCATCCAAAATTCTTTTTCGATTGGATTAGTTGCAAGCAATGCAGCTATGTTTTTAAGTCCAGGCGAGAAAGCATCCCAGGACAGATTTCTTTCTTTACCAGCACCTTTTGAGCCACCGCTATATGTTAGAACGCCACCAGTATCGCTCAATTTCAAAGACAATAGACCGTCTGCTTGTGTATAGAGCAGACCCTTGCTTGTAAGCGATTGCTTCAAAGACTTGCCGCGAGTCATTCCAATTCCAAATGCAGCTCCAATCAAAAGAACCACCATTGCAATAGTGATTATCAAAACCAAATATCCGGCCAAACCTGCATTTTCAGGTTCGCTTATAGTTTTTGCTTGTTTGATTGCGCGCTTGACTGGACTTTGAGCAAGCTCTTTGCGGGCTTCCTCTTCCTCCATCTCGTCGTAGCCTTTTTTGACGCGCATTTTCTTTACGCCTTCTGTCATCGAATCGCGCTCGAATTCTTTGACCGCTTTCATTATTTCTTCGGCTAATTCGCGGTCGCCAAGCGTGTTGCAGATGGTGTAAATGTTATTGGCTGTTTTGGAGCATTCGATGTGTCGTGCGCCGTAGGCCTTGGTTTGGGCGTCAAGCAAGTCAAGCGACAAATAGAGCGCATTTGTATAGTCGTTATTCTGGCTGGCAATACTTATAAGACTCTTGTAGGACAAAAGCGACTGGTGATGAGTCGGTCCTTGCTCTTTGATAGTGCGTTTGAAAAGCGTTTCTGCTTTGTCAAATTCAAAGGACTCAAGGCATCTTATTGCCTCGGAAAAGGTTGCACTTTCCTGGTAGTCAGTCATAATCCTCTGCTATTACTGCCAATATTGCCATTACTGCAAATATGGTCATATCTTAAACTAAAATCCGCCACTTGACTAAGCGTCGAACTCTTGGTCAAGAACATCTTTTTCGGTGGTGTAGACACTGTCTTGGTCTTGAAGCAGTTCGCGCTTGAAAGAAAGTCTCTTGGCCTCTGTCAATTTTTTCTCTAAAGAGTCTGTAGGTGCAGAAAGTTTGCTCCAGAATTGCATGCGAGTTTTGTTGCGCTCTTCTATATTTTTATTTGCAATTGAGATTCCAAAGGCACGTATTGCAGGAACTACTAAAAAGAGGGTGCCATAAATTACAAGAGCATGAATGAGCGGTGCAAGCTTGTAGAGGGTCGAAATATAGTCCATTTGTAAAAATAAAAACCAACTGCCGATGAAGTTAAGGGCAGCTAGAATATAAACAGGCATCAACTGATCCGAGCGAACATTGGAAAACTTCCAAGCAAATTCGCTAAGATATTGAGGCAATTCACCTGGCCATGGGCTTTGAGCCGTGGCTTTTAATGAAGAAAAGTCATAAACAATATTGCCTGTTTCAGTCACATTAGGTTTGCCTTGAAAACGAACCAGAACAGGAAGCATAGCGTCATCGTCGCTTGACCCCGTATATGGTGCCAACTGCTCTGCTGTCACCACTCCGTTATTTTCTCTGATAGCCTCGGCAATCATTGCCCATTTGCGTTCTTCAAGATTTAAGTTGGGATCGCCGTCTCCAAAGAGAAAAGAAAAAACATTGAAAAAGAAATTGGTCTTTTTCGGTTTGTTTATAGTTGGTCGATTGTATCTATCGTAGGTGTCTTGTCTGTTATCGCGCGAGCCGTAATAAGCTTGCCAGAAAAATATTTCGCGAATAAGCATCCAATCAAAGAAGCCAAGATGGAATCCGCCTCCTCCCCATCCGCCGCCATCACCATAGTCGTCAAAACCACCATCACGATCTGAATCACGACCACCTATGCGACTGTAGAACATAATTACTAAAAATATGAGCACAACTACTATGACAAAGGACAAAATGAGCATCACGCCAAAAGATATGCGCAATAAGAAAAAAGCAGCTTTAAACAGCCAGTCACCAAGTCGCTGTATAAACAGCTCCATGCCTCGACTTAAATAAGTTGCTTCAAAATTGGCGGGATACAAGTAGACAATATCGCCTTTATCTCCCACTTTCAGATTGCCTTTTGTTTCTGCGGCAATCTCGTTTAAATCTCGCTCTACAACTAAAACGGGCAGTCCAGATTTGAGGGCTACGTCGGCTGCTGTTACTTTGCGCCCAAGCGAGTCGATCGTTTTAATAACGACCTGCTTTTGCGGATTCATGGTGAGAGTTTGAAGCTGAGTCATTTAGAGTCGAGTTGAAATTGCCTGGCTAGCTTTAATGATAGCGATAATTGCACACATTAGCGATTCGCCTGCAATTGCTCCTGAGGCTACTGGAACTAAATATACATCAGCATTTTGGGGACGCAACTTGGCCCAGACCAAACCCAGTACTGCTCCGACAAAAAATCCAAAGCTATTGGCGAAAACCATAACCCATGACAGTCCCAGACCCATGGCGGAGGGCAGGAATTTCTTTACATTCTTTGGCGCGTAAATGTCTGCAATGGCTAAGGCTATGCCAATAAATGCGCCAATTAAAATTCCCATTTGAGCTGAAGGTGGAATTACTTTGCTTAGTTGGTCAGCTCCCTGAGTGATGACCGAAAGCGCTTCTGCCATGGCTTTCCACATCATGGTCGAGGGTGGATGGTAGTAATTTTCGAGCACTTCTTTATTGGGTACCATGGCAAACCAGGCTGGAACAATTGCAACTGAGCCGAAGAACACTCCGATGAATTGAGCCCAGAATTGTTTTCTGGGATTAGCGCCTAAAAGATATCCACTTTTTAAATCGGTTAATAAATCTGCTGATGCAACTGCTGCGTTGGCAGTGACACTGGCTGCCATCAAATTAGTGGTGATATTGCTTGGTGCCAAAAATGCGTATGTTAGCTGAGTGATTTTGCCCATGGCACCAATAGGTGTGATATTGGTTTCCCCAGTGGCACGACAAGCTACAAGTGCCAGTACAAAGCTCATTACTACAGTGAGAATGCCCAGTGGAACTGAAATATTAAAAGCAATAAATTCAAGCACCACCATCAATATAGTTGATGGAATAAGACCAATAACGAGCCACTTCATAGGTACTTCAATTTGGTCATTTTTAGTATTGGTTTCAGATTCACCAGCCTTTACGTTTGCTGCCGTTTGAAAGGCGCGGGCAATAGTTTTCCACTGCAAAGCAAATGCAGCAAGTCCGTTTGCTACCAAAATTGATGTTCCGGTCCAGACAGCCCAGCGAAGAATCGTGCCTTCACTGGCTGTTTCGTGAATGGCAATGATAGAGGGTCCGACCCAAAAGTAAAGTAACACCGAGCCCAAAAACATTGAGGCGCACACGCGCATTCCTATAATCATGCCTGCGCCAATCATGAGTAATCCCGGTTCAAAGCCAAATCCTGGCATTTTAGCTAAATCTGCGCCTCTAATAAGGACACTGTTGAATTGAAGCATTTCAGGCAGTTTTAAATTCAGGGCAATTTGCCAGGCGAAATCACCTTTGCTCAAGAACCCCGCTATAGCACCTGCTACCATTGTGATGACGAGCGACCAAGCCTTTTGTACCGCTTCTTTCGAATGACTGTAAAGGCTGCGAAGAGTGGTGGCGCAGGCAATACCATCTGGAAAGGCAAGAAACTCTCTGTTTATAAGTTGGCGTTTTAGCGGAACAGCTATGAATACACCTAAACATGCCGTGGCAATGGTCCACCAAAAGACTATCCAACCGTCTACATGAACTCCGGTAATTAATAAATAGGCTCCAAAAGCCATACCAATAGTTGAGCCAGTAGAGTAACCGGCAGCAGAGGCGGTCGACTGCATGCAAGCATTTTCCAGAATAGTCATTTGCGATAATTTGGGCATAATCACTCGCATGCTGTTCCAAATGCAATATGACAAAACACAGGCTGTGAGCGCTACTCCAAATGCCCAACCGAGTTTTAACGTTGTATACAAATTGGAAATAGACATGAGCATGCCTAAAAGTCCGCCCATGATAATGGCGCGCACTGTTAACTGTGGGACGTGGTCACCTTGATAAATTTTTTCAAGCCAGATTTTATGGCGAATATCTGGATCTTCTTCATTTTCAAAAGCAGCAATGTCACTTGCTTTTGTATCTTCATTCACTTGTTGGTCTTCCATTGTGCTATTTATGTGCTCAATGAATGGATAGTGACAAGTACGCCATGGCGGCAGGCGTGTAGATTGTTTCGTTGACTATGCACAGCAGGCAAGCCAAAACGATGGTCTCGGTAATTTCTCTGGAAGAACGAAGGCGCATAAAACTACGATACTACATTTAAGGGCATGGCTGCCTGGTATATGGAAATTTTGCGAATGGGAGCAACAACAGGTGTTCTGTGGCTTTTCTTGACTGCGTTCAGCCTTTTAAGTACAAAATTTAGACGCTCTTCGGGGCTGGCTGCCGGAACTCGCACAACTTCTATGCCACGACGAGCATATGCAGCTTCAAGCTGGTCTGTGATTTGCAAGGTGAATTCGAGACTTTCTCTACGCACCGACGTGATTTCAAAAAATGACAATGGTTCGACTAGAAAAGCCAACTCATAACGTTTGGGGTCTATTGAATTAAAAATGGGAGGCACAGCCATTCCATCAACTTTAAAATACGCTTCGCCATCAAATACACCCCGGTCAAGAAAAATGTCTTTGGGGTATTGAGCAAGACCACGTTCAGTTTCAAGCTGCATACGCAAGACTTCCATTTGGAATTGCATACGGTCTATCCATGGCAAGATGCGACCTTCTTTAATGATTTCGGTAGCTACTTCTTGAACGACTTTGTAGCCGTCATCTTGCAAAAGGTTAATCAGGGTCGTTTTTCCAACGCATGGTCCACCGGTAATAACTAAGCGCATGAAACTCTCACAAAGCCCCAACCGGGACGTCACCCTTGATTACTTAAACTTTAAGCAAAAGTTTGCAATTGTTCAATATAAATTCTTCCAATATAAAAACATCTGATTCTTCGTAATTACCTCATTGCAATTACCTAACAATTCAAGAGAAAACAGGTTTCCAAATGGAGAACATGATATAAGAATTGAATCCCTCTCCTCATCCCAGGAGTTTTTAAATTGGAATTCCAGCAAATATTCAATACAGCTACGCTTACGACCTTCGCCATCTGGTTTGTAGTCTTTTGGTACTACCACGGAACGGGCATTACCCTGGGATACCATCGACTACTGACTCACAAGTCGCTTAAGCTGCCAAAATGGCTTACTTATTTAATTTGCTCCGGTGGTTATTTCTGCCTAATGGGCGGACCTATTAATTGGGTCGGGACTCATAGACTGCACCACCAGAAATCCGACATGGATGGCGATCCGCATAGCCCCGTACATGGTTTTAAACATGCTCTCTATGAGTGGATGTTCACTATGGGCGAAAAGCAAACCGATGAAGAAATCGAGCGTCAAGTTCCAGATTTGTTGCAAGACAAATTCTTAGTGAGCCTTGGTGTTCACCACGAGCCGAAACAAGCTCAACGCTGTCTCATTCTTTCAATCTTATTTAGAGTGCTGATTTTAGTTACTCTTGGTTGGATCCCATTACTGGCTAATCTTGCTGCTACTTTCATGGTCTTTTGGAGCCCACAATTGGTGAACTCTGTTTGCCATATGAAAAATCACGGCTACAGATTATTCGAAACACGTGATGAAAGTCGCAATGTCTGGTGGGTTGGTATCATGGCTTGTGGAGAAGGTTGGCACAACAATCACCACGCTGTTCCACGCTCGGCTCAACATGGCATGGCTTGGTGGGAATTTGACGTGACCTGGTTGACTATTCTTTTCTTGGAGAAAATTGGTCTTGCTAAAGATGTGGTCAAACCGCAAAGTCTAGAGATCGAACAAAAGAGATTGCAGCGCGCATATGATATTGTTTCCGCTCGCAAATCTACTGCTCCAGTATCTAAAGCAGCGATCAAATTGGCTGCCTCCAAAGCATCTGCCAAGGAAGTAGATAATTTCGATTATCCAGACGACTATGCTGACATGGCTAAAGTAGAAACTGAAGTGGAAGCAAAGGTTGAAGCTGAAGTTGAAAAGCCAGAGTTAGTCGGCGCTTTTAACAAGTAAGAAGCGTTCGATATTTAAATTGAAGGGCATGTCGCAAGACCTGTCCTTTTTATTTGTGATACCACTACTAGTAAATCATTTACACAAGCGGATCGTTGCACCATAACTTGTAAGTGTAGAATCAGCTGTTAGTAAAATAATTCCTTCAATCAGGGATTGTGCAATTAGCATGCGGTCAAACGGATCTTTATGAATCGGTGGCAAAATATCAATCGTTACTGCATGTTCACTGCTCAACAGAAGTTCAGTGTATCCGTTGTCCAACAATCCGCGACGTAATAGTCTTGGTTCAACCTGAAAATCTTTGCGTCCCAAACTGTTCTTGATGCTAATTTTCCATAGGCTTGCCGCGCTGAAATAAAATTCGTTTTCTAAATCTTCTAATAATTTGCGAGCCGACTTTGGTAGTTTGTCTGGTTGTCCTGCTGCCCAAAGCAACAGGTGAGTATCAAGTAAGAATTTCATTTCTGCTTTTCGCCGCTCATAAGTTTTTCAATATAGACAGCACCCATTTGATCGAAATCATCAGGCACCTTTATTTCATTGAGCATGAAACCAAGTCGCTTTGGGGAATTCGGCGCGTTAACTGCAGTTACTTTTACTAGAGGTTTGCCCGCTTTTGCTATGAGGAAAGACTCGCCTTTAGAAGCTTTTTCTATAAGACGTGACAAATGAGTTTTTGCTTCGTGGATATTGAAAGTGTTCATGTGGAATTCAATTAAACTAAGTCGTGTTAGTTTAGTTTGCCACGTTCCTCGGGAAAATAGTTGCCAGGAGGGGTTTCTGAGAACCAGCCTAAGATTTGCGAGGCTTCCAGACTGGATCTTGGAATTTCTCGGCCAGGCTGCCACCACCAAACCAGCGAGTCATGGTCATCTTTTGCTGTGTATAGAACTGAATGCCCTCTTTGCCCTGGATGTGCAAATCGCCATAGAAAGAATTGTTCCAGCCAGTGAAGGGGAACCATGCCATAGAAGCGGGAACGCCAACGTTGATTCCAATCATTCCAGCATTGAATCTGTGTTTGAATTCACGCGCAGCCTTGCCGCTTTCGGTGAATATCACGGCTCCATTGCCGTAAGGGCATTGAGCACCAATATTGATGGCATCTTCAATTGTTTTAGCTCGGACCACAGACAATACTGGTCCGAAGATTTCGTCCTGAACCACTGACATAGAGGGTCTTGCACGGTCGATGATTGTGGGTCCTAAGAAAAATCCGTTTGGTGCGTCTTGAACTTTTAGATCGCGTCCATCAAGAAGCACTTCTGCTCCCTCAGATTTTCCTTTTTCTACCATGCTTTTCACTTTAGATAAATGCTCGGATGTGATGAGCGGTCCCATGTCGGGATGCTTATCTTCGACGTCTGTGCGACCGACTTTCATTTTAGATGCTGTTGCCACCAATTTTTCCATGAGAACATCTGCTGCTTCGCCCACAGGAATTGCAAGTGAGCCTGCCATGCAACGCTCTCCGGCACAACCGAATGCTGATGCATTAAGTGCTTGAGCAGTGTGATCCATGTCTGCATCAGGCATGATGATGATGTGATTTTTAGCACCGCCGGCTGCTTGAACACGCTTGCCGTGTTTGGCACCTTGCTCATAAATATATTTGGCGATAGTGGTCGAGCCAACAAATGAAATGGCTTTGATATCTGGATGTTCGAGCAATGCGTTGACGCAATCTTTGCCACCATGGACGATATTAAGCACGCCTGCTGGTGCGCCTGCTTTTTCTAGCAATTCTGCAATCATCATGCTCGACAACGGCACTCGTTCTGATGGTTTGAGCACGAATGTATTGCCACATGTAATAGCAATTGGATACATCCACAATGGCACCATTGCTGGGAAATTGAATGGTGCAATACCGGCGCAAACACCAAGGGGGTGACGGATAGTTTCGCAATCTACATTGGTTGCGATGTTGGCCATTGAATCGCCGAAAAATAAACTAGGAATACCACATGCAAACTCAACTACTTCAATTGCTCTTTGCACCGAGGCTCTAGCCTCTGGCAGAGTTTTGCCATGTTCGCGAGTAACACATTTAGCTAATTCTTCGTAGCTTGCTTCAAGCAAATTTTTGAAGCGAAACATAACGCGAGCACGCTCGACTATCGGTACTTCTTTCCACTCGACAAAAGCTTTAGATGCCGCTTGAACAGCTTTGTCCACATCTTGCATGCCGCCCATCGGGGTGCGAGCTATAACTTCGCCGCTTGATGGGTTGTACACGTCAATGAATTCTTTGGCCGAAGATTCAATCCACTTGCCTCCAACCAGAAGTTTGCACATAGTTGTGGTGCTGCTTTTTGTTGTGGTCATGACTGTACTCCAGATGATGGGACGAGGCGAATCAGGGATATATTGGCTAAATATATTACCTGATAAGAAGGTATCAGCCAGAATTATGCTTGAAAATAAGCGTTTCTTAAGCTTGATTGAGAACCAAATTCAACTCGTTGGGACCTAGATATTTCCATTCTCCAGGAGCCAAATTCAAATTGCGCAATAACAATTTGCCAATAGCCACTCTTACCAGACGCAAAGTCGGATAGCCGATTGCAGCAGTCATTTTTCTCACTTGTCTGTTTTTTCCTTCAGTCATTGTGATGCTGACCCAGGCGGTGGGAATGTTTTTGCGAAATCGAATTGGTGCATGGTCAGGTCGTGGTGGCAAATTAGGTTCGCTTGTAAGTAGTTTTGCCTGCACTTGTTTAAAGGAATCCTGTTCAATTTTTTTCAAATCTGCTTCTTCTGGAATGCGCTCAACTTGAGAAAAATAAGTGCGAGTGTGAGCGTTTCTTGGATGCAATAAAATATCATTCAAGTCGCCATCATCGCTCAGAAGTAGAAGCCCTTCTGAATCAGTATCTAAGCGACCCAGCGGGTAGACGCGCGGTGGAAAGTTAAATGCGGCAAGCGTTTCTTTTTGAGGTGCGTTTAGTTTGGCGCCCTCAGTTGGTTTTGGCTGACCAAACTGACACAATACGCCGTAAGGCTTGAAAAAGGCAATGTATTTTCGATTGCCTTTTGGTCTGAAGGGCACTTTTTCACGTTTAGTGTTGTTGTTGGTCCCTATGTATGATTTCAATTGAACAAGGAGCTCCTTTTGCGACCGATTCGGAAATGCTTCCCATCAAGAATTTGGCCATTCCTTTGCGTCCGTGGCTTCCCATTATAATAAAATCTGCGTGCCAATTCTTGGCTTTGTCCAAAATGCTGTAACGTATCGGACCCTCGACTACGTCTCCTTTGATGTTATAACCAGGCAGTCGTTCTTGCAAAAATGCGACTTTGTCATCAATCATCGATTTAGCATCGTCAACACGCTCTGCGATTGCTTCGTACAAAACTGGCGTGTAAGTCATGTGCCAGGCTGCATAGTCGGGCACGGCGGGCTCAACTACAGACATAACTGTAAATTGTGTATCTGGCTGCCAACTGCGATTTGCGATCGATTCAAGGGCAGCTTGCGAATATTCTGAATCATCTATTGCAATTAAGATTTTCATTGGCACCACCTTCCTCTAATACGATATTAGCGCAAGTTCAGAATTTTGAGTGTCAAAAACCAGTGGTAGCGCATATGGTGTAAATTCGATAACTTGATCTGAAGGAAACCTGTAGTTACCAGTTCACTGCAGCAGCGGCTCTATTGGCTGCGGCTTCGGCGCGATTGGCCTGGGCTCTTGCCTGGCTCACAATAGACTGACATTCAGCAATGGAACCACCGCGACTATACGCTCTGTCAGCACATGCGCGGGCATTGTTTGCTGCGTATCGAGCTTCGTTTGCATTAGATTGTCTGGCGCCTTTGTCTTTGCCATAACCAGCTTTAGAACAATAAAATTCGGCTTTTGAAGCCTGACTGGTGGCATTGCTCAACTCATACTTGACTGATCCAAGAGCGCCTTGCACTCTTTGTTTGTATTCAGGTGTATTTTTGGCCTGATCCGGCAATGAATTTCCTTGGTTTATCGCTCTCAGCAATGGCAACAATTTGCCCATAGGCGAATTGCCCATAGCGGGATTTTGCATATTAAGTTGTCCCTGCATTGGGTTCATCGGTTGTTGCATCATCTGACCAGCTCCAGGCATGCGCTGTGACATCCCTGGCGGAACGTAACAAGGTGGTGTGCCCATTTGATTTCGAATTGGCATTTGCGGTGTTGTACCGCTCACTGGAACGTTGTTCCAGTTGCTATTGCTCATCTGATCAAGCATCTGTTCCATGTTATTTTGTTGTCCAAAAGCTTGAGATGCAAAACAAATACTCAATAGCCAACTTAATGTGTTCAGTTGGCAAAATTGAGTAAAACGCTTATTCATTGTGATTAGCCGCTCAGGCTCTAAAGTTGCTCTGCTTAAGTTTGCGTATCTGGTCATCGCTCGATAATTCAGGCACGTTTCCGCCGCCTAAATAAACCATTACTTCTTGCTCCATCAAACCGAGCTTCTTGAGCAACCAGCCGTCCACCCGTTTTTGCTGTAATTTTTCTTTGAGATGGCGAATGCTATCGAGAAAAGTACCGTCAGCAAAGGTTTTTATCGATTCAATCGAAACGCCAAGGCGTCTGCCATGAGTACAGTGCAGTATGTCAACTATGTTGCTGCATGCAACAGGTCCCAGAACGGCAAGAGTGAGACGTTCAACTTTGCCTCCTTCAAGCTTTATGGGCTGGATGAAGTCGACTTGTACCCAGGTGCGCACATTGAATTTGACTTTCATCACAACGGGTTCAGCAGCAAGCGAATTGACGCTGCCTGGCATTTGGTCGCGAATGCAAGAAGCCCGAGCATAAGCGTAGGCAGCTTTGGCTGATGTTGTGAAAAAACTGTGTTGATTTCGGCCTGGTTCAATCGAGCCTGTGCGATTAATTTCCCAACGCCTGTAACAGTTAGTACCGTGATAGAGATAAATCTCATTACTATCAAGGTCATAATCAAGACCAACTCGCTCAGAAGCAAATTGCTGCAAAGCCGGCGGGATTTGGTGCTCGGGAAAGTTATCCAGGGAAGTGTCCTCAGAAAGTCTCTAGGATTCCGCGTTGAGCCATAGTGTGATGGCAGGTGCTTTCCTCCATTCACCCTATGCCCCTTTCGAGTTAACTCTTAAACTCTTCCAAGATTAACTCGTTTAATAACTTAATCTCAAAAATGAGACGGGCGCTAAGTCCTATTCCATATATTTCTCTTTGGCGATTTCTATTGCCTGGTAAGCATCTGCAATGGCTTGCTTGATTTGAGCCAGTCCATCTTCACTCGATTGTTTCACTTGGTGGGTCCAGTCGTTGCGTTTTGCGCTCAGCTCAGATTGCAAAGTTTCAGAAAGGTCTTCCATTGTTTGGCAATAAGTTTGAATGGTTGCCTCAAGTGTCTGCTCAGACTGATTGCGCACGTCGCTTAGCATGGTGCGAGTTTTGGCACGTTCTTTGCTCAGCACCGGATCTTCTTCTGTGCGGGCATATTCTCTAACTCGAGTGCAAACCTCTTCATTTTCTTCGATCTTTTTGCGCGCTTCGCCAATTTTGATTTTGGCCATTGTGTGCATTTCTGTCAGTCTATCGTTATATGTGTCGAACAAGTTTTCGATGTCTTTTTGTTGGCTGTTACCAATTTCATCTAGCTCGACAACGCATTGCTCCACCACTCTTTCAAGAGTTTCTTTGGCTGAGCTTATGTTGCGCTCCAGTCCTTCGATATGCGCAGAAATTGTTTGGTCCGCTTGCTCCTCGAAATTCTTCTTCATATCGGTGAGCATGGTGCGGAAAATATCTTTGTTATCGAGCAATTTGGGCAATATTTTTTCGATGTAAGCAAGTTTGGTGCGCTGTTCGATAATAAGCTCGCAGTCTCTTACTAAATGATTGACGGTTCGCTCAAAGTCAGCGCGACCGATCAATAGTTTTTCTGAGGCACGATCCCATGAACCCTCAATTTCTTCGTTCATCGAACCTACGTTGCGCTCAAGCGAACTCAAAATGGATTGAATCTCTTGTTTTATTCTTATTTCAAAGCGCGAAAAACGTTCGTCTAATCTAGCTGAGAACTCTTCATTGGTGGACTCAAGCTGTTGCAGAGCATTTTGAGCCTGGTACTCGTCCAGACGTTTTTCGACATGCCCTTCTAATTTCTGATGGGTGAGTTCAACGGCAGTGTCCGAATCAATTTTGACTCTTTGATCTGCGCTTTTTAGAGTGGCTAAAATCTCCTGATTGAGTTGAGTGATTTCGCCTGCTGATTTGGTTGAAATGTCATCTATTTCGGTGATTGCTTGAGACGCAGTTTCTTGAATGAGCGTTTTTAACTGCTCAGCCACTCGCTCCAAATTCTTTGTCGCTTTGGCTGTCAAATTCATCGAGTTTTGTTCGCGTTGTTTTTCGAGCTTTTCTGCCTCATCTACAAATTCGGTAAGCAATTTGTTCAAGCGTTCTTTTGCTTGGTCAGACTTGCTTGAGAGTTTAGATTCTGCCTCAACAATTCGTTGATTCAACTTGGCGATAAAACGAGTCGATTCCGAAATCATTAATTTCGGTTCGACATTATGAAGCCCAGCCGTTGAAGCTTGAGGCATCGGAGGCGCTGCCGGTGCAGGCGCGGGGTTGGCTTGTGACTGTGTCACCATCTGTGGTGTCAGTGTGGGTACGCTCGTTGAAGATACCGTTCCAGTTGGCGCGGCTAATGCTGCCAGACGCGAAGGAATAGGTGTTGATGTTGAGGTCGGCTTGGGAGGCGGGGTTACAATAGGTGTGCGTTCTGGCTCTTGCTCAAATTGAGGCTCAGGTTCAGGTTCTATCTTTGCAGCGACAGGTTCTGGCTCTGGCTCCGGCTCTGGCTCTGGCTCTGGCTCTGGTGCCCTGGGTGGCGGTGGAGTAATAATGGCTTGTGGTTCTGGTATTTCAAGTTCTGAAGTTGTCGGCTCTTCATCTGTATCATCAGGCTGAAAAAGACCTGGAGGTGGCATTAGCAATGATTCTTCTTCTACTGCTTCTTCTTCTGGAGGAGCAACTTCCCAGGGCACGGCAGGTGAATCTTCATAGACGTCTTCTACTTCACCGTCTGCGTCGCTTTCAAGCTCTTCAATTTCTTTTGCAGGAGCAAATTCAACTAACTCAGCTTCTGATTCCAAAGTAGTGTCTGATGAACTCCATTCATCCTGGAAGACATCATTCGATTCTTCTTGAGCGGCATTGATAGGAGTTTGGAAGAAGTCTGGAGATTGCTCAGGCTCTTGAACTAGTTTTTCTAATGCAAATTCATTGGCGATGTTGCTGAAATCTGGAACCGACATTTCCATCGAAGTTAACTCAAGTGGAGTTTCGATTTCAATATTGAAATTAGGTTCGATTAGAGGTGCAGGTGCTTGCTCAGCCGGCACTTGATTCAATGCAGCGTTTGAGTCTGATGATTGAGCGAATATTTCTTGAGCGGAAGCTGCTGGCGAGCTGGCCGGTTTAGATACTCTAAAAACCTCACTGTCGGCTGTAAGCATTTCTTTCAAATTAGTCGGCGGCTTGAGTGGATCTTTGACTGGTTCTGCTTCTTCAGGTAGAGCATCTTGACCAACCGCTCCGGTCAAACGACTCAAAAGGCTTGCTGACTCAGTTTTTTCTTGCGGTTGCACAACCTCTTGCATTGAATCGAAATTAGAATCGCTATTTGTTTCAGGCAGGTCCTCGCCCACAACGGGATCCCACTCTTGGCTTGGAGAACTCTCGGGTTCAGCTATTTCTTGATGTTGCGGTGTTGCAATTGCAGTACTGGCTTCGGGGTTAGTTTCAAGCGAACCTCGGGCTCCTGTGTCTGCAAAAATCGATTCAGAATATTCAGGTCCTGGTTCTTCAGCTACTTGTAATTCCACAGGAGTTTGTTGGTTTTCGCTGTCTTCTGCTCCGGCTCCAGCTAAACCTTGCTCGTAGTCGCTAATGAATTGAGCCGAAAAATCTTCTTTGGGTCCAGATGCAGGTGTGTCACCGTTTTGCGATTTAGCGCTTGTGCTTCTTGCTAATGCAAACAATGAGCGAGCGTGCGAGTTCATTTCCTGGACATCATGAGTGGTCAAATACCACGACGGCAGCGAGGGAATTTCGCTTTCGGTTTCCATGTTGTCAGAATCGCCGCCAATAGCCGGTCTGCCAAATTCCTGAGTAGCCATTGGAAATGAATCTTGAAGTGGTGCCATTTCGGCATCTAAATCAATGTCCAAATCTAGATCGCTCATATCTAAATCTGATTCGCCCTCGTCTCCAGCTCCAGACTGATACTGAGAATAATCAGGCTCTGGCTCCGGCTCTATATAATCTTCAGGTTGAGTAAAAGAGTATGTCGCTTTGGCAGGAGTTGGTGCGGTTTGTGCAACTGGTGCACTTGCCACTGCCGCTTGGGGAATCCCTTCACTCAAAAGAGATTCGCTGGACATCACAGCAGTGAAATAACTGCGAATAGACTGACGAAGCGGATCTTCTTGCCCCGGATCAGGAGCGAAAAGCATGTGACAAATGGTGCCAATTTCAATAACTTGTTTGCTTGGTTGACTGCTCCAATCTACTCCTAGAAAGTTGAGAATGGCTCGGGTGGGCTCTTCTAGCTCAGCGCCATCTTGTACAAGCGAGCGACGAGAGCCGCCATCGCTATACGAATTTGCAATTTGTCTCAATTCCTTTAATTGATTTTCTGTCAACTCTTGTCTTGGTTTGGCGATAAGAAAATTCAAATCCAGACCATCGAAAATGGCTTTCTTAGCCTTTTCTCTGAAGAGAGTATCTAGAAAACGCAATTCGTATGCTGAGGGTGTGATGTTCAAAACCCAAGATTTGTTTTCAATTTTGTCAACCACACAAGATAGATCTTTCACTCTGAACAAATCAGGAGCAGCATCGGCTTGAGGCTTGGCGAAGCTTGTAAGTCCAGGTGGTCGTTTTGCCGGTTCGAGTACGAAAATGAGCATCCCCGGACCATAAATCATGCCTTCCTGGGTGGCCCATTCGTCTGCGCCGACGGGGTTCTTGCGGTCATAAGTGCGGACATATGGTTTGATGTCCTGTGCTCTTATTTGATGTTGACGAAGCATCGAATGCATGTGTTATTCCTATAGATCCATTGATTTGCCAATTGCCGCTGCTGCCGAAATGTCGGCTAAAGCTACCCTTTTGTGTTCTTTGATCGCCGCAAGTAGATTAGCCACTTGCGAGTCTATTTCTTGTTTGCAGGCTTGTCCGTCCTGTGCCAGCTTGTTTAAACAGCGTGATTGAGTAGCCTGAATTTCTTTTTCGACTTCTAGTGTGATTTTTTTCAAGTCGTCTTCAGCTTCACTCATCAAACTTTCTACTTTCTTTTGAAAGTCTTCGCGCACTGATGCAAGCTCATCGTGAATGTCGGTGATGGTCTCTTCTTTCGCCTTTTCTAATTCGTCTCTAATTTGCAGAGAGTTATTTACTTTTTGTTCAGTAGCTAGCATGAACTCTTTGAAAATCAAATCTGCCTTCGCACCGGCGTCTTGAAAAGAGCTAGTCATGCGCTCCTTCATACCATCGGAAAGTCCGGTGAGACTATTTGAAAAGTCTCTAGTTCTTTGACTTAAACCGCCGGTTAAGGTGGCATGCGTGCTACTGATATCACTGGCGATACTACCCAGATTTTTATCCAATTGTTCGATGTTTTCAGTAAGCATGTCACCAAAGAAACCATTAATTTCGCGCTCAATGTCAGAGCAGCGAGTATCGAGATTGGACATGGTCTCATCAGTGTATTTGTCCACTTTAGAATCGATTGATTTACTCGCTTCTTCGACCACTTTGAATTTGTCTTGAAAATGCGAGGAAAGTTGTTGCATGAGTGAAGAAAAACGCTGTTCGATTGTATTTGCTTTCTTCATATAGTTTTTGTAAAGCTGGGTGACAACAGCTTTTTCACTACCTTTTGAAGCCCAAACATTTTGATCTAGTTTTTGTTGCAAGCCATTGACTAAAGTGTTTCCGTGGGCCGTTAGTTTGCCCGAGCTTGCATATGTTTGCTTTTCAAGTTCGCCCAATTTTTGATCTAGATTTGTATCGAACTCGTAAGTTAGCTCCAACTCAACATCTTCAAGACGCTCTTGATTGGAGTCAATTAATTGTTGCAGTGAGCGTTTGACTATTTCGCTTACATTTTTTAGTTCGCGTCCAAGTTCGTCTACTTGCTGGTGGCAGTTTTGCACTTCTTTGTTTTTGGTGCGCTCTAAGCGAATCAGAGATTCGTCGATTATTTTGCGAATGTCTTGTTCGAGTTCGGTCGACTTGGCTTCAATTTTAGTGGCATCACCAGCTTGCAGAGCCTTTCTTTTCTCACTTTGAGAGTCGGACAATTTTTTTAATTTGCCATTAGCTTTAGTTTCGATATTGGTCAGCTCTTCGCTACCTTTATCGTAAATTACTTGCAATTTCTTACCGGCCATGGTCATGGCTTGCGTCTCCTTGCGATTTCTCTAGTCTGAGTCGAGTGTAAGCATCGATGACAGATATGCCGAAACCGACATGGCTGCGACCTTACCTCTTTCTTCGATTTCTGGAAGTGCGGTGCTGAGCTGCGTAAGCTCACTTTTGAAACTTTTGCTCACACGATCTAATTCAGAGCGAATGATGCGAACCTGCTTCTCTAGTGACTCGACTGTTTGCAAACGAATTGATTCTATGCGCTCAGTAGAGCCACCACTAGAGCGTTTAAATTCAGATTCTAGTTGGTCTACTTGTTTGCGAATTGACTTAACAAGCTCGTTTCCTCGAACTTTTAATTGTGTGTCGAGATTTTTGCGAAACTCTTCGTCTGCTTGAATCATCTGTCCGCCCATCGAAAGCGGCAATTCTTTTTCTTCTTCGATTGCTTGCTCAAGCAGAGCCATTTGTTTGGCAATACGATCTGAATACTTTTTCTCTAGGCGTTTAAGAGTGCTAAAAAACTTACGATGAGCTGATGCGACGTTGGAATTGCCGGACTCCGCCATCTGATTTATAGTGGCTTTAGCTTCAGCCACTTTGTATTCAAGAGTGTTTATATGATTGGCTTTGCGTTCTTCTTTGGCTTCGATGATTTGTTTCTCGAACGAATTTTTGAGCGCATCAACAGTGCTTGCCCAGGACTCAATATGCTCTTCTAAAAACTGCGAGCCAATCTCTTCGGCCTGGTCGATACGACTGGTGCTTTGGTCTATAACTTCTTGAGCAAAATCGTTCGATTCCTTTAATAGGTCTTCTAATTGCTGAATTACTTGTCCTATTTTTTGATCAAAGTCGCGGTCGTACTGCGAGAGCTTGGAGTTTATTTCTTCTTTGAGAATGGCTACAAGAGACTCCACTTTTTCTTCCAAGACTTTGGCTTTTTGAGATAAAGAAGCCTCGCTTGATGATTTCTGATTTTCAATTTTCTTGCGAGCCGAATTTATCACTTGATCAATCTTGGGCTGTTGTTCTTTTGAAAACTCAGTGAAGTGTTCTTTGGGATTTTCCATCGTATCTTGCAATTCGCGTATTTTGCTTGCGAACTGTTCGAGAATTTCGTTTTTCGCCTCAGCAATCAATTTGTTGAACTTCATGCGCGATTCACTTGCTGTGGCGTAAATCTTGTCTATTTCCTGGCGTTCAAACTCTGAGAGCTGGTCTTTGATGTCATCTCTGTGTAAAGACAGGTCTTCGATATTGGCTTCGACAGTGAGCGAGGATAGCTCTGATGCTTTTAGAAGCTGACTTTTGAGCGATTCTTCCAAATCGTTGCTCAATTTGTTTAGTTGGGCAAGCGAGTTCAGAACGATTTTGTCCAAATCTACACTAGATTTTTCGACCGCTTCTTGCCACAGATTCAAGGCAGAATCCATGCTCGTCGGTTCGTCTTGGCTTTGCATGATAGCTCCTGTATATCCCTTGTTTCAATCTACCCAGGCAATCGGCAACTAATGTCACGACTGATAAAGTAGTTAAGAATTTAAGGATAAATCTTAAACAGGTCTTGGATGTCAAGCGTTTTGGTCTTTATCTATATAGGAGTTTTGATGGGTCCATAACCCATAACGGCATGTCGTTGCAAGGTGACATGTTTTTTTGCTTGTTTTTCGTCTATCACTAAAGCAAATGCCACTTCATCAAACCAGCGTAAACAACCTTTGTGCTCTTTGCCATCCAAAGTCCAGAAAATAAGCACTTCTTTTTCTTTGATGAATCGCTCTAGTTCGGCTGTGGATGGAAGTTTGCCGTGCGGCTGTGCTTGAGACATATTTTAATTGTTCTTGGCGTCAGCCATGAGCTTGCCTTTGTCCAAGGCACTTGCGTCTGGGTCGATTGTTTTTTTTGTGCTTACAACGTACCTGCGACCTTTCCAATTGACCTCTTCGCCAAACAAAACCAGATACGCCGAGTGCATGTACAGGAAAGAAAGAGTGAGAGTACCAAAAGGAGTAAGGAAGAAATGTCTCCAGTCTATGCCTTTGTGGTGCTCTGAGCACTGTTTATACCAGAGAAAGAGTGTGATGTACTGAACGGCTACCAGGGCTGTGAGACGAATCAAATTAGTATTGACTTCGCCTTGTGTCCACTCTGCAATAACCCAGGCAAGTTCGAATAGAGGGAAAACCACAACGGTGTTTAGCAAGAAAAGCAAAAAGACCAGGTTTGAGATTTTGCTATCGATGAGCGAATAAAGATTTTTGGTCCAACCTAGCCACATTGATTTTAGGTCTGTGTACATGCGAACGCTGTAGAGGCTTTTGCCGTCGGCTACGCCAATTTTGAAGCCGCGTTCTTTGAATACGCGGGCTATGGCATGGTCTTCCACGATTTCATCTCGTACAGACTCGTGTCCACCCATTGCTTCGTAGGATTTTCGTTTGCAAATAATGTACTGGCCATAAGCATAGGCTCGCTCTGCTTCTTGATCGTTTACGGTGTGAAAAGGATCGCCAAGTAAAAAGCCGCTGAGTAAAACCGGCATTACAAGCCGTTCGGGAAAGCTACCTAATTCTTGAACTGGTATAAAAGATAACAGGTCTAGATTTTTCTCAAGCGCGTAGGAGACGGCGTCTTTGAGTGAATTTGGATGGTGGTAAGTGTCGGCATCAGTGAAGATATACCACTGGTCATCACCTTTTTTAGATACTTTGGATACGGCATGAAGAATGGCGTTGCATTTGCCGATCCAGCCGGGCGGTGCATCGCTGCCCTGAATTAATTTTATGCGGTCGTACTTTTGAGCATAGTCGGCAATGATGTCGCCAGTTCTATCTGTAGAGCGGTCATTTACTACCACCACTTCGAAATTGGGATAATCTTGCTTAGCAAGCGATTCGAGCAAGCGACCAATTTTTCCTTCTTCATTGCGAGCTGGAATAACTACTGAGATGAAGGGCAGTTCAGAGTTCTTCAGTTTGGAAGATTCAACTTGCTTGAGCAGGTTGTAAAAGACCGCAGTTAGTCCAAACATGCCTAATATCAAGAATGTGACTGCCAAATAGAGGCTGAGCGAAATCATAGTTAGTAGGTGTAGAATCCTTTTCCGGTCTTTTTACCAAGATGTCCTGCTGAAACTAGTTGTCTCAGGATTGGGCAGGGACGGTATTTGGGATCGCCGAATCCTTCAAGCATCGTTTCCATAATATGCAAAACAATGTCTAGTCCAACAAAATCGGCTAGGGCTAGCGGTCCCATTGGATGGTTATAACCAAGAGTCATACCTTGATCTATTTCTTCTGGAGTGGAAAGCCCTTCCATGAGAGCAAAAGCTGCTTCGTTAATTAGCACCATTCCAAGACGGGTGGTGATAAAACCAGGAAAATCTTTGGATGCGATAACTGTTTTTCCAAGCTCTTCGGCAAAAGCTCGCACTTTTGATGTGGTTTCAGGGGTGGTATCAATTCCAGGAATGATTTCGACTAGTTTCATGATGTGCGCGGGTGAGAAAAAGTGCATTCCCATAAATTGCTTAGTGCGCTTTGTAGCTGCTGCAATTGCCGTAATCGGCAATGAAGATGTATTAGAAGCAAAAATGGTGGCAGGTTTGCAAATTGCATCAAGCTTGCCAAACAATTCTTTCTTTATATTGATATCCTCAGCCACTGCTTCGATGACCAGGTCGCAGTTCTTAGCTTCGTCCAACTTGGTTGCTCGCAAAATGCGGCTTTTGATTTCGTTTAATTCGTCTTGTGAGAATAATCCTTTTTCGACTGATTTTTTGCCCATTTTTTCAATTTCAGATTGGGCTAAGTCGAGTGACGCTTCGGATATGTCGTAAATATATACTTTTGACTGGGTGCGCGATGCAATCAGGTAGGCGATGCATCTTCCCATAAAGCCGCTGCCGGCCATAAACACTTCTTGAAAGGCGGCTTTCTTAAGCACTTGACTTTCTTCTTTTGTTTTCACTGATTCAGGCATGATTCAAGCTTCCTCGGCAATTAGTAAGCAGGCATCCTCTTTTAGCGAGTGTCCAGACTGCCGTTATGCTACCACCCTTGACAGGTAAAATTCTTAAGAATTGTCATGCTTAGTACATTACATGTGTTTCTAGGGTAAGCTTTTTCACCTAATAAATACTCAATCTTTCATAACGGGGCTGTGACGTGAGCACTCAAATAAAAAAACTTCTTATAGCAAACAGAGGTGAAATCGCCTGCCGCATAATTCATGCTTGTCGTGAGCTGGACATAAGCCCCATTGCTATTTTTTCAGAGCCAGATCACAAAAGCAGACATGTTGAATTAGCGGACGAAAAATGGAAATTGGACGGTCAGCCAGGACAAGCTGGCAAGACCTATTTAGACATAGCTCAAATTGTAGAAATCGCCAAGAAGGCAGGCGCAGATGCCATTCACCCAGGTTATGGTTTTTTGTCTGAAAATCCTTCTTTTGCCAAAGCATGTACTGAGGCGGGCATTATTTTTGTAGGACCGAGTCCTGAAATAATCAACTTAATGGGCTCTAAAGTCGAATCCAGACGAGCAATGGAGAAAGCCAAAGTGCCTGTTGTTCCAGGAACTACAGATCCAGTAACCGATCCTGAAATAGTGAAAGAACTCGGTATCAAATACGGTTACCCTCTTGCCATTAAAGCTAGCGCAGGCGGCGGCGGACGCGGATTGCGAGTAGTTAAAAACGCTGAGGAAGTGGAAGCTGCACTGGCTGGTGCCAAACGCGAAGGCGAGAGTTATTTTGGCTCAGGCGAAGTGTATGTGGAAAAATATTTAGACAAGCCAAGACACATCGAAGTCCAGATTTTAGGCGATAAATTCGGCAATCTTATTCACTTATACGAGCGCGATTGCTCAAGCCAGCGCCGTCACCAAAAGCTTCTAGAAGAAAGTCCAGCCTTTAAGCTAGACAAAAAAGTGAAAGAAAAGTTGCTCGAAGCAGCCGTGCGTGGCGCAAAATCGATTGGTTATTTTTCGGCTGGAACAATGGAATTTCTTGCCTGGAAAGATCAGTTTTATTTTCTTGAAATGAATACTCGCGTTCAAGTTGAGCATCCTATAACCGAGCTTACAACTGGTGTTGACATAGTCAAAGAACAAATTTTAATTGCATGTGGAGAGCGTTTGCAATTAAAACAAGACGAAATTAAGCAAAATGGACATTCCATCGAATGTCGCATTAATGCTGAAGATCCATCGCGTAATTTTATGCCATCACCAGGCACAATTTCTGAATATGTAATTCCTCAGCGTCCGTGGACCCGTTTGGACTCAGGTTCTTATCAAGGGTACCAAGTATTGCCCTATTACGATTCGCTCTTAGCCAAGCTTGTGGTTTGGGGCTCAAATCGAAATGAAGCAATCAAAAGAATGAAATTAGCTTTGGCTGAATACACAATAAAAGGTCTTTCCACCACAATTGCCTTTCATCAAGCTTTGCTCGACAACGAAGCATTTCTTGCCGGAGAGGTGCACACGGGCTTTATCGAACAGGAATTTATGAAAGAATTCAAGGCAATGTCAAAGCCACAAACAGCTAGCCAAGCCTCTCAAGGAGCACCGTCGGGTGCAAGTGAGACGGAAAAATCATTGAAGCCTGCTCGCAGTTTCAATGTAGAAGTTGACAGAAGAATTTTCACCGTAAATGTGGCTGAGTACGAGTCTTCAATATCACAAGGAAATACAAGCAAAACAGCAACAGCCGTGAAAGAAGCTCCTAAAGCTTTTGTGCCAGAGGCTACGCCTTCTTCATCGCACCAGTCATCAAAAGGAGATAGCGAAGTGCGCTCACAGATGAATGGTCTTGTAAAACAAATTCTTGTAAATGAAAAAGACAAAGTAACAGCGGGACAAAAGCTCATCACTTTTGAAGCGATGAAAATGGAAACAGATGTTACCGCTGACAAAAATGGAACCGTATCCAGTATCAAAGTTAAAACTGGCGAAACAGTAAATGCCAATCATTTGCTCATGGTTATTGAATGAGCTACAGAGTCGGTAACGGCTTTGATATTCATCGCCTTGTGAGTGGCCGACCACTTATTTTGGGTGGAATTGAAATTGCCCACTTTAAGGGATTGGAGGGGCATTCGGATGGCGACTGCGTTGTGCACGCATTAATAGAAGCTTTGCTTGGGGCTTCTGGACTTCCTGATATAGGTTCCCTCTATCCACCTGCAGATCCAAATATTGCTGGTATTAGTAGTTTGAAGATGCTGGATAAAGTATATGAGTTAGTGAGTAATAAAGGATGGCTAATTGAGAATGCTGATATCTCAGTCATTTGCGAACAACCGAAATTGAAGCCTTATTATCAACAAATGCGCCAGGCACTAAGCGAACGATTGGGCTTGACTTTTGAGCAAATAAATTTCAAAGCAAGGACAGCAGAAAAACTTGGACCTATAGGTGAAGGCCAAGCGATTGCAGCAATTTGCACTGCTTTGCTCAAATCTAAAGACTAAAATCAAACTACACTTTTACTGCGGTGCAGCGAGGACAGTTGCGACCCTCGAAAGGATGTTTGCACTCGGGGCAAATATTTACTTTGATAATTGATTGAGCCCCAAGGTCTGAAGACTCTGGATTGGCGATACTTTTATTGATGCTCTGCTCAATAATTCGAGCTTCTACTTTTCGATTAAGGTGATTGAGAAGTGACACTACATCAAGCATTGTTTGCTGAGTCTCTTCGTTTTTTGCACCGGCAGTGCTTTTCAATACGTTTAAAGCGCGTTTGCCATAGCGTTCGGCATCAACATAATTTTCAGCCATATATGAAACTGTAGCTAATTTCTTTAAAGCTTTACCGACGATGGGATTTTTTTCGCCAAGTACTTTGCTTTTGATATTTAGGCTTTCAAGATAATGAGCGTGAGCAAGCTCAAGTTTGCGTTGCCCGATGTAAATCCATCCCAATTGGTCCAGACAAACACAAAGTCGCTCGTCAGCATTTTCACTTTGTTTGAGTACACCCATTGCTTCAAGCAATAACTGTTCGGCGCGTCCTAAATCGTTCGCGTCGATTGACTCTTTAATTGCTTGTTTATAGTCTTTCCATTCCATAGTAAGAATAAATGAGAAGAAAAAAGGCCTAGTGGTTAACTAAGCCTTTTGTACCAGAGTTTCGCTCAATATACAACTAGTTTTATGCTCTTGGGTGAGTGTTCGAATAGACCTTTCTCAGTCTGTCCATGCTCACGTGAGTGTAAATCTGAGTTGTATTAATTGTGGTATGTCCAAGCAAATCTTGGACTACTCGCAGATCGGCTCCGCCTTCGAGCAAATGAGTGGCGAATGTATGTCTGAGAGTATGAGGAGTGATTGGTTTATTGATTTTCGCTTTCTTGGCGTATTTCAAAACCAATCTGTGCACTGAACGCGAAGATAGTCTGGTTGCCTGTCGGCTCACAAATAGTGGGCTGTCTGGTACTGGACTTCTATCTTGTGCCAGTTTTGGCCAGTACTCGTGCAAGTATTTGCAAAGCCAGGCGTTAGCACTTTGATTTAAGAGAACGACACGTTCTTTGTTTCCTTTTCCTACAACGCGCATTTCCATAGCTTGCTCGCTGTAGTCTTTCACTTTGAGATTGCACAGCTCGCTCACACGCATACCGGAAGCGTAAAGCACTTCCATTAAAGCGCGGTCACGAATGCCAAGCAATGATTGATCCGGAGCCAAGAGTAAACGGACAACTTCTTCGCGATCGAGACACGAAGGCAGTTTTCTTGTCAGTTTTGGACCACGCACTAATTTAGACGGATCGTCTTCAATCAACTGTTCTCTGCGCAGATATTTATAAAAACTGCGGATAGCAGATATTTTGCGTGCAACCGTAGGACGGCTGTACTGCTCTTGGATTTGGCGAATATAACTTTTCAGTCCTTCCGCTTCTAACCACGAGCCTGAACCGCCTGACGCCGAGATTTCTGGTGGCGTCATGTCTACTTGAGTTTCAAGCTCAAGATCCTCTTGCAGAGAGGTCGTATCAGTTCTCGAAAACTGGGGCTCGCCACCATATTCGGTAGCTCTATCCCTAACACTTGAAACGCTTGGTATGGTACTCGGACTCGTATTTTCAATGAGCTGTCTCAAATCGTTGAGATAAGCTCGAATAGTATGAGCCGAATAATTACGTTCTTCCTCCAGATATCCAGCAAACTGATTGAGCCATGTTAGTGGTAACTGACTCGCTCCCTGTGGACCATTCACTTCTGACCAACTTTCTAGTGACAAAGCACTTAGTAACACTGTAAAAACACAACAATGTATTTATTATGGGATGTTTGAAAAGTTTGTAAAGCCCCCCCGGCACTGAATCTCGGTTGTCATGTGACACCATGAGTGATATTGCATGTAGTGATACGCCACCACTGTATATGTGCTTTATATTGTGAAAAGTGGCAATTTTTTGGCGGGGATGCGTGGGAATCGAACCCACCCGGGGCAGCGTTTCTCTGCCCCACAACGGTTTTGAAGACCGCACGCCACACCAGCAACGCTCCATCCCCGCAGGAATTATTACTAGAACCTTTAGTGATTTTGGTTAATCTCGGTTAATGTGGCTGCGCCCATCAAATTTCAGGTGTTTGGAGACCTTCTTAAGCATTCCTTAACCTCATATATATTTATTAAGGCAAAGTTTCAATTCACATGTAATATTTTGTGAATGGGATGAAATCGGCTCCCGTAAAGCGTTTCGACCATATTCTCGGGGCTGTAAGTGGACGCGCGGCAGCAAAATCGGCACTTTAGCTCGTTTCACATTTAAATAAGTGTGTTGACAATACATTATCTGAATTCATATATTAGCCAATCCTTGCCCATTTTCGTAGGCATTTAGCAATTGCTGCAGACCCAAAAACCCAAGCAGAAAAAGACCAGAGGTAACCAATGGCCCTAGAGTTATCCGAGCGCGTGCGCACTTTCGGAGTTGGAGGATCGCGCATCGCGGATCTTCCTGACCTTGCAGAAATCCAGAAAGCTTCATTTCGATGGTTCATCGAAGAAGGTCTGGCTGAGGAGCTGAAAGCGTTCAGCCCCATTCGAGACTTCACAGGAAGATTGGAGTTGTACTTCCTCACTAATTACAACTTCGAGGACCACTCTGAGCCTAACAAGCCAAAGACCCCCGAAGAAGCTAGAGCTCTTGATGCTAGCTACACCAAGAAGTTGCGTGTGCAGATGCGTCTTGTTAATCGTGAAGTGCACGATATCAAAGAGCAGGAAATCTATGTGGGCGATATACCCATGATGACCGACCGCGGTACATTCATTATTAATGGAGCCGAGCGCGTTATCGTTTCGCAAATTGTCAGAAGCCCAGGTATCTATTACAAACGCGAAGTTGACCAGAACGGTAAACGTACCTTCTCCGCCACCCTGATTCCAAACCGTGGCGCATGGCTCAAATTTGAAACAGACGTAAACGACGTTATCTACGTCAAAATCGACAAGAATAGAAAGCTACTTGCAACCACATTGTTGCGTGCGCTTGGCTATTCCGATTCCGAAATGGAAAACCTCTTCCGTCATCACGACTTCCTTAAGAAGACCCTTGACAAAGATACCAACAAAACCAAAGAAGAATCCCTTATAGAGGTATACAGAAAACTTCGCCCAGGTGACCCGCCGTCGGTCGCTGGTGGACAAAGTATTTTGGAAAGCAGATTCTTTGATGACAAGCGTTATGACTTAGGTCGTGTCGGTCGCTATAAGTTGAATAAGAAACTGGCTTTGTCAGTAGCTGAAACTCAACGTACCCTCACACCAAGCGACATAGTTGCTGCGGTGGACTACTTGATCTCGCTCAACTTTGACGAAGGTCAAGTTGATGATATCGACCACCTGGGTAACCGTCGTATTAGATCGGTTGGTGAACTGCTTCAGAACCAGTTCCGCATCGGTCTTACACGTTTAGAGCGAATCGTGCGTGAGCGCATGACATTGCAAGACGCAGACACTTTGACACCTGCCAACTTGTTGAATACAAAACCACTAGTTGCTGCAATTAGAGAATTTTTCGGTTCATCACAGTTGTCTCAGTTCATGGACCAGACTAATCCTTTGGCAGAACTAACTCACAAACGTCGTTTGTCCGCACTTGGACCTGGTGGTTTGTCGAGAGAACGTGCTGGATTTGCTGTACGAGACATTCACCCCAGTCACTACGGACGCATTTGTCCGGTAGAAACTCCTGAAGGTCCAAACGCAGGTCTTATTGGATCGCTTGCAACACATGCTCGTGTCAACTCGTATGGTTTCATCGAAACACCATATCGCAAAGTGTTAAACGGCTTGGTCACTGAAGATGTTCACTATCTAACTGCTGACGAAGAAGACCGATATCGCGTAGCACCTGGTGACGTTCGTGTTAATAACGACGGCACCTTCGCCACCGAACTCGTTCCTGTGCGCTATAAAGCCGAGTTTATCGAAACCGTGCCCACTCAAGTCGACTACGTAGGCGTATCGCCCATTCAGATTGTGTCAGTCGGAACCGCGCTCATACCATTCCTTGAGCACGATGACGCTAACCGAGCTTTGATGGGATCTAACATGCAACGTCAGTCAGTTCCATTGGTTCAGACTGAGCGCGCCATAGTCACAACCGGTATTGAACAACAATCGGCAAAAGACTCCGGCATGGTTGTGGTTTCAGATGTGGAAGGCAAATGCGAATACGTAACTGCCAATCAAATACATGTAAGAACCAAAGACAAACGCCTGGTCAAATATAAGTTGGGTAAATTCCAACGCTCAAACCAAGATACTTGCTTGAACCAAAAACCAATCGTGCGCGTTAACGACGAAGTTGTGGTTGGACAAATCATTGCTGATGGTGCAGCTACTAACACTGGTGAGCTTGCTGTTGGAAGAAACCTGATGGTGGCATTTATGCCATGGGAAGGTTACAACTTTGAAGATGCTATCTTGATTTCGCAAAGATTGGTCTTTGACGAAGTGATGACTTCGATTCACATCGAAAAACTAGAAATTGACGCTCGCTCAACCAAACTCGGTCCAGAAGAAATCACTCGCGAAGTTCCAAACGTATCTGAAGAATCGCTTCGTCACCTTGATGAATACGGTATCGTCAGAGTCGGTTCGCGCGTTTATCCTGACGATATTTTGGTTGGAAAAATCACACCTAAAGGCGAATCCGAACACCCACCAGAAGAAAAATTGCTTCGTGCAATCTTTGGTGAAAAGGCACGCGACGTAAGAGACAACTCTTTGCGTGTTCCTCATGGTGAAGGTGGACGTGTTGTTGATGTCAAAGTCTTCGACCGCGAAAAAGGTGATGAACTCCCACCTGTAGCTAACAAAGTGGTTCGTGTTTACATCGCCCAGAAACGTAAAATTTCGGTCGGTGACAAGGTTGCAGGACGTCACGGAAACAAAGGTATTGTGGCAAGAATTCTTCCTATAGAAGATATGCCTTACTTGCCTGACGGCTCGCCTGTCGACATCGTGCTCAACCCACTTGGTGTACCTTCTCGTATGAACGTTGGTCAAACTTTCGAGACCCTACTTGGTCTTGCAGGACACTTGACTGGTCTTCGTTATGAAGTGCCGCCATTTGATGAAATGTGGAAACCAGAGGCATCAAGCCATTTGGTTCACGATGAAATCAAAGCTGGAAAAATCAAAGCTAGCGCTCCATGGGTTGGCGATGACGGCAAAATCACCATATATGATGGCAGAACCGGTGATGCTTTCCACAACCCGGTGACTGTCGGCAAAATCTACATGATGAAGCTGGTTCACTTGGTCGACGACAAGATTCACGCTCGCTCCACAGGACCTTACAGTTTGGTCACCCAGCAACCGCTTGGTGGTAAAGCTCAGTTTGGTGGTCAGCGTCTTGGAGAAATGGAATGCTGGGCTCTTGAAGCCTTCGGCGCTGCCTACTCCTTGCAAGAAATGCTCACAATCAAATCTGATGATGTTAATGGTCGCTCCAAAGCCTACGAGTCAATCGTTAAGGGCGAAAATTTGAAGAAGCCCGGTATTCCCGAGTCATTCAAAGTGTTGGTGCGCGAATTGCAATCAATCGGTCTTGATGTATCGGTAGCAAAACGCTCTAAAGATGGTCAAGAACACGAAGTCGATCTCATGGCTGAAGTGGAAGAACCAAAACCTCGCGGAATCAGACGCATGTCTCAACTCGACATGGGTGACATGTCTCAAATGATGCCTGGCATGCCTGGCATGGGTGGAGATCCTGCCGCCGCTCTTATGAACCGCAGCTTGGCTGGTATGCAGTCGGGTTCGATGGGTGCGGGCATGGCAGGTATGGGTGGTTTCCCAGGTGCTGGAGCTGGCGCGGGTGGAGGTATGCCTGGTTTGACCGGTATTACTGAAGGTCTTGCCAACACTGGTTTGCCTGGTCTGCCTACAGGCGGTCCTGGAGCCAATACTGGTGCAGGCGGAGCTGGACGCAATTTGGGTCCAGGTCGTATGCTCGAGTCGGTGGTATCAGGTCTGGTGCAAACTGGTGGTCCTGATTCACTATCTACTCCTGGGGCTGGTCTCAAAGGCTTTGGCGATGATGAAGAAGACGCAGGACTTGGCGGAATGGCTACTGGTCGCATATTCGGATCAGATGATGACGAAGATTACGAAGTGCCAATGCCAGTTAAAAAGTTTCCCAAAATGTCTGACGACATAGGTACTGAAGATGACGACTCCGAAGAGGAAGTCGCAGAAGAAGTTGCCGAAGAAGTCGAAGGCGTGGAAGCGGAATCTGAAGATGGCGAAATAGAACCGTTTGAAGAAGAGTTTGAAGTTGAAGATTTGGACGAAGAAGAAGTAGAAGAATAACTCCAATAAGGTATACAAAAAAATGGCAACGATCGATCGTTTCGACTACATCAAAATCGGGATTGCATCACCTGAGCGAGTCTTGAGCTGGTCTCACGGTGAAGTAACCAAACCGGAAACAATCAACTATAGAACTCTCAAACCGGAAAAAGACGGTTTATTCTGTGAACGTATTTTTGGACCTTCAAAGGACTGGGAATGCTATTGCGGCAAATATAAACGAGTTCGTCACCGTGGTATCACTTGCGAACGTTGCGGCGTTGAAGTGACAGATTCAAAAGTTCGCCGTCACCGCATGGGTCATATCGACCTTGCCGCACCGGTAACTCACATCTGGTTCCTTAAAGGAATTCCAAGTTACATTGGTCTTCTGCTCGATTTGCCATTGCGCGATCTGGAACAAGTAGTTTATTTCAACGCTTATATCGTCACAAACCCTGGCAACGTGCCAGACTTGAACAAATCGCAACTTCTTTCCGAGGAAGAATACGAGAAGCTCTTAGACGATCCCAATTTCCAGTTTGATATCGGCATTGGTGCGGAAGCAATTAAACTTTTGCTTGGTGAACTGGCTAGACCTGTTTACGAAAGACCTGAAAACAAAGAAGATCGCGGTCGCCTTCTTGAATTGCCCGGATTGAAAGAAATCTCAGTGCAATTGCGTGAAGAACTTTCGATGTCTGGTGGTTCGCAACAAAAGAGAGCCAAAATTATCAAGCGTTTACGCTTGACCGAAGCTCTGCTCAATTCGCACACCGACCCTACTTGGGTTATTCTGGACAAACTCCCAGTCACCCCTCCAGATCTTCGACCAATGGTTCAGTTGGATGGTGGACGTTTTGCCACATCGGATTTGAATGATCTCTATAGAAGAGTCATCAACAGAAACAACCGTCTTGCAAGACTCTTGGAGATGGGCGCTCCTGAAATTATCGTTCGCAACGAAAAACGCATGCTTCAAGAAGCTGTTGATGCCTTAATCGATAACGGAAGACGCGGTCGTGTAGTCGTCGGTCCTAACAACCGTCCGCTCAAATCGCTCTCCAACATTATCGAAGGTAAGCAAGGACGTTTTCGTCAAAACTTACTTGGTAAGCGTGTCGACTACTCAGGTCGTTCAGTTATCGTCGTTGGCCCTTCGCTCAAACTGCATCAGTGCGGTTTGCCTCGCGAGATGGCAATCGAGCTCTTCAAGCCATTTGTAATTAACAAATTGATTGAGCGTCAAATCGTTCAAAACATCAAATCAGCTAAGAAGCAAATCGAGAAAGGTTCTGCAGTTGTTTGGGAAATCTTGGAAGAAGTTATTCAAGGTCACCCAGTACTCTTGAACCGTGCTCCCACGCTTCACCGCTTAGGTATTCAAGCTTTCGAACCAGTACTGGTCGAAGGACGCGCCATTCAGCTTCACCCGCTTGTTTGTGCCGCCTTTAACGCCGACTTCGACGGTGACCAGATGGCTGTGCACGTACCGCTCTCGGTAGAAGCTCAGGCTGAAGCTCACATGTTGATGCTTGCATCAAACAACGTTTTATTGCCTGCTACAGGCAGACCGACAATCACACCTACTCAAGATATGGTGCTTGGTATTTATTACCTCACTATTCAAAAGCCAGGTTGGGATGATCCAAAAGTATGCAGAGGTGCAGGAATGCGCTTTGTCAATTTGGCTGATGCAAGAGCTGCATATGAAGCCGGCATACTCGATCTGCACGCCAAAATAGCAGTACGTGACGTTGATAATGTCATGGTGGAAACAAGCCCCGGACGCATTATTTTCAACGAAGTCGTGAGACAAGCCATTTCGGTCACGAAGTAATTCGATCAAATCCAATCCAAAGAGGACGTCATGGTAACAGGCAAGAAAGAAGAAACCCTAGAGTTCATCAACACCACCGTAGATAAGAAAGTACTTGGAAAATTGCTTTCGATGATCTATGAAAAATTCGGTACTTCAAGAACAGCGGCTCTAGCCAATGCTCTTAAGGATCTGGGATTTCAGTATGCCACCAAAGCTGGCGTCACAATCTCAATTTCTGATCTTGATGTTCCAGAAGCGAAAAAGGGTCTGATCGCCGCTGCTGAAAAGGAAATCGAAGAAGCGCAACGTCGTTACGAACGTGGCGATATCACAGAAGTTGAGCGCTACAACAAAGTTATCGATACTTGGAGTGCAACCACCGACTCTCTTACAAAAGAAGTAGTCGACAACTTCGACAGATTGAACCCGGTTTACATGATGGCGTTCTCTGGCGCTAGAGGTAACATTTCTCAGGTTCGTCAGTTAGTTGGAATGCGTGGATTGATGGCTGACTCTCAAGGTCAGATTATCGACTTACCTATTAAAGCAAACTTCCGCGAAGGCTTGAACGTAACTGAGTACATCATCTCAAGTTACGGTGCAAGAAAGGGTCTGGTTGATACAGCTCTCAAAACGGCTGACTCTGGTTATCTCACTCGTCGTTTGGTTGACGTTGCTCAAGACGTTATAGTGCGTGACCCTGATTGCGGCACCACACGCGGTATCTTGATGCAGCCTATTCTTGAAGGCGACAAGGAAATGGTCAAAATTTCCGAGCGTATTTTTGGTCGTACTCTGGCTGAAGATATTGCCGACAAAGAAACAGGCGAAATCATCGCTCGCAAAGGCGACATCATCAATAGAGTTCTATCCGAGAGACTTGAGACGATCGAAAAAGATCCTAAGAAGAAAAAGATCTTGGTTCGCTCACCACTTACATGCGATGCTCAGTACGGCGTATGCCAGAAGTGCTATGGCTGGTCTTTGACCACCAACAGAATCGTAGATTCAGGTGAAGCAATCGGTATCATTGCTGCTCAATCAATCGGTGAGCCAGGTACACAGCTTACAATGAGAACGTTCCACACTGGTGGTGCTGTTGCTGGTGGTAAGTCGCGTGCCCAACAGAAATCTCCTGTGGAAGGTGTTGTTTCTTATAAAATTCCTTCTAAGTCAGTTCGCACCGCCTATGGTGACGTTGTAGATCAGACCACTAAAGATGGTGTCTTGAAAGTTAACGATGGTAAGAAAGAAAAATCAATTAGCTTACCTACAGGCAGTTTGATCCTTGTAAAAGATGGAGACGAAGTCAAAGCTGGTCAGATTCTAGCTGAGTACGATCCACCAGGTTCTAAAAAGAACTTGACTGAGCGTGCATCAAAAGATATCACCGCCGATATTTCAGGACGTGTCAGTTTTGAAGGCTTCCAGGCTGATGAAAAGCGCGATCGTCAAGGTAACATCAGTAGAACTGCTAACCGAAGCGGTATCATCTGGGTACTTGAAGGTGACGTATACAACCTGCCCTCAGGCGCTCAAGTAGTGGTAAAAGACGGTCAAGACGTCAAAGCGAAAGACGTTCTTGCTGAGATTCAGATTCTCACAGAACACGGTGGCGAAGTGCGTTACGGCGCAGAAATCGAAACCGAAACAGTGAAAGTCGGTCGCAAAACATACACCAAATTGACCAAGGGTAAAGACTTAAACGTGGTCATCGCCAAAGTCGGCGCGGCTAACGCTAAACTCGATGCTGGTCAAAAAGGTAGCTACTGGAAAGTGAACAAGTCGAAAGAGACATGGGCACTGAAAGTAGTTAAAGACGAAGTAGTGGAAAACGGTAAAATCGTAGCCGAACTTTTGGATGACGGCACAAACACCGTAACTTCAGGTGGCGAAGTCATTTATGACGGAGTCGAAATCGACGACAGAAGAGTTGTGACCAAGCCCGGTCGTCTCTTATTCGTTCCTGAAGAAGTACACTTCATCTCAAAAGATATCAGTCTGAAAATGTCTGAAACAGGCGAATTAGTTGCTGCTGGACAAGAAGTAGTCAAAGACGTTTTCGCTCACATGGAAGGTATCATCGAGATTGTTGCCGACAACGACATCATTCATGAAGTTATCATCAAGCCAGGCGAAGTTGTTCCAATTGCCGACCCCTCCGAGTTGAAAGTGCCCGAAGGACAAGTGGTCGAGCCAGGAACCGAGCTAATCGAAGGTTATAAATATAAAGAGCGCAAAGTTGTTTCCGTTCTTGAAATGGAAGATGGCACATTTAAAGCTCTCGTTCGTCCAGTTGAAGAATATTGGATTGAGCCTAGAGACACCAAATTCAAGCATGGCCAATCAGATGAAAAAATCGGCTTGAGATCTGTTACTCAGCTTCTCTTCAGAGATCGCGAAAGAGTAAGACACGTTCAGGGCGCTCAACTGACACGCACCTCGCTAGTACTTCAGATGCAAGGAATTCTCCAGCATCTAAAAGGTATCGTCGAGATGGAAGAAGAGCTCGATATCGTGGTTCAAGAAAACATTCTCTTGCGCCGTGAGCAAGACTTCAATATCACATTGCTCGATGTTGAACACGGTCAAATTATCGATCCTAAATCAGCAGTTGCCACCACTCAGGTTCTGACAAGAACAGATGCTAGAGTGCAGCTCTCTAAAACGGACGAGCGCAGATTGCTTTTGATCACTGAAGAACAGCAATTGCGCGAAGCAGTCAAAGGCGCTGCCACGGTCAAAGAAAACGACCTGGTGCGCACTGGCGATAAATTGACCAAGTCTTCTGTTGCATCTCATTCCGGACAGGTAGTGAGCGTCAGCAAAGACGAAATTGTGGTGCGCAGAGGCAGACCTTATCTTATCTCTCACAATACTCAATTGCAGAGTGAAGATGGTGCCCTTGTGCAGCGTGGAGACTTGCTTGCCACACTCATCTACGAACGTCAGAAAACCGGGGACATTGTTCAGGGTCTTCCTAGAGTTGAAGAATTGCTTGAAGCACGCAAACCCAAAGAATGCGCTATTCTTGCCGAGCGTGAAGGCAAAGCAAAAAATGTGACCGAAGACGACGTTAAGCGTTTGTTTGTGGTCTACTCTGATGGCTCGGAAGAAGAGATTCAAATCCCAGCCGGTCTCAACATCTTGCCCGAAGACGGAGACAAGATTTCGCTAGGAACCCCTCTTACCGACGGTCCTCCCAACCCGCACGATATCGTACGTTTGATGGGAATTCAGGCGGCGCAAAAATTCCTGGTGGACGAAGTTCAATCGGTATATCGCTCGCAAGGTGTAGACATCGCCGACAAACACATCGAAGTGATTGTTCGTCAGATGACTCGCAAAGTAAGAGTGGAAACACCTAATGACACTATCTTGTTGCCCGGCGAATTAATGGAGCGCTTCGAAATCGAAAAAGAAAACGATCGCTGCAGACAAACCGGAACCGTTCCAGCCGATTACACCGATGTCTTGCTTGGTATCACCAAAGCCAGCTTGAACACCGAAAGCTTCATCTCCGCTGCATCATTCCAGGAAACCACAAGAATCCTGACTGAAGCTGCTGTTGAAGGTAAGAAGGACTGGTTGCGTGGCTTGAAAGAGAACGTCATCATTGGACGTTTGATTCCTGCCGGTACTGGCTTCCAGGGGCATCAATTGCCAACCGAGGAAGAAGAGCCCGAACAGGACATCTATCCGCCAATCGGTGAAGGCAGCTTCAACGCTACCTAAGCTCAATAAAAATTCTAGCGGAGCATCAAGCTCTGTAAAAGCAAACGTCGGGCCTCTTTGATCTGATTATCTTGGGCTGAGCCAATGGTAAATTGTTCTGAAGTTGCCGGTATTTTGAAGTCGGGCACTATGCCTCGTTTGATGTCTGCCGCATTACCTACCCATGTGTGGCTTACAGGCGACAAGTATTGAGCGAAGGTCACTTTTATGCCTTTGTCACCTGTTGTGCTCACTGCTTGTACTGTTCCTTTGCCGTAAGTCTTCAAGCCATAAACAGGATATCCCCAGTCTTGCATGGCGGAGGCAATGACCTCAGAAGCAGAAGCACTACGACCGTCTACCAGAACACTTATTGGCTTATCTATCAAGCCTTTCTTTAGTCCCTGAAACGGAGGCGATGATTTTACTGGCGTGGTTTGACCCGATTCGACTTTGATTATTCCTGTTGGTGAATTTCTATATTCGAAGTTTCGATATGGTGGATTGCCACTCGGATTTCTTTCTCGCACATTGAGCAAAACAGAATCTGGATTAGGTGCAAGAGCTGCAAGTATTTGAAGCGAAGATTCAAGTATTCCGCCATGATTTCGTCTAAGATCGAACACATAGCCTTTTACTTTGTCACCATTTTCTTGTTTTATACGCTCTACTTCGCGTCTGAAATCTTCACCAGATTGTTTTGTAAATCCTCTATTCATGCGAATATGCACAATGCCAGTTTCGTCTATTGAAGCCTGGACAGAGCTTATCGGTTTTCGAGTTAACTGTACTTTGAACGTTTCAAACTGACCAGGGTAGCCGTCTTTAGGACGTTTGATTTCTATTTCGACATTGCTGTCTGGTTGACCAATAATTGCTGCGCTAACGTCTTCTAGGGATTTACCAGCCATTGGTTTGTTATTAACTGACGTGATTATGTCACCAGCTTTCAAACTTATAGGCTGATTAGTGTCCAGTCGAATAGCTCGTGTGGAGGGAGCGTTTGCAAAGACATCTGTAATTGTCGCATTTCCATTTTCAGATTTAAGCTCGACTCCGATTCCAGCAAATCCGTCTGAGTTTCGTTTCAAGTCGGTGATTTGCTGTCTAGTCAAGTAAGTAGTCTGTGGATCACCCGATTCAGACAAATAACGCTTGAGTGCGTCAATTGGAAGTGCACCAGATTTGATGGCACCATAAAAACGTTCTTTGGCTCGTGGATCGCCAACTAGTGAGGATATATTAAATGCTTCTTTAGTCACTTCACCAAGCATCCGGTCAAATTCTGGGTTAGCTTCTGTGGTGGCTTGAATTTCAACTTTTTGATTTGGCTTATACAAGTCGGCCGTGGAGCGATCGGGAATTCTTGCTAAATCGTCGACGCGCTTCCACTGACCACTTTCATCTGCTGTGTACAACACTTTTGTGCGCTGAGTCGAGCCAGGTGCAGCAGGTGCTTCACCTACGACAGCTATTAACCTATCATTTGGATTTGTCGAATTCAAAATCATTGTGGTGCCTACATCCATGGATTGTAAGCGTGCTTGAATATCGTTGAATTGTATTTGACCTTGCGGTGAAAATTTATCTGTAGACAATTTGAGTCTATTTTCAAAATCTGTCACTGAGATAGGATCTGCGACACTCTGGCGTTTATCAGTGCCTGCAGGGAACAGTCGTCCATGAACTACAGCAGCTTCAAGCGGTGGAGCAATTTCTGGTTTTACTCCAGCGCGATGCGTAAATCGAACAAATTGTGATTCGTCCACTTTTTGACCGTCGGACAAGCGCACCATTTCGCCTTTATCATTTGTGATTGCAAGCACCATGCCTGGTGAACCTTTGTTGTCCCAGGCTAAAGTGTTATCAACAGTGGCTGAGCCTTTGGGAGCTAAGATGTGTATATCACCAGGTCTTACTGGCTGGTCGTTTGCCACTGGTGCAAAACGGTAACTTTCTACTAGTTGATTGGCTAACTGACGTGAGCCTTCAGGCGCAGTCAACTTAACGCCATAAGGCGAAACTAAGCGATCTAGAGCTTTGAACTGATCTGCATCTTTAACATTGTTAGCTTGTTGTGCCAGAAGCGCTCCTGTAAGCACTGGTGATTCAGCGGTTCTTGTAGGAGTTTCAACTGGCGGCAATTCACTTCTTGCCGGGGTCACCTTACGCATCCTAATGCTGAGATTGCGCTGTTCGGGATCTACAGAAAGGGCCCAGTCTTTCGCTCTAATAGTTTGCTTTGCTACGTTGTCTTCGACCAAAAGGAAGCCTTCACTATCCAAGCCTTTGATTGTGGCCACTGCTGTTTCACCATTTGGTTTGACACTGGCAATAACATCTCCAGGTCTGGGTGCTTGGTTATTCTGAGCATAACCCTGCGCGTTTAGTTTTGCTGCAATTTCTTGCAGTCTTTGACTTTGTATAGCTGTGCTTTCAATTCTTTGAGTTGCATCAGGTCTTGTTACTATTTCGGGACTAGCTATCGCCGGGTTTTTGCCAAGTTCGAATTTTTGCTCTTTGCCTCTGACGCCTACATTTATGGTGCCGTTAGAATCGAGTCCAAGATTTTTCAGATTTTGAGAGAGCATATCGGGTATTCTTCCGTCTTGCGAAACTCTTCCCAGCGTCTGCCCATCCAGTCTGACAGATATGCTGCCGTTTTGATTGGGAACAAAACTCATTTCTTGAGGTCTTTCGCCAGCACCAGGCCTGGTGAATGACAATGTTCTAACGCCGCCACTCACCAATTGTTTAATTGCTTGCGCTTGCAGACTGGGATCGCCTGAGCTTATTGCACCCACTAATTCGCGTGCTTTATTATCTTTGTTTTCACGCAAGAAAGTCTCTATCTGACCAGGCTGCGGCTGAGTGACTTCTGGTTTTACTTCTGCGACTGGTTTTACTTCTGTAACTGGTTTTGCAGGCTCAAGTGGAGTTTTGCCAACGACACTACTAACGGTGCCGTCTGGGGTTAAATTTACTTTGGCTTCAAATGCGCTCCCGCCTTTACCCAGTCGAATATCGGCACCGCCAGCGGTTTGTGCTTTAGCTACTAATTGTTTTACTACGTCTTGACCTTTGGGCAGAAGCGATTGTACAAACGCACCTTTATCGTTACGTTGATCGTCTGCGTTCAAAAACTTTCCGTCTGTAACATTTCCAGCGGCTACTGAAGTGTCGCTACCTGGCGCGTATTGATTGCGAGCCACTGAAACTATGTTTCCAGATGTTTGAACTTCTCGTTTTGCATCATCGCGTCTGACGTTGGTACGTGTAACCAAATTCTTTCCAACGTAGAGATACTCTGCTTCTGAGTAAACCTTGTGAGTTTTCTCGTTGTACTTTTCGCGACTCAATCGAAAATTCTGGCCCATGTATGAGCCTTCATAAAGATTGTTGCTGCCAAGCAACTTAGATTGCAACGCGATGATTTGTGCCTTATCGCCTTTGGCTATTGCGGCAAATAAATTTGAAACATCAGTTGCTTCCTGCGCTTTTTCTGGTGCTACTGCTGGAGTAGCTGCAACATCTGTGGGCGCGCGAAAATCAGGTGCCTTGAATTCGAGTGCATCCATAGTCGGATTGCTCGTCACTTCTGGACGAGCAATTGGATTGGTACTTAAATCTGCGCTTGCATACAGACGTGGAGTGGTATCATCCGGCTTAGCGGCTATCTCATCCTTCTCGGGCTGTATGTCTTGCGTACCTGTCACAATAAAAACTCCATATGGTGATTATTCACCGTTTTTTCTTTCTATACGCAAAGCATGGGGGAGTTTGACAGGTAATGGAATCGCTTTGGTATAGTTCAACGCCAGTTGATTTCTATTTTTAGATCTTTTGATAGATCTAGTTACATCTATTTTAATGGCAGAAAACGCGCTGTCCATGGTGGAATTCCCATAATAATGAATTATTTTTTTCGAATTACAATCAACAGAAATAGCCGTGACAGATAGTGTCACAGCAATTTGAATTGATAACATTTAATAGTTATCGATTTATCTTCTGATTGACCATTGTTCAGGTTGATAGGTGCGCCACTGTTGTTGCGCCCACTGTCCACCGTCTGCTGATACTTGACCATCGCGACGTACGTTTGCCTTTAACAGAAATCCTGGATTTTTACCGTCATGAGCTGGCATCATCAATCCTACCCAGGTGCCTTTTTTGACAACAGTTGCTTGAACGTCTTGTCCGTTAATACTGACGGTGACTTTCGCTCCATTGTCCATAGCATATAACGCTTTCGCTCTGTCATTCATGGCAGCATTAGCGTCAGTCACGACATCACCAGTGGTGACAGTGGGAATCGCTGTTGCTGCTGCCAGGTCACGATCAGTACCGTTAATCTTTCGTTCCCACTCAGGTGTTCGGAAAGATTGCATCAATCGATTCTGACTATCCCTTTGTTTGTCTAGCGTGGGTAGATTATTCGCGTCGTTGATAGCTTTGGTTCTGTCGAACCTAGCCGTAGCAAGAATTGCGGTAGATCTTGGACCTTCGCCTACTGGATTTCCATTTCTATCAGTAGCCACTTCACCTGTTGCGGTGAGTTTCGCTTTTTGTTCTGTCATAGTCAATTGATATGTGTCTCTGCTACCAGGCATCCTGGTCATTGAAGCCTCGTAAACGTATTTTTGACCGTCTCTTTCCCTGATAAAATTGGTTGTACCTCGTGTGAAGTCAGCATTCCACTTCGTCTCGGGTTGATTGAACATGGCAGCAAGAGACTGCGCTGCAAGCGTGTCTGGAGTAGCGGGATTAACTACAGCATCTTGTAATGATGTTCTCGATTTGGCAACGAGATCGGCTGAAATTTCTCCAGTTCTTATGGGAGCGATTTCGCCTGATCCAGCCATTGTTCTGAGAGCATTTTGATCCATTCCAAAATCGATTGGGTAACCGTACGGATTGGCTGCAGCATCTCTAAGTAAAGCTTTTGCCGTCAGTTTGGCTAAATTGTCCGCCCGACTAGTCGGCGTAAGAGCAGCTTCCAAGCTGGCTCTCGTCACATACCCGGATGTTGAATCCTTCAATTGATTAAATACTGGATCCGTCGACGCAACACGTGCAACCGCTTCTGGTCTAAGTGATGCAAGCAATGCATTTGCTTGACCGATGTTTTCCGGATTGCCCACTTGTGGATTAACCATGTCTGTGCGGATAGCATTGCGAGCCGTTGTTAAACTCGGATTTTCTCCGCGCTGAAGACGGTTTGCAAGATCGGTGTAACTATCTATAGCCGTTTTTGTCGGCTGATAAATAGATGTGGTGTCAGCCGCTACTGGAGTTCTATTTGACTCAAATTGACCTAATTCACTTGCCTTAAGTCGGCTCTGATCGCTGCCGAACCATGACGCAAACCATCCAGGTATCGAGCCATCCCCTCCCCAATCTTTTCCATCGGCTCGTTCGATTTGTTGAAAGTTTTGTTTGGCAGCAAGAGCTGCAAGCCTTTCCATGCCAGATTTAGTAGTGTCATTGGCTCGGGCTGTGAGGTCACCTTGATTCCAACCCCAAAAACCAGCATTGTTACCGCCAAGCTGAGAATTTACGAGCTTTCCTAAATATCCATCTCTGTTTAGAGCAGACAATACTTGAGTCATTTTGGCTTCATTACCTGTGATGCCATTTTGTTGCATGCGTGCTGTGATATCGGTAATAGCTCTTGTTTGAGCGTCACCGGGAGGCATATCCAGAGCTTTCTTGATGTCGTTCGCCGCTGTAAGGCTCACTTGATCAGGTCGAATAGTGTTGTAGTTGATGTCAGTCGGACTTGTTGTGGCGCCAACAGTGGTGTCTGCAGCGGGGCGTGGAGTAGCTCCTAGTGCTGTTTCTTGATTTTCGGAATATTTTTTTATTTCATCGCTCGACAGCCTGTCGTAATAGACCCAGTTTTTTCCATTTGCTTTGTCTATGTCTTGAAACCTGCGCATAGCAGTGGTTGCGGCAAGTGTTTTGAGTGGATCTGCATTGCTCCTATCTCTAGCCATTTCGGTTAGCCGAGTTGCAGTGATACCACCACCTGTGAAGTCATCACTTCCCGCATCTGTCAAAAGTTTACTCTTTACCAAAAGACCATCAACCTTGCGATCTTCGAGGGCTCTTGCAAGCGCTTCATGATTGCGAGAACCTGGTCTATACTCTGCAGTTTTTAGAATGTCGTTAATCGCTCTGGTCCCTGCATCTGTAGGATTAAGCAAATTAGCTTTGATTTGATCTGCCAACTTGTTCACTTTTGGTCCCAAATGGTTTGGACCAGCAATTAAAGCCTCGCGCTGAGCGCGTTGTTGTTCAGAGAATTTCTGAATCTGCTCTGCGGTAATACCAGCCGGGTTTGGCGTTGCTAGCTTGGAAATTTCATTATAATTTGTATGGAGATACTTGGCCTTGAACCTCTCTAGGGCAGGTAGGCTAGTGTCCTTCATTCTATTAGACAATTCTTCTTGCGATAGAGCAAGGTCGGCATTGCGATCTGAAGAACTAACAGTCCTATCTGAGGTAAGAGAGTCTGTGCCTATGATAGCTGGCATGACTCCTCGGTCCACCAAAGTGGACATCATTCGATTCGCGGCAGTACTAGTGATACTGGTGTCACGCGTGAATGCGGCTTCGCTTAAAAGGCGGTTAGCAGTCGCTTCGGCATCTGTGGTCGTTTGCCACTGCTCCTGTCCCTCGCCAACTGATTCGACTGCATCAGTCGCTTTTTCCCTTTGTGCTTCACTCATAAGATTTCTCCGCCATTCTTAGGCTTTATCCATAGATTGAGGATATTCGTGCAAAATTTCGTTAACCCCAACTATATATACCCTTTACACTTTTCGGCTTAACCGAAAGGCTCTCGATTTCAGACTTATCGGCACCTTTTGGTACCCTCCGCAAACATTATGCGCAATGAAATGAGACTTGTCATTGGGAGAAATACGTAGTAGATCGGCAATCGCGCCTAAAATGTTAGCTGCGATACATTTTTTTAGCGAGCAACCTTCAATTTACCGGCCTTAACGCCCTGGTAAGGATGGTTTTCGTCATAAACCTGAATAGTTTCAGACAACTTGCCTAATTCTTGAGCCAGTGTTTGAACCGCCTCTGGCATGCCTGTGTGTACTGCAAAGCGAAAGAGTTGCTGACCGATAATTCCCAATCGAGTTTTAAAACTAGGAAGGACATACGGATCTAATATAGGCGTTTCCAGCGGATCGATATCGGCACGTTGAAAGGCACATGCTGCACTCACGCGCGGACCAATCGCTTTGTCACTAGACTTACTACCCCAGTGAATCAAAGATTCGTTCCAGGACAAAATAGATCCGCTTTTGGCCGGAAGTGCACGGATGCTTTGAAGGTCTTTAAATTCAAGTTCGAATGTTCCGGGACGGTGCGGATAATTGGCGTCGCGTCTAGCTGGTAGCACATACATGCAACCATTCCAGAGAGTGGCATCGTTTAAAGCGATCCAGATGGTCATGCTATTGGGCATTCCATCTTTGCGGATAGTAATGGTTTGCGCTCTGTCGCGATGTGGTGCCCAGCCAGATCCACCCTGGTCAGGTGCTACATGATAGACCCAGAAATTGGGTAATTGTCTGTAATTAGCGCCAAGTATGTGATTTAAAACAGAGCCTGCACGTTGATAAACTTGCCAGAATTCGTCGTAAACCATGGCAAAAATAGTTGGCCATTGCTCCAGTGCAAGCACCTTAACAGCGTCTGCCAGTTTAGTCATTTCATTTTGATCAAGCACTGGTTCGCTAATGAAGTAACCGTCCTGAACCATATCTTTTTTCAAAGCTTCGAGCACATCTTTGCTCAAATTAGCTGGTGACCAGGATTTTTTAGCTGACGCGCCTTCAATTTGTAAATCAGGATTTAACCGGATCCAGAAATCTTTATCGCAAGCTAAGTCGTAATAGGTTTTAGCCATGCCTGTTTCATGCCCCTAATCATTGTTTTTTAACTTGAGTAGGTTTAGATAACTTATCTATGTCTTTTTCTAATTTTTCTAAATCAGATTTCAAAGCCATGATTTCCCAGTCGCTGAGCCTGTCGTCTGAGGCTTTAAAAGATGAACCGATAGAGTTTATTCTTTCCATTTCATCAGAGAAATATTCAAGTTTGGCCTTTGCAATAGTGCCTTTAGCTTTTGCCTCTTCTAATTTAGAGGTAACTTTATTTTGCAATTTATCGATGTCTGGTAAAGGAGGAAGCAGCTCAGCCAGTTTCTTTTCGAGATTGTCGTATTGTTGGCTCAACTGGACTATATCTTCGTCAGTTAAGAGCCCATCGCGCTTTAGTCTTGTTTCCAAAAAGGAAATACGAGAACCTTCGCGTCTCAATTCCTCTGCTTTTTTTATTGCTACTCGATTGGACGCCAGAGCCTCATTCAAACGACGCTCTATTTCTAGTTTTCGTTCTTGAACGTCGGGCAAATTTTGCAGTGAGCTTTCAAGTTTGCTATTGAGTGAATCCAATTCACTTGATATGACGAGCACTTCGGAATCGCTCAACTCATTGTCTTGTTTGAATACTTTTAGTTTCTTTTCTATCGAATCGAGACCTTTGTCCATTTCTTGAGCGTTCATGCCTTGTTTGAATCGTTTGGCGTCATTCACTTCTTTGACACGTTTGCGTAGCATATCAATTTTGGTCGACAAGTCAGGCTTTTTGCCTACACTTTTGGATGACTCCACCATATTCTGTTTGAGAGTCTCAAGCTCACGAACCACAGTTAAGATTTCACTATCTGTAAATGAATTGTCCGCTTTGAAGAGTGATTCGAGCGTTTCTATGCGACTGTTTTCTTGTTTGAATTGGTCTAATTGTAGGATAGAAAAACTTGCTTTTGAATTTGAATCGTCAAGCATGGTGCGAATTTCGGACTGAAGCGAATCGATACTTTTTATTGCCGACGATACTTCTCCTGGTGCTAATTGATTTAATCTGGTGCCAATTTTATCCAGTTCCAAAGCCAAGTTTAAAACTTCTTTTGGGTCAAGCTTTTTATCTGAGGCTTTAAATGCAAGGTAGTCTTTTTCTGTTTGTTGGATTCTGGTGTTAATTTCAGCTTCTTGCACTGATGTTAGTCTTTTTTGTTTGACTAGATTGTTTTTTCTGTTTTTCAGTCTATCCAAACGCGCATCGATGCTAGGTCCGGCGATTGATCTTACCCTCAAGTCCTTTTCCAGCTCTAGATTTAACTGATCTAAATCATAAGACAAAGCCAACATCTCAGAGTGGCTCAGTTTGTTATCTTGTCTGTACGATTTTTCTTTATCTTTTATGTTCTGCAAGCTGTTTTTGAATTTGGCTGCCTGGCTATTGGTCAAACGCCCAGACAAAAAATCTTCTGCGATTTCTTTTTCTAGCTGATCTTGTTTGCCAGATAAATCTGTAATTGCCGTTTTTCGCTTAGCCAGTCTCAACTCGAGGTCCTGGCTCAATTTGTCCAGGTCTAAAATGAGACGAACTCGCTCCCAAATGGTTAATTTGCCGTCTGTAGTAAATTCTTTGTTTAACTGGACCACTCTATCAAGAGTAGCTTTTAGCTGTTGAGCCTGGTCTTGAGTCAGACGTTCTTCCCCTAATGCATGAGTTATTTCTTTGTCCAGGCTGGAAATTCGAGCACTGACGTCAACAAATGCTGGCACCCCAGCCCAATTAAACTGGTCTGCGGATTCTTCTTTGTTCTTATTTGTCTCTTTGCTTTGGGCCAAAACCGAACTAGAACTTTGATTTGAGACATTAAGCAGACATATTGATGCTGCAAGGGCAAACTTAGTTAAATTTTGGGGTGTTGATTTTTTCATGAGCCAATTCCATATATAGCAAGCTAATAATTTTACTGGTTTACTCCTTCAAAGACTGATTCAAAGGGGGAACAACTTGGCAAAACCAGAATAATGAGGTCTGGAGGTTTTTAATCGATGAAGGCGTTTTCCCTGAAAAATGGACTGGCACTTGTTTTAATGCTCAGTTGTCTGCCGGCGTTCGCCGACGACACAGCCGGATCTTATTATGATCAGGGCATTTCTTTGATGAAACAGAAGAATTTTAAGGATGCCGTTCAGGCATTTGACATGTCAGTAGGTATGGCCGCTACAGATGCTCGAGCATATATGAAGCGGGGGCAGTGCTTTTTTGAACTTGGGCACTATGACTTGGCTGTATCTGATTTTACTCAAGCAATGAATTATTCGCAAAACGATGCTGCGCCTTATTTGTCGCGAGGCATTGCTTATTCAAAACAGGGTAAGCATCTAGATGCAATTAAGGATTTTGAAAAAGCAATCAATCTCGATCCCACCTTGTCTGGTGCGTACCAGGGCATGGGCGATGCCCTTGCTCAAAAAGGTGACAACGCTCAAGCAATGCAGAATTATAATTTAGCTCTCAAGCAAGATTCGCGCAACACTAGTGTTCTTGTTGCCAGAGCTGATTTGAATAAAGTGCTTGGTCGCAATGCCGAGGCGCTCAAAGATTACAGTATGGCCATTGAACTTGCACCAACATCAAATATTGCTTACATCCATCGTGGTACTGCATACAGTGGCATGTCTCGTCCTGAAGACGCAATTAAAGACTACGATAAGGCCCTTTCTCTGGATCCAGATAATACTGAATTGAAAGAAAAGAGGGGCAAAGAATTTTTCAAACTGAAAAATGCCAAAAAAGCCCTATCCGATTTTGGTGATGCTATTAAGCAAGATCCGACCGATTCGGATTTGTACTATCACCGAGCTAAGGCTCATATGCAGTTGGGTGAGGATGGAGCAGCAATGGAAGACCTGGAATATGCAATCAGGCTAGATCCAAATGAGGCGAACTTTTATTTGGCTCGGGCATTTTTATGGCACAAGAAAGGAAAATCCATTCTGGCACGCGAAGACATTAAAAGAGCCCAGTTTTTTAAGCCGGACTTGCCGAAAGATATTCGATTTTCAGACGATCCCAAAAATCAAGATGTCTGGGATGAAGAAACCTTCTTGAGTGACATAAATAAAACTGGTGATAAAGACACTTCAGAAGTGCTTCAAAATCAAGGCTCTTTGGGCAATACCAATTAAAAAAGAGTTCTTACTCTTCGCTTGGTTGCAGACTAAAGGTTTCTTTGCCAAATGGCTCATCACCTGAGCCACTCCAGCTATTGATGGCAGACATGCCCACCCCTTCAAAAGGTGCGCCCGCAAACGCAAATGGTAGGCTGAAAAGATAAGTCGTGGCAAGTAGGACTGGGTTTTTAGATTCGCCAATTAAGTCTTTAGAGCCTGCTTTGGTTTGGCGACCAAAGGCGCGAACAATTGAGACTGGTGTTCCTAAAATGAAGCCTGTAGTGAATGATGCCATGCGAACGGGCAATTTGACGTCAGAATGCTGTGACTTAAGCGGTGGCAAATCTTTATCAATAGGGGCATCGTCGCGTTTTTTTAGCTCGGGCGCCTGAATTGGATCTTTCAATTTAGCAGGACTTTCGTCTGTATTATCTTGTGCGCTAACTGGAGAAATTAGGCTAGCCAAGATTAGCGCGGATAAAAGTGACAATTTCTGGAAGCGATTTTTCATGGCACTATTATGTCACCTTGGCATCCGTGTGGGGTTTGTGCGCAATACTGGGCACTATAACTAAAGCAGAAGCTTTGCAATTTCGAGGTAACAAAAATGCCCCCAGAACGGCAGACACCAGCGCCAAAACCGCAACCTGGACAACCACAAGTTCAAGACCCAACTGCTGTTTTCCAGCTCGATCAAAATAAAGCTGCAGCAACTTGTTATCTGCCCGTATTACCGGTCGCACCAAATGTCTTGTGGCTCATGACAGAGCCTTCAAAAAACAAAGAGTTGCGTTTCCATGCCTATCAGGGATTGGCAATTTTTGTAATTGCCTTTATTTTGTCGATGGCAGGCAACATCATAGATATGTTTAGTCAAATTCCTATTATTGGTGCAATTTTTGGCATCATTAGCTGGCTTATCAAATTTGTGGCAATGGTAGCTTATTTTCTTGTCAGTGGATTTCTGGCTTACAAAGCTTACGAGGGCGAGAAAATCGTTCTGCCTTATCTTGGTCAATTTGCCGAAGACAAAGCTTGATTTAAAACAGAGTCAATTGACGCGGTGTTTGAACTCGTTCTTGCTTTATTGCCACTACTGGTTTGATGAATGGTTCAGGCGTTGGTGCGCCTTTTCGAACATTTCGAAAGAGCAGTTTACCTCGCTGTGCTCCACACTTGCGGCAATACATTCCAGATAGGCGAACGGGTCTGCGATGTCTACTAAATAGAGTTAGACATCCAGGGCAACGTGCTTGCCATGCACCTTCTGGTAAGCTTGCACTTTTGTCGCAAGCTGCAGGTGTGGCACCCACTCTTTTGCACATGTCGCGCCAAACTTGATTATGACCGTGTTTTACTCCGACCAAAGCATGAGCGATTTCGTGCAAAATGGTGTCTTGAACGTGTTTTTCGGTATTTTGTAAAACATAGATACGCGACAGCTCTATTTTCTTCTCGCCTTCTTTGCAAACACCAAGCATGCGCTTGCTGTTGTTGAATGAAAGCTGCCAGCCATCCAGGCTGTACAGATACATCAGTTCGTTGGCTAATATGCGCGCGTGGTCAATGTCCATTCAAAAATTATAAGCGAGGATTTGATTGAAGTCAGCTATCCGCGCCAAGTTTTACTCTTATCGGCTCGATATGTGTACTGTATATCTGTTAGGCTTCTTTGCTGGGACCGTAGAAACCACGGGCGGTGCTTTTCATTTCGTTCAATAATTTACTCACTTCACGTTTGGGTTCGTGATTTGTATAAATTTCACCAAGCTTGTCTGTGATGTAATCGATACCCAGAGTATCGGCATACTTCAGCAATCCGCCGCGAAATGGTGGAAATCCAATTCCAATTATGATGGCAAGGTCAATTTCTTTTGCTTTGCGTACTACCTTTTCTTCAAGGCAGCGAGCGGCTTCGTCGACCATGGGTAAAAATAATCGGTCCAAAATTATTTGACGATTTTTTTCGTCCAATGGCTCTTCGCTAGATTTTACTTGTGCGCCAGTTAGAAATTCGGGGTTGAGACCGGCTTTCTTGCCATCGTTCCAGAGATAACAACCAGCATTGGTCTTTTTGCCCTGGAATGCAAGAGTGACTGCGCGTGACACCATTAATGGTGTGGTGTAACGCTTGCCAAAACTTTTTTCCATATAAATGGCGCAAGCTGTTGCAATATCCCAGGACAGCTCATCGAATAATTCAAAAGGAGGTATTGGCATACCAAAGTCTGACGCCGCTTTTTCAATCCAATTAATGGGAATGCCTTCATCAGCCAATCTCACCGCATCAAGAAGCAAGCAAGTGAGGAGACGGTTGACTAGAAAACCTGGACAATCTTTTACGATTATTGGAATTTTTCCAATCTGGCTCAAATAAGCAACCGCTTTTTTCTGAATCGCAGGTTTGGTTGCATTAGTTGGAATTACTTCAACTAAAGGCATTCTATCTACTGGATTGAAGAAGTGCAGACCAAGAAAGTTTTCTTGATTTGAAACAAATTGGCGCAGTGAATCAAGCGGAATGGAAGATGTGTTGGTTGCAATAATAACGTCTGGATTGCCGCTCATTGTTTTAGATAGATTGGTCAACACTTCTTTTTTTACTTCGAGATCTTCGTAAACAGACTCGATAATTAATTCGCATCCAGATAAGTGTTCATAACTTACTGCCGCATTAGCTATGGCTTTTTGATTCTTTGAATTGAGCCTTTCTGCCTCATCTTTAGTTTTTTGTGGACTGGAAGTCTTAACACTTACATTTATATCTGCTTTGAGAGAAACTTCACAGATGCCTCTACCCATGGTGCCTGCACCAATAACGCCAAGTTCTTTGATGCCACCAACTTGGTTTAGACTGCGGTTAGCGCTCTGAACAGCGATTTCTTTATTGAATGAAAAAGCAATTAAGTTTCGGGCAACTGCAGATGAAGCTAGTATGCCAAAACTTTCAATTTCTTTTTTTAGACCTTCGCTAAGTCCGTTATCCAGACCACATTTGATTGTTTCAATTGCAAGATAAGGCGCAGGATAATTCTCTGATACTCTCATTTTTAAAATACGTTCAAAAGTCTTTAGAGCGCTTGCAACTTGTTTACTCTCTTCTTGGGTTATGGTTTCTTTTGCATATTTTTGTTCGTATTTATATTGCTGTTTGTCTTCTGGTTTTTGGCTTTGGCAAAGTTCCAGTGCTACTTCCTCTGCGCGTTTCATCAAATCTTCTGGTGCTACACTTTCATCAATCAGACCGTATTTGAGAGCTTCTTCTACATTTAGCATTTGCGCCATCAAAATCACTTCAAGCGCTTGTTTCATCGGGATTTTTCTACACAAACGCTGTGTGCCACCAAGACCAGGAACCACTCCCAAAGTGACTTCGGGTAGACCAAAAATAGTGGTAGAGCTATTTGAGCAAATTCGTTTGTCATAACATAAAGCTAGTTCTAACCCGCCGCCAAGACACGGACCGTGTACTGCAACCACTGTTGGTTTGGTGATGTTTAAATTTTGTTGGAAAGTTTTATGACCGTTGCGAGAATGATTTGCAGCCACTTCTTGTGTGCCGAATTGAGAAATTTCTTTGATGTCGGCTCCATATGCGAAATGATCAGTTTTAGCAGATCTGAAAATCAGAGCTTTTATTTGCTCTTCGTTTTCTGCCATGGTTAGCGCTTTGGAGAAATTACCGATGATTTCGGTAGATAGAGTGTTGGCTCTGCCAGGTACATTCAGTGTGAGTACGCCCACTTGAGACGGCAAAAGGCTCAAGGTGAGCTCCGGTCCCCATGCGCCCAGAACAACTCCATCTTGCGCGATTGACTCAATATTGTTTCTGTCGAGAATAGTCTGGCTCACAGTCATCACCTATCTTGATAAAAGAGATATTAACGCTTGTTTTGCAGTATTTACGCAAGATAGCTTGCCTCATCTCTTTTCATATACTTACAATAAAGATATGCGACTACTTTTAGCTTTGTGTTTGTTTTTCCACGCTTTGGAGGCTTCTGCTCAAGCGCCAAAAGGCTTGCTGCAAGCGGTTTCGAAGCTGGCAGCAGAAGAAGACCGTAAATACGCGGACGGATGGTTCTTTGGACAGTTGCCTCGTGTGTTTAAATCTGGTTATGGAAAGCTTTCTTGCGATTTGAAAGCTAAATTTGCCCTTGATTATGAGTCGATGCTTTTGAAGCGAAAGCAAGACTTGGTGAGCAATTTCAATTCTTATGTCCCATATAATCAACGATTGATTTTTGCTTGCCAGTGGTGGAAAAATGCTGACCAGAAAGGCTTATGCAAATTCGTGTCGCTCTCGGATAAAGAAAAACTAATTTGGCTGCATGAATCAATTTTGGATGGCTCCGAACTGGCTTTTAGAGCCAGAGAAAAACTTGATCCAGACAAAATCAATTCATATGCAGTACTTGCTCACGACAAAGAACAAGACATGGTTGCTCATTACACTCACGAAAACGGTAAGGTCAGCACTTTTTCAAGAACTTATTCAGAATGGAAGGGCAAGCTTTAGCACAAGTTAGCTATAGGCTCGACAACATTTCTTGTGCACGTTTGCGTTTGGGATCGGCTGGGCTAGCTAGTTCTAGAAAGTTTTGAAACTCTTTCTTGGCTGCTTCTTTTTCGCCGCCTTTTGCCAGAGATTGTCCCAGACAATAATGTGCGTCGGCATTGGAAGGTGCCATGGAAACCGCCTGACGATAGGCTTCTTGAGCTCTATCATGGTTGCCTTGAAGCATGTAGGTCGAGCCCAAATTCATATGGGCAGAAAGTAATTTTGGATCCAGTTCGACCGATTTTTGTGCGTAAGTTAGCGCTTCTTGCAAGCGTCCTGCACATGCAAGAGCGAAACTCAATTGATCGTGTACTCCAGCGGATTTAGGATAGAGCACAAGTGCTTCAGCCAAAATGTCCGTGGCTTTGTCGAATTCTTTGTCAGCCAAATATGATTTGGATAGCGCCTGAAGCACTGTCAAGTCTTTGGGATTGATATCGTAAGCTTTTTGCAGCTCGGATCTGCTTGCTTCTTTGTTTTCATCGCCACCTTGCTTTGCTAGAACCCGCGCCAGGTTGATGTGATATAGAGCTTCTTGCGGCTTTTGCTTGATTGCTTTGCGATAAAGATCTTCTGACTCTTTGAATTTGCCTTTCAAAGCCAGTATGGTGGCATAGTCTGAAAGTGCTGGTGCATAATTAGGATCTGTTTCAAGAGTTTTTTGATAAGCGATTATCGCATCGTCAACTTTGCCTTCGTTCACGAGTGTATTTGCTTTAAAATAATGTGCTTCGGCTGCAAGAAAGTTGCTTACGTCATCTGGCACATCATCGGCTTCTTTACTGCCAGGCACGCCTATATAAAGGCTCTTGCCTTTGAAGTCCGACTTCAATAGCGGTGTTTGTTTAGACATATATTGACCGCCCTGACTTGTCGCAATCACTGTATTCTTTTTAGCTATTTCAAAAGCTTCATCGAGTGAAACTAAGCCATTGTTTTGACGCAGAGCCGAGACTAAGTTTGTCGAAAAAACATTTCCCCAGCTCATTTGGTCAGGCTGACTGGACGAAACAATGACAAAACCAGTCCCAGATACAAATTTGGTCGGGTCTATATTGAAATTTTTGGTTAGAGATTTAGACCCGGCCGAAAGCTCGGCTGCGCCACTATAGCCCGATTGAAGTACAAGTACAATTCGTTCAGCTTTTACGTTTTTGCGCAAAACTCCCATCAAATCTTTTATAGAAACACATGTTCCATAAATGTTATCCAGAGCGCAGTTGTAGCTACATAAATATGCGTCACCGTCGGTGGTGGGAAAGCTACTGGTAGAAACAAATACAAGCACGAGGTCTTCTGGCTTAGCCAAGGAACCAAGCCAGTTTGAGCCCAGTGTGCTCAAAATATTTTCTCTTGTCGCTTTGGAGTTATTGAGCATGCGTACATGTTTAGGAGAAAAACGTCCGCCGTTTGGATCGAGTAAATATTTGTTGAATTCGATTGCCGCTTTTTCCATTTCTGGATTGTCTGGATTTAGTCGCGATTCGGCAAATTGAGACACGCCTATTACTACAGCCCATTTTTGTCCGACTGGTTTTAAATCAGATTTTTTGTTGGGATCGAGGTCTTGTGTTTTGGTCCACTGTATTCCTGAAACGGGCGGCTGCTGATCTGCTGCGTTTGCGGCAAGAATCGTTGTGGACTGGCTTAGAGCCAAGACGCTTGCAAGAGCAATACTAGTTCTATTGTTATTCATTTTTTTCATTGTCTACAACTCTCAATTTATTGATGCAACAAAGCTACGTCTACAGCCATAACACCGCCTGTGTCCTCAAAGGTGAGACGCACCTGACTGTTTTGTCCTTGCTGACGTGCGGCAGTTTGCGCTTTGACGTCGTCAGGCATCATAACAGGGTTTGGGTCGTCCCAGGTCAATTGCAGTCCGGTACCAATTAAGTCTTTGGCACCGTCTGAGTCTGCTGAAACGAAAGCAACTTTATCTTTCATCGAGCGTTCGATTTGAGAAAGTGAAACTTGTTTTTGTGAAAAGAAAATACGAATTTTTTCAAGGCCCGGATTTTTGTCGAATGCTAACCAATCGTCGTAGGGCAGTGGATAATCGATGCCTCGACGTAGATAATTTTTATCTCCTGTTGAGGCTGATGGAAATAGGATAGCGCTATTTCCGGTTGAACCTTGTTTGAGTACTAGATAAGCATAGCCGTCGCTGTCGGGAGCCAGATGAAATCTAATTGAATCACCAGATTTGAAAGACATTTTGTTGTTGCAGCGGAAAGTTTTGCCGTCGCGCCTGAGCTCAATCCAGTATGTAAGAGCTTTCTTGGGACGATTGACCTTTTTTACCTCTGAGGATGTGGTGCCAGATGTGGTGTTGGCGACATTGTTTTTTAGATTCGGAATTATGTGTTTGGTAATCCAGGTAGAAACGAAACCAAGGTCTTCAGTATTGAATTGTCCATCTTCAAAAATTAAATGCTCTGCTGTTTTACTCAAAACAATTTGTCTGTCGGGGGTACCGATACTGCCAAATAATTTCCAGGTACCTGCTGGTCTGACTAGTTTGTCGTTAGAGCCTTGAATGAAAAGAACAGGTGTTGTCTTAATGCGTGGGGCGAAATCATAGCTGTTGTTCATATAATCACGAAAGGCAATTAGCTCTTTAGGTTTGACATAGGTTCTAGTCAGCGGGTCTTTGAGCCAGGTGTTTTGCAAATCTTTTTTCTTGGTGGCAGCTTTAACGATTGCAGGACCAACGTCTATTGGAGCGTTGAATCCATGTAGTAAAACATGTTTGACTATTCCCATTTCTGAATTAGCTTTGTCGTAACGATCGCCTGCAGGTACTGATGAAATCAAACCGTTGACCATGTCTGGATAAGTGGCCGCGGTCTTCATGGCGATGGCGCCTCCCATTGATTCGCCAAGCACAATCACCGGAACACCAGGGTTAAGACGCTTAATTTCTTTGAGTGTAAGACCGATGTCTTCCATGGTGCCATCGAAATCAATCTCGTTCACACCTTTTTGCACCCAGGAACCAAATCCACGCACATCAATTGCGTAGACAGCAATATTGTTTTTAACCATCTCTCTGGCGAAGGCATCGTAAGTGCCTTTATGCAATCCAAAGCCGTGAAGACAAAGCATGATTGCTTGTGGAGCGCCTGCACTCCAGATCATGCAAGGAATTTTCTGCGAGCTTGTAAGCTTTTTGGGAGCACTTGGTTTGCCAAATAGAGATTTGCCTCCGTCAGCCTCTTCAAAGTCGGCTTCGCTGAACTCAACAATTTCTCCTTTGACCCCTTCTGGGGCTGCAAATGCACCTGGCATCAAAGGTCCGCTCAAAAGCAGAGTTGAGGCAAGTAAGAAGGCTATGTTTTTGAGATTTTTCATTTTGAGTACCAGGGGGCGACAAATTGATTTCCAGAAGGTTGGGCTTTGTGCTTTGACCTCTATATCAATTAAATTTAGGAAGGTTCCTCATTTTACTGTACAAAGCGTTGCAGGGTCGCTAAAGCGGCAAGGTACTTAGTGAAAATAAAAACTGGTCCCTCAAATGAAGGACCAGCCCTAAATTTAGTTTGAATGTCAAATTAGCGATAACAGCCGTTATTTCGGAATTTTTTGTAAACAACTTTGCCTGGGCCAGGCGGATTGTAGACCCATCCTTTTCCTGGACCACCTCGGCGTCCAGCCGGGTTGCGGTGCCAAAAGCGACCATGACCGATGCCACCTTTAGGACCAGGAGGATTCACTCGGGCTCCATTATAGGGGTAAGCTTCTGCTTCTTGACCACAGGCAAATGCACTAGCCGCTAGAGCCAGACCTATAATCATTGTTTTTTTCATTTCAAAGTCTCCTTACGTTCGTTAGGTGTCGGTTCCTACTTGTTAAGACGATTAAAAGTAGTAAAGAGTTCAAACAAATCCAAATTAACGCTGAAATTTTAATAATGTCGCTTCAATAAATAGGTATATATAACCCTGACGGGTCTAAACGAGAGGGGACATTAATGTCTGGACTAAAAAACTTACTTCTGGGTTTGAGCATTGTCGGCGGCTTGAGCGCACTGCCTGCGTATAGTCAGGTGGCTGGAGCCAATCAATCAATATTCAATGACGAAGAACAAATGATGGGCTTGAATCAAGCTCAAGTAAGACAATACGAGCAGCAAAAAGTTCAGGCTGAAACCGAACTATCAGAAGAGCAAAGAAAAAATGCTCCGTATAGACTTTTTGTAGAAAAGCAAATTTCGGTATTGAGTGCTCCGTCTAAAAATCCAAAAACAACTACTGCAAATGTGGCTAAGCTCAAGCAGCTTCAGGATTGGATTAAGCGAGACAACGATTATATTGCCAGACAACAGAGCTATATAAATCAGCTCACTGGCACTATCCAGAACTTGCAGCGTTCGCAAAGCACCCAGATAGGCAATTTGCAGAACGACATTACAGCTATGCGCGAAAATCAGCAAGATGAGAAAGATTCCAAGAAATTTGATCAGATGATGCAAATCAATTATTTCAACGAATTGCAGAGCGAAATGGGAGCTGCTTCATGGGGTAGACCTCCAGAAGACGGCACTTATAACAGCGTTGGCGGTTATGGTTTTATGGGTGGATACGGTTACAGCGGTGGTTTTGGCCGACGTAACTACTAAATGCTTGAATGAAGTTATTTCGAGTCTCTATTGTTCTTGCTCTATTGATTCTTCTGTATCCGCCATTTGCACTAAAGTGTATGGCGGATGTGGAAGATGGAGAATTCGGACCGTATATTTTTCCTCAGGGCGTTCCTCCGCTACCCGATGAGATTCAGCCAGGGCAAAAGTGGCAAGGCTTTCCCCAGTTTCGAATTTTAGTTGACTGGACCCAAATTCCTAAATGGTTGTCTGGTAATTGGACCTCCAAAGAATATAGAATTTTAAAAACTTACGACCATCGCGAAGACATGCTCTACACGCTTCCTATGAGTCGCGACACGTTTGCAGCCGATCATTTGGGTGATATGCAAGACAGAGAAGGCGGCATCTGGCATGCAATGATATCGCCCGAGCAAATTAGTTATCAAAAAGGCAATCTTATTGAGTATGTTGACTGCATCAAGATTAAAGCTGAGCGCGTATACGATTTGGGTTTTGACATCAGGCAACGTTTCTATCACGTTTTAGTTGACCCAAGCGAACAGGGCAATCCAAAAATTGTAGACGCATACACCGAAGAGCGTGTGAACGAATACAAACCCACTCGTCCAGATATCTGCACCGCCACAATTTATAATAGATATTTTGACTCTGTAGGCGCACCCACGCATACTACAAACTCGATGCGCGTTCTAAGGCGCAGTTCACCCTTCCAGCATACTGCCACCAGATGTGGTGTAGATCTAACTGTTAATTTTGTGGACCATTTGCATGAAATTGGTCGTGACGACCTGGTTCCATGAGTTTTAAAAGAGCGTTTTTATCGCTCGTACTTGTTTTGTGTCTAGGCGCTCAGGTTGTTACTCCTGGAATGTCTGCATTAGCGAGAAATTCTAAAGTTAAAGCTGTCGATTATGCGCAGACTGATTTTTTGTTTGATCTATGTATGCTCGATCAACTTATTGACGCGGATAAAATAAGTGAGGCTCTGGCTTTTGCCCAAGCTATCAAAACTCCTATCAGTGTAAATTTCGCAATTAGTCTGAATTACAGATTGGCTTATTTATACGGACGACTTGGTAAGTTTAAAGAATCTCAAAAGCATTTAAGACAAGCTTTGTTAAAAGAGTTGGCTATTGACCAGGCTATGGAAAGCTCTGATCGAAAGAAAATTCACCCAAATGAATTTAAAACAGAAAAGCTTGAATCCAAAGAACAATTTGAAAAACGATATAAAGAATTGGTTGAAGATGCAATGAAGCTTGATTTCACCTCGGCTTGTGAGTATAGAGCACGTCAGCTTCTTGTGAGGCAAAGAAATCTGGACTGTCTTTATTTGAGTCAGGCTTACTTGATAATGCCGGTCAGCAAAGGCAGGCATAATCTGAGAAACATTGAAATTATTGCTGCACTGCGCTCTGAAAAGTCTTATCGTTGTGCTGACGTTTTTCACCTGGAATCAGATAGTATAAAACTTTATAGACAGGCATTGCAAGCCGAACATCAGGGCAATTTGGATAAAGCAAAAGGTCTCTATGAAGAATTTTTGCAAACTAAGTCGCAAGATTTTTTATTTGAACATTTAGCCAGGTTGTCACTTGCGGGCTGCTTTAGAAAAGACAGACAGTTCGAGCAAGCATTGGATAACTACCAACTTGTTTATGATGCCGCCAGTAGCAAAACACGCGGGATGCCAGAAAGTCTTGCTTTCAAGTCGTTATCGCGCCAGGCTTTGGCAGGGCTTTGTCATTACGGTGCTGACACGGCTCATTTAATTCTGCAAGAAAAAGAACTTGAGTTCAAAAAAATGAGTGATGACGATAAGCTGAAATATCTTCATCGACTTTACGATGCTGGCTACAAACTCAAAGCTTCTGGACAGGCAAGAAAAGCTCAAGAATTATTATGGCTTTGCGTCACTTTATATCGCAAATATTTTCCTGAAAAAGAGTCGGCTTTAGCTGGAGTCTTATACGATTTGTCCGAATCTTATTATTGGAATGAAGCTTTCGATCCAGCCATGCAACTGATGGAAGAAGCTGTCGAACTGCGTTCCAGGCAAGCTGAAAATTTAGATGCACTGGATACAATGGGACGTATTTATATGGCAGGAAGCGCCAGTAAAAAAGGATTGAAAGCTTTTGAGCGACTACTTTATATTAACTTAAAAGATTTTGCACCAGATGTAGTGGCTAACTATAAGCTTGGCAATGTTGCGCAGTTAATAGAAATTGCAATTAGAGCCCGTCCTGAATTGGCGACAGAAAAGCGATCCGTTATAGACGCTCGTTTGCAAGCAGTAATAGATGGACTCATCTCAGAAAAAGATTTCGACCAGGCGCTAGAGCTGGCTAAGACCCTTATGAAATGGAAAGAAGCTGAGTTGCCGCCAAAGGCCGATCCCATTATGGACAGTTTGTGGCAGATAGGTTGGCTCTTGCGCCGCGTTCACAAAGAAGCTGAAGCAAAAGATTTTTATACAAGACTAATCGAAGATTATCCTAATAAGTCGGTAAAGTGGCTTGGAACCTGGCATTTCGATCGAGGGCTGGCATACGATTGCATGGGCGATCACAAAAATGCGGTGAAAGATTTTCAAATCGCATTAGCTATATTTCGTAAGTATTTCAAGCAAAACCAGGCTGAAATGGACTTTGACGAGAAAGAGTACATGGTCAATATTATTTGGGATATTAATCTAGAGCTTAAATACAAGAAAATAGACCCGCCAAACAAAGACAATTATTCGAAATCTTTTCCAATGTATGTCTATCGATGGAATAAGGCTCGGGCACCACTACGCATTTATATTGACACAAGTCGCAAAACCGGATTTGGTCCCATTCTTGCCAAAGCGATAGATACAATAGTGAAAGACTGGATGAATACAAAAGGACTACCGCTCACCTGGACTTATGTAGATAGTGCGCAAAATTGCGACATTCATATTAAAAGAGCTGCTACTTACGATGATATTCCTGCCGGTTCTGGTGGGCGAGCCATGTCTGAATTCGTTTATATAGAAAAGGGCGAACCCAAAGAACTGAACAAATGCACTTTGCTCATTTTCTGTCCCAGTTGGGATGGCAAAGAATTGAGCTATTACGCTATGCAACAGATGAAGAATCTTGCCATGCATGAATTTGGACATGCTTTAGGACTCGGGCATTCGCCAAACGGACTCGACATAATGTACTGGAAGGCTCCAGCTATGGAGCTTTCGGCGCGCGACCGCAATACGCTAATTCGCCTTTACTCTAAATAAGTTGAATTCTCTTTAAATTGGTTGGACCTTCTAAAGAGGTAGAATCTTAAAACGTAAACCGATATCGGTTTACGTTTTAAATTCACCCAAAAGGACAACCCATGTCAAATAGTGGAATAGACTTCAATCCTGGCTCCCATCCTTTTCCTGACGACCGCAACAGGTCGATTTTATGGGCTAGATACAAAATGGAAGACGCCCAGAGTAACGAAAATGGGTCGTTGTGGTGTGTTCTTTCCATTAAGCAGACAAACAAGGTCTCGTATTCAGTGTTGGATTCAAAAGGCAAAACCGTTATTGAATCCGAAATAAAGCCTGAGTCTTACAAAGCACAGCGCAAAGAGTTGCTCGACTATTTTCGCGGTAAAGAAGTGATTGTTTGGGACTTGAAAGAAAAGTGGGGATTACTGAATCAGCTCGATAATACTTACGGCATCGACCCCAGTCAAAATTTAGCGATAGTTGCAAGAACCTGGACCTGGCATGACATTGCCGACGAGTATGCACGTTTTGTAGGTGAGTTAGTTCCTGGTAGCAATATAGAATCAGCCCGAACTTATTCTCCTGAGCCGTTCAAGCCGCTTGCTGGACTATCGAGTATCCAGGAGTGCAAAGACATCAAGGATATTATTGTCAAAATGGCTGGCACATCTCTTGTGACCGACCCACTTGCGTCTGGCAAAAAGGGATGGACAGCAGAATTTTACAGACCCAGTTTTAGCCCAACTGAAAAACTGAAGAAGTTCTTCGAGTTCTAAAATTTTAGAATTAAAGTCCGCTTTTCTTTATGGCTTCGGCGCGCTCATAAATTTCGTGTGCTTCTAGCAGCTCTAGAGCTTCATTGATTGAATCTACACCAGCTTCGTTGTCAGCACTGTGGGTGGCGTAAACAGGTTGAAGTGCCAGCTTTTGAAATGCCATTCCAATTTCTTCGGCTGTGGCTAAGACAAAATTTTCTACTTGAAGGCGTGTTTCCTTAATGGACATAGCCAAATCAACAGCAACTGAATTATTTACCAGTGCTTTAACTGAATCATTAAGTGTGGCTCCCTTTGCCAGTTTGCTTGAAAGTGTTTTCACTTTTTCGCCGATTTTCTTGGCTGAGGTGCTGAATTTCTTGTTCATTTCCATTTGAACTAATTCATTCAAAATGGCATTCATATATTCAGGCGCTTCTGGTTGACCACCAAATCGCTCTCCTGTAGATTGCACGATTTGCTTGATTTCATCAGCCTTGAAGCTTTTGAATTTGGTTGCTAATTTGGCTGCGACAATGTCGCAGGTAGCATTCCACGCTGATGCTTTTTGCAGGATGTCTGTTACCGTATTTAGTGGCAGGTCCAATGCCATTTGAAATGCTGTTTCTCTCAAATCGCTGTTCGAACAAAGAGCTGCAATCATTGGGCGCAAGCTTGAAGAAGAAGTGGCAGGGCTTTGCAAAAAGGTTTTTAAGTCTTCTTGTGCTGGCTTTTTGTCGCAAGCTTGATCAGTTTGCGCTCGTTTAATGATTGATTTGAGTGTAGCAACCAGATCGAAATCTTTATCGACGTCGACTCTTAGCGAAACGAAACCATCATGCTCATTTTGTTGAGTCCAGGTACTTGGCGCAATATAGGCAATAATTTCAGCATTGTCTTGATCTAATTTGACCACAAGACTGCCTGAAGTCAAAAGAGCACTACCTAAAAGTATTTTGTTCAACGAAACAAAATTATCCTCGTCGCAGACGCGTACATCTATATGGCGACCGTTTACAACCAAGTCGTTTACGCCAATTGTGCTTGCAAGAGACTGAATGTGACTGAGCGATTCCCATTGTTCACAGACTATATTCAATTTGGGGTCGAGTTCAGAAATAATGGCTTCGGCGCTAAGCAATGCCAGGTCGAGTTTTTGATTGACTCCCTGCACCATAGCGTTGCTTGAGGAGAGAATCTCCATTTCTCTGGTCAGCGCGATTTTTCTTTCGGTTGCCATTTTCTACCTCGTTACCGCTCGATTATCTGGATTCGGCATCTTGTTACTTTTAATAACGCCAGTTTGGAAAAAATTAGAGCGGTTTTCATAAAATTGCCTTTTTTCTTAAATCTGAAAGCCTATTTTCATCAATAGACAAGGCTTTAGCTACTTCGTCAAAATCGCCAAAGGGACGTTTTTGCAAAAGCACTTCTATTTCTTTGGCATTAAAATCAAGGGCAGCTTTTAATTTTTCTTGGGTCGCTTTATTGAGGTCAATCCTTATTATGTGAACCGATATCGGTTTAAGTACAGCACCGCGTTTGGTCAAAATTCCAAGCTCGCCGGGTGTCAAAAACAGACGCTGGGAACAATTTGTGAGACTTTCAAATGGTCTCTGGTCTACAATTTTCTGCGCCAATTCTTTGCCAGCACCAAGTACATCCATAATGTCACGACGGGTGGCACTATTTAAGTCTATGGGACAAAAGGCTGCGGTAGCGCCATTGTCAATTATTGTTTGTAAGCGCTCGGCTTTGATGATTTTTTGCTCGACAAGATCTTGAAGTGAATAAAATTGACGAGCCGCAATTAGTCTATCCACTTCGCCTTCGGTCAATCCTAGATGATGATTGAGCTCGCGGCGAGATGCAGTATTTACATTTATTTGTGCTTGCCACGATTGTGCAATAGTTGGCGTTTGGGTGCGCAACACGTCGCGTATGAGATTTAAGCCTTTGTCAAGTAAAACTTGACAGCGAGCGATTCTGCGCGCGGGGCTATCCCCAGATAAGTTGAGTACTTCACAGCATTCTTTCATGGTCATTTCTTGACCAGATTTTGAATGTTTTGTCAGTCCCATTCCAAACAAACAGTCAATTACTTCCAGTGCTTCTTTGTTTGCCGATTGGCTGTCTATCAGTAGTTTGCTCAAGACTTGTCTGACTTGATTCAGTTCGCTTACTTGTTCGTTTGAAAGTGCAATATTTTCCGGAATAGCATTTGTGTCGGCAGCAATATTCTCGCGTGGGTCTTTATCGCCTTCTTCAAGGTACATGTCTTGAAGAGTATTTTGTTCCCATTGCCATTCAGCTTTTATATAGTCTACAACTAGATTGTGGACTGAGCGTTGAATGTAGCCTGGCAAAAGGACCTTGAATCCATCTTGAGTTTTTTCGTTTAATTGTTTTTTTAGAGCGTGACATAATTTTTCCGCAGCATCTAAAGACAGAGAGACGCAATTTCCCTTCTGCTCATCTTTGGCAAGATGACGCATTTGCCAGAATCTGCGTAAGCTCTGATTGAATTCGAGCATTTTGGCAATTTGAGGCTGAAAATAGTTGTTGCGCAAAAGTATTATAAAGCCGTCGCGCTGCCCTTCTTGCAAGCTCAAACTTCTAGCGTAAATATTTTGAGCACCAATTGCTTTCAAAAAATCGAGTACCAGTTTTTTGCCGCTGCGCTCATCATGCGGCATGGCTTCGTATACGTCTTTCCACTCAGGCACGATTGCCAGAATCTCTTCCACTTCTGTTTTATTTGAAAGAGGCATTAGATCGAGTCAAGTCCTGGAAGTTGAGCGGGTACATCGTTAATTTCATCGTGTGCGGTAAGCATAATGTGACTTACGCATGTCCAGGATATCCAGAGCAGAAAGGCAAAGAAAGCCATGATAACAGTGACTTTGATGTCTTTTATTTCTTTTCTTTTCTTGGAGCTTTGAGCCAAAATATTTTTATCGAGACTGTACATGAGCATAATTAAAATGGCTATACCCAAGCCAACCGAACCTGAGCGTAACGCCTCATTGCGAGCTTCTTGAGCAAATTTGGTGGGAACAGGTGTGTTAGCCTCAAGATTGCCTGGACGCCATGGTTTTTCTGCGCGCTGATAAGTGAAAAGATAGGGTGCAGCAAATGCCATTACCAGGACCAAGATCTTTATGTAGAGCTTGTTAATAGGTTTTTTGTCTGCTTGCGAAGTGTGTTTTTGTTCCATTAAGTGATTCTTGAAAACGTTGTGATAAAAATGCCAGAAGGCTGCAACATGTCTAAATTCTACAGTCTTATATTAGCCTCCTCATAGAGTAATATGGTATTTGTTGAGAAATTAGGAAGTTATGAAGTCATCTGACCGCCAATTTGGACTGGAAGTCGACACTGATGCAGTGGGAAATTCTCTGGCTCAAATCATTGTTCTTGACAATGAGCAAGAGCAAGTCATCGGTCAGGCCTGGCTTGCAGCACCCAACAAGCTGGTTACATGCGCTCATGTCATTAGCAAATATTTGAACAATCCAGAACTTTTGATTGTCAAGTTTCTTGCTTCGGGAAATACCTATAATTTAGGTCTGGGTGGCAAGATTCATTTGCATCCTAAATTTCAAGTAGATGCTGGCAAAGAAAAGCTGGTCAAATTCGACCTTGTCGTTTTGGAAGTCGAATTAAGCTTGCCTGAGTCGCAAGCAAAACCAATACCAGTAGCATTCGATATGAAATTGCCAGCTCAAGAAGCCCTTTGCGCCATTCGTTATCCATCGCACCTTGGTCAATTTACCACTACCGTTTCGCCAGTTGCTCAGGTCGGACGTTTTTTGGGACCGCTTAAGAAAGACGATCCTTATCATTTGTTGCATGACCTGGCTTTGGCGCCAGGAGATTCAGGTTGTCCGCTCATGAGTGGAAATTATCTGGTTGCCATCCATTGCGGTGACACAGCCACTCTGCCAGGGTTGAACTTGCCAACGACGGCAATTCGACTTGCCGTATCTGTCGATGCACTAAAAGAGCTCGGCATCAAAGGCAGTTCGCCTGCCGCAAGCAATCACACTATTACGACTCTAGCTCAGGGAGTGGTTGCGTTTCTGTTAGTAGGGCTGATTAGTTTTGCAATTTTGTCGGCATTTCTAGTGCTTCCCAAACTTGGGGCTGATGGAAAAGAAGGGACGCGTATCAAACCGATATCGGTAATGTTCACTAAGCCTTTAAACGGTTACAAGTTAGCTGAAGAGGTTGAGATTGCGCTTCGAACTCAATCTGATTGCTATGTTTATCTGTTTTATATCGAAGATAACAAAGCACTAGTTTTATTCCCGCCTATAAAAACAGATAAGTCTGCTCGAATAGAAGCCGGCGCCACGCGTATTGTTGACGGTTATGGCATTTATAAATTGAAGGCAGACCCAAGTCCAAATGGAAAATTGCATCTGCTCGCCCTAATTTCCTCAGTGCCTCCTGTAGAAGATAAGGCTATGGAGGAAGCGGTGAAAACCAAAGCCTGCCAACTGCCAATCGACGGTGACACATTGCTTCAACGAATCGACAATTTAAGGACCCAAAATCCTGACGAAGTTTTTTATGAAGTGATAGACGCTCCCAGAGCGACCATCACATCTGGTGAAGAATTGAGTCAAGCACACTAATCAAAGGAAGATAGATCGCCATGAATAGAAAGAGTAAGTTTGCTTCGAGCCTTTTAGCTTTTACGATGCTTTTGAGTCTGGGATTCTCGAGCGTAGCGTTTGCTGATGAGAAGAGCGAACCTACTAAAGAAGAAATTGAAAATTCCAAAGATAGAGGTTTGTTTGTCGATCCACTGGGACCAGCCAAAAAGTCGCCTAAGGCACCAGAAATCAAAACGAATGTAAGCCAAGACCCGGTTAAAGATACTAAGAAAAAAGAAGTCAAAAAGACTCAGACCAAAGTTGCCACCGATAAAGCTGAAAAAACAGTGAAAAAAGTGGCTGTGAAAAAGGTCACTCCTGCTGAAAAGACAGCCAAAGTAGCTGCTGTTTCTGAGCGAATCGAAAGTCCAGTGCAGAAAGCATCTTTTGTAAATGGTGAACAAGTCATTGCTGCATGGTTGAATAAAAAAGGTAATTCGCCTAAATATAAAGATGGCGAAAAACTAACTGTAACCGTGGCAGCAAGCCAAGACTGCAATTTAATGATCTTCAATTACGATGGTGGCACTCTCACTCAGATTTTTCCTAATGAAAATCAATCAGATCCATTGTTGCGTGCTGGAGAAACTGTCGAAGTTGGTGGAGCTGGAAGTAGTTTTGAATATCAAGCTAGTAACACAAGCGATAAGCCATCAAACGAAAAAATATTCGTCTATGCTTATCCTGTTAAATCACACAGCACCCCAATTACTGTGGCAATGAGTCCGGTTCAAAGCTCGCCTTTTAGATCGGCTGAAATGTCTCTAGAAAAATATCGCGATTTGGTTAATGAATCCAAAGTATTTTTTGCAAGAAAAGTTAAAGTGGTGCCCAAAGCCACTGCTGATGGTGGCTCACCTTTGAAGCTTGCAAGTTTAGATGATCAAGGTGTTGGTGTAAACAAAGTCGAACTTTCACTGACCATAGAAAAATAAACTGCGAAAAGTAGATTGGCTTCATGCCAGTTTAAAGAGAAAGTGTCTCAAGCCGCCCTTGAGACACTTTTTTATTGTTTTAATTTGGAAATTAGACTGTAGCATCCCATCCGGATGGATGCTTGCTTGCTGCTGCAAAACGTTTGGAGACAACTTCCCAGTTAAGATTACCCAAGAATGCATCCAAATATTTTGGTCTGTCTACACCGTAATCAATCATGTACGCATGCTCGTATACATCTAGCACTAGCACAGGAACGATATTTGCTGGAGAGAAAATATTATGAGTGTCCAGAGCAAAAGCATCGAGTGTTCCCGATCTTGTGTTCCATCCAATGATCACCCAGCCACGCGCACTTTTGCCTGCGGCCTTTAAAAAATCTGCAAACTTGGCTTGTGAGCCCCATCTGTCATCAATAGCGGCTTTCAAATTTCCAGTTGGTCCGTCGCCTTTTTTGCCCAGGTTACCAAAATAAAATTCGTGATAAACCACACCGTTTACAGCAAAGCTTTGCTCAATTAAAAGTTCGCGAACGGTTGAGTAAGTGGCGTTAGCGGTAGTTAAGTCTACGTCCTTCAAAGACTTTGAAATGGCGTTAGCTTTATCTACATAGCCGGTGTAGAGTTTCAAATGTTGTTTGATTTGTGACGCAGAAAGACCGTCTAGCGAACCTGCCAGTGCGTTGAAGTCTTTAGCAACGTATGGTGCATCTGCCGAACCCTTGCCAGTTCCTGTAGCAGCTCCAGTCGCGGCCGCTTCAACAGTGCCAGCATTTGCACCTGAGCCAATCAGAGTTCCAACGGACGCAGCCATAGCGCCCATCATCAGTATTTCGCGTCTGGTCACAAGACCATTTTTAGTAACTTCATAATTACCGATTAAATTTTCGTTTTCACGTGTCATTAGCAAATCCTCCTTGTCAACCAGCTTTCTTGCAAGCTCTGCGACATAGCGGTTGAGCTTAACACATTTTTTTAAAGAAGCGCGAGCCAATGCGTGTCAAGATCTATCTATATCGATACTGTCCGGGGAGTCACAATGAGTTTGACCAATTTGAACGCCCAAGAAAAAATTAAAACCAAAACCAGCGCCAGTTACAGTTTGACGCTCAGGCTGAAAATGCTCAATAACCCAGGTAGTTTGGGACTGGTAACATCCAAAATAGGCGACTTGGGCGCAGATATCGGCGCTATCGACATAAGTGGATTTGATGGCGATTCAATTGTCCGTGACCTCACGGTAATGGTGCGCGACGAAGAGCATGGTGAAAATCTGGTGGCTGAGTTGAAAAAACTGAGTGGCTGTCAGGTGGTGAACGTTTCTGATCGGACCTTTTTAATGCATTTAGGCGGAAAAATCAGAGTAACTAATAAAGTCAAGTTGGCCACTCGTGATGATCTTTCAATGGCGTATACTCCGGGTGTTGCCCGTGTTTGCATGGCTATTCATCACAACAAAGAGAAAGCCTATAATCTCACCATCAAAGGAAACACAGTGGCAGTGCTTTCTGATGGATCAGCAGTGCTTGGACTGGGAAATATTGGTCCTGAAGCGGCAATGCCGGTCATGGAAGGCAAATGCATGTTGTTTAAAGAATTTGGAAAAGTAGATGCATTTCCGATTTGTTTAGACACTCAAGATACAGAAGAAATTATTAGTGCGGTAAAACACCTTGCCCCTGTATTTGGTGGCATCAATCTAGAAGATATTTCAGCACCGCGTTGCTTTGAAATTGAAACCAGATTAAAAAAAGAGCTTGATATTCCAGTTTTCCACGACGACCAACATGGCACAGCCATTGTGGTTTTAGCCGCGCTAATAAATTCAGTGAAATTAGTGGGCAAGAAAATTGAAGACTTAAAAGTAATAGTGAGTGGAGTTGGTGCCGCTGGTGTGGCTTGCTCCAAAATTCTTATGAGTGCTGGAGTTAAAAATGTAATCGGCTTTGATCGCCAGGGTGCCATTTATAAAAATCGAGACAATCTCAATTTCATGAAAGAGTGGTTTGCCGAACATACAAACCCCGAAAATTTCAAAGGAAATGTTACCGAAGCTCTACGTGGTGCTGATTTGTATCTTGGACTTTCTGGTCCTGGCAGTGTAAGTGCTGAAGCCATTTCCACTATGGGCAAAGACGCTATTGTTTTTGCTATGGCAAACCCAACTCCTGAGGTAATGCCTGAAGAAGTAGCGGGATTTGTGCGCATTATGGCTACAGGGCGCTCTGACTATCCAAATCAAATAAACAATGTGCTTGCGTTTCCAGGTATCTTTAGAGGAGCGCTTGATGTGCGCGCTAAAGACATTAACGAAGAGATGAAACTAGCCGCTGCTCACGCTATCGCCTCGGTTATTTCAGAGCGCGAATTGAACGAAGATTACATAATTCCAGGCGTTTTTAATCCGGCTGTGGCTGAAAACGTAGCCAAAGCTGTGGCTGAGGCTGCGGTCAAAACGGGAGTGGCAAGAAAATTTAGCCCCGATGAGATAATTTGATATAGTAGCCAATAGAACCTGGTTTAAATTTGAGGGACATGCATGTCTGAAGTAGAAAAAAGACGCCGCAAAATGGAAGCCGAAAACCGCTTGCGCCAGGACAAAGAGCGAGAAGAGCGCCGCAAGAAAGAAGAAATCGAGCGTCGCCGCGCAAAAGAAAATTATGAGCGCTACCGCATGCAACAAATGGCTGTGCAGAAGCAAAAAGAGAAAAAGCTCGCTAATGAGAAAGAGTCTGAAGATAGAACCGAAAAATTAGTGGCTGAGCTTGATAAAAAGAAAAGTTTGCGCAAAAAACAACCTTAGGTTTTTTGACCTAAAAACAACCTTTATCCTGGTTTGGCTTGTGATCAAAGAGTGGTTTGGTCAAAATGCGCTTGCTTATTTTGGGCTTTTGGCCAGTCAGAATCTGCGCATATTTTTCTGCCATGTTGAACAAAAATTTGTCGCCACAGCAGGTATCTTCCACTTTATGAATTTTTCGTTTGGGCATGATATTGAACTCGTTCATATCAATCTCCAATAATTGGTCTCAATTTTCATTATAATGTCAAAGTATGAAAAGTGCTCAAGCTAAGGTGATTGCAGTTGTGTTTCTGGCGTTATGCTTTGCGCCGCAAGCTTTTGGCGACGCGCCAAATAAAGACTCAGAAAAGTCTCAGACCAATAATCCCCAGTTTCACAAAACATTGCTCGATATTGCCGCCAAATACAAAAGTTACGGCAAAGTAGACGATATGGCAAAGTGGGCTCCCTGGCTATGCGCGGCACCACCACCACCCAAAGCCAGATTGAGTGAAAGCAAAGACTCAGATACGCATGGCAGAAAGCTCTATTTTTTGTTTGCAGCCAATCGCAATGAATACGTGGCGAGAAAAACTTCGCAGGTTGGACAGGTTATTGTTAAAGAATCTTGGTTTCCTAAGATTGGAGCACTTGAACCTTCGCCCGAAACTTCTCATCAAAGCGATTTGTTCATTATGACTAAACTCGCCCCCGCGACAAAAGACACTGACGAAGGCTGGATTTATGGAACTGTCACCCCAGACGGAAAAATAGTTACATCGTCTGGTCGAGTGGAGTCTTGCATGAAATGTCATATCCAAGCCAAAAATGATCGATTGTTTGGATTGAAAGAAAATTTGTCAGTCATCGGTAATTAGCTCTAGTGGTAAATGCAAATAACACCGGAAAAAATTCACCTAGGGTCATTATTTTAGTATTGCTTGCACTGTTTGCCATTTTTATTGTTGTTGCTGTTTATCTGGTCGAGAACACTCCCGTCAAATACGTTCCAGAGCTAATTGACAAAGTCTCGGATAAAATTGGCAATCGTTTTTATTTTGAAAATCCAAGCGACAAAGTTTTAAAAGATAGGTTTTTGAAGTTCAAAAAATCTTATGAAACTCTAGTTGAAATGACTAAAGAAGATGGTGTAGATCGACTTGATGAAAGTCTGCTTTGCTATGTCGGCGACAATGAAAAGCCGCAGTTCATGCCGGGCACGCTTGGTGGAAAACTGAAAGGCAAAATAAATCAGAGAAGATTTTTTATCTATCACGAGCTCTTGGGAAAATGCAAAGTAAGATCAATCGCTCGTCTGCTTGAGCAAAGAGACAAATCTCAAGGAGTGAGATTTTTGGTTTTTACAAGTAATGGAATTCAGAATTCAAATAATTCAGGCTTCCAAAAATATGTAGTGTACTTAGAGCGCGACGATTATTTAACGGTGGAGAATACAGACAAAGCAAGCCCCGACAAGAATGGTTGTATAAATGCGTTAGTAAAAATTGAGCCACATTGGTATATTTGGAGATACACTATTAGTCCGCAAGAAGGAAGGCTCTTCTGAGCTCTGATTCGATGACCACAAAGTCCAACAAATACATTATTTACAGCATAATTGCTCTGGCTATTTTTGGGTTTCTTGGAGTTGTGGGACTAACCTTATTTTTTGCCTCTTCTGTTAGCAAGGATGTGTCTTTTCAGGACTGGATCTCAGCTTCGCAAAAATTTGGTGATGACGCTATAGAGCTAGATAAGAAAGTGTCTTTCAAAACTTTGCCGAGCGATAAAGAGCTTTGTGAATTTTACAAGTCGCATCAAAAAGAATTCGATTTGATGAGTACCATGTTTTTAGAAGACAAATTCACAAGCCTTAATGCGCTGTTCGCCTATGACAAAGACAATCGAATGGCGATGTATCCTTATCTTGAAAAAATTGACTTGGGAGAGGATGCCAAAAAAGCGGTATTTTCAATTCCAAAAAAACGCTATGACAAATATAGAGAATTGATGAAAAGTTGCAGAGTCGAAGATATACATTCTCTTGATGAAAATAACGAAGACGGTGCCGGTTTTACTTTGTATAACGAAAGTCTTGTGCCTGGAAAAGACGCTGAGGATGCCGACTTCTTTAAGCGCAAAGGAATTAGTTATTGGAGAAATGCAGACTTTGATACTTATCAATCTACTGATGAAATTAAGCAAGTAGATGGTGCTATATATGGTTCAGTAAAAATAGAACCAAAATCGCACTGGTTTGTCTGGCTCTGGGTGCGATTACCTGATAAAAAATAGTTTTAAACACATTGTTTTTTTAGATCGAGCAAAGCTTCTTCAGCACTCATCAATTTGGTTTTGAGAATCGATTTTGCTTTGTCTATCTTAAGTCCGGCTTTCATGGGTCTTGTAGCTGCCTGATTTAATTCAGGTGTGGTAACAGGAACAATAAGATCTTTGTTCAAATCGAATATTCGAGCAATTAAAAGAGCGAACTCAAATCTACTTAGAAAGGAATCGGATGAGATGTTTAAAACTCCCTGTAAATCGTTGTCGCCCAGCTCAACAAGTGCTTTGGCAATGGATTTGTTGTATGAAGGAGAACCGAACTGGTCGGTCGGAACTTTCATCAATTGCCCCTGGCTCAATTTGGATTTTAAGACTAAATAGAAATTTTTCTCCACTCGCTCATTTCCAAATGTAATTGTGGTGCGCACAATCAAATGATTTTTAGAATTAGCTTTTACATATTGCTCGGCTAGAAGTTTGTGTTCGCCGTAAAAATTAATAGGGCTAGGAGTGGCCTCTTCTGTGTATGGACCTTTTTTGCCATCAAAAACGTAATCTGTTGATAGAAACACAAGTCTTGAATTAAACTCATTGCAAAAGTCGGCAATTCGTTTGATGCCATCATAATTAGTGGCACGACTCTCTTCGGGGTGGGTCTGACAATAATCTACGTTTGCTAAAGCTGCACAAGCGTATACTACGTCTGGCTTAAATTGACTGAAAGTTTTGGCCACAGAATCGTCACTGTTAATATCTGTGGTTGTGAAATTGGGATCGCTCAAATTTTGTTTGTAGCTTGTACCAAGAGCGTTGTGCTTTTTCCTTAAAGCCTCATTCAGCAATGCCCCGCCAATTAATCCGGACGCTCCAACAATCAGAAATTTAGTCATTTTTCATGGACCAGTCGTTTACCATCCCTAACGCGATCTGCCTTTTTTGGCTTGAGGTCTTTTGATTACTTGTCTTTGATTGATTTGTTTTCTACCATTCGAATATGACAAGTCTGGTTTGTCCGAAAACTCTGGCAGCGACGGTGGGTTCAACTTGAGTTGTTTAATCACCATATTGATTGCTGTATCAAGCTGCGGATCTTTTCCTTGATGAAAATCTTGAGGAGTGATATCAATTTCTATATCGGGATCCACTCCATAGTTTTCTACTTTCCAGCCTACATCCTGGAACCAGAATGAAAATTCAGGCTGGGTTGTTATTGTTCTGTCTACTAATCTGTGTCTTGGATAAATTCCAATGACACCACCCCAAGTGCGTTTTCCTACTAATGGTCCTAATTTGTAAAGTTTGAAACAGTGGCTGAAAATGTCGCCATCTGAGCCTGCAAATTCATTGGTTATTGCAACCATAGGACCTGCAACCGATTCGGGTGGATATGGCTGAGGTGGTCCCCATCTGTTAACGTCGTATCCTACGATTTTACGATTTAGTTTTTCAAGCAATAAAGCCGATACGTGACCGCCACGATTGTATCTGACATCAATAATTAGACCTTGTCTATTCACTTCGGCCATATAGTGTCGGTGGAATTCGGCAAAACCATATGGACCCATGTCAGGAATGTGAACATATCCGACTTGACCGCCTGTTTTTTCATGCACATAGGCGCTATTTTTTTGCACCCAATCTCTGTAACGCAAGGCGCGCTCGTTGCGCAAGGGCTTCACCACTAATTTTTCGCGTTTCTTCTCTTGGCGCACAACGCCTATGGTGACTTCTTTTCCACCATGATTGAAAAGCAATTCTTCAAGCGGGCTGTGTTCGTTTACTGCAATGCCATTTACTTCAAAAATGCAATCACCAGGTTGAAGAGAGATACCAGTCTGACCCAGAGGCGAGGCGGCATCAGGCTCCCAACTGTCACCATTTAAAACTCGCACTATTTCGTAGGCTTTCTTTTGTGCGTTCCAAGAGCAATCGCAACCAAGAAAACCTTGTCTGTAATATGGCGCCCAACGGTAATCTCCGCCCATTTCATAAGCGTGTGATGTTCCCAGTTCGCCATGCAACTCCCAAATTAGATCGGATACTTCAGATCTGGTGCGCACGCGTGGGAGGAGCTTTTGATATCGCTTGCCGGCTTGATCCCAGTTGATTCGAGACATGTCTTCAACCCAAAACTGTTCTTTTTGAAGACGCCAGGCTTCATCGTACATTTGCGCCCATTCTGCTTTTGGGTTGACTATCACCTGAGCACGCGACAAATCTAGAAAGCCTGAATCTTTTCCTGAGCCCTGAGGATATGTTGGCCCGCGCCCTTCTGCAGGTAACTTTTCTGCAGAGTCGAAAGCACGAATGCGTCCACGTCTTGATTTGTAATAAACTGTCTGACCGTCCAGCGCTAGGCTCATATAGCCTACATCACCATACATGTCGACTTGTTTTCGTTCTTCAAAATCATATGCCATCAAAACGGCTAGATTTTGATCGTCGTCATACCAACTGTGATCCGGTTTGATTCCGCGCACTGGATAAAGAGTGAAAAGGGCGCGATTTTTAACTCCTAATATCTGTCCATATTTACCTTCGGCTGCTGGAAAAGCCAGAATGCGATTGGTGATGCCGTCAAAATCAATTTCTACATTCGAGGCTGAATTTACTGTTGGCGGAGTCTCTTGTGTTGGATCACTTGATTTGGTTTCGGCGGTGCCAATTTTGTTGCCTCTTGCTTGCGCTCTAGAAGCCGTAGCATGGTTCTTTGTAGTACCTCCAGAAGCGGTCGCACTATTAGACTTTTCCAGTTCCTTTAATACAATTTCAAAAGCTTCTTTTAGAGCATCCTTATATATTTTTTGCATTACTACTTTAGATGCAGCGCCCTTAGTTTTTATCCCAACGTTGTTTTCGGGTAGTTTTGAAATTGCATTTCTTAGCTGGGCAATTTTTGATGCTTGTTTAGGGTCTGCTTGTTGGGTCGGCTGTTCTTGTGTCTGTACCTTGGCTCCTTTTCGAGCAAGTGGTTTTTGCTTTGGCAAGAAGGGCGAAGGAATATCTTTGCGCAGAGTGACTAGAAAGGGTCGCATCACGCGAGGAAATCCGTAAGCAAAAGACATCGAGTCCGCCACCGGATAAAAGTTTCTGGCTCCTAGAAAATAGATGTATTTTCCTTCTGGATCAAAACAGGGTCTTGCGTCAAAGCGCACTGGATCTGTAATGTCGTGTACTGAGCCGCTGGGCACATGTACTACTCGGATTATACAAAGTCCTGGATGAGTAGCAAAACTATAGGTTATCCACTGGCAATCTGGAGACCAATTGAAATCGTCGATACGCTCAGCCGGGCTCTTATCTAGAATTTGAAAAGTGGCATTAGACGCTGCCGGTGCGCTTTTGATTCGAGTCGCTTTGGTTTGTTTTTTTTCTATTTTTTTGCTTTTTTCGTTTTCTTCTTTTTCTTCATCCTTCTTTAAATTAACCAAAAGAAGTTCGTGACGATGGTTTGACATAGCCACCATTTTTCCGCATGGCGATACTTTTAGCGAAAGCGTTCTTCCTATGCCACGCTCAGTGAGCACTAAGGGTGGTTTGTCTTTATTGCAATCGTGCAATTCGAGTTTTTCATAACCGTCGCGGTCATTGATCACTACAAATTGATTGCCTTCTGGCAGCCATTCTAAATTGCGATAGCGGACTCTGCTGCCATCCCCGTATTGATTGACAGGACCTTCCCAGTTACCCATGACAATTGGCTGTCCGCGAGCAATTAAACCTACCGAATGTCCGTCTGGGTGAGGGGAGAAATGTTCAAGATATTCAATAGCCTCTACCACTTTGCGCTTGGTTTGATGAGTACTATGTGGTGCTAGGACATTGACTTTGGTCTCTGTTTTTCTGGCTGGATCAAATAAGTAAATGTCACCGCCGGCGGTGTATGAAATTTTGCTTCCGTCGCTAGAAGGAAAACGAACATAATATTCTGACTGATGCGTTTCCTTGCGCAAATCTTTCCCGTCAAACCGGCAGGAATAGATATTGCCCACTCCTTCGTGATCCGAGAGAAAATAAACTCGACTGCCTATAAGCATAGGCCAGACTGAGTTTCCTTCAAGGTCGATAAGCTTATTGAATTTGCCCTGGCCAGTTGGGTCGATCCAGATTTCTCCCTTGGTTCCGCCTTTGTATCTTTTCCAGCGTGCCGGGTCAGTGTTGTTACGTCCGACTACAGTAATCTTTTTGCGGTTAGGGCTAGTCGCTATATCGAATGTACAGACGTGTCCCCAATTAAAACACTCAGGATTTCCACCGTCTCTGGCGACGCTGAAGGCATCAGATGAGCGAAAGAAGGGAGTGCGAGCATCTGATGTAAAAAGTACTTTTTTACTGTCTTTTGACCAGCCGGTCAGGGCAATTGCATCTGAGTGCATGTATGTCAGTCGAGTCGGATTTCCACCTGCAATAGTGGTGACATAAATTTCGGGATGACCTTCTTCTTTGCCGACGAAAGCTAGATGTTTACCGTCTGGAGACACGCGCGGAAAAGAAAATTCCGCCTGTCCTGCTGTAAATCTGCGAGCAAGACCGCCTTTTAAACTGCATTCCCATATATCGTCTTCGCAGACGAAGTAGATCTTGTCTTTCCAGATGGTGGCATGTCTGTAGTAGCCATACTGATCGTAATCGTCGCTATTAGTTTGTGCCGATGTTCTGGCCATGCATTTGTCTCTTGTTGCCGGATTCTAGATTTTACCAGTTAAGAAGGTGGATTTCGCGCCTCATAGACACGACGGTTACCTTTGTGTCAGTCTGGAAAAACTAAAAATGTTATATAGCTTGTCATAGTTGGTACACTAAATTTAGGTGGATCGGGAGCCACTGGGGAATCCAGATTTTAGACAGGAAACTATGCTAGAAAAGCAAGCATCATCCACAGATAACTTCGGCACTTTGGTTTTGAGCACGGGGCTTATTTCTCCGCAGCAAATGGAAGAAGCCAAGAAAACATCTAAAAATTTAAACGTTCCTCTGGAGCGTTCTTTAGTCATGCTTGACATGATGTCGGGATTCTTGCTGGGGTTAGTACAAGAAGCAAATGAGTTAGTGTCAAATGGCACAGTATCACTTGATTTGGCTGTGAGAGCCTTGCGTTTGGCTAGGCAGCACAACATGAAACTCAAAGACGCCATAGGCGTTTTAGGGCAAGTGCATAAGAAGACTGGGCGGGTACAAACTATCACAACCCCAGTGACAGAGCTGCTTCTAGCATCCAATATGATCACTATGGAGCAAATAGGAAGAGCTGTTTCGCAGGCGCAAGACAGCGGAATGCAAACCGGCAGAATTTTGGTTTTGAATCGTGACGTCTCAAGCTGGATGATGACAGCGGTATTGAATGCGTTGCTTATGGTTCGCGATGGAAAGATAGAGAAGGATCACGCTAAAGAGGCTATTTCCACAGTTGGCAACAGGCGCGTCAGTATCGAACAGGCTTTATTTGAGCTTGGTTTGTATGTAGAAAAAGAAGGAAACACCGTTCGCATTGGTGAATTAGTTGCCATGGCTGGTTTGGTATCTGAAAGCGACATGCTTGAATGTCTTGAAATTGAACTTGTGAAAGAAAAACAGTTTGGTCAAATTTTGCTCGAACAAGGCTTGGTCACCTCTGAGCTGCTAGAAGCTGCAATTATTTTGCAGGACATGGTAGCAAGCGGCAATATAAAGGCATTTCAGGCTGCTGAAGCGTTGCGTGCCGTTCGCGATAAGGGTGTGATGGTATATCAAGCGATGGCAGAGTTAAAACCGCCCCCGCAAGCTCCTCAAAAACATATTTCTCCTCAGGATTTATTAGTCGAAGCAGGATTTCTTGATAGAGAAACTATTCAACAACTTGTGACCGACGAGGAGACAAGCTCAATTCGAGTAGGCAAAAAAGTCCTCACTGCAGGAATTATCAGCGAAGCCTTCTTATATCTTGCTCTTAGAACTTATTCGCTTTTCCGCCAGGGATTTTTATCGGCAGACCAGGCAACCAAAGCACTCGCCTTGTGCAAGTCCGACAATATGAGCCTTGATGAAGTTCTATCTAAGCAGGGATGGTTCGTTCCAGCCAGAATGCAGTGGATTTGGTCCTAATATAGATTGGCTTTTAAGCTAGTTCTAGTTTCTTTTCAGCCAAAAGAGCTATTTCAGGCTGGAGATAGCTTTCCAATCCGCCCTCCATCAATCGTCGTACATCTTGCATGAATCGAGCCGCAGGGGCGCCATCAATGCATCTATGGTCGAAGTTTAGAGCCAGAGTGACCATTTTTCTGATTACTATTTGACCGTTTTTTACAACCGCCCGCTCTTCCACTTCGCCTACGCCGAATGTTGAAGTTGTTACGCATGGAGGCACTAGACACTTCACTCCAAATTTACCCAAGGTGGACAATCCAAAAGTTGCACCCATATATCTCAATCGGACCCAGGGATACTCACGTCCAGCCCATAAAATAAGTTTGCGGAAAAGCCAGGGCATATTATTGAAGCGATTTTGAACATCAAGATGCTCCATATCTTTCATATCTGCCTCTGCGTAGCCTTTAAGCTCTTCGGCTATTTGACTCACAGGTTTGGTATCTGGATTGTCAATGGCACCGAAAAATACTGCGGGTTGCGAGCCTATAAAGCGCTCGACTGTGAAGCCGGCAACAATGTCTCTAAAAGTAGCTAATCTGCCCCCGGGTGTCCAGCCGGTGCGGGTATCTGGATGGTCGCGCTGGGCTATGGCGATGGCTTTGAGCAACAAAGCTGTGACTGTTACACGTTGACCAACACCTTTAAGCTGAATACGCAAATCTTCTGCCCAGGTGAGGTCGATGTCACAGGTTATCAGCGTGGGTATGTGACCGTGATTTATGTAGGTTATCAGGTCAAGTACGTTCCAGCGCGGACGCGGCACATCTGAGGTGGTGTAGTTGAAGAGTTTTGAAAGTAAGTTCGCCATTTGAAACCCTATATTGAACGAAGTGAAAACTAATGCCCGCGATTCTAATTATAGAACAAGAGATACGTTTACAAGAAGTAGCTAAAGCTCTTTTTCTATAAACGTATATTTGACTTTTATAGTTCCTGATTTTAGACAGAATGCAATATAAAGCAATCTTAGTAATTAAACAGGTTTGGCAGGCATTTCTTTGCCCATGCGCAAACTGGCTTGAAGACTGTGCAACTGATCTTTCAAAACGGGTCTAATAACTTTTTCTGGTTCATAAAAAAGCGATTCGATAATTTGATACAAGCGCGGGTCGTGTTCCTTTAAAAAACGTCTGCTTTCTTCAATGGAAAATGCTGCCACACTCTCGGCAAAATATTCATGTGAACTGAATCTTGCATAACCAGATATGAAAATACGCTTACTCACTTCGTGTTGCTTAAGAAGCTCGGAAGCTCCGGGATATTCATCTGGCAATGGATGTTGTTTATCGCACTGGCGCAGCATTTTTTCGTAAAGATCGAATATTTCGTCTTGGGTCGCTTTGGATAGGATAAATTCAAGCTGGTGACCGAACTCGTGGGCTACCACTAGATTTATTCGAACTTCTAAATATGGCTGATAGCGTGTGTACACAACAGCAAACGGTCCATGCTTGTAAAACATATCCAGATCTCTGCCCATTTCATCACGGTCCAGAGTAACGTTTCCAGTCCTCACCCCGGTTTGACCCGCAGCACCGTGTCTGACGTTTCCCAGGGCGCAATTGCCCTCATTGCGGCGTACCGTCTGTAGAATTCCCGAAATTGCCCACAGTTTCATGTTGTCAAAAAGATATTTCTTCTCCTGTCCTTTGAGCTGGTCATAGTCCATGAAATAGCGAATAGTTTCGTCTTCTGAGTAAGGTTTGTCACGACGGGATAATTTTCGTGTCCACTCGGTGGTAATGGGCTCACCGTTGGATTTTTTACCTTCAAAAGAAAAATTTAGACAGGAATGTTCGTCCAATTCGCGCTTTGTCACTCGAGTGGCATAATCGCGCACAAAAATTTTTCCCTCATCGTCATACTCGCCGACAAATCCGTGATCCGGTGCAGCTATGCGGCCATTAATGACATGGAAAGGGACTGCGTTGAATTTGAGATTGCCAGTTGGTCCCAATAATTTATTTGCTTGTCCTGATTGGGGTAGGATGAGCTCAAGTCCACCCGAGTCAATGCCGCGAAAAACGCAACCTGGAATTGCCTCTATGGGACGCAGGTTTTTGTTTGTGCCAAAAGGACCTGATGTGTGTTGGAGATATCCATCGTCAAAGATGAGTCCAACGATTGCTCCGTCGAGAAAAATCTTGCCAAAATCAACAACCAGAAGTTGTCCGTTTAGTTCTATGAATCCGCTTGGACCTTTAGTTGTCATTTAGTCGCTTTAGGTTAATGGAAGACTATTAGTATTGTATGGTAGTTTTTCGTATTGCAAGATTGGTGTAAAAACTACTTGAAAAGTCGAATAAATCGGACTTTAACACAACTAAGCCGGGCTAAGATAAGGCATATAGAAGGGTGAGGCAGGCTAAAAAATGCCCGAAAACAGGCACGATATTAACTCACTGAGGAAAAATATGTCGACAAATGGCAGCCCGGACCCAGGACAAGTTGTACACAAAATGACTAAGCAAACTACCTGGCTGCAAGCAGTTCTTGCCGTAGGAATTGGCGTCGGTATTGGTTTAACCCTTTCTAAGACTCTTTCAAGCAAGCCTGTTGTGGCTTCGCTTAAGAATCGGACTGCGACCATGATTTCTCACAAGCTTAACCCGCATCAAGAATTCCTCAAAACAATGGGTCTGGACTTCGTTCCTGAGTTAACCCAGCGCACCAATATCTTGTTGATGGGAGTGGATTCAAATGGCAAAGGAAACGATCGTTGGGTCAATACTCGCTCAGATACTATGGTTTTAGCCAGTCTAAATCCCGAAGACCATTCGGTAGGCCTCATTTCCATTCCTAGAGACAGTCGCGTAACTATCCCAGGCAGAGAGCGCAGAGGTCCTGAAAAAATCAACTCAGCTCACGCTATGGGTGGACCTGAACTAGCAGTGGAAACTGTCAAAGAAGATTTTGGTGTGCCAGTTGATCACTTTGTTGTGGTCGATACAGATGGATTGAAAGATATCTTTGAAGCGATTGGACCGGTCAAGGTCAACGTAGAAAAGAAAATGAAATATCGTGATAAAAGTCAGAAACTTAATATCGATTTAACTGAGGGAGAGCAAGTTCTCGATCCCAAGCAGGTCGAAGGTTATGTTCGTTTTCGCCACGATCAAAAAGGTGATATCGGTAGAATCGAGCGCCAACAATGGTTCTTGCGTCAGGCGTCTTCTAAATTCAAAGATCCTTCTATCGTTTTGAAATTGCCCGAGCTAATGAGATTTGCCAAAGATTATATCGTCACTGACATGTCGGTGAAAGAAATGGCAGCAGTAGCTTTATTTGCCAAAGATCTTGAGTCCAAAAACATCGAAACAGCCATGATTCCAGGCGAACCTAAGATGATAAACGGTGGCAGTTATTGGATTCCAGATCCGCAATTGGCATCACTGGTGGTGCAGCGTTTAGCAGGTGCACCTGCGTGCGGTGAAACTATTGCTCGTGCAGTCTATCCCCAAAAATTTCATGTCAAAGATGATTGGAGCGAGGACCCCATAGAGCCGACCAGCAATTTCAACAATGACGTATTGCAAAATCAACTTGCAGCAAGCTATACAGAAGAACGTCCATTTTCCTTGATTTTGAAATATCCTCAAGGCAGTGAAGAAGCTGCTCGTAACTACGAAAAAGCGTTTGAAGTTGCTGGCTACAACGTGCGCTCTAAAGTGAGATGCAAATCTTCAGAGTGCCATCACGAACAAATATTCTTGAATAGTTACAGAGCCGATAAACATTACGTGGATTCTTTCAAAAAGAAATTCCCGCTGATGGATACATTTGCTGTGGTGATGAACCCAACTCCAGGCACTAGGCATGATATCACTGTGCAAATAACACCAGACACTGTCTATCCGGTGATACCAGAAACAGCAAAGACCAAGTTTCAGAGTGACGAAGTGGAAGTTGGCGATACCACTGCATCTAAGCGTGTTGGTCACCGCGGCTAAACAAAAACAACTATCGCGAATTTGAAAGTAAAACGACTCGTAAAATGGTCGGGCGGCTCGTGGTTCCTCACTGCAAATACTCGCTCAAGAAATTTTGTAGAAAATCTTTTTCTTTGAGCGCTGAAATGCAAACAAGCTCCAAAATTTTATTCTAAGATAAAATATTCGCTACAAAAAATCTTCGCAAGGAAATTGAAAATTGCTTTTGAGCAAGTGACAAGACCTACCGACTTTGTGCGCAGAAAATTGAACTCTATCGCGATTTTGAACGTCTTAAAAAGTGTGAGTACTTTTGGAGGATACTGCGATGGAAACGATTCTACTTATTCAACATATGCTTGCAACAATTCCACCAGGCGAGATCTTCACCACGCGCCAAATGCTTAAATTTGGAGCTCGAAGGAAAGTAGATCAGGTGTTATTTAGACTTGTGAGAGAAGGAAAGGTACGAAGGCTTTCTTATGGAGTTTTTTGCAAGCCTTGGAACAGAGCGGCGGTATCGCCTACGGTACTAGATGTGGCAGACTTAAAGTCAAAAGCAAATGAAGTTCAATTGTTGGACAAAGTTCCTTATGTGGGCATAAATGAAGGATCCGACGAGGTGGTGTTTTACACTGAAGGCTATTCAAGCTCATTTATGTACCTCGGGCAGAAAGTGGTAATGAAAAAAATATGCGGAAGGAAATACAAACTCTCTCAATCGGAAATTGGTCGAATTCTGCTATTTTTGTGGCTTAGCGGCAGGCGAAAAGTAGACGCGGATTTAGTCCACGATCAAATCAAGTCGCTTACAGTTCACGAAAAAGCGAGGTTGAGAAGTTACCTTCCGTGGGTCCCCGGTTGGTTGCACAACTATCTAATCGATGAGTTAAACCAACTAGGTTTTTAGAACTTAGATTAGTTCTTCGACCAGGCTCTTGTAGGTTTCTTTATTGATTGCAAGTGGCTGTTTGACTAGAGCACCAGCTTTCAAGGACATTTCGCCATCTTCGTAGGTAGGCATCTCGTGTTTGTATAGAACGCCTAATGGTAGTTTTTCATCCCACTCATACGATTTCTCTAGTGACTTGTAGAGACTTTCGGTAGGATCGAAGTCTGTGTCTTCAAGCTTGTAGACGCGTTCTTTGAACCAAGGATAGGTATTGATTTTGTTGTAGGTGACACAAGGACTAAAGGTGTCAATCAATGCGAAGCCTTTGTGCATCATGCCTGCAGCGATAGTGTCGGCGAGATGTTTTTGCTCGCCTGAAAATCCGCGAGCTACAAAAGTTGCTCCAGAAATCATTGCTAGTGCAAGTGGGTTGATAGGGTTTTCAATGTTGCCTTGAGGGGTCGACTTGGTTTTGTGACCCAGTGTCGATGTAGGCGAGGTTTGGCCGGTGGTCAGACCATAGATTTGGTTGTCCATGACTACATAGGTGACATCGAGGTTGCGGCGCATAGCGTGAATCAAGTGACCGACACCGATACCATAACCGTCGCCGTCGCCGCCGACGATAACAACTTTCATTTCGGTATTTGCCAGGTGTACGCCGGTTGCTACTGGTACAGATCTACCGTGCAAACTGTGTACACCGTATGATGTGATGAAACCAGGCAAGTTGGATGAGCAGCCAATACCCGATACAACCATCAGGTTTTCAGGTCTGATGCCGTTTTTGGCAGCCGCTTCCTGAATTGATTTTAGAACACCGAAGTCGCCGCAACCAGGACACCAGTCAGGGTCGACTGGTCCTTTGAATAATTCGACTGGGAGTTCAGTTGCTGTAGCCATTTTTTTGTCCTCTGTTTTATAAATGGATGCTTGCTTTGAAAGTTAGAACTAAGCTTTTACTGGGGTCTCTTGCTTGAACTCAATGATCGAGCCCGTGTTGGAGCCAATTTTCATTGTTCCAGCGACCTTGTTGGTTATGCGCTCGGACAGTTCAATTTCCCAGACCGGTTCACCAGAGCCGTTTTTGGAGTGAATTTTCAAAGTTGAAGGGCGAAGTTTTTCAAGAGCGTGTGTTCGCAGATAGTGGTATGCCATCTCCATTGCTTCTGCTTCGCTGACCGAGAGGTCTTTGGTTTTTGAAGCCAATAGAGCTTCCACTTCTTCAACGATCATCATTGGTTCAAGTGGTTCGCCATCATATTTGGTGATATGGCCATCCATCGCGATTCCTGTTTGCATTCTAACGAATTGCGCCATCACGCTTGTGAAGTTGACTTCAACTGAGATTTTCTTCTTCGCTTTGCAAAGAATTTCAGTAACTTCTTTAGTGTGAAAAGGAGCGATGTATTTGATGCACAAGAAATTGGTTTTAATTCCTTTCTCATTGAGAAGCTCTGCAGCTTCTCTCACAACTCCCCAAGTAGAGCCCCAGCAAAGTAAGGTGACATCAGCATTTGCTGGTCCTTCCAAAGTAGGTGCGGGAAGCTCTTTGAGCATGTTCGCTACTTTGGTCATGCGTTTTTCCATGATTTTGCGGCGAACAGGAGGTGAGGTGAACATGTCGGAAATCAAGATGCCGCGCTCGTCGTGGTCATCTGAAGCGGTAACGTGGCAAGCGCCTGGTGTGCCAGGAAGGGCGCGAGGCGAGATACCAGATTCGGTGAATTTGTATCTTTTGAATTTGCCGTTTTTCTCAGCATCCCATTCTTTGATGAATTCTGGGCGCTCTACTTTGATATCGCAGGAAAGCTGCTCAGCATCAACGGTTTCGGGGTGTTCAGATAAGAGCAAGTCTGACATCATCAACACAGGCAATTGGTATTTGTCTGCTAGATTGAAGGATTCTACAGTTGATGCATAAGCATCAGCGATATCTTTTGGAGCGACGATCAATCTTGGGAATTCACCTTGCGATGCGCCGAAGACCTGGAACAAATCGGCTTGTTCGGTTTTGGTCGGAAGACCTGTACTTGGACCGCCACGTTGTACTTCGACGAATATAACTGGAACTTCCATAATTCCTGCCATACCGACTGCTTCAGTCATCAAAGCAAAGCCACCACCAGCAGTGGCGCACATTGAGCGCACTCCGCCGATACCAGCACCAATAGCCATGTTGGCTACAGAAATTTCGTCTTCGCATTGTTTGACCAGAATGCCAGTTTTCTTAGCATTGGTTGCCATCCAGTGAAGAATGGTGGAAGCGGGAGTCATTGGGTAAGCAGCGTAGAATTTGCAACCAGCGGCATAAGCTGCCATTGCAATCGCTTCATTGCCAGTGATGAACGGACGACGTTTTTTGTCTGATTCCCACTTGCCGGCTACGAAGATAGGCTTGGTGACAATTTTCTTGGCGTATTCAAAACCGGCTTCGAGCAAGGCTACGTTCATATCGATAACTTCTTTGCCTTTGGCACTAAAGGTATCGGTCAACACTTCTTCGGTCTGTTCTGTTCCAAGACCCATAAGCCACATGACGGCACCCATGGCTACCGTGTTCTGCATGATTGGTTTAACTGGACCGTATTTTTTAGCAACTTCTTCGGTCACTTCTTTCATCGAAATTGGGAGTAGCGTTACGCCTTTCTTGATGAGTGACTCTTCACATTTGATGCGATCGCTATTGAAAAGAATGAAACCGCCTTCATCTACTTCGCGAGCATGTCTTTCGATTGAATCTTGATTTAGGGCAACTAAAACGCCGAGTTTGTCGCCGTGGCAGGTAACTTTGCGGTCGGAGATGCGAACCTTCAACCAGATGTGACCGCCTCTAATGATGGACTGATAGCTGTTATAGGCATAGACGTGCAGACCAAATCTACCGCACGAACGCGCCAGGGTGTCTCCCGATTTATCGAGACCGTCACCAGCCGCTCCCGCGATGCCTATCGTTACTTCCTGCATTGTTGAAACCTCTCTAAAGCCGGATTGTTGAGCGCTTGCAAGCTAAACGCCCATACACCCAGAAGGTGTGAGTAGATAACATATCATAGTTATCCTAAAAGTTGAAAAGTGACGACCTTTTTCTTAATACTTAGTGTGACTGGGTCTCGTGCGATTGAGGCACTGTATTTGTAGTCGGTGTTGAAGTGTGAGTTGCATCTACAGGAGCATGCTCGGTGTGTCCAGTTTCTGAATGCTCGGAGTGTCCGCCACCAGTGGGTGTTGGGATCTGCATCCAAGTACCCATACAAATCATCAAAAGAGTCATTGCTATGGCGCAAGCACCTATCAACAATTGATCTTGCGGGCTTTTCTCGGCAATCACTTCGCCTGGATCAACTGCGACATGGTCATGGTCGTGATCGCCGTGACCATCGTGGGAAGCATGATTTTGTTCATGATCGTGATCGCTATTGCTGTGGTCTTGATGAGACATTTTCTAGTTCCTGATTTAGGTAGTGGTCAAAAAGGCAAGCCAGGCAATAACAGCCACCCAGAAGAAGATGACTAAGGCATAATACTGCCCCTTGCCAGTTTGGGTGTACTTAAGTACTTCGCCTGTCGCTAGAGTGACAATACTTGTTCCATTGACAATAATCTGATCGACAAAAATACTGTCAAGAGTCTTCCAGGTTTTGTCGAAAACGGGCAAGAACACTTTGTTTACAAGTCCCAAATAAAGTTCGTCCCAATACCATTTATTGAGAGAGAACAAATAGAGAGGACCTTGTTTTTCCACGATGTCTTTGTGGAAATTCATGGTTCGTGCGTAATACATCATGTAAGCAACGCCAACGCCTATCAGTCCGGCGACAGATGAAGCGATGACCATAGTCCAGTCAACCACTTCCTGGTGCGGGTGCCCCCAATAAATGAACGATCCAAACGGATTTGCAGCCGGGGTACTTTCAAAGAAAGATGCTTTATTGAAACCGAGCATGAATCCAGCTACAAGTGAGGGAACGGCTAAAGCTACAAGTGGTGCCCACATTACTACCGGTACTTCGTGTGCTTTGGTGTTGCCTCTGTATTCTCCTGTAAAAACAAGGAAGAAAAGACGGAACATGTAGAAGGCTGTTAGTCCTGCGGTCAAGATTAAGATGCCTCCTAGAATTGGACTTTGATGCCAGGCTGCTGAAACAATTTCGTCTTTAGAGAAGAAACCGCTCAGTGGAGGCAGTGGCCATCCTGAAATTGAGGCTGTACCAATTAAGAAACACCATGCGGTGATATTCATGGGTTTCCAGAGTCCACCCATTTTTCGAATGTCTTGCTCATGATGCAGACCGTGAATGACTGCACCGCTGCAAAGGAAGAGCATCGCTTTGAAAAAAGCGTGAGTGAACAGATGGAACATTCCTGCACCATAAGCTCCCACTCCAAGCCCGACAAACATATAGCCTAACTGCGAACAGGTAGACCAAGCTAAAACACGTTTGATATCGAATTGAGTGAGGGCGATTGTTGCAGCCATGAAGGCCGTTAATGCTCCGACTGCTGCCACCACTGATAGGGCGATGCTGTGGGTGCTGCCATCTGGAGCGAGAAAAATAGGATAGGCGCGAGCAACAAGATAAACGCCTGCTGCCACCATGGTGGCAGCGTGAATGAGAGCTGAGATAGGTGTGGGACCTTCCATCGCGTCTGGAAGCCAAATGTGTAAAGGAGCCTGGGCTGATTTTGCCATAGGTCCCATGAAAATCAAAAGGGCAATGAGAGGCATTGATGTGGCAAGGAATGCCAATTCGGGTGTGAGCTTGTGATCCTGTAATGCCATCGATAAAACGGAAGCCATGTCGGCTCCTGTGGTGCCTAGCTGAGGCAAGAAGGCAAGGATTGTGCCACCGCCCCAGTAATCTTTGGTGGCAAGATATAGAAGCAAAATACCGATTAGGAAGCCGAAGTCACCAATTCGGTTTACAACGAATGCTTTAAGACAAGCTGCGGCAGCCGAATTCTTATAGAACCAGAAACCTATAAGTAGATAACTGCAAACTCCAACCAGTTCCCAGAAACCATACATTTCAAAGAGGTTGGTGGATACTACCAATCCCAGCATCGAACCAGTAAATAAGGATAAATAAGAATAAAATCTGGCGTAACCAGGGTCTTCACGCATATAGCCGTGCGTGTAGATTTGCACCAGTAAACTGATAGTTGTAACCACCACCAGCATCGATGCACATAGGTTGTCAACCAAGAATCCAACCGATAATTTGAAATTCTCGCAAACAAACCAATCGAAGTTTTGTTGATATCCAGAAAGTGCCGGCTGAGTAAGAAGCGCTTGCAGAATGCAAAGTGAGTGCAAGAAGCCTATCGCTACTGCACCTACCGACAGACACATGGCTAGTGTCTTGAACCAGCGCTTAGCGCCGAGTTTGGGTCCAGTTAAAAGAAAATTGGTAATGATGGCGAACCCAGCGAAGAATGGCAGTGCCACAATCATCCAGGCGTTTTCCACGCAGCTTTTCAAGAATTCAGGCGTTAACAAGTCTGGTTCCCCACATGTCTTACTCACGTAGATTTTAACCAGTGACAGTGGTTATTAACAAATAAGTAGGCACCACATATGGTTTTCAATAGGGCTCAAATAGTCGTCCATGGCGGCGTTAGAGATCTGGTGAAAAGATTCTTCATTTCAATAATTCTTCAACTACTGACACGCCTTATATACTGGGCGCGTGTGAAGCTGTGAGCGCATACCAAGAGGAAGCTTTTCAAGTGACAGACCCAGCCCTGATTTTAAACGTTCTTTTATTTCTGCCTCTAATTGCCGCATTTGTTATTCCATTTGTACCGGAAGACAAAGACGCAAGAGGAGTAGCTTTGTTCTTCTCTGGCGCGATGGTCGTCTTCTCGCTTTTCCTTCTGTCCGGATTCGATCCCCGAATAGCAGGGATGCAAGCCGCCACTTATATAAATTGGTTCCAGACACCAATTAAAGTGGATTACCACATTGGTATAGATGGTCTCAGCCTGTCGCTTGTACTTCTCACTACGATTGTGACTTTGCTTGCGGTTCTTGCAAGTTATTCAATCGAAAAGAGAGGAAAGCTCTACTACAGTTTTATTATGCTTTTGACTTTTTCAGTCATAGGCGTTTTCGTTTCGTGCAACCTGCTTCAATTCTTTGTACTTTATGAATTAGAGTTGGTTCCTATGTACTTCTTGATTGCCATTTGGGGCGGTCCAAGACGTGGATATGCGGCGATGAAATTCTTGCTCTACACCTTCTTTGGTGGAGTATTAATGTTCGCTGGACTCTTATATATGTACATGCAGTTGATGGTGATGGATCCTGCTGCAGCAACTTTCGACATGAGCTTACTTGCTACCTATGCAAGCAAACTTCCAGTTAACGTTCAATGTCTTGCATGTCTTGGATTCTTTTTGGCATTTATCATCAAACTACCTTCAGTTCCTTTTCATACCTGGCTTCCCGACGCTCACGTTGAGGCTCCCACTCCAATTTCAATGATGTTGGCGGCTCTGCTTTTGAAGATGGGATCATATGGTTTGGTCAGAATTTGCATGGGATTTTTCCCCGCATTCTTTGCCGAATACGGTCCCTGGATAGTGGCTCTGGGAGCCATTAACATCGTATGGGGCGCAATGGCCTGTTTAGTGCAAGAAGACATGAAAAAAATTATTGCCTTCTCGAGCGTTTCGCACATGGGATTTATTTTGCTAGCAGTAGGATCGCTATCTAATGCTGCAGTTAACGGTGCTATTTTCCAAATGCTTAGTCATGGATTAGTTTCCGCCTTGCTCTTCTTTATGGTAGGAACTGTCTATATTCGCTGCCACACCCGTATGCTCAAAGAAATCGGTGGAGGATTGGCCAATCAAATGCCCATACTCTTCTATTTCTGGATGGTTGGCACTATGGCTAACCTTGGTCTGCCAGCGCTTTCTGGATTCGTTGGTGAAGTGTCTGTTTTCTACGGTGCTATCACATCGCCACTTGCAATCTCTGCAGAACATGGCTCTTGGACTCGTGGTTGGATTTACTTCGCTTGCCTTGGCGTGCTGTTGACAGCGGGCTATATGTTGTGGCTATTGAAACGTCTTTTCTACGGACCAGAAATGGATAAGTGGAAAGGTCATTTGTATGATGCCACCAAAACTGAGCGATTGGTCGCTGCTAGTCTTTGCATCATGATTCTGGCTTTTGGTGTCTATCCAATGTGGCTGACTAGTATGTATTCTAAAGTTGGCGATAGAATTACTCATTCGGTATTGGAAAAGATTCAAATCACTCATAAAGCCAAAGCCGAAACAGAAAAGATTTCGCTCAACAAATAACAACTAAAGATAACTCGACTTATTTGGGCAAGAATTTCTCGGGCACCACAAGCTTTTGCATGGGCACGATGGGAACCAATTCTGGTGGAGTCAGTTTATTTTGTCCTTTACTAGTCATGACCACGCCAGAGATAGCTTGACTAACACTGTGCGAAATACTGTCCATTAACTCAGGAGTGGTGTGTGCGTCGTAGTATTTTCCGTTTGAGAGTTTGGCTATGCAATCAAGTTTGCGTTTTGAATTTTTGTCTCTCAAATCAAGACCGACCACATCTACTTTTATATTGATGCCTCGGTATGGCAAAGTAGCTATATATGCGCAGGGGTCTTCGCCACAAGTATCGGCACCATCTGTAATGAGAATAATGGTTTTTTTGCCTTCTATATCTCTTAGATCGTTTTCGGCAGCCTGTCTTAATGCAAATGTAAGTGGTGTCATTCCAGTTGGAATAATGCGTCTGATTCGCTTTATTATGGCTCCCCGATTACCAAAACCAGGCGGCACAAGTAGAGCGCTTGCACTACACGGGCTTGGAAAATTGATGTGACCAAATACTCTCAGCCCCACTTTTACGTCGCTTGGAATGCGCATGAGGGCTGTTTCAAGCACTTTTTTAGCGGCATCTATTTTTTGATCTTTGTGTTCGAGATTCTCATTCATGCTAAGCGATGCATCGAATATAACAAGGATTGTAACCGGACCGCCTGTCTTTTCTGTTCCTACTTGCAGCATTGTTCCAGCCGTGCCAGTCTGAAGCATGGTTGACTCCGTTCCTGTCTGGAGCATAGTCGATTCAGTACCGGTTTGTAGCAGTGTAGACTCAGTTCCGGTTTGAAGCGTTGTCGATTGCGTACCTGTCTGCAATGGTGGCGCAGTAGGAATTTCATCGGCCCATGCAGAAGCGATGCAATTGGTTGAAAGGTATACAGAGGTTATAGCTGCTAGATATTTATTTTTGAGCATCCACGTCTTCTGGAGATTCTACTTTTGACTCGACATTCTCAGTGTACTCAATTTTTTTCAAATCTTCTTTATCCTTTTTCTCGTGCACCAGGCGAGCGGTCACAGTGCGCCTGCTTACGGGGATTGAGCGATTTTGCGAAATGGCCCATACAGTGACGTAATAAATTCCAGGTTTACCTTCGTTTGAGATTGAAACTTTACCGGAAAAATTAGTTCCTCTAACTTTGACACCGCCTTTAATCGGTATGTCCGATTGCGGTTTTATGCCAGTGCCTATTCCACCTGGACCAGCCATAACAATTAGAGGTGCAGCCAGTGCTACTGGAGGCATGAAAACACCGCCTGCTATTGCTGCTGCAACGCCAAGACCTTTTAGAGCGATAATCAGTTTGCTGTAGTCTCGCTCTGACTTTTGTCTATGAGCCATATAGTCGAGCGGCGGAAAATAAGGCAGTGCCTCTTTTGAGGTAGGATCTTCTTCGATTGGAATATCATTCAACTCTTCGTAAGCTAGAGTTATGCGGTCAAAAGTGAGCGGTTCCAAAAGCGTTCCGCTTATATGAATATCGTCTTGAACATATACTTCTTTTGGTATTGATTCATAAGTACCTTTGCGAGTGAGGACCTCTGCACAAGCAAATATCGAACTGCCATCGCTGCTTGGAGAAAATTGAATGGAAAGATGAGTTGCATCGGGGTTCAGTAACGCTTCTCGGTCATCCTGACGCTCAAGCATCATTTTGATCAATGCAGCGCCCACCATTTTATTGAGTTCTGAAGATTTTAAATTGCCGGTTGTAATGGCTGAAAGACACTCTTCAACGGCATCGGCTCCACCTAATTCAGTGAGGCGTTGATCAGGATTTCTGCCTTTGAGATCAGTGTGCGAAATTATTTTGCGAGTAGCCAGTTCGGTAATATGTGCTTTTGCCATATTATCTGTAATAGAGTCAGCCTCTAGTGGAGAAAGACCTCTGGCCTGCCTTTCGGCATTAATAGCGTATAAACCAAAGAGTTTCATTTCGTCGGCATTAATGGTCGTAGTTGCTTCAGGCGAATTTAAAAATGATTCGACAATTTGAAATTCAGCTTGCTTTGGTTGAATGGTGTTGTCTGTCCAGGTTGGCGCAATGCCTGGATCCAACTGATCGGGAGGAATGCCTGGAACTAAATTGTTGACAGTAGGCGGCACCATATTTGGTGGTGGTGTATTTGAATTGGGATTTTGATTTTCAGAGGTTGAAGTAGAAGTGGAGCCATAAAGGCTTTCTTGCAATTTTTTTAAACGCTCAGGCATGGTTAATTTTGGATGAGTATTTCCAAATAAAGCCATTTCAAGCCTCGATAAACGATCATTGAGAGAGCCGTTGCCTGCCTTTCCTCCCGGCTGGACAGAATGATCAGCAAACATCACTTCCTCTAATTGCTTGATCTGATTTAGATAAGGTGATGAGTCGGCCTTTTTACTTCCTTTGATATCTGGAGCTAATGGTGGAGTTTCGTCCTTCTTGCCAGAATCAAGCACCGGTTTTAAGGGAATGAGCGTATTTTTTGTAATTACTGGTGATTTGCTTTTATTCTTGGCATTGGATTGTTTTTTTTGCGCAAGGCTTGCAGCATCGCTCGGTTGCGCGTGAAAATACAAGCTCTGAAACAGAACCAGAAGAATCGACAAAATCGCTAACGATTTGAGATGAATCTTGTACACAATATATATATTTTAGTCGTATCTAGTTCAGATGTACCAGGGCAGCTTGACGCCCCGTCGTTCCACCCGAAGCTCGGTGTGAATAGAAGACATCGTGTGAGCAAGATGTGCACCAGGCGCAGATATCGACTTCTTTTACTCCTAGCTGCAACAACTGTCTGGCATTTATTCCCTTTAAGTCTGGTCTTGCACTTGCATCTACTTCGCGCCGTTCTATAAGGCTTTCGGGGTCTTGTACCGTATCAGATAACTTTTGCAGGGCATCTTCTTGCACCGGATAGCAGCAAGTGCCAATTGCTGGACCGATTGCAGCAATCATGTCGCCTGTGTGGCAGCCATATTGGCGCTTCATAGCCTCGACTCCGCGCACAACTATTTCTTGTGCTGTTCCGCGCCATCCAGCATGAAAAATGCCAGCTATGTTCTTATTTTTGTCATAAACAATTACTGGCACGCAGTCGGCAAAATGCAACATTAAGGTCAATTTCGGTTTGGCAGTAACCAATCCGTCTACTTCTTTTAGTATAGGCAAATTGTCAGGGTCGTCCAAAATTTCGACATTGGCGGAATGAACTTGCCCAGCCACCGCGATTTTAGAATCGGATAAAGCAAGTATGCGGCGCAGATTCTCTCTATTATTCAAAGCATCCGCCCGTCCCGATTCTCCGCCTACTAGCGTGCCGAGGTTGAATGCTGTGTAAGGTTCAGGGCTATTACCGCCCTTGCGTGTAGTAAAGGCATGGCAAAGATTCTTTTGAGCTTTGAGCAGGGGCGAGAAAACGAGGTCTACGCCCTGTAAATTTTCGATCGTCCACAAATTGTATTTGGTAGCTAGCATAGCGAAAGCCCTCCACATATAGTTATAGCTTGACCAGTGATCCCTTTGCTTGCGTCTGCACTTAAAAAGGAGGCAAGATTTGCGATCTCAAAAGGATCGAGCAACCGTTTTTGGGGAACTGAAAGTTCTGCAATTGCAATTGATTCATCAGGCGGAATCTCATTCTCCAGGCACCATTTAGGGTCTTTCAATTGTTTGATTGCCATGTCGGTTGCAACCCAGCCAGGGCAAATACAATTAACTGTGACACCATATTCGGCTAATTCAAGCGCCATTGATTGAGTAAGTCCTACCAGACCGAATTTAGAAGCGGAGTAAGCCTTGCCAAGCTTTTCTCCTCTAATTCCGGAAATAGAAGATATATTGATTATTCGTCCAAATCCACGCTCTTGCATGCCCTGGGCGAAATGGCGGCATAACAGATATGGCGCTTTTAAATTGATATTTATACTCGTTTCAAAATCGAGATCCTCGCTGTTTTTTCTATATATAGGTTCGTCTAATTTGTAAATTCCAGCATTGTTCAAAAGCACGTCAATGACCTGAAAATCAGTGTCTATCTTATTGCACAGACTCTTGATTTGTTTTGTGTCATTTAGATCGCACGAATACCACTTCCATTCTAAATTTGCATTGTCAAGCGATCGCAATTCTTGAAGAAGCTCATCTGGAGCCTCTTTGGCTCTAGAGACCAAAGCTAATTTAAAACCTTTCTGAGCAAACTCAAGGGCGCATGCTTTGCCAATACCGCGAGATGCACCTGTAATGAGGACACATCGGCTTTGTGTGAATGCACTCATAAAAAACTCCAAAAGACCGGCGTAGTACACTATATAACTTTACGAGCACAGTCTGGGAACATTAGGTCACGTTTGGCTGTCTATTTCGCAAGTGGTGTGAATCACCAAATTACAAATAAATGGCGTAGTCCCCAGTTACAGGAATTACTTAGGTAGGAAAATAAAATGAGCACAAGACTATCCACCTCGCTTAAACAGAGAGTTTTAGCAGGAGCCTTAATACTCAGTCAAACCTTGGCACTCACACCAAATATGGTGCTAGCTGCAGGAGACATTGTGTATGTTGCAGGTCAACCTGTTCTCACAGGAATCTTAGGAGCAGGCAGTACAACTAGTACTGCAAGAGCTGAGCAAATTCAGGGTAACCTCGATAACGCTCTTGTCGCTGCAAAAGATAGAACACCCGCTGCGGTTAATATTGCATATGTGAAAGGCCAGCCAGTAATCACTTTAGGTGGTTTTCAGGTTGTCACCGTGGATAGTGCCAGTGCCAAAGCGGCCGGTACCACTCCTGCAGTTCTAGCCCAACGTTGGGCAGACAAGCTGAGAGCCGTTCTTCGCGACCAGGCTAGTATCCAAAGCTATGTTTCGCAATTGTCTGGAGATTATGCATCAAGCGCACCAGCAGTGAGTAACGCTGCACCGCCTCAGATGCAACAACAACCACAAGGCGACTACTACGCTGCCAATTCAAATATGGGGCAGTATCAAGCGCCGCAGCCACCGCAATATGCCGGCAATTATAATCCACCTCCTGGTTATTCAGTTCCAGTGCAAGGTTACAGACAAGGCCGCGTAGCCTATGCTCCAGCAGGATTAACTATTAAAGCCAATCTTGCCACCTCAATTACAAGTCAGTTAGCCAAGCCTGGCGATCTCGTGCAAGCAAATGTTAGTCAAGCCATCATGCTTGGCGATTCACAAATACCCCTGGGATCTGTCCTTCTGGGACAAGTTTCGGACGCGCAAGCAAGTCGACGTTTTGGGTTGACCGGTAAACTAGGTATTCAATTCAATAGACTTAGAACTCCAGATGGTGTTGAAACACCTATTAGTGCTCACCTTGTAGGTGGCATTGGCAAATACGACGACAAAGCGAACAACGATCAATTTGTTGGCGAAACCTGGAAAAATAAAGCTCTTCAAACTGGTGTGAGAGGCGCTGCTGGCGCCGGTTTAGGTGCCGCCCTTGGGACTGCTGTCGGCGCTATCGCCGGTGGTGGAAGAGGAGCCGGACGCGGAGCATGGTCTGGCACCGCTATCGGTGGCGGTCTAGGAGTGGCAGACTCTCTGCTTTTGCGTAAAGGCAAGGAAGTCACTATTCCTTCTGGAACTGCAGTTGAAGTTCAACTTGATGCACCCGTCTCTATTGCCGGAGGTGCTCCCGGTCAATATGGAGGAGCTTACTAAAGCTCCAGGGTACATTGAGAAAACTAAAAGGCTCGGTAGCAATACCGAGCCTTTTGGTTTTCTTTATTTATTTTGGTCTATTTATTTTTTTGACTTACCTTTGCGATCTACTTCTCCGCGTACTTTAGAAGTGGCTCCAGGCATCAATTCGGCTTCGGTCATTGCTTCGCCAGTAAATTCTTTTTGTAGTTCAACCAGGAATTCATCACCAGGTTTGATGATTGCTTCTTGTCCTTTGGTCACGGTGTCTTCAATAATCCAGCTTCCTGGAATTCCGCTTAAAAAGCCCCAGGCAAAGCCCTTTATACGACGATGTCGCACATTGGTTCCAACTGGTTTCATGAAAGCAAAAGATGGATTTATAGCACCCATAACTCCAAGTGCCACAGGCATTGCCCCAAAAGTGAAAGCACCAGCAGGAGCCATTGCAGCATTTAGTCCGACTCTTACTGCTTTGTAGCGCAGTTGTTGCCCCCATGGACCTGTAATTTGTCCATCATGGTTTACGCCAAGTAAGCGACCCTCTGCTTTGTTTTTCACTATGCGTGCTCTTCGTGCAGGCTTTGCATTCAAGGCAATGTGTTCACCTTTTTCATTTAAAATTTCATCGAAAGCAATGCCTATGCAGCCCGAGTTTCTATACCATCGAGTTGGACTCACAAGTGAGTGCATAACACTGCGTGCAGGCAAAATATAATCGATGTGACCCGTCACCACAGAGCCTTTTTTAGCTATATGTCTGTCACCGATTTTGATGTCGTATTTCAAACGAGCTTGAATGTTGTCGCCTAATTTTGCTGTTTTGCTAGACAATTGCGAAACCATCGATACTGGAAATTGTGCTCCAGCCTTAATATGTGTTTTGCCTTCGTCTGTCGGCATTTCTTCGTACACAATTGTGGCTTGAACTTCTTCGCTTTCATCACTGTCTATTGTGATGATGCCTTCCTCTTCCTCTTTGGCGCCATCTTCTAGGAAGGAAAGCTCGGCTTCTGTTTTTTCAGGGGTTAAAAGAGGTGTCAGCGAAGTTTCATGCTGCGGAATTTTTAGTGAGCTTATATCGCCGTCTTTGACCACAGTATTTTCTTCAACAACAGTTTTTAGCGCAGGCTCGCTTTTTGTATCGGGTTGAGCGACAGTTGTTGAATTATTTGCAGTTTCTTTTGCCGTTTCGCTTGAACTGGTATCGGGAGTTACTGGTTGAATTTCGGTAGCAACTGGTGTTTCGACAGTTGTTGTCTCAACAGTTTTGGTTTCAACTTTGGCATCATCTGTTTTAGTTTCAGTAAGAGGAATCGCCTCCGCCAATGCTTGGGGTGGTGTCTCTTTACTGATGGTGGCTGGCATATCAACACTTGCAGTCTTTGTATTCAATGCATCTTCCTGCCAGGCAAAGGCAGGACTTGCAGTGGTAAAGATTAGCTGTAGCGAAAGAATCACACGAGCGCATCTTGATTTAGACTGAAAAAAAGAACTGAGCTGCATATGCTTATCCTTAACCTTAAGACCTGAGGAGACCTGAATCTATATTTGAGGAATATAATTTTAGCCTATTCGTGAATATCTGACTCTTCCTTTCGGGATGCCAACAGGACACTTGTATTGAAATTACATTCCAGGTCCGAGCAATTGAAATGCAGCCCAGTTGCGTGGATTGCGATCTCTTGACATTGACAGTAGTTGCGCTTGTCTCAGAGACTTGGCAGCATTCAAACCTTGCTTCTTATTTTGGTAGAAACTGGCTAGTTCGCTGACTCTGTTGTTATCTGGCGAGCTCCATAAGCTCATCATGACGTTGCGAGCTCCGGCATACGTAAGTCCTCGGCTAAATACCTGGATTCCTTTGCCCTCGCAATTTTCGCCATTGACCGAAGTCTGACTCAAAATTACAAGGTCATTAGGCATGTTGATAGCAAACAATTGACCTGCCAAAGTCTGTTGATTTTTATCAGTTGGAGTAAATGGAAGTTTCACTTTCATTGGATTGTAATCAGGTAATTTGAGTGAAGATGATAAGTGAAATACCGATTTGCCTTCGGCTTCTTTTTCTAAAGCTAACAAGTCGCCTTGCGGCAGTTTGGTTACCAAATCAGGGCTTATTACAGAAGTGATTTGCGAGCTTTCTGATTGCTCAGAGGGGCTGTCGTTAGCCGATACAAGCACTGTCAACCTGGTGGCAGTACTTACTGGAGCGTCGAGCAGTGACCTCATTGATGGTGCCAAAGTGAGCAGGTGATTTTCAACGAAGTATTTGCCGTTTTCATCTACTAGAGCGGCGAATGGAAGGTTGAACAAAGGACCATCTGGAATGATGACAATCTGTTTGTCGTCAGTGGTCGGCAAGAAGGCACGCACCGCTTGGGGAAACAAATCGGCATACAGATTTTGCAAAAGAACCCGGTCATTATCGTTTGGTGCTTCAGTGCCTGTAAGTGACGCCAATACGCCTACAATTTGTTTTTTTAGTTTGTCTTCACCCACAGGCAAAACACTCGCGGACAAGCGTCCCAAGGGATCGACCGTGAAACACAACGTAGAGGTGTTGCCGACCAGATACTCTATTGTGGTCAACTGGTTGCTACGTGCATTGTTGATGATTTCTTCAACTGTAGTGGGATATGGCGCAATCAATCTAGCTAATGATTTATTTTCTCTAGCAATAGTGCTGAAGCGGGTAATCCAGTTTGTCCATTCTTTGGACAATCTGTCAGGTGTAGTTGAACTTTCAGCCGCATGCAAGTGTGCTTTTTGTTTGAGCAAGTCTCTGTAAACGCTTTCATCAACTTGCTTGACATCGGCATCTTTCTGATTCCATATATTGTTGAACTGTTCTTCTTTAAGCTGCTCAGCAGCAAGTAAAGCTTGCTCTGACATTCCCTGTGATGCAACTAGCACTATCAGTTGGTGGGCAAAATCGCGTCTTGTTGTTGGGTAGCCTAAGCTTTCAGGAGATGGATAAAACCCGGCTTGGGGCGAGCGGAAGTGAGAAAGCGCAGCTTTAAGGTCTTCTTTGGCCTTGTCTGGAACGTTATTGGCCACATTCATTTTGGCTGAAAGGGTGTAGGCGCGCCACAAACATGAGTCGTCGCTAAATTTCTTTGCTAGCTCCATGCCTTTGTTCAGATATTTACTAGTTGCTATTGGGTCTGCCATCTTCATGGACAGCTCGGCAAGAGCTATATATGTGCGCGGAGCAAGCACTCCAAAGCGTTCAGGATTCTTGTCCAACATAGGCAAGAAAGTATTGTAGTGGTCCAACGCTTCTTTTATTTTGCCAGCGCGAAATTTGGCGCAGGCTAAATTGCTTGCAATTAAGATTTGCATTTTAGGTTGTTCAGGTTTAATCAGCCCTTGAAACTCCATCGCTTTTTCAAAGTATGGTACTGATTTGAAAACGTCACCAGAGGTGGCTTCTGCTACACCAAGCGCATTTTGAATCTCAGCAAAATGATAAAAACTGCTAGATTTTTCAAAGAATGGAGTTAGGTCTTTGAAAATTTTAGTGGCAGATTCGGTATCACCAGTACTTGCAAGCGAGAAAGCGTAACCCATCATGAGAAAAGCTTTTCCTTCTTTACTCATTGGTTCGTTTTTGCCCAGTGATTTTGCCATGTCATATGCTTTTTGATAGGAAGCTTTGCTGTCTCTGTAATCACCCAGGACAAATTGCGCATTGCCTAAGGAGCACAAAGCGCTTATTTTGGCTCTTTTGTCAGGAATTTTTTCGGCAATTGAAATTCCTCTTTGTGCTTCTTCAAGGGCGGCAACATACCATCCCAGTTCTGTCATTAAGGTTGAAATCTTAATGCGTAGAACAAGGGCCATTTGGAGGCTATTTCCCTGTTCAAGATATTGCGATGATTGGTGGAAGAACGTAATCGCTTCTTTGTGCTTGCCGTTTTGAAGCAAAAGGGTGCCTGCAAGATTAAGAACGGTGGAGGCTTCTAACGGGTCTGCGTTGGCCTGACCGACCAAGCTTTTCAGTGCCATCTCCAATTGTTTTGCTGCCCAGACTGGATTCTCTAACCCAAAATAAGCTTGAGCAAGAGCTACTCTTGCTCTTCCCAAATCGGTCTGAGCGTTAATAGCGCTTAATACTTCGACTGCATTTTCGCCAAGTTGTTTTGCTCTAACCCATTTACCTTGTTGTAGTGCCACTTTGCACATTCCAATAAGGGCTTTACCTTGACCGTCTGCATATTTCATTTCGATGGACTCGCCATAAGCATCTTGCCATCTGATTAAAGCTTCGTGAGTGTTGCCTTCTTTGAAGAACTTTTCAGCCATGGCATTCATTTTGTTAACACGCTCAAGAGCTGAGCCCGTTTTTTCGGTGTTAACTAACTTCATTAGCTCTTGCACGTTTTCTTGACGAACTTCTTGCAATTTAGCATTGCCGCCCGCTCCTACTTGAGTCTGGGCATCTATTGAACTCTGCGCCATTGCCGCTTGAGGATTGACACCAAGCAGCAAAATAGCCAACCATGCGGTGTTTTGCCCTAGGATTTGCGAAATTGTTCTTGTCGATTTCATTAGAAAATAGCTCGCCTCAAAAAGTACCTTATAAAGATAGCCAACTAAGCCAAAATTTTCCTTCGAGTTTGCCAAGGTTTCAAGAAGTATGGGCAAAAAATAAGGTAGCTAGTAACATAGAACAAATGCAAACGCGCCGAGAATCTTTGGAGCAAGCAGAAGGGAAAACCTTCGATTTGCTCATAATTGGCGGTGGTATTGTGGGAGCGGGAATCGCCCACGACGCCACCAATAGAGGGCTGTCCGTTCTTTTACTCGATAAAGAGGACTTCGGCTCAGGTACTTCTAGCAAGACTACTAAGCTTATTCATGGTGGACTGCGCTATCTTGAGCAATTCCACTTTAGACTTACGCGCGAGCTTTGTCAGGAACGTGGGCTCTTAGAGAGCCTTGCACCGCATTTAGTTCGAGATCTCAGTCTTGTTTTGCCTGTTTTGCGCAATAAAAAACTATTTGGTCTAAAAGCTGGTCTTGGTCTAACGTTATATGACGCACTATCAGGACATATTGCAGGATCGAAACGACACGAAGGTTTGTCAAGCGAAGCGGTGCTTGAATGCGCACCATTTCTAAATGAAAAGGAAATTGTAGGTGGACTGCGTTTTCACGATTGTGTTACTGACGACACAAGGTTAGTAGTCGAAGTTTTAAAAACGGCTCAGCGTAACGGTGCGGTTTTAATTAATTATGTCGAAGCGCAAGACATAAAAGTTGATGACGATAAAAAACAAACTAAACAGCTAATTTGTCGTGACCGAATGAAAGGACAAGACCTGACCTTCTCGTTTCGCACCTGTATCAATGCCACAGGAGTTTGGTCTGACCAACTAAATAAAAAACTAGATTCCAGTTGGAAAAGTAACGTCAAGCCAGCCAAAGGAATCCACATAGTAGTGCCATACTCGGCGCTAGAAACTAATACTGCATTGTTCTTGCCTTCACCAGATAACCGATATGTTTTTCTCGTTCCTTGGCACAAAGCATTGATGATTGGAACCACTGATACCAATTATTCCGGTTCGCTCGATAATCCATTGCCTGAGCTAGAAGAAATAGATTTTCTTTTGTCGGTAGTCAATTATTATGTAAGCAGAAATAAATTAAAGCGCGAAGATGTGATAGCTGCCTGGGCTGGACTTAGACCTCTTGTAGCCGAGAGTGATGGCGAATCTTCGGGTACCGCCAATATGTCGCGTGAGCATAAAATTTTTGTTGGTCCACACAAGACGATAGGCATTGTTGGTGGTAAGTTAACCAATTTTAGAATTCTGGCACAGCAAGTAGTTGATAAAGCACTTGAGCAATTCAGTGATCAGGAGCGCGGGCGTTTTCATCCATCCACGACTGACCGCGTTATGCTTGGCGGTTATACTTCGCGCGAAGACTATCTAACTCAAACGGCAGTAGTGTCTACCAAAGCTCGCGCACTTGGTCTTGAGCCAGCGACTATAGAGCATTTAATATCGAGCTATGGTGCTTGCGCCGAGCAAGTACTCGAATTGGTTCAAGCAGACGAATCTTTGTCTAAAAGAATATGTTCTGAGTTTCCACCCATAATGGCTGAGGTGGTTTACACCATTAAGCACGAAATGGCTATTTCACTCAGTGATATTCTATTTCGTCGCATTCGTCTGGGGCTTGTGCACCAGGGGCAGGCACTGGATGCGGTGCCAAAGGTAGCCAGACTGGTCCAGAATATGCTTGGCTGGGATGACGCTCGCACCATGGCTGAAGTAGCTCAAATAAACACTATGCTTGAATCGCACATGATATTTAAGGAAGTAAAAGTGCACGCATGAGTAATACGTTAATCAAGCCGAAAGTAGCGATAATGGGACTTTTGCAAGACGCGGTCAAGAGCGCTATTGAAGATCGCTTTTCTTATGTTGAGATGGAGCGAAGCGAACCATTTACTGAAAATGAAATGATTAGCAATCTTAAGGGATTCGATGCCGTCTTGTGCGAACCGCTAGATAGTGTTTCACCCAACGTGATGGACTCATGTCCAACGCTCAAAATGGTCTCTAATCGTGCTGTAGGCTTTGACAATATTAGCATCGCCGAAGCTAGTAAGCGTGGCATACTTGTTTGCAATACTCCAGGTGTACTAGACGATGCCACTGCCGATCTGGCTTTTGCATTGTTGCTTGCATGTTCAAGACGTATTTGCGAAGCGGATAGATATATAAGACAGGGCAAATGGCAAGGTTTTCAGAGCAACCTGATGCTTGGTCCAGACTTGCAAGGAAAAACTTGCGGCATCATCGGTATGGGTAGAATAGGAAAAGCATTTGCCAAAAGAGCAATCGCTTTTGGTTTGGAGATTATTTACACCCGTCATTCCAAGCCAGATATGCTCGACAAAGAATTAGAGCGCGATATGGGTGCAAGAAGAGTTGAAATGGTAGAGCTGCTCTCAAGTTCTGATTTTATTTCAATTCACTGTCCACTTAATCGTGCCACCAAAAATTTGATTGGTAAAAAAGAACTTTCTTGCATGAAAGACACTGCCATATTAGTCAATACATCTCGCGGTGCCGTAATAGACCAATTGGCTTTGCTGCGTCATTTACAGGCAGGGAAAATATTTGCCGCAGGACTTGATGTATTTGAAGACGAGCCAAATGTGCCATCAGAATTTTTCAGTCTCGATAATGTGGTGCTCACACCTCATATTGGTTCTGCCTGTTTTCAAACCAGACAAAATATTAGTATGACTGCCGCACAAGCAATCATAGATGCCTTTTCTGGACAAAAACCCAAACATCTCTTGAATGACGAAGCCTTCGAACAATTCTTAGACTCTGTAACAGTAAAGGCCTAATCTCTTATGAGCGCTACGCTTCAAAAGAAAGCCTGGTTCGCTTATTTTAGTTTTTTGCTGCTCTGGCTTCTTGCTACTTACGGCGATACCGCAGGAGCATTTTTTGCTAACAAAATATTTGCATATGAAAAAGATGGTTCTGTTTATACATGCGATTTTATTCTCTATTACAACAATGGCATTTTAGCCTGGCGAGCCCTGAACGACCACATCAACATTTATGACCCAGTTTTGCAAAATCAGGGGTTAGAGAATCTCGTTGGCATGAAGCTAGACAAGATATTTTATTCTCAGTATCCGCCCTATCTTTTTCTTTTGATGATGCCACTGCCTTTCTTGCCTCTACGAATAGTATTTATTTTGTGGGAAGTATTTGGACTGATTGGTATCGTCTTTAGTATTAGTCTTTTTTTTAAAAGCTTTGATTTGAGCAAATTTAAAAAGGCTTGTTTGGTTGTTGGTTCGCTTGCAAGTTTTCCTTACTGGCTCTGTTTTAGATTGGCTCAGGTAGCGCTTGTTCTCTATCCGGCAGTTTTAGGTTACTGGCTTTGTTTGCAAAATAAAAAGTGGTTTCAAGCTGGATTGCTTGGTGGATTTTGTTTATTGAAATTGCAGTATGCTCCTTTGATGTTTCTGGTTGGTGTCATTCTTGGCGGCTTGCAATTTTTTGCTGGTTTTTCGTTTATGGGACTGATTTATCTTCTTGGGTCTATTTTTATTTTGGGCTGGAAAAATGTAGCCGGCTATCCAGAGGCGCTTAAATTCGGAGAGATAGGTGGTCAGGTCACAGGTGTAGCACCTGAGACACAGCAAAATATCCGAGGACAACTGGTTTGTTTGCTTCATTCAGATGGTCCTGAGATTCACAAAGTGGTAAGTGTTTTGTGGGTACTTTCAAGCCTTGTTTTAGCTTATATATGGTACAAAAATCGCAAAGCAATTTTAAAGGGCAACAATCGATTGTTCATGTATCTTGGCTCTATCACCTTGTTATCAATGCTTATAACTAGTCCTCATACTCACAAGCAGGACTATGTGTTTGTGGTGCTTCCTGCCATTTGGATTTTGTTTGGATTGATTGAGCAGGCAAAACAAAAAAGCAAAAAACTAGCTGTTATGAAATTTTTGATTATTGGTTTTCCCTTTTTGAGCTGGATGTTTTTTCTAGTTACTGCTTTTATGCAAACCACTATTCAACCCTTTTTCGCTTGGGCTGTCATTCTTATCATATTGCTTGCTTGCTCTAAAAAGGAGCTTGGTGTTTTTCAATCAGAACTATCAGAGCAATCTGGTTAAATTTCTTCGTCTTCTTCTGGATCGTCTTCGTCTGGTTCCAAATCGTAAGCGACACGCTGCTTTTGTTTGCGTCTAGAAGCTGCTCTGTATTTGCCTTTTAATTTTGGTATCAAAACGCCACCAGTTAATTTTGTCGTTGATTCTATTTTGGTTGAGGTACCGCGCCGTTCTTCATAAGACTCTTTTGAGTGTTGCATGATTGATGCATAGCTCAAATAACGTTCGACAAGAACTGGGCTTGTATCTTCGCGATTGATTTCTTCAAGAATGACACAACCGTCCTCTACTAAGTGCAAACAATTGGAAAAACGGCAGTTCTCCTTCAGTTTCACTATTTCAGGAAATTGCCACATAACTTCTTGAGGCTCTGGACATCGCAGTTCGGCCAGGTTAAAGCCCGGTGTGTCGGCTACCCAGGCAATATCTGACTTCTGGGTGCTTGACAACATTAAATTTTCGAAATGTGGATTTAATTGATAAAGCTCAGAAGCCGTCGTTGTATGACGACCAACTCCAAATTCGTTCTCCATTATTCCCGTCTTAAGTTCTAAATTTGGTTCTAGTCGATTGAGCAAACTCGATTTGCCGACGCCGGAAGGTCCGGCCAGTACTGTGATTCGTCCGCACAGCAATTGGGCGAGTTCATTCATTCCAATTCCACTTGCAGCAGAACAAAGCAAAACTCGATAGCCTAATTCCTCATAAATGTTGCGCAAAGATAAAGCTTGATCGCCAGGTGCTAAATCGCATTTGTTAATGCATAAGATCGGCATGGTATCTGGCATTTCAAGTTGAAAGTGGACAATGTAACGGTCGCACCACAACTGGTTCCACTCTGGCTGTGCGATTGCCTGTACAATTACAACCTGGTCTACATTGGCAATATTGGGGCGAGAAGATTGGCTGCTTCGTTTGAGACATCTTATTATGACGGCCTCTTTGCGGTTAAGATCCAATTGGTCAAGCACGACGCGATCTCCTACAAGGATCGAATTTCGTTCCTTCTTAATGCGTCCACGAGCCTGGCAGTTAAGGGTGACACCATCTTCCGGGAGAAAGACGACATACCCTCCCGCGTGACTCCTAGTAACCAAACCCAATTTATCAGCAGCCATTAGATGAGCAAACTAAAGTAGAACAATAATGAATACACTTACAAAAAGCATAGTACCACGGGCAACCCAGCCAGAGCAGAAGAACCAGATGAAGGACACAACCAAAATCCGCAATATCGCCATTATCGCCCACGTCGACCATGGCAAAACTACACTTGTAGATGGCTTCTTGCACCAGACTGGTGTATTTCGTCAAAATCAGGAAATCGTCGATTGCGTCATGGACTCTAATGACCTTGAGCGTGAGCGCGGTATCACCATCCTGGCTAAAAACACTGCGGTCAACTATAAAGACTACTTAATCAATATTGTAGATACTCCAGGACACGCTGACTTTGGCGGCGAAGTGGAGCGTATTCTTGGTATGGTGGACAGTTGCATCCTTGTAGTTGATGCTGGTGAAGGTCCTATGCCTCAGACAAGATTCGTTCTGCGTAAAGCGCTCGAGCGAGGATTGTGTCCGATCGTTGTAATAAACAAAATCGACCGTCCAAATATCGATCCCCACATTGCAGTAGATCGTGTTTTCGATTTATTCGTTGAACTAGGTGCTGAAAACGAGCAACTCGACTTCCCTTATATTTTTGCTTCAGGCGTGCAAGGTTATGCAACCAAGGATCCTACTGTTGTTCCTGAAGGCGACGACAAAAATCTTATTCCTCTTATAGATCTTATCGTCGAACACTGCCCAAGCCCAGTGGCAGACATCGAAAAGCCGCTGCAAATGCAGGTCTCTATCCTCGACTATACAGACTATTTGGGACGCATAGCGATAGGTCGTATTTATGCAGGTACTATTAAGGTTAATCAGCCTGTGGTCTTGATGAAAGAAGACGGCAAACTAATTTCAGGTCGTATTGCCAAACTTTTCACATTCCATGGCTTGAAGCGCGTGGAAGCAGAAGAGGCTTATGCTGGAAATTTAGTTGCTATTTCAGGTCTTGGCGATGTGAACGTGGGCGACACAATTGCTCATCCTGAAAATCCAGAAGCACTCGTTCGCACACAAGTAGACGAGCCCACACTGAAAATGAGTTTTCTTGTAAATGACTCTCCATTCTGCGGTCAGGAAGGCAAATTCGTTACTTCCAGACAGTTGAGAGCTCGTTTGTTTAAAGAACTGGAAACTAACGTCAGTTTGCGTGTGCAAGAAACAGACACCACCGATACATTCACAGTGAGCGGTCGTGGCGAATTGCACCTGGGAATCTTGATTGAGACCATGCGTCGTGAAGGTTATGAATTCCAGGTTTCAAGACCAGAAGTAATCATGAAAGAAATCGATGGTAAGCAATATGAACCATTCGAAAGACTAATAATAGACCTGCCAGAAGAATTCACCGGTGCGGTGATGCAGGTTCTTGGACCCAGACGCGCTGAATTGCAAGACATGGTAGTTGAGGGAACTCAAACATTATTGAAATTTGTCATTCCCACACGCGGTATCATCGGTTTTCAAAGTGAGTTCTTGCGCTTAACCAAGGGCAACGGTGTAAAAAACCATAGTTTCCTTGAATACAGAGAATACTGCGGTGATATTCCAAGTCAGCGAAATGGAGCTCTTGTCGCCTGGGAAGAGGGAGTCGCCACTGCCTACGCCATTCAACAATGCGAAGATCGTGGTGTGTTCTTCATCACACCCGGTACAAAAGTGTATGGTGGCATGATTGTTGGTGAATACAATCGTCAACAAGACCTGGACCTTAATGTTTGCAAGGCTAAAAAATTGACTAATATTCGCAGCGCTGGAGCTGAAGTTATGGTTGCTCTGCAAGCACCTGTAGAAATGAGTCTAGAGCGTTGTCTTGAATACATTTCTTCTGACGAGCTTTTAGAAGTAACTCCGACAAGTGTTAGAATGCGTAAAAGAAAGTTGTCCCGTAAATAACCGCGCAATTAATCGCAAATAACCGGAGAGCATCATGGCTCGAAAAACAGTTCCAGGTGGTGGCTATCAGGCAGTTGCCTATACTGTTAAAAAGGCGCTTGAAGTTGGCCCGCTTAAGTTGTGGAAGCGCATGCGCTCCAAAAATGCTTGCAAGACCTGTGCGCTTGGAATGGGCGGAGTAAAAGGCGGCATGGTTAACGAAGCCGGCCACTTTCCTGAAGTGTGTAAAAAATCTCTGCAAGCTCAAGTTGCCGATATGAAAGGCGCCTTGCCGATAGATTTCTTTGAAAAACACACGGTTGAAGAATACGGCAAATTTTCGTCTAAGCAATTAGAAGACGCAGGTCGCATCACGTATCCTGTGGTACTCGAACCTGGGGCAACGCACTACAAACCAATTGATTGGGAAGTAGCACTAGATAGAATGGCTGAGGCTATGAAAGCTTGTCGCTCCAATCCCGAGCGCGCGGTAGTCTACGCTTCTGGTCGCTCTAGCAACGAAGCTGGATTTATATTGCAGTCTTTTGCCAGGGCTTATGGCACCAATCATGTAATGAATTGCTCTTATTATTGCCACCAGGCATCTGGAGTGGCACTAAATATGGTGTTTGGTTCAGGCACTGCCACAGTCGATTTAGACGACTTATCTGATGCTGATCTAGTATTTGTAATTGGTGCAAATCCAGCTTCCAATCATCCTCGTCTTATGACTCAATTAGCCGCACTTCGAGCTCGCGGTGGAGCGGTAGTAGTCGTAAATCCATTGCGCGAATCTGGACTTGATACTTTTCATATTCCAAGCCAAATAAAGTCATATTTCTTTGGTAGCAAAATAGCTTCTACTTATCTGCAACCGCATGCAGGCGGCGATACTGCTTTGTTTGTTGGCATCTTAAAGCGTATTGAAGAAAAGGGTCTTGTTAATCGAGATTTTGTTTCAAAACATACGCTTGATTTTGAAAAAGTTCTGGAACATGCCAAATCTTGCAGTTGGGATGATATCGTTCGATTAAGTGGTATCACCAAAAAAGAAATTGATGACGTAGCCGAGTTGGTGGTTAGAGCTAAATCAACAATATTTTCATGGGCAATGGGCATCACGCATCACGCCTGGGGCGTAGACAACGTGCTTGCTATTTGCAATTTAGCTCTTGCTACCGCCAACGTTGGCAGGCAAGGCGCTGGTCTCATGCCCATTCGTGGACACTCGAATGTTCAGGGCATCGGATCAATTGGATTTTCTCCCAAATTGAAAGAGTCTATTACCAAAAAATTAGAAGACGTGTACAAAGCCAGTTTTCCTACGTTCACTGGACACGACACTTTGAGCATGATTGAAGCGTGCGAACGCGGAGAGATTGATTTTCTATTTTGTCTGGGAGGCAATCTGGCTGCTTCAAACCCTGACCTCGACTGGGCTTCTGCCGCCATGCAAAAGTCCGGTATGACAGTTTATTTGTCGACCAAATTAAATGTTGGGCATTTTATTGGTCATGGAAAAACCACCATAATTTTGCCCGTGCTTGCCCGTGATGAAGAACCGCAAGCCACCACTCAAGAATCTATGTTTAATTATGTTCGACTTTCAGAAGGCGGCGAGCCCAATATGAAAGGCTTGATGCGCGCTGAATCTGACATTGTCTGTGATTTGGCAAATAGGGTGCTTGGACAAGATCCGTTTAACTGGTTACGCCTTAAAAGTCATGACGAAGTAAGAAAACTAATTGCTGAAATAATTCCAGGTTGGAGCGAATTAGGCACCATCAACGAGACCAAAAAAGAGTTCATTATTCCAAATCGCGTTTTTCATACCCCTGAATTTCCAACCGAATCGGGCAAAGCAAATGCGCACGTGACACCATTGCCTCAGTATGAAACCGATAGTCTAAAAATGATCACCATTCGCTCTGAAGGTCAATTTAATAGTGTAGTCTATGAAGAGCATGATGTTTATAGAGGCATACCACATCGCAATTGTGTTCTAGTTTCAGAGCAAGATGCAAACAAGCTAAGTCTTAAAGACGGACAAAAAGTAAAAGTAATAGGTGAGGCAGGTAGTCTCGATAACATAGAACTAGTGGTTGGTGGCATCAGAGAAGGTGTGGTGGCAATGTTCTACCCTGAATCAAACTACATTATAAAAGCCCGTCCTGATGATAGATCACGCACGCCATCTTTTAAATTCGCACCTGTAAAAATAGAGGCGATGTAATTATTTTTTGTTGAGTTGCTTCAACTCTTTGTCTGCTTTTTTTTCTTCTACTTTTGCTTGTTTAGCCAAAGACTTAACTGACTTTTCTATTTTATTTACTTGATCCTGAAAAGCCATGGCAGAGCGAGCAATGTCGTCCGCTTTCAAATCAGGTCCTTGTGTCACTTTGTCTAAGTCCACTGCAAGTGGATTCATGCCGCGTGCCAATTCTCTAATTTGGTTGAGATCTTGTTTTCCTTCCTCTGGCATTTCTTGCGGCATAACTAGTGCGTTTATTTCGCTATCAACCATAGGCAATAACTGACCTACTTGATTCATAAAATAGTCTAGCCATTGTTTTCTGGGAGGAAGCGCACCCATAGAAAGCACTCCAGTTGGACTTGGAATAGCGGGTAATATAATTGGTCCAATCACATCAGGTTGTACTGCTACCACCTGATCTTGTCTTTGAGTTTCACAAAAAATGTCGAAAGCTGCTCGCTTTAAATGGTGCAAACTATTAGTCAGTTCTTTCAAGTGAGTGGTTAATGCAACTGAATCAGATTTGATCTGACCTTCGAGCACTTTTTGATCTACAGGCGCTTTGATACTTGCCGAAGAATCTTTTGCGTCCTGGCAAAAGGCAACACCAGTATTTATGTTTGTCAGAGCCAAAACCAAAAATAAATATCTTGATCTCTTGATCATAGTTGTTCTCCGGCGGTTGTTCTATTTTTGTCTAAGGCAAAAGGCATCAAATCGGGTACTGCCGCATCATGCAACACTCTATAAGCTTTTGCTTCAGCAAGTTTGGTATACATGCTTGCTGGAATGGCTCCTATCCCTAGTATCGCTGCTCCCACTCCTTCAATAAACATTTGCACCAGACTGAAAAGCACAAGTTCCCAAAATGAATTCTCGGTGCAATACCAGCTAGCCTTAAGTGATTCAATAGGACCGCATTTATATTCGAGCATAAAATACAAATAAAACTGCAGTCTAATATAAATGTAAAATCCTGGAGCCAGGAGCACAACGCATCCGATGGCAATAGCGGTATAAAATAATAACGTCGCTCCTAAGTATGGAAAAGTAATTGATGCTGGCTGCCAGAGTGTGTTAGAGTCAGGCTTTTCTCCATTTAAAAATTTTAGACAAGCAAGATCTACACCAATTTTGGTGATCATGGCAATCCATACAATTGCTATAGTCAAAACAAGCATAACGATAACTTGCTGAAGGCCTTTTGCTACAACTATTTTTGCAACAGCCAGAAGCATAGAAGGTAAAGCTATTACAAGTCCGGTCAATCCCAAGAGACCTAAATACCGCCAGAAGTTTTTTCTAAACACTTCCCAGGTGGTAGCTAGAGTTTCGTCTAATGAGAAAACGGAATCAGCCATTTTAAATCCTCAACTTAAGAACATATTGCGCTGATCGTCTTGGGTTGGAGGGACAACTTCAAGCAATTTGCCCCACAAGAAACCTTGGCCAAAATGGATACCCAGTTCGCCCAGAACCGGTAGGTCGCCTGCGTTTTCAATCCCTTCTGCTATCATTTCGACCCCCAATGATTTTGCTACATTAGCGAGTCGTTTGAGCAATCTCACTTTAGTTGGATCTGTGCCTATGCCGTTAACATATTTTCTATCCACTTTAACAATATCCGGCTCAAGTAGTATTAGTGTTTCTAGCGATGCTCTACCAAAGCCAATGTCGTCTACTGCAATCAGGATTCCGGCATGACGCAAGGCAAGTAAGCGGTCGCGCATATAAGCTGGATCGCCTATGAAATGCTGTTCACTAATTTCAATACAGAAAACTTTTCCTTCTTTATTAGCTGGAAAAATCGATATCAATTCTTGGGGGTCGGTATCGAGTATGGTGGAGGGAAAAATATTCAAATGTACACGCATTAAGCTTGCAATATTGCTTGAAAGCTCAGTACACGAGCGCAGACACTGCAAATCTACTTTGGTAAGTATATTATTTTCCACGCTCAAGCGAAAAAGGTCGTCAGGACTTTCAAAAGCTCCTTCAGGACCGCGAATGAGCATTTCAAAACCGACTACTTCTTTGGTGCTTAGATTTACAATTGGTTGATATACCGCTCGGTAACTTTCTTTTGCTAGAAGCTGTTCTATTAGGCTCTGAGTAGTAGTAGCTTCGTGAGTGTTGCGATTGACCGAAACCGAATTTTTGCCTGCCTGCTTGCTTCTTTCTAATGCATGGCGAGCTATTTCAATAATATCGTCTTTGCCTTTTACTTCATTTGGCACTGCTGTAACGCCAAGACTTAGAGTGATTGGACCGTTTGCTGTTTTAAATTCAGGCACGTCGCTTTCTAAAACAACAATACGCAAGCGTTCTGCAACGCGCATTCCGTAAGCTAACTGGGTATCAGGAAGCAATACCAGAAACTCATTATCACCAGTGCGAGCCACATGGTCAGAGGGTCTTAGTGTGCCTACAATGCGCTTTGTAATTTCGCGTAACACCTTTTCAGCCACAGTGGTGCCTTTCTCTTCTATTATTTTATTGAAGTCGTCGCAAGCCACCATCACTGCAATCAAACTGCCAGTGCCACGATTAATTCTGTTCTCTTCCACTTTGAGCACTTGCTCAAGACCCCGCATATTAAGAGCATCTGTAGCAATATCGAGATTGGAAATATGCTCTAATTGCGCTCTTGCATGGATCAATTCTTCAGTCAGTTCGCCAATACGTTTTGAGTCTGTGCTGTCTTGTCTTTTCTGAGTACTAATAATAAGAATGACGCCAAGTAAGCCAGCCACCATGATGAAAGCTAGCCAGGGATAAGGTCCTGCTGAAATTAGATTGTTGTATTTGAGAGTACGCTCTTCGACCGCTTTGAATTCTTGTTCTTGCAATTTTTCTATAGACAATGTGAGAGCTTTGCGGTCATCCATGTGCTGGCCAGACTCATCGAGATTGCGTGCAGCTTCAACTCCTTGAGTTTGTCTCACTTTTATAGTTTGGTCGTAACCGGCAAAAACTGTACTCAACTGATTCGATAACTGCCTGACATTTTCACTATATTGTGGGTCGTCTTGACGCATGCCGCGAAGCATCACAATTTGCTTTTGCAAATTTTCTCTGGCTGTTTTGTAAGCGTCGAGCCAGCGTTTTTCACCGGTTATAATAAAAGACTGATGATTGGCTTCAGCGTTGCGAAGAGTCTCGTGAGTCATTTCAAGCTGATGAAAAATACTAGTATGTTGATCCAGCCACATTTGAGTGTTCTGGCTTGATGGCACTACATTTAGTACTAGAAAAAAACTGAGTGAGGACACCACCACTATGGTGATGATGGCATACAAAATTTTGCTGTTATTCGCGTTAATGGAATTAGGCTCAGCTTAAATGGGTCAATATATAAATAACTATTCCCAACACAGCAATTGCTAAAAGGGTCAAAATTAATATACGACCCCTGTCGGTTTGCTGAATATTTGCCTTTTTTACAGGCTCTTGATGGGTCGAGACGACCGTTTTTAAGTTATCCTGCGCAGACTGCACCTGACTCAGAGCAATTAGCTCGGGTGTGGTTTTAGCGGCTACATTTTTTGATTGTTTAATGCTGCCCGTCAGATAATCTTTTATGTCTGATGCTGAATCAGGTCGATTTTCTGGATCTTTATCAAGCAATCGCTCCAGCAAAAGTCGAATTTGCGGATATTGATTAAAAACACTGTGTGAAAGATCGGGCCTGGCTGTACTTAAGCGATTCATTATTGTTTCAATGGCAGTTTTACCAATCAGTGGTGGCTGTCCGCAGAACATCTCATAAATTATGCAGCCAAGTGAATAAAAATCACTTCTATGGTCTACGCTAAAGCCTCGTGCTTGCTCCGGGCTCATATAAGCCGGGGTTCCAAGCGCTTCTCCCGGAACTGAGATAGCGATATTATCGCCTGCAATGAATTTTGCCAGACCAAAATCAAGCAGGATAGCTCTCTTTTGACCATTTTCATTTACTATCATGATATTGCCCGGTTTCAAATCTCGATGCATCACATTTTTGCCGTGAGCGTGCATAAGTGCATCGCAAATCTGATTCAAAATAGAAATTGCTTCGTGAATTGGCAAAGCATTGCGCTTCATGTGCGAACTCAGTGTTTCGCCTTCAATTAAATCCATAACCATATACGGTATCGAATCTTTGAAAATGCCAAAATCATGAATGGTTATGACATTGGGATGATTTAGATTGGCTGCCGCTTTGGCTTCTCGTTGAAAACGCATTAAAGATGAGCGAGTAGAATTATTAGTGTCTGAATTTTCGATGCCTTTTAAGTCCATTAAAACCTTGATGGCAACAAATTTATCCAGAATTAGATGCTTGGCTCTATAGACCATGCCGACATTTCCAGCACCCAGTTTGTCAATGATTTGATATTTGCTGTCGAAAATGTCTCCTATTTTGACATCTTCAGGAGACTCGAGGCTTTTGTGCTGTCCAGAAAAATTGTCTTTTGAAATAGTCAAAACGAGATACCTGTGCTTAGTGTCTTACTAAGCTTATTACTAAGTTTATGAACACTAAAACTTCTAAACGTTATCGGACACCATTTCTGGTGCCCGACAAATTTCTTTTTCACGTTTTTTTTAGAACAGATAGAGCAATTCGCGGAATTTAGGTAACGGCCAGAGCGAATCGTCTACATACAATTCGAGCTCATCCACAGCCGCTCTAACTTCATTCATGGCGGGAATTACTTGTTCTTGGCAGAATTTAGCAAGTAACACTTGATCCGCATCTTCGCCATGTCCAGCACCAGGTCCGCCCGATGAAGGAGCGATAATGTTGTCCATGGTTTCAAGCGCATACTGCAAGTCATTTACTCTTTGCACAAATGTGCGTAAGAATCCTTCTTGACCTGCTATATTGCCACCGCCTATAGCGGCTTTGGTTTGCAGAATGGTTGTTGCCAGTCTGTTTTGATATTCTAAGCAAGCAGGCATAATTATTGTGGTGGCTATGTTTCTAGTCAATTGCCATTCGATATTTATGGTCTTGCAGAAATTGGCGGCCCTTACGTTATAGCGTGCAACCAATTCTTGCTCAGTGAATACATTGTATTTTTTGAATAGTGCTTTGGTCTCGTCTTTAACTAACTCAGGCAATGACTCGATTGTATTTCTCAGATTAGGCAAACCGCGTTTGGCTGCTTCCTCTTGCCAGTCGCTTGAATAATTGTCACCACTGAAAATGATGCGCTTATTGTCTTTGAGTACATTGCGCACAACTTGTTCGGCCGCTTTGACAGGGTCTGAGCCCCTATCAATTATTTTTTTGATTTCGTCGTACATGTAATCCATAGACTCAGCCATCATGGTATTAAGTACGGTGTTGGGGAAGAAAATGGACATACTGGATCCAATGGCGCGAAACTCAAACTTATTGCCTGTGAAAGCAAATGGTGAAGTGCGGTTGCGGTCTGAATTATCTTTTGGAATATCAGGTAAAGTTGCCACTCCAAACTGCACCATTTGAGGGCTGCTTGCAGATTTTTCTTTGCCTTCGCTAATTTCATCTACAACTCGTGTCAGTCCCTCGCCTAGATAAACGCTCATAATTGCAGGCGGTGCTTCATTTGCACCAAGACGCAGGTCGTTGCCAGCGCTTGCAATACTTGCTCTCAGCAGTCCACCATATGTATTCATACAGCGAATCACTGCCGTCAACATAACTAGAAACTGAACGTTTTCTTGCGGTGTATGACCTGGGTCGAGCAAGTTATTTCCTTGATCATCGCTAAGCGACCAGTTGTTGTGTTTACCACTTCCGTTTACGCCACTGAATGGCTTCTCATGAAAGAGACAGCGCAAACCGTGTTTTTGAGCAATTTTGCGAAATACTTCCATCAAAAGCATGTTGTGATCGATGGCAGTATTAGCAGATTCAAAAATTGGGGCTACTTCAAACTGTGCTGGAGCTACTTCGTTGTGACGTGTTTTTACAGGTACGCCAAGCTTATACAGTTCTGCTTCGCAATCCATCATAAAGGCAAGTACTCTATCTTTGATAGAGCCCCAATAATGGTCTTCCATCTCCTGACCTTTTGGTGGTCTTGCGCCAAACAAAGCGCGACCGCTGTAAATGATGTCTGGACGAGCCAAGTAAAAAGCATCATCAATCAGAAAATATTCTTGCTCGGCGCCAACTGTGCTGCTGATGCGTTTGACATTGCCACCAACTAGGTTGGCCAGACGTACACCAGTATCATTTAAGGCTTGAAGTGAGCGCAACAAGGGTGTCTTCTCGTCCAGTGCTTCTCCACCAAACGAACAAAATACAGTGGGAATACAAAGCGTTTTTCCATTTGCACTTTCCATTAGAAAAGCTGGGCTGGTTGGATCCCAACCGGTGTAACCGCGAGCTTCGAATGTAGAGCGCATTCCGCCTGATGGGAAAGAGGACGCGTCAGGTTCGCCCTGAATAAGAAACTTACCTGAAAATTCGATTAAGGCACCACCCTCGGTGGCGGTACCGGCTAGAAAGGCGTCATGCTTTTCTGCTGTAGAGCCAGTCATTGGGTGAAACCAGTGAGTGAAGTGAGTGGCACCACGGGCGATTGCCCAGTCTTTCATGGCGTTTGCCACCACATCGGCAATAGTGGGATCGAGAGCTTCTCCCTGGTCAATACATCGTAACAAAGTCTTGTAGACTTGTTTTGGCAACAAAGTGCGCATTACATTTCGGTTGAAAACATTTGCGCCGAATATCTCGTCGAGCGGTGTTTCTTCGTAATTTACAGAGCTTGTCACTGGTTGTCTTGCCTTCATTGTGTTCATTGCGTCAAATCGAGCCCTTGCCTGCTGCGATCCGCTTCTCCCTACAAAACTTAGTTTATTATTCGGATCTATATTCACTGCCATTTAGAAAGCTCCTTCTTAAGCCGCAATAGAAATGCTACATGCTGTCCACGTACTGTTGGTATAAAGATTTCGCAAAGAATTCAACATATCTGTTAGATACCTAGTGCTTTCAAGATGACACGTTTTTTTCGTTGTCCATCAAACTCTGCGTAAAAAATCTGTTCCCAAGGTCCTAAATCCAATTTGCCTTCGGTCACTGGAACCATTACCTGATGATTTATTAAGATGCGCTTCAAATGAGCGTCACCATTGTCTTCGCCCGTTTTGTGATGTTGATATCCAGGATTGACTGGAGCAATTTTTTCAAGCCATTCATCAATATCGTGAATCAAACCGTTTTCCCAGTCGTTGATATATACACCGGCTGTGATGTGCATAGCCGAGACCAGAATGAAACCTTCTTGAATGCCAGACTCCTGGCAGAACTGGGCAACTTCGTCGGTAATACGAATATAGTCGCGTCTGTTTTTGGTGTTGAACCACAAATATTTAGTGTGCGCCTGCAGCGCCTCAGTGGCTTTCATTAAGGATACCTCGCCAAAAAGATGCCGCTATTTTAGCAAATAGCCTCAACACAGGGGCGAAATATTAAGCCTAGCACTGACTGAGCTTTTCTTTTGCTTCGCTGCAGGTCGGATCGACACTAAGAGCCTTTTTGTATGCGTCTTTTGCTTCTTCAACCTTGCCAAGTTTTTTATAAATATTGCCAAGATGCACCCACAGTGTGGATTGTTTAGGCTCTAAATCGCAAGCTTTGCGAAATGCTTCTTCAGCCTGGTCGAGATTACCTTTAGACTCAGCCATCCAGCCCAAATCTACATGTAGGGCGATTACGTCTGGTCTTAGTTTTACCGCTTCTTCCATACTGGTCAAAGCCTGATCTTCTTTACCGTCCTTGGCTAATAGGAAGGCATAGTCAGCTCTTGCATAAGGGTCGCTTGGATCCAGGTCGAATGCTTCTTTATAATATTTTTCGGCTTCTGTAAAATTGTTTTCGCTAGCATAAGAGAATGCAATAGAGCGAGTGATAACGGGATCTGCAGGGTCATAATTGCGGGCTTGCATCAATTCTTCAATTGCTTCTTTCCACTTCATTTTGCCGGCATACTCAACACCTTCGTTGTAATGCACAGTAGAGGCGTCTTCTGTTAACTTCTCTTTCTGTTCTTCAGTTAAAGCGACTGGCTCTGCCGCGCCGACTACAATCAAAAGCTCAGCTAGTGAGCGTCCGAGGTGTCCTTGCATTAATGCAACAAGACAATAATCGCGGTGGGCTACTTTCATGTCGGGCACGCAATTTACTGCCGCACGCAGCTCTACATCGGCCAATTTCCATTTCCATTTTGAAGAATAAGCCTTGGCTTTTTTCCAATGATCTGTACCTTCGTACATCTGTAGGGCTTTTTCTTTTTCTTCGTCGGCTTCTATTTTTTCGTCGTCAACGGTAACTTCTTGGGCTGCAGCTTCTACTTTAGATGCATCTTTGACTTCACCCTTTTTGTCTCTAAACTGTGGTGCTACGAATTTCGCTGCACCGCAAGTCTTCTTTTCTTCATCGGCTGCATAAGAGGGTGCAGACACATTCAGAAGCCCAACTACCGACACCATACTTAGTGTCACGCTCATAGCTTTGTTGTTAAATCTGGCTTTCACTGTCTCTACCTCTTACCTAATTGTATCTATTTTCAGACGGCAACTATCACTATTTCGTTCCGATCGGCAAATTCAATCATCGCCTGCTCATCTACCATCAAAATTTGTCCCGCCTCAATAGCGAGCACTCCACCTGGTTTGGACCCGATCATTGCTTGCAGGGTACTCATTCCAACTGTGGGAATATCAAAGCGTTGGTCTTGAATTGGGCGCGCTACCTTGATTACAGTGACTGGACCTTTATTGATTTGCACTGCTCTTTGAATAGTGCGATCAGTCCCTTCTGCGGCCTCGACTGCAATGACCATGCGATCGTAGACTACAAGGGTTTGACCAATCTCCAGTCGCGCCGACTCTTTGGCAATTTTAAATCCAAAATCGATGTCGGCATATTGAAATGCATCTGGCTTATTCTTAGTCAGAACTCCGACTTCTTGATACAAATGGCTGAGAAACTCGGTCTGGGTCAAGACTTTGAAGCCTTCAAGCTCCATCCAATCGCCAATATGACGCTGGATTGTGTCATCTTTAAAATCAGGTAATCGACTCAGCTCGCGAATTGCAACCCAATCGATTTTGGTCATATTTTTGAGCATATCGAGCTTGGGCACTTTGCCGCAAAAGACGACCGAATCGCATTTGTTTTCACGCAATAGTTTTAAATTGCGACCAATTTGACCAGGAAAAATTTCGTAAACTTGCTCAGAATGAGGCGTTAAGCGTGCTTTCGCTTCTGCGCTCATTGCTAGCGATACGACCACCATACCCTTTTCTACGGCGCGTTTCGCCAGTAACTCGGGCAATTTTCCATCTCCTGCAATTACGCCAAGGCGCTTGCAGGCGGTACTTTGTGCAGAACTAGTATTTTGGGTCAATGTTTGCATGCTCAATTCGGGTTATGTAGACTCGACGCAGTGTCAAAGGCACTCTCGTTAGAAATCTAACATTTCTTGGCAGCCCGGTCCTTTCCACCATTTAAACTGTAGCGAATAGCTCAGGTAAATAGGGTTAGACTGGGAAATTTATCAGGTGTTTTCCCCCTAACCAAGATAGGGAAAACGTGGTATTCAGCGTCTGTTGGCATTTTTACTTGGCGTTTTGCTTGACATGGGGCTTTTTTGGGGATAAAACAGATCTAAGGTAGATATTTCAGTATGTTGAGGATTGGCGTCATGCCGGAGTTCCGGATCAAATTATCAAGTTTTACAATGGCATCTGTTTTGTGCCTTTATGCTTCTTCCTTGGCATCACCTGCTTTTGCCGATTATTCTCGGGGCGCAGACCCAAATATGGGTCATTTTTATATGGCACGTCAGCAAATTCAAATTACCGACGATTCGCCTGTGATCAACTATAAGGGCGGTGATCCAGCCCAGCAGCAACAGAATAATCCAATGGCTCAGCAAAAACGTCCAGCGCCACTGCCAAAAGCTGGTTTCAACGCTTATACGCCACCGCCTCAAGCGTCGGGCTACAATCCCAATTTGCCTTCAGTCGAAAATGGAGTACCCAGACGCGAATTGCCTTCCGCAGGTCCGGCGCTAAATCATGGTGATGGTGCAAAACACGGTCCTAAGAGCAAACAAGCCAAAGCTGGTTCGCTAAAACCAGGAGCTGGCGGTAAACAAGCGACTGCAAACGCTGGTGGTTTCAATGGTCCGACCAAAACGTATGCTCCATACAAAGGTTACGACCCCAACAATTCACCTATAAGTAGTCCGTATTCTGCTTCAAGTTCAAATAACCAACAAGTAAAGACCAAGGTTCGCGGAGCTTTGACTTTTGGTCGAGGAAAATAGTTTGCACTTGAGTAACAAATAGAGAGCGTGGCTAAGAACCATGACTTCCGTTTTGAAACTCTTGTGGTAGGATAAACAAGTTCGACGACCTATGGTCGTCACTTTCTGCCCGTAGCCCAGTTGGATAGAGCGCATGGCTACGAACCATGAGGTCGTAAGTTCGAGTCTTACCGGGCAGGATTTTTCAATCGAAGCAAATTGAAGCGATTCGCGTAAAGCGGATCGTTTTTGTTTTACGACTATGCGATGAAAAAGATCCCTCTTCCTATTTCAATGCTCAAAGATCATGAATGACTTTAGGTGGAAATGCTGCTCTCATGGCGTTCAGCACCGACAAAATATCTATTACTTCCTGGATAATGGCTCCACTTACTGGAGTTAATTGACCTGTGGCAGCAAATAGCATGCCAATTACACTTAGTGCCATGCCGCCGACCGCACTTTGAAGGGCGATGATTCGCATCCGACGGCTGATGTGCATGAACTCGTCCACTTTCTCAAGTAAGTTATCCATTATGACTACGCCTGCTGCTTCTGCTGTCACTTCGCTATTTTGACCGATTGCCATGCCAACTGTTGCTGCCATCATGGATGGTGCATCATTAATTCCATCTCCGACATAAAGTGTCTTTGCCAGAGATGTTTCTTTAGTTACAATGGCAAGTTTTTCTTCAGGACTTTTTTGAGCATAAACTTCAGTAATGCCTACAAGCTCAGCTAGGTAATGTACTTCAGATTCGCGATCTCCCGATACAATCATTACTCGCTCAAAATCATGCTTGGGTCCTAAGTGTTTAACAAAAGAGCAACTCTCTGCGCGTGGTGCATCACGAAATCGATAAGTTGCGGCATATTTTCCATCTAGCACCACCACGCATTCAAGTCCAGAAGTAATGGCGGGAAGCTTGTCGACATTCTCCACTTGTTGAATTGCGAACTGTTTGCGACTGGTGATTTGCACGTTGCGACCCGATACCACTCCTTTCAATCCTTGTCCTGGGGGTTCACTCACCTGGGTAGACTCAGGCACCACAATTCCCTCTTCCTTTGCCGCTGTTAGAATAGCGCGGGCCAATGGATGTTTCGAATAGCCTTCAAGACTTGCCACCAGTGTCAGCACTTCTTTTTGAGTGAAGCCTGGTGCAATTAGTTGCTCGGTCAGTTTCGGTTCTCCATAGGTCAGGGTACCGGTCTTGTCGAAAATGGCGGTTCGACACTTGGCAATTTGTTCTAGCACTACAGGACTTTTGACGATAATCGCTCGACGAGCGCACAAAGATATAGAGCCAATTATTGCTACAGGAATTGCAATGAGAAGCGGACATGGCGTGGCTATAACCAACACTGAAAGAAAACGAATGGTATCACCGCTTAAAGCCCAGGCAAGGAGTGCCACTGCCAGTGCAAAAGGAGTGTAAATGGCGCCCAGTTTGTCTCCAAGCCGCCTTAGCTTAGGTCGCTTGTCTTCGGATTCTTTCATTACTTCCATAATTTTTGCGTATCGCGAATCGGCAGCACACTTTGTCGTGCGAATAGTCAATGCAGACTCACCGTTGATGGCGCCTGAGATTACTGTTGAGCCGGTTGTTTTGGTTATTTGAAATGGCTCTCCGGTCAGATAGGATTCATCCATGACGCCATGCCCTTCAAGCACGACGCCGTCTACAGGGCATATGTCATGCGGATACACAACAAGAGTGTCACCTACTAGTACTTCATTTAAGCCCACATCAGTGATTTCAGATTCGCGTTTTTTGTGGGCAATTGAGGGCACGCGTTTAGCCAGAGCAGCCAGTACCGAAGAGGCACGGCGAAGAGCGTAACTCTCCAACGCTTCACCCCCAGAAAGCATTAATACAATAATCGAGCCAGCTAAATATTCGCCAAGCAAGATGGAGGTAATGATAGAAATACCACCCAACAAATCGGACCCGAATTCTCGCTTGAGCAGCTTGCTAATTAGATCGATAAGAATGGGCAACCCACCAAAAGCGAGCGCGCATAACAAGGGAATCTGGTAGATTTGAGAATTAGTATGGAAGCTGTAACGTAGCATCAAATATGATGCTATGGCAAGAATTGAAAGCACCGCAATTATTGCTGACTTGTGCTGCCATATCTTGGTGACTTTCATGTGTTGATTCTATTTAACGTTTAGAGAACCTGTTCTTGAGTAACAACTCTATACTACAGTCAACTAAATGATTCTCGAATCAGTCTTTTTGTTGATTTGATCTTTGTTAGCGGCCAGAGAATTCTTTCATTACCTGCCCGTAACGCTTGCCGACAGCACCACATACGATATCGCACAATTCATAGACTGTGCTGTCTCCAATGCTGTAGTAAACAAATAGACCTTGTCGCCGCTTTTGAACTAATCCTTGTTCTGCTAAAACAGATAAATGCTTACTAACGTTTGCTTGGCTCATGTTGCTAAGCTCGCAAATCTCCTGTACTGAACGCTCATTGTCAAAGAGTAATTGCAGTATTTGTAACCTGGATGCGTCTGAGAGCGCACGAAATCGCGCGGCTATAATTTCGAGCGCTGGTCGTGATAGGAGTTGCTTCTTGTTTTTCATGCTACGTAACCCTTGGGTTTACAGATCTAGTTTACAGCCATTCGGTTAATTCTTCAATCATTCTTTTGGTTGATTGGTTATATAACCAATTAGTGATATACTGGGCTTACTATCGAAAGAGGGCTCATCTATGTCAGAACTGACTAATTCCACTATTTGTGAGCAAATAGCGCCTGCTGAACTGGCAGCTTATGCAGAAGAGAAGGTGTTGCTGGATGTTCGCAGCCCAATTGAATTTGAGACCGAGCATATCGAAAACGCTTTAAACATCCCGCTGGACGTGCTTGAAGCTCGTTTTGAAGAAGTGCCGCGAAAAGGTCGACTGGTAGTTATATGTAGATCGGGAAAAAGAGCAGAACGCGGAGCCTATACCCTACTTGGTAGAGGTTTTCAGCCCAAAGTTTTGGAAGGTGGAATGGTGGCTTGGCGCAAAGCTGGACTACCTATTAAAGAAGGCAAGAAGATGCTTGCCATCGAACGCCAGATTCAACTTGTTGTCGGCGTAGGCGTTTTGACAGGTGTGCTTCTGGGTGTTTTCATCAATCCATGGTTTCTGATTATTCCCGGATTTTTCGGAGCTGGACTGACATTTGCCGGACTATCTGGAACTTGTGCATTGGGAATCCTACTGCAAAAAGCGCCCTGGAATAAAATTGGAAATTCTTCTGTTCCGCCGCAAAATCGTAAAAAAGATTGTTGCTCTTAGCTTGATAAGGAAATAGATCATGAGTGTAAAAGGTTCTAAATTTGTAGCAAGAAAAATTGTGATCGTAGGTGGTGTCGCAGGTGGTATGAGTGCGGCTGCCAGGGCGAGACGTCTTTCAGAAAATTCAGAAATTATTGTTTTTGAAAGAAGCGGCCATGTCTCTTATGCAAATTGTGGATTACCATACTTTTTAGGCGGAGAGATCCAATCGCAAGACCAATTGATTGTAGTAACTCCAGATGCCTTGAAAAATAAACTGAATCTTGATATTCGCGTTCATCATGAAGTAATTGAAATTGACACGAAGGCGAAGATTATATCTATCAAAGAGACCACGACTCAAAAAATTTACCAGGAAAATTATGACGAGCTGATTCTCTCTGTAGGAGCTTCTCCAATCAGACCAAATGTACCTGGTATCGATTTGCCCGGGTTGTTTACTCTGCGCAGTATAGAAGACATAGAGACGATTCAGTCTTGGTTTGAAATTGAAAAACCGCGCACGGCCGTAGTTGCTGGTGGCGGCTTTATTGGACTTGAGATGGCTGAGCAATTAGTTCGCAGGGGACTTGAAGTTACACTCATTGACAGTAAAGAGCATGTACTTGCTCCGCTTGATATTGAAATGGCTGAAATTGTACACAACGAGTTGCGTAAGCACGGAGTTAAGCTCATACTCGGCAAGCCAATAAAAGGTTTTCGCGCACCAAGTGAATGGTCGACAAACACAGAAATTGTTCCCAAATCTAGTTGGGTTTTAGCAGGTGATCATGAGCTTATCCCGGCAGATCTTGTGATCTTAGGACTGGGAATTAGACCTGATGTAGAGTTGGCACGCAGAGCCGGACTAACCATAGCAGAGCGTGGTGGCATTCGGGTAAATGAATATCTACAATCCAGCAAACAAAATATTTGGGCAGTTGGAGATGCAATTGAAGTGCGCAATCCAATAAATGATTCATGGACTCTTATTGCGCTTGGTGGGCCTGCTAACCGCCAGGGACGAATGGTGGCAGACAACATTTTTGGCGCGAAAGAAATGTACAGTGGCACTATTGGTACTGCCATCCTGAGAGTGTTTGATTTGGCTGTCGCATCTGTTGGACTAAATGAGGAACAATTGAAATCAAGCAATATTCCTTATGAAGCAATAAATCTGCATCCAAGCCATCATGCTAGTTATTATCCAGGGGCGCAGAGGCTTGACATGAAAGTGCTTTTCCGTAAAGAATCCGGTGTGCTGCTTGGCGCACAGGTAATCGGAAAAGATGGAGTCGATAAGCGCATAGATGTCCTTGCTACTGCTATTAAAGCAGGTATGACAATACGTGATCTGGCTGAACTTGAACTTGCCTATGCACCACCTTTTGGTTCTGCAAAAGATCCAATTAATCTGGCTGGTATGGCTGGTTCAAATGTCCTTGATGGTTTGACAGACCAAGTACAATGGCATCAAGTAGATGCCTTGAGTGCTAGTGGTGCTTTGTTAATCGATGTTCGAACACAAAAGGAGCGTGATCGAGGTTGCATTGAGGGCAGTCTTCACATTCCGCTTCCAGAGCTAAGAAAACGCGTTTCTGAGATTCCAGCGGGAAAAGAAATAGTCACCTATTGTCAAAGCGGTCAGCGCTCCTACAATGCATCTCGTTTTCTTGCACAAAATGGATTCAGTGTTAGAAACTTATCTGGCGGTTATCTTACATGGAGTTCTAAGCAATTTATGAATGAGAATCAAGAAGCGTTCTATCAGAGCAAACCGAAGATATCAGGTGTTTGCAAATGAGTGATTCAAACCAAAATTTAGAAAGTAAAGGAGGGCAAAGCTCTATGGAGACTCTTATCTGGTTTTTGGGGTTCTTTATACTTTACTTCGCACTGCAATTATGGATACTGCCGAAGCTCGGCATATCTACTTGAATGTCTCGAAGCTGCTCGGTCGAGCAGAAAAAAATTACTCCAGCTCAAGAAGAAAAACAAAAATCTGTTAAAAATGGCGATACGAACAAAATTGACTAAAACAATTTGCTTTGTATTTTTGAGTGTTTTTTTAGCGATGGCAAGTTCGTTTCCAGCTCGGGCTGATCAATGTTCAACAATTGGTGCTCGTTGTACAGCCGAACCTTCATGCGTCATTGTCGGCGAAACACATATGCTTGAATGGAAGAGTCCAAATCCAGCCAAAATAATTGTGGTTTGCATCCACGGGTTGGGACTGTGTGCAAGAGCATACAAACCGCTGGCTCGGGAGCTTTCAATTGCAGGCATCGACGGCTTTGGTGTAAATGTGCGTGGTTTTGGCCCAGATAGAGATAAACCTGAGCATGCAAAATTAAATTGCCTGGAGACGGTAGGCGACGTGAGCGAGTTGCTTAAGAATATTCACAAAGAACATCCGGATTTTAAAGTATATCTTGTGGGTGAATCAATGGGTGGAGCACTTGCTATCAGAATTGCCGCAGAGAATCCCAAACTCGTAGATGGAGTAATCTGTTCTGCGCCTGCCTGGAAATTGCTTAAGATTCGTACAACTGCTGTGAAAGGCGTATTTGAGTTGGTTTTGTTTCGGAAGCATCCCGGTCCTGCCGCTCGTGGTGTCATACACCAGGCGACAACAGATCCAAATCTCACAAAGCATTGGCTGAGCGATCCATCACATAAAATGAAACTTTCACTTAAAGAGGCAACTGCTTTTCTTCGTTTTGTCTCAGAGACAGATGAATTTGCAAAACGTCTTGAGCAGCCAATTTTGATAGTACAAGGACTCAATGATCATCTTGTATCTCCCAAATCGGTTTCGAAACTCTTCAGAGATATTCCATCTCAAAACAAAACCTTTCTTATAGATGGAAAAGGTGAACACCTTATTCTTGAGGAAGGAAACTTCTCGCCTGCCATTCTAGAAAGGCTAATTGGCTGGATTAAAACTGAAGAGTATCCACAGTCAAAGCAATCTCGTATCGAAGTGATCAACGATCAAACGCTTTCAGCGAAGGAAATGCGGATTCTGTCCAGATTGAATAGATTAGCGGCTGGTATCGACAAGAATCCTTAGGTTCATGATCTACATATCAGTGATTTGCTTTTCAACTTGATCAAGGTGCAAAAGACGATCTTCGATAATTTGTCTAGGTAATAGATTTTTCTTGGATAATTTTCGAGCGTACAACAAGTCAGCAACTAATCCCACAGCATTTAATCCCACTGCCATTCCTGTTCCCACACAGCCAGACACCGCGCCCTTGTACGTGAGATCTAGTTCTTTGAGCGACGGATGATATTTGTAGTAACCAACTGTTCCGGCAATTCCTTGTCCTAAAAGTGTGCCACCAATGACAGGACCAAGCAAAGAATTTTCCACTGCTACTTTATTTAGATAACGCATCACTTTCGTTTCGCTTTCCATCAGATGCTGTGATGCTTCAGAGCTTTGCATATATTCACCAGCACGATAAACGGCTCTCGTTACTTCTTTTTCGTCCATGTCTTTGAGAGACCGACTAAATTTTTCTTGCGCTGTTTTTAACTCGTCATAGTCAAATTTTTGCTTTGCGCCAAAAATCTTTTTCAATTTTCTATTTGCAGCCTTCTCCGCCACCACTCCAGTGGCATTACTTATCAGTGGTGATACCATTGTAAAGGCTCCGGCAATAGAGAAAAGAATATTTGCTGGTCCATTTTTGTCAGGATTTTTAAGTCCCAGAATGCCTTGCTGTATAGAAACTGCAGTTAATGTGTTGGTGGCAATATTTAACGCATAAAACATATTTTCTCTGGCGCGATATTTGCGAATGTCTTTGTGAAATTGGCTGTACTCAAATATGACGGCATCACGCATCAAGCGCAAAATTTTTCCTTCTTGTTCTGCAAGGCTAAAGTAGGGATGGTTGGCGTATTGCGATAAGAAAGTCTCTCGCTCAAGTATAAGCGTATCTATTTGTTTGATGCGGGAAGATATATGGTTGTTTGCGCTTTTTGAGTCAATTTTGTTCTTATGACTTTTCAGAGCGTGTAATGAGTTGGAAGCCAGTTCAAGACCAGAGCCTGCACCAGCGATGATCGAGCCTATCATTACTGTTTTTAAACCGCCGTCCAATGCATTTTTATTTATTGTAAGTGGTCGTCGTCGCCCGACTTGCAATTGATCGATAATCACACATTCGTAGGCAAGTCCGGTGGCGGCGCCTGTTTCTTGTGCCAGGAAATAGCGAAGCCGTTTGCCTTTGGGTTCTTTTGCACTGTCGCGCCGATAGCGCAAATTAAAGCGTTCGAGATCAATGAGCGCAAGAAGTATGCGTCGGGTAATTTCTCGATACTCACTGATGATGGGCGCAGGAATTTCTACATTCTGGAAGTCTTTGGAGATCGCAGCTTGTTGAAATGGAATGAGCAACAAAAGCGAAGTCGCAAGGGCGCATGACAATCGATTTATTTTCATATGACTAATAGTGTAGCAATATTTCATAAGTTACCTGAGCCAAAAAACAATATAATGTCCGTTCGCATTAAAGCCAATTTTGTTATGAAGTCGAAGCGACTTTAAGAGGAAAAAAGTGAAGTCAATCCACAAGAAAAATATTTGTATTCGCGCATGGTCAGTGGCTTTAGCACTTGTTACGTCTGGAGCCTCCTTGTGCCAGCCGGTCTTTGCCGACCAAGCCGATTGTGGCTCATTGGACCGGAGCACATTGCCTATTGCTGAGCCGAATTATCCTCATTCCAATGTGTTGGATGCCAGAGACGCCACTCCGCCACCAGCTTTTCAAGTGAAAGCTCCAGCTAATGCACCCAATATTTTAATTGTGCTTATAGATGATATGGGTTTTGGTCAGTCTAGCGCTTTTGGTGGTCCTATTCATATGCCGACACTGGAAAAGTTGGCTAATAACGGGCTTCGCTACAACGACTTCCACACGACGGCACTATGTTCACCTACGCGAGCTGCTTTGCTTACAGGACGTAACCATCATACTTGCAACATGGGATCTATAACGGAGACTGCTACTGCATTTCCCGGGCAGACTGGCAAACGACCAAACAGTGTTGCACCACTGGCAGAGATGCTTCGATTAAACGGTTATGCCACTGGTGCCTTTGGAAAGTCGCACGAGACAGCCGCCTGGGAAGTTAGTCCTTCCGGACCTACAGATCGCTGGCCGACACGCTCTGGATTCGACAAGTTTTATGGTTTTATAGGTGGTGAGGCAAATCAGTGGGCACCAACTCTTTATGAGGGGATGACACAAGTTGAGCCACCAAAAGATCCTAATTATCATTTGATTCCCGACATGACCAATCAAGCAATTAATTGGATGGGCAGTGTCAAATCATTGACCCCAGACAAACCGTTTTTTATGTATTTTGCACCAGGTGGAACACATGCACCGCATCAAGTACCAGCCGACTGGATCGCTAAATATAAAGGCAAGTTTGATCAGGGTTGGGACAAACTTCGCGAAGAGACGTTAGCACGTCAGAAAAAATTAGGTATAGTCCCTCAAGATGCGACTCTTGCACCTAAGCCAGAAGCTATTAAAGATTGGGATACATTGACGGCAGACGAGAAAAAACTATTTGCTCGTCAAATGGAAGTGTTTGCCGCATATGGCGAGTTTACTGATCACAGTGTAGGCAATCTAGTAAATGCAATTGAAAAAGAAGGACTGATTGATAATACGCTGATTTTTTATATCGTCGGTGATAACGGTGCAAGCGCTGAAGGCGGCTTCAATGGTCTCTACAATGAGATGAGTTATTTCAATGCCGTACCCGAAAATGTCGCCGATATTTTAAAACATTACGACGAACTTGGCGGTCCTAATTCTTATGGGCACTATGCTGCCGGCTGGGCAGTCGCTGGTGATACGCCTTATACATGGACAAAGCAAGTTGCCTCTGATTTTGGTGGCACTAAAAATGGCATCGCAGTTCATTGGCCAAAAGGGATCAATTCAAAAGGTGAGTTGCGTTCGCAGTTTCATCATGTAATTGATATAGCACCAACCGTTTTAGAAGCGGCTGGACTACCAGAACCCAAAGTAGTAAATAGCACCGTCCAAACTCCTATTGAGGGGACAAGCATGCTTTATACATTCAATGATGCAAAAGCAAAAAGCCATCACACTACCCAGTATTTTGAAATTTTTGCCAATAGGTCGATTTATCATGATGGCTGGTTAGCTGGAACTGTTCACCGAGAACCTTGGGAGATAAAACCGCGTACATCTCTTGCTGCAGACAAGTGGGCTCTTTTTGATACCACAACTGATTTTAGTCTCAAGAACGATTTGTCTTCTAAGATGCCAGACAAACTTAAAGAGATGCAAGCGTTGTTTATGTCGGAAGCTGTTAAATACACTGTCTTACCGCTCGACGATCGTTCAATTGAGCGGGTTAACGCAGCTCTTGTCGGTCGCCCAGATTTAATGGCTGGAAGAACATCATTGACACTGCATGAAGGAATGACAGGAATGTCAGAGAATGTTTTTATCAATTTGAAAAATAGATCTTTTTCAATTACTGCAAAGACCCAAATACCAAATGGTGGCGCCGACGGTGCCTTAATTGCTCAAGCCGGGCAGTTTGGCGGATGGAGCTTTTATTTGAAGGATGGCAAACCCAGTTACACGTATAATTGGCTTGGACAAAAGCGCTACACGATTTCTGCCACAGAACCAGTGTCTGCTGGAGTGTCTGTGATAAGGTTTGATTTTGCATACGATGGTGGCGGTGCCGGTAAAGGTGGTACTGGAACCATTACTGTTAATGGCAAGCAAGTTGCCCAGGGTCGAATAGAGCAGACTCAGGGCTTTTTCTTTTCAGCCGATGAAGGCACAGATGTCGGTTGCGACCTGGGTACACCAGTTTCTGATCGATATCAAGTGCCATTTAAATTTTCTGGCAAAATTGAAAAAGTAACTGTGGATTTAAAACCTACCAATGCCAAAGACAAGGCCGAAGGTGACAAAATTCACCTCGAAGGTACATTGAAAAAAGCTCTCTCAGATTAGATAAGGGTGGCGAATCGCTAGTAACTTAATTGAAGTTTTGACAATCGGGCTATAGCCTGACCTCGATGCTCTAATTGCAATTTGCCCAGTATATGATTAATATGCACTTTTACGGTGCCAAGCCTTAGGTTTAAGGCTTCAGCTATCTGCTTGTTAGTCATTCCTTCAAGCAGTAATTTAACTACTTCTTTTTCGCGGTTTGATAAAAGTTCAATGGTTTTCGGCATTTCAATAGTCGAGGAAACTGTTTGTAATAGTTTAAAGCCATCGCCCTTCACTAGATATTCACCGATACAAGGTCCCAACCAGACACCACTAGTGGCATTTTGTATTGCATTGATCAAAAAAGTTGAAGGCCAGATCAGATAAGCATCTGCTCTCGTGCTAAGCACAGACCAAAACTGATTTTCTTCACTCAAAAGAACGATCAATTTTGCACTGGGATTACGCTGTCTTAAAATATTTACAATTTTAGTTGCGTCTCTTTTCACAGAATCATGGTGAATCAGAATGACTTGAGCTTCTGTTACTGAGGGTTCCAAGATAGTGTCAGAAACATCATAGGCGGTTCCTATTAGGCTGTAATCAGCCAAGAGATTGACGATGCGATGAATTTCGCTGCAAGTATTAGTACCGGCGATACAAAAAAGTTTTATTGTATTAGTCATATTAGTAAGCTATCAAAATTTTGAATTTCGTTTGTGCAGAATTTGTGCATAAATATGAAAAGTACTTCAATCCTCTTGGTGGCCAGAGATCGCTTCAATATCATTTATTGATAACAGGTGAGCTTTTAGTTTGGTACCAGTTTTATAGTCTTCAGTGGCGTGCAGAACGATTTCATCTCCTTCTTTGATATCACCTGTAATTTCCACTAATTTGTCCATTGGTTGGCCTCTGGTGACCTGGATAATATGCGTTTTCATATCTTTCACTTTAATAACATAGTTTTTGTCCTCAGAGCTAAGAACCGCTTCTGAAGGAACAAACAAGGTTTTATATGGTCGCTCCATCTTCCATTCCACTTCAGCGTACATGCCTGGTTCTAGATCAGCTTTTCTATTATCTACATCTAGCTCTACTAACATTGTTCTCGTTTTACGATCAAGCTCATGACTTAGTCGGGATACATTTCCCGAGAATATTTTTCCAACATATGCCGGTACAGTGAATTTCATTTGCGATCCTTGTTTTATTCCAGAGACGGCTGACTCGGGTACCGGTACAATTAACCGAAGTTTTGAAGTTTCAGCGATTTTTAACATCGGCGCATTATTGGAAGATGAACTGACAAGACTTCCTTCATGTACGTTTCTTTCTCTAATGACTCCATCAAATGGTGCTCTGATTTTCAAATAACCAATCATCTCTCTTAGAGAGTTCAACGCTTGTTCCGCCGCTTTAACTTTGCCTTTATGTGCTTGTGATTCGGACTTGGCTCCAAGTATGTTTTGTTCACTTGATCGCACATGAGCTTTTGATCCTTGCATCGTCTTTTGTGCTTCTTCGATGTCTGCGGGCGCAATTGCGCCAACAGTCTGAGCTGCATGCATGATTCGCTTGTAATTGGCCTCGTCTGCCTCAAGTTTTGCAATATCTTCGTCTTTTTGAGCAATCACACTTTGTATTTTTGCTTCTGACTCCAGCAGCGAAGAACATGCTGACTCGTATTTAGCCTGAGCCTCCTTGAGATTGGCTTCAAGTTCTGGAGCGTCAATTTCTACAAGCAATTGCCCTTTTTTAACGATAGAACCTCGATCAACTTGCATGGATTTGACAAATCCTTGTATCTTCGGATAAATAGCTACATCCCGAAATGCAGTTAGTTCAGCAGGAATTCGCATTGTTCGTTTCAAGCTTTTCATAGCTACAAGAACAGTATTCACATCTGGTTCGCTCGAAACGATTTCCTCTGTATTATGTTTGAAGTCTCGATGATATTGTTCGCAACCGAAACTAAGAACGAAAATAGCTGGAATCAGAAAAGAAACATAGAGTATTGTCACTTTTGTCATTGTAGCTCTGGTCCTTCATAAAGCATGCTCGGAATTGTTCTTGATGAATTAGCTTGTGCAATTGCGAATATTAAAGGAAGAACGAAAAGCACAGCTAGAAGTGAAGAAATTAATCCACCTATTACTGCCACTCCAAGTGGTGCTATACGTTCACCGCCTTCAGCCATTCCAAGAGCCATCGGAGCCATTCCTGCGATCATTGCGATACTTGTCATAAGTACAGGTCTCAGTCTGCTTACGGCACCTCTTATAGAGGCAATTGTTGCACCTTGTCCTTTCATTCGTCTTGTTTCTGAGAACGAAACAATTAGAATTGCATTGGCTATACCTATACCTACAGCCATAATAGCGCCCATAAATGATTGAACATTCAAGGTGACGCCGCTCAATTTTATAGCTAAAACAACACCCGCCAATATCGCTGGTATTACGGAAAGAACCACGATTGCCAACTTCAACCGTTGGAAATATCCGATTAGCATAAGTAGTATTGCCACTATTGCCAGTACCAAGCCGTTTGCTAGTCCATTCATGGTGCTTGTTAGGAGTGGCACTTGTCCTCTTACATCAACAGACATTCCTCTTGGAGGCTTTCCTATTTTCTTTAGAATATCGTCTACTTCTTTAGCGGCAAAACCTAAATCGTCGCCAGCTATATTTGCCGTAACACTAATCATGCGACGAAGATTATATCTGTCCAGCTCACCCATCATGTTTCCATATTGAACTTGTGCAACATCAGAAATGAGAGGACTTGAATGCTTTCCAGCATTCACTGGTATCATCTCGATATCCTTGATCGATTCCACTTTGGCGGCGGGATATTGCACTTGAATTTGATAAGAATGTCCATGATGCGGATCCCTCCACCAGATTTGTTTGACGAAGCGGCTCGAGTATACGGCAGGAACAAGAGCTTTGCTGATATCGGCGGCAGTTATGCCCAATTGTCCAGCCTTTACACGATCCACAGACACGTCGATTGTTGGATATTCAAAAGGTTGGACAATAACTACATCTCTGAATAGAGGGCTCTTCTTCATTTGGGACAGAATTTTTTTAGCATAGCTTTGATCCTTGCTTAAATTGGAACCAGTAATATCTACTTGAATTGGGGTTGGAGCCCCAAGATTCATTATCTTATTTACGATGTCTCCCGATTCAAACGACAAACTTAGTTCAGGAAAAGAGGAGCGTATTTTTTTTCTCAATTTTTCCTTGAGTTCACTTATGCGAATCTTGGACTCATGTTTAAGATCGACTAATAGCAATGCTTCTTGCGGTCCACTGGTCCAGATATATACGTTACTCACTCCAAAGTTTGGAGGTTGAGTCCCCACATAACAAATGCTTATTTCCACATTGTTGGCTCCAGCTTCTTGAGAAATAAGTTCAAGAATTTTCTTTGTATAAGCTTCAGTCAATTCCGTTCGCATTCCTGGAGAACCAGCTATTCGTAATTGAAAGCTAGATGGATTTCCAGTAGGAAAAATTTCAGTCTTTAGTCCAGGGACAATGAAAAATAGCAGTAAGGAAACTGTAATTACATAAACACTTAAAATAACCGCTTTAAAACGAAATAGTTTTGTGAGAAAAAGAGCATATGAGCGTCTCAGTTTAGACAATATCCCTGAAAACTTGTTTTTTCCATGAGTGGTTGTTCTCTTATGAGAAGTAAGAAGCCATCCGCAAAGCACCGGAACAAGAGTATTTGAAAGTACAAAAGATGCTGCCATGGCAAAGCCCACCGCTAAGGACAAAGGTACAAACAAAGCTTTAGTGGTGCCTTCCATAAAAAATGCTGGAAGAAAAACTGATACTACAGAAAATACCGCAAGCAATTGAGGCGTTATCACTTCAAAGCAAGCATCGGAAATTCCTTTATATAGCGGTGTTCCTCTTTCAAGATGAGTATGAATATTTTCAATTGCAACAGTAGCTTCATCCACCAAGACTCCGACTGCTAGTGAAAGACCGCCTAGAGTCATTATATTTATAGTCTGACCTACAGCGCTCAAACCGACAATGGCAACAGCAAGCGCAACAGGAATTGTAATTACGACAATTAAAGCGCTTTTCAGATCTTGCAGGAATAACAAAACCATTGCACCGGTTAAAACGGCTCCGATTAAACTCTCAGATACAAGTCCAGTAATTGCCTCAGTAACATAAATCGATTGATCAAATTCGAAACTGACTTTGATATCTTCTGGTATAACCGAACGCATTTCAGGAAGAGCAGCTTTCACTCTTTGCACCACATCTAGTGTTGAAGCTTCGGATAGTTTGGAAATAGTCATGAAAACGGTCCGTCTTCCATTTACAAGGGCGTATCCGGTAGGAATATCCATATCATCAATGACAGTGGCTATATCGCCAAGGTACACGCTAGCTCCGGCACCGACTCGCAGAGGGATTTTTTCAAGCTCGTGAATGTCCAAAACAGTTGAATTCAGATTGGCAATTCGCTGAGTGTCTCCCGTACGCACGACGCCAGAAGGTGTTATTAAATTTCCAGTTGTTACCGAGTTTACTATTTCGTCTGGGCTCAAACTCAATGAGCGCAGTTTTTGCGGATCAACAGTAATGACAATTGTCCTTACATTACCGCCGAAAGGGTGGGTAGTTGTACAACCGGAAATTGTCGAAATAATTGGTCTAATTCGCTCGTCAGCTAGGGCTTCAATCTGCGCAACCGACTTTGTTTTACTGGATAGAACAACGTAGCCGACAGGCACATTTCCTGCATCGAATCGCAATATAAAAGGTGTGACTGTACCGGGAGGCATCTTTGAGCGAGAGCGCTCGACTTGTGCCACTATATTTGACATCGCTTCTGCCATATCAGTATCTGGTTTAAATACTACTTTTAGTACTGAAACATTTTGGACTGATTTTGATTCGATATGATCGACGCCTGATATATAAAGAAAATGATTCTCATAGTGAGCGACAACAAAGGCCTCTAGTTGTGTGGGATCCATGCCTCCGTAAGGCTGAACTACATAAACAATAGGCATATTCAAGTTGGGAAAGATATCAACTTTCATTCCTCGTACAGAGAGAATTGCAGCTAGCAAGGACGTTACAACAACAACCATAATGGTTATAGGACGGCTCATCGCCATTCTGATTAACCACATTTATTGTCTTCCTCTTTTTGTAGCCTGATCAGCAGCAGCCAAAAAAGGTTTTAAGTTTCCATGCACAGCGGCTGCCGAGAGAAGTGCTTTCCAAACTCCTACATTTGCAACCGCTTCTTTTACGCGCGAGTCCGCTAGAATCTGATTCGCCTCGGCCACTTGCGCTACGGTGGCAAGCCCTGCCTCATATCGAGCCTGTGCCTGTTGGGCTGCTTGCAGAGCTGCATTTACTTGAACAGGCATATTTGCAGCTAACTCCACAGCGGCTTGTACTCTAGTTCGTGCTTGCACATCTTCGGTTCGTAGCTGTTGAATAGCCAATGAATAACCAAATTGAGCTGCAGAAATGCGCTCGTCAACAACTTTTTTCTCCGCTTGAATCCTAATGATATCCATAAATGGAAAATCAATCATCAAGCCGACGTTCCAGTTCGGGATGGTGGGAAATATTCCGCTCACATCTGGTGCCTGCACGTCTCCGCGATTGGTATTGAATGTGGTACCACGCAAATTGCCTCCAATCAACCAGCGGAATTTTGGATAATATGCTTTTTCTAAGATTCGTCGACTGGCTAGACGAACATCGATTTCCGCTCTCTTTGTTAATGCCAGAGGATGTTGTTCGAAAGTGGGAGGATTTTTCAATGGATTTTCCGGTTCTGTGACAAGAACTATTCCTCCAGGCTCTATATCAGTAAGTCGCCCGCCTAATCCAACAATATATGCAAGAGAAGCTCTTGCTAAATCAAAATTGAGTTTGGCGCGTATTAAATCATTTCGTGCATTAGCCAATTGTGAATCAGCAAGTGAAGCATCAGCACCTGCCTTCAGACCAGAATTAACTTGAGCATGTACAACAGTACTAAAGTCCTGAAAGCGTTGCAGATTTGCCTGGGCAACAGAAACCTGTTCTTTCATTATCAGAGTGTCCAAGAATCTTGATGCCGCTTCAACACTTACATCTAGAAGGCTGAGTCCATAAGATGAAGTGCGTAATTGAAACTCAGACTTTGCTAGGCCGATTCTAGCTTTATGCAGTCCGAAATCGATTGGTGCCCAATCGATTATGAAGCCACTGGCACTAAATGCTCTGGGGGCTTCGTGTAGAGAATCGTACCCAGGTCCTGGTGTGGTTGGAAGTACTGCCGACGAGAAAAGTGTTTGCGTAAGCCTGTTGTGAGTAGCCGCAACTACCTGGTAGGACATCAGTGCATCAGGGTTATATTCTTTGATTTTTTGCAATGTGATATTGCGTTTGCTGGCGCGCACTTCTGCTTGTTCTTGGAGAATTTTAGGAAAGTTCGATTCGGCTAGATGAACAGCTCCAGATAATGTCATAGGAGCTTCTAGAGAGGAATCTACCTGTCTGAGACGCTCTAAGGATTCTGCTCCAAAGACGCAAGGAATTGAAAAACTTAAGGCTAAAAAAAGAAAATAGGTTGTTTTGTAGAAAGTGATTGAACGTTGCATTTTGATACTGAAGTACAATTAGGCTTTGCAAGCCATAAAGTTGTTTTTCAGTCTATAAAAGATTCAAAGACATTGTGTGCAAATTTTGTGCAACACGGGTGTCATGTATTGGTAGTGTAATAACAAACTCAGTTCCCACTCCGATTTTGCTTTCTACAAACACATGCCCATTAAGCTGCTCTACCAGTGCCTTTACGATTGACAGACCAAGCCCTGTTCCGCCTGAGGAGCGACTCCGAGAAGAATCCACTCGATAAAAACGATCAAATACAAAAGGAATTGCCTCGTCTGGTATGCCTATTCCGGTGTCCTTTATTGTCAATAGAGCTTCATTTCCAGAGTTTGTACAATTGATTGTTACGCAACCACCCTCCTCTGTGTATTTAAGAGCATTATCCAAGAGGTTTGTTAATATGCAGCGAATTGATTCCTTTTCTGCCAATATCCAAGTTTTATCAAGAACACCGCTTCGCAACAAAATATTTTTCTCACTAAATCTCTCGCCATACTCTGTCAATAAGGCTTCACAACTTTCAAAAAGCGATACAGGAACAAGTGAAGTCTTTTGATGTCTACCATCAAGCTCAGCAAGCAGCATTAGGTTTCTAACTACACTACCCATCCTTTCTGTTGAAGAAATAATTACTTTCAAATCTTGTTCAAATAGTCCTTGGGTACTCAGTTTCCGATCAAGTGTTTGGGCTTTTGCTTGAACGATGCTTATCGGAGTGTTCAATTCATGTCCGGCATCAGCCACAAATCGTTTTAATGTCCCAACTAATTTTTCTATCGGCCGAGCCGCTATACCGGAGACTATATATCCGCTAATTCCAAAACCAAAAAAAACAAATGGCGCCATAACGGCCACTGTTATAAGAAATTCTCGCATGATTTCATAGCGCTTCTGCGCTGGTAGCTGTAATTGAAGATAACCGATCAGATTATTTTTATGATGAAGTGTACTAACGAAGATTCTCATGGTTTGTCCATTTTCGGAAGTTTCAGAGCAATCCTTGAACAATATTGGAATTCCCGGAGGTCCATAATGCTCAAGAAGATTCTCTTTGTTGTCGAAAAGCTGCATGCTCATAATTGACCTTGCAGGCTCGGTCTTAACTACTCTCAACCAGTCTCGAAATATCGGCTTCGTTCCGGTCAAATCAATGGCGTGACCAATTTGAGATGCTACATTTTTTAGCTCTTCGTCCATGGAACGGGAAAGGCTGTTGTAAAAATACAATCCGCCAATAATGGAGAATGTCAAATAGACAATGGACGAAAGCCCTACAAACCAAAGAGCTATTTGCCAACGAAAGCTTTTAAACATCAATTAGGCTCGATTTTATATCCCATGCCATGAACTGTCTTAACTATAGACGACTCGCTCATATTATCAATTTTCTTGCGGAGTGATTTTACATGCGACCTCACGGTATCAGGGGTAATATCCGAGTCCACTCCCCAAACTAGATCTGTTAGGTCATCTGAGCTAAGAACAGTGCCGCAATGTAAAAAGAGTACTTCTAACAACATAAACTCTTTTGGTAGCAATCGAATTGGCTGGCCGTTCCTTGTTACGGTGCGAGAATTTCTATCCAGAATCAAATCTCCAGCCTGAAGAACTGTTAGAGGTTTTGCTTGTGGTCTGCGAAGTAGAGCTTTGACTCTAGCGGAAAGTTCTCGCATGTCGAATGGTTTGGTCAAATAGTCATCTGCGCCGCTGTTCAAGCCCTCTTCTTTTGCTGAGACGGTGCCCCTTGCAGTCAGCATTAGAATGGGAATTTCACCTCCTGCTTCGCGATACTCTTTGCATATTTCGGGACCGCTAAGACCGGGAAGCATCCAATCGAGAATAATGAGCTCGAAAGAATTGGAAGACAGTCTTTCAAGCGCTGCTCTGCCGTCGTTAATAGTTGATACCATATAATAGTCAGCCTCAAGCCATTCGCGCAGACTAGCACAAAGTTCTTCTTCGTCTTCAATAATCAATATTCGAGACACGGCTGAATAAAGCTCCTGGCGGCAATTTAAATATTATACGCAAGTTCTTTTTTGTCGATTTCGATTGCACGAAAATTGCACATTTTGGAAATGGCATTTTGCTAATTTATTTGATGATGACTGATTCAAGATTTAAATTAATACTTTACGTCCAGCCCGACAATTCGAGAGTGGCGCTCTCTACACTATATAAAGCATTGGAATTTCATTCATATACTGATTACGAACTAACCATTATAGATGTGGAAGAACACCCGCGATTTGCGCGGAATGCAAGTATTCAAAAAACTCCGACAGTCGTAGCAGATCTTGGAGGCGGTACTTTAAACCGAGTAGATGATTTTTCAGACATCAATGTAATTCGCCTAATGCTAGGTTTTAAAAATAGCAGATGGTAAAAAATTTTGGATGTTTAGCACTAAGCCTAATTATTTTCTTAGTCACATCGGGAAGTGCAGTAACGAAACAGGAGCGAAGTTTGAGCTTAGAGCTTAAATTGGCTCAAGAGTTGTTGCAAGACCATAAGTACGTAGAGGCAGAATTGGTTTTTCGAAAGGCTTTGAAGATAGCGAGTCAGAATCCCTCTAGCCGTCTTCAAATTGTTGAATGTTTGAACTTTATTGGAGTGTCATTGCATGCACAAGGCAAAAGCAAACTAGCCATAGAATTTTTCGAAAAAGCACTGACATCACTTCCAAAAAATCTTTATTGGAAAAGACGAATGAAAATATTATCCAACACTGCTCTTGCATATGCGGCTGCTGGAGAGAAAGCTAAAGCAATCACCTTTATTGAAAAATCAATATTAGTTTCGAGTAAACACACAATTGGTGCTGTGGAGGAAAGTGTTCTTCTAAATAATTTTGGTCAATTATTGATAGACGCAAACGATCTTGTACGCGCGGAGTCCGCTCTTACTAAGTCTATCCAACTGAGAGAGAAAGTTATGGGCAGCTTTAGTGAGCAAATTATTTCTCCCTTAATCAATCTTTCTTTGGTTTACATAAAACTTGGTCAGTTAGATGAAGGCGAACAATGTTGCAAACGGGCCATTTCGATTTCGAATAAGAATGAAAGTGGTGATGATCTTGTTTTTTCGGCTTGGAATAATTTGGGTGATATTTACGTAAAAAAACGAAATTTGGATGAAGCTGAAAATTGTTTTGAAAGAGCATATGAGATTGCCGAAATGAGGCTAGGAAGCATGAACCCGTTGACTTTGAAAATGGCTAGTAATCTGGCTCGCATTTATGAAGTCAACGGAAAAGTTTGGTCAGCCAATCAGATTTTTGAACGCATGCATGTAAGTCCGCTACTAGAAGAATAGCTGCACACAACAGGATATTTATTACACCTCAAAAAAAGGTCTCCCCGGTTTTCCTTTCGGAAACAAGCCGGGGAGCCGTTGTTTTTTTATGTGCTCAAGTTTTCGCTTGAACTCTATCCGTTGTCTTGGGTCTTGTTTTTTAGCCCTCAGGTGAGGCAGGACCACCAGGACCAGCAGGTCCACCAGGACCAGCAGGACCACCAGGACCG